>JACCEA011150554.1_pt1 | contig 43807 bp, 37 predicted proteins | sample 7449851 | NCBI WGS metagenome assembly JACCEA01 (sample SAMN15323453, study PRJNA562643) | freshwater metagenome | isolation source: river surface water | place: USA:Blue River Watershed | collected 2017-08-18 | reverse complement strand
GTGGTGTACTGCTATTTGGACGATTTGGCCGAATGGATGAAACGCAAATGGTCGTCAGGCTCTGACAGCCCCGCCCGTTAAAATTTTGCCCAGCTTTAACTGAATGATTTCGGAGTTTTGAGATGAATAACCAACAAGCCCGCTTCAACATGGTCGAACAACAAATCCGCCCATGGCAAGTGCTCGACCCTCAAGTGCTGACCGTGTTGTCAAATGTGCAGCGCGAACTGTTTGTGCCACAGGCGTATCAGGCCATGGCCTACACCGACACCGACATTCCTTTGGGCCACGGCCAAGCCATGTTGCACCCTCGTTTGGCCGCGCGTTTGATGCACGATTTGCACCTCACAGGCACTGAAAAAGTTTTGGAAATTGGCACAGGCAGCGGCTATATGACCGCCTTGTTGGCAGGCCGCGCCCAACGTGTGGTGAGCTTGGAAATCAACGCTGAATTGGCCAGCGCCGCACGCAACAACTTGCAACGTGCTGGCGTGACCAACGCTGACGTACGCGTGGCCGACGGCAGCACCGGCGCTTCAGGCGATGCCCCGTTTGACGCCATTGTGCTCAGCGGCTCTGTGGCTGAAGTGCCTCAAGCCTTGTTGCAACAACTCAAAGTCGGCGGCCATTTGATTGCCATCGTTGGTCACGACCATGTGATGGCGGCCACTCAATTCACACGCACAGCCGACGCAGCTTGGGACAGCAAAGCCCTGTGGGACCACACCGCACCACGCCTGCAAGGTTTTGCAGAGCCTTCGCGCTTCAAGTTCTAAAAAACGTCGAGATGATTGACCAAGTTCAACCCGCGCAGTTGCAAGACTGGATCGCATCCCAAGCCCCGAACGGCGCAACTGTGGTGCTCGATGTGCGCGAAGCATGGGAAATTCAAACTGCTTGCGTCACCGCTCAAGGATTTGAGTTGGTCAAGATTCCCATGCACCTCATTCCACCTCGCTTGTCAGAGCTAGACCGCGATCAACCCATTGCGGTGCTGTGCCACCACGGTGGTCGCAGCATGCAAGTGGCGGCGTTTTTGGTGCAGCAAGGTTTCAGCCATGTCGCCAACATCGCTGGCGGCATCAACGCTTGGTCGTCGCAAGTGGACGCTTCAGTGCCCACCTATTGATTTTTTGAAAGAACCGAATGTCGCTCACTCGCACTGTGTTTCGTACCCTCCCCCTCACCACTGCGGTGATGTTGGCTTTTGCGTCAAACGCACAAGCCCAAAGCTTGGTGGAGATGTACGAGGCAGCACGTGGGTATGACGCGGGGTTTATTTCGGCTAAGGCTCAGTTTGAAGCCAATTTAGCGAGGGCGAATCAGGCGTTGGGGGGTATCTTGCCGAACATTGCGGTGTCGGTGAGTCATACGAAAACTGACTCGCAACGCCAGCAGCAAGGATTTCCAAGAAGCGCCATTACTGAGTTAGAAACCAAGACAACATCTGCCACACTTTCACAACCTATCTACCGTCCTGCAGCATGGGCTACTTACCGACAAGGTGGCCGTCAATTGCAACAAGCGGCAGCGCAATACGAAGCCGCTGAACATGACCTGCTGATTCGCGTCTCACAGGCTTACTTTGATGTACTCACCAGCGAAGACAACTTTGAACTGGCGCAAAACCAAAAGAAGGCAGTGAGCGAGCAGCTCGCCTCGGCTCAACGGAACTTTGAAGTCGGAACAGCCACCATCACCGGCGTCCGCGATGCTCAGGCGCGTTATGACTTAGCCAATGCACAAGCGATTGCAACCGAAAACGAACTGCGTACCAAGCGCTTGGCACTCTATATGGTGGTCGGTTTGAGTGATGCAAGACCCAAACGTCTGACAAAAAACACCAACTTGGTTGCCCCCCCCAATCAAGACATCAATACTTGGGTCAGTCAGGCACAAACTGACAGCCCCGTAGTTCGCCAAGCCCAATTGGCCGTCGAGGTGGCTGAATTTGAAATTCAAAAGTCAATGGCCTCTCATAAACCAACGCTTGATGCCCAAATGACATACGGACGCACAGAAAATTTCAATGGCGTCTTCAACGGTCCAAACTATTCAGCCACCCCCTTGACAACTTGGAGTCCGTCAGTAGGTCTCGTCTTGAACGTGCCTTTGTTCGCCGGTTTCAGCGGTGTGTACAAAGTCAAAGAGGCATACGCTTTGAAAGACAAAGCGCAGGCTGATTTAGAAAATGCTCGTCGCGCCACTGAACAAGCCACGCGCAACACCTACTTCGGTTTATTGGCAGGTCTGAGCCAAGTCAAGGCCTATGAAGCTGCCGAGGCGTCAAGCCAAAGTGCTTTGGACGCCAACAAACTCGGCTACTCGGTGGGCGTGAACATCAACATCGATGTGTTGAACGCACAAAGCCAGCTCTACCAAACCAAACGTGACTTGGCCAAAGCGCGTTACGACGTATTGGTAACCAACCTAAAACTGCGCCAAGCCGCTGGCACGTTGACGCCTGCAGACTTGCAGCCGATCAACGACTTGCTCGCACCTTAATAGGTTTTCAAATAAGGCAACAGTACTTGTGCTGTGCGCTGTGCAGCACCTCGGTGCGCTTGTGAAAACGCCATGCACGCTTGAACGTGTGTATTTTCATTCGCGGCAGACTTCACCATTTGCAACGCGGCGGTGAGCGCTTGTGACATGTCTTGCACGCGCAAAGCGGCACCTGCCTCTTGGGCGAGCTGAGCAGCTTCGGCAAAGTTAAACGTGTGTGGCCCCATGATGACAGGGCAACCACACGCCGTAGACTCAATCAAATTTTGCCCGCCCAAAGGCGCAAAGCTGCCCCCCAACAAGGCGGCATCGGATAGGCCGTAATACAAGGCCATTTCACCCAACGAGTCACCCAGCCAAATGGTATTGGCATCGTCTTGTTGGTTGACCTCGGGGCCATCCGTCCATTGACTGCGGCGAGACACTGTCCAACCACGTTGTTCCACCAATGCAGCCACCTCATCAAAACGCTGCGGATGACGTGGCACGACCAACCAATGCACAGTATGCGCATGGCCTTGTATCGCGTCTTTCAAGGCTTGCAAAGCATCCAGCCACATGGCCTCTTCGCCTTCGCGCGAGCTGGTGAACAACACCACAGGGCGATTGAGTTTTTGCTTCCACGTTTTGGCCAAAGCCAACTGTGCGGCATCTGGCTTTGCATCAAACTTCAAATTACCCAACACAGCATCCACCTTGGCACCCAAAGCATCCAAACGGTTGGCATCGGCTTGCGTTTGCGCCAGTACAGCTGACAAGCCTTGGTAGGCAGGGCGCGACAACCACGACAAACGCTGCGCTTGGCGCATGCTCTTCTCGCTCATGCGTGCGTTCACCAACACGAGCGGCACATGGGCCTTGTGGCACTGCGCCACCCAGTTGGGCCACAGCTCAGTTTCTAGGATGATGCCCACACGTGGTTTGAAGTGCGCCAAAAAGCGTTGCACAGCGGCGGGGGTATCCCACGGTTGCCACACTTGCACATCGCCGTTTTCCAGCAGGCTCACGCCTTGCGCACGCCCTGTGGCTGTGCCATGTGTGAGCAATATGCGAATGTCTGGTTGCGCAGCACGCAGCGCTTGCAGCAACACAGCGGCAGCGCGTGTTTCGCCCAACGACACGGCATGCACCCAGACATAGCCGCCCGCAATCGCAGGCTGGGTGTAGTGCCCAAAACGCTCTTCTATGGCGTGCAAGTAGCCCGCCTCTTCTCGGCCTCGACGCTGCAGCTTGCGGCGTAGCAAAGGCTGTAAGGCCCACATGGCCATGCTGTACACAGACAGCGCTGCCCATGTCACAGCACTCATGGTGTAGTACCTTGCGTGTGCAAACAGATTTGCCACGCCTCCCACACAGCATCTACGCTCGGTGTGGGGCAATCGACCACGCTGCGTTGTCGCGCCAAACCATCAGGGCCTGTACGCCATGCGGTGTCGAAGTTGTAAATCTGAACATGCGGTAAATCTAGCGCCACAGCGATATGGCTCAAACCGCTGTCTACCCCAATCACACCGGTGCATTGCGCCATTTCGGTGGTGAGTTGATCCAGCGACAAGCGGGGCCATACCACGGCACCCGGCAGCATCTCGGCCATGGCTTCGCTGCGTAGGCGCTCCGTCTCATTGCCATGCGGCAATGCCACATCGAAGCCTTGCTGTTTCAAACGCAATCCCAACGCATGCCAATGCGACAAAGGCCATTCTTTGTCGGCACGCGAGGTGCCATGTACCAAGACAACCCAAGGCTTGCGTTGCATGGCCGCTTGGCCTAAGCCGTAATTCAAATGCGTGGGCGCTTCGTAGCCCAAGGCTTGGGCACACAACACTCGGCCACGCGCCACCGCATGGATGTGCGGCGTGATGGGCACAGCCACATCGGCCACCCAGCGTGTGGGGCGCTCGTAGCCAGAGCCATCGGTGCGGTTGGCCAAGGCGAAGCGTTTGCCTCCTTTGGCTTTTCGCGCCAACCATGCCACCAAGGCTGACTTGGTGAGTCCTTGTAAATCAAGAATGACGTCGTACGACTCTTGCTGCAAATCGGCTTTGAAGGATTGCCACTCTGCGCGTGTTTGAGCTCGGCTCTCAGCTTTGAAAAAAGCTTTGCGCCATTTGCGTATCTCACACGGAATCACGCGATGCACGGCGGTGCAACGCGCTGCCAGCGGTGCAAAGCCACGCTCGACCACCCAGTCGATTTGGGCATTCGGATACGCTGCGTGAATATCCATCACCGCGGGCATGGCATGCACCACATCACCCAGTGACGAGAGCTTGACGATGAGCACCTTCAGAGGTGCTTGTCTGTCATGCAAGGGGAAACTCAATGCGCGACCTCTTGAAACTTCGCATCAGGCTTGACGCGACGCAACAGCGCCAACATGTCGTGCTCAATACGGTCTAAAGCGGCTTGGGTTTGGCCTTCAAAACGCAGCACTAAGACAGGCGTGGTGTTGGACGCGCGAATCAAGCCGAATCCGTCTTCCCAGTCGATGCGCAGGCCATCAATCACGCAAGCTTCGGGCTTGTGTGCGGGCGATGGCAAGGGGTCGGCTTGGGCGATGCGTTGCAACTCTGCGCTCAAACGGTGTGGCTCGCCTTCGGTGCAACCCACGTTGAGTTCGGGCGTGGAGAAGCTGGTGGGCAAAGCATTCAGCACCACATTGGCATCGGGGCTACGGCTCACAATTTCGAGCAAGCGGCAACCGGCATAAGTGCCATCGTCAAAACCAAACCAGCGTTCTTTGAAAAAGATGTGCCCGCTCATCTCACCGCCCAAGGGCGAGTTGACTTCTTTCATCTTGGCTTTGATGAGCGAGTGGCCTGTTTTGAACATCAAGGCCTCGCCACCGGCTGCGCGAATGGCAGGGGCCAAACGCTGTGAGCACTTCACGTCAAACACAATCGCACCGCCTGGCACGCGCGAGAGCACGTCTTGTGCAAACAGCGTCATTTGGCGGTCGGGGTAAATGGTTTCGCCTTGTTTGGTGACGATTCCCAAGCGGTCGCCGTCGCCATCAAACGCCAAGCCCAGTTCGGCGTCGGTCGTCTTCAAGGCGTGAATGACATCGTTCAGATTTTCTGGCTTGCTGGGGTCTGGATGGTGGTTGGGGAAGTTGCCGTCCACCTCACTGAACAACTCGGTCACTTCACAGCCCAAAGCGCGGAAGATGGCAGGCGCTGTTGCGCCCGCAATGCCGTTACCGCAATCGACCACCACTTTCATGGGGCGGCTCAAGCGCACATCGCCAACTATGCGAACCACGTAGTCGGCTGTCACATCCACTTGCTTGATGCTGCCGCCCGCTTTGAGCTCCCAGCTCTCAGCTTCCATGATGTGGCGCAAGCCTTGAATTTCATCGCCGTAAATGGCGCGCCCACCGAGAACCATTTTGAAACCGTTGTAGTCCTTAGGGTTGTGGCTGCCCGTCACCTGAATACCGCTTTTGCACAGCGTACTGGCTGCGAAATACAACATGGGCGTGGTCACAGCGCCGACGTCAATCACCTGCACGCCAGCGGCCACCAAGCCGCGCATGAGAGCCTCCACCAACGAAGGGCCACTCAGACGACCATCGCGCCCCACCGCCACGGTGGTTTCGCCGTTGGCTAGGGCGTGCGTGCCAAAGGCTTTACCCAAGGCTTCGGCGACTTCAACATTGAGGGTGGAGGGAACGACACCGCGAATGTCGTAGGCTTTAAAGATAGAGGCGTTCGCTTGCATAGTGATCAGATTGTAGAGAGCCCAACCCTGATTTCTACGGCCTACTATGATGATCTAACGCCCACATCTAAATCACCCGACATGCCAACCCTCCCTCTACATCGAATTTTCCAAAGTCACACCAGCTCTCCCTTGGGCGATGTGCTGTTAGCCGCCACCGAACAAGGCTTGGCGGGCGTGTGGTTTGTGCAAGGCCAACTGCACATGCCTGACAGGAGTCAGTGGGCGACAGATGAAGCACACCCAATCTTGAGAGTCGCCGCACAACAACTGCACGACTATTTTTCAGGCCAACGCCAAAGCTTTGATTTGCCGCTGCAGCCCGCATGGGGAACCACATTCCAGCGCGCTGTGTGGCAGGCCTTGCAGAGCATCCCCTACGGCCACACCAGCAGCTATGGCGAGATTGCCCGCCACATAGGGAACCCAAAAGCCGTACGTGCCGTAGGCGCTGCGATTGGCCAAAATCCGCACAGCATCATCGTGCCGTGCCACCGCGTGGTGGGTACGAATGGCTCACTCACGGGATTTGCTGGCGGATTACCCAGAAAGCAATTTTTGTTGGCTCATGAGGCCACACACGCATAACCACGGGAGTTCGAGTTACCCCAATTCACCGGACGATTTACGGTTCTCATAAAAACTCAGGGCGATTCAGCTCGTTCTGATTAAGGTTGATTAATAAATAAAGTACTTTTTGTATTTTGTTTTCCGTCATAAAACAAAGCATCACCAGACACGGTCACAACCGCGAAAGTTACTGGAACAAGACCAAATGGAGATTTAGGCATGATTCCTGTAGAAATCGTACAAGTGCCATTAGAACCCGTTGTGCAAGTTGCAGAAGTCAGACCGAGAGTAAACGACCCCTTAACCAAAGCACCTGATTGAAGATTTCCATTAGTGTCTTTAACCGTTAGAACTGCATTGGCTACCCAACCTCCACCACTCGTTGTTGCACTACCTGTCAAATTACTCACATAAACCGTAGTCTTGGCAGAAATCGGTGTTGTTACGCTATCGCTAGGTTGTAGTAGCGAATAAAGTAACAAATTACCAGAACCGCTTCCCAGATTAGTGACCTTATTTGCAGTTGCTTGGTTTTTAATTAAATTTCCAATTTCTGCTGCCGTGGCGTTGGCATTCATTTCAATAGCTAAGGCTGCAACGCCTGTCACAAACGGTGCCGCCATCGATGTACCGCTGATTGTCTTTGTAGCACTATTGCTACTGCTCGTCCACCAAGTGGATGTAATTTCAGAGCCTGGGGCAAAGAGATCAAGGCAATTGCCATAGTTGGAATATGACGCACGAGCATCCGTAATTGTGGTCGCACCAACAGTGATCGCCAGTGGCTCGCGCGCAGGAGAGGTATTGCATGCATTTGCGTTGTCATTACCCGCTGCGACAATGACGGGGATATTGCTTTCCACCATTTTCTGGACGGCACGATCCATACTGACTGATGTGCTGCCGCCGAGCGACAGGTTTACCACTGCACGTTTATTCTTATTTGCATCAAGTTGTGCATCTTGTATGACCCAATCTAAGCCTGCAATTACCGAACCTAATGTACCGGAACCATCGCAATCAAGCACTCTCACCGGAATAAGCGAAACTCCTTTTGCTACACCATAGGTAACACTGCCAATGATGCCTGCAACATGCGTACCATGTCCATTGCAGTCGGTCGTACTTGCCTCATTTAGGATGCTTGAGTAACCAGTTTTCACACGATTACCGAAATCAGTGTGCACATTCAAAATACCTGTGTCTACAACATAGGCATTGACATTTGACCCCGTACGCCCGCCCGTTGTGTATACGTTATTGAGCGGTAACTCCTTCTGGTCTATGCGATCTAAACCCCAAGTCGCGAACAATTGTGTATCTTGACTGATAGGAGGAACCTGCATAACACGGTCGTGTTCTACAAATTCCACTAGTGGATTGTTTTGCATAGCTTTTAAAAATGCATCCACCTTGTCAGATGGAATACTCACGGCAAAGCCTTGTAGTACCTGCTTAAACTCCGACGTCTGAATACCAAATCCAAGTTCGTTGAGAATGGTGGAAATTACTGAAGTTACATTATTAAAAATTGCATCATTCTTGAAGACAACGATGAATTTTTGATATTCGAACCCGGATTCAGAGACCGTTGCAGGCGTGCTTTGCAGCACAGCTTTTCGAACCAACGAGGTGACTTCTGTTTTTAGCGTAGTTAACAACACGTTAGATTGACTAATGTCGGATGACTTAGCCGTGACAGCTTTTGATACAGCCTCTAACTGCGATTTGAGACTGATAGCGCTTGAACCAGTTGCACCTTGTTTTGCAGCTCCCAAAACAATAGCCACTGTTCTGGCTTTTGCCTGAAGCTCATTGTTATTTTGTGTCATGAAGTTCACCATGGGGTCTGCATTGAGACCATAGTCGCTCTTCACCTTTTCTTGTGCCTCAGCTAGTGTCGAGCCATTAAAAGTAATTTCGTTAGCAACAAGCGTGGTCAGTGGGCTGACGAACGCGTTATTCACTGAAGCTGGAACCGTTGCTGAACTATCTACATAAGCACTTAAGGGGGACATCAATGTAAATCCAGTTTTACCTGCTTGTGCGAGTGTCATTCCACCATCATCGGCGTCTTTGGCTGTTTCTGGAATGTGAGTGACCAATATAGCTTGAGCCAGCTGGTCAGAAGTCAGCGTTGAAGTGTCAATCTTGTATTGCCCAGCTGCATCCGTTGCGCTAGACATGGGCTCTCCATCGTCATGCTCTAAATTACCATTGAAATCTAAGAACACGTAAGCACCTTCGATGAAGCCGTCAACTACTGTGCCAGTGATTGTGGTAGATCTACCAAGATTGCCAGAACTCCCACCGCCACATCCAACCAACACAAAAACTAGTGAAATAGTGGCAAGCAGGATGCAATTTACCTTAAATTTATTGATCATTTTTGGTGCTTGTAACTTGTAATCTGTTAAATGGGCGTGCCCGTTAGAGCTGCATAAACACGGACCAATCGTGAGGATGAGTGCTGGCGCTGTTGCAGTTACGAAACAGCGCTCCAGTGAGCTTGATTACTGTTAAGCCAGTTTTTTGCAAGCACGCTGTCGCCTTGTTGCTCAGGGTGAAAGTCTGAGCGCGCATAGTCCTTGAGCTTTGTCCAAGTGCAGCGCACCAAACCGTGTCGACCCCAGAAAAATTTGATACAGCTCTTCCATGTACTTGAATATTTCCAAGTTCCATCACGCCAGAGATTGTCAGCAATCTGAAGAGTTAGATCAATCACAAACATCAACAAAAATCGGTAGTACCAGTGCATGCGCCATCGATGCCCCCCCCCCAAGCGCATGTATAAATCGAACGCCATGCTCTTATGCTCTAACTCTTCAGAAGCATGCCATCGCCACAGGATTCTCATGGGCTCGCACGCGTTGTAAAACAGGTCGTGAGTCTCTTCTTGCTGTGACAATGTGATGTCGCCCAAGATGGCCGTGAGGTGTTCCACCGCACAAGTGATGGCTAATTCGTGCATATACATTTTTTCAACACCTTTGCGCATCATGCGACTCCGCTCGTTCTCGATGCGTTGACGCACGCGAGGCTCCCAAGCGTTGCGATAGCCCTGCTTTTCAAGCTGCGCGTTGTAGAGCGTATGAATTTGCCGATGCGTTGCTTCTTGACCGATAAATTTTTTAAGGCCATCTCGCAAGGCTTGGTTATCAACGGTGTCGGGTAAGTGGTTGAGTCCCGCCTTGACAGCATCAATGAAAAACTGCTCCCCAAACGGAAAGCTCATTGATAAAGCGTTGGCGAATGCTGTCCTGAATGAATCCTCGCCATTCCAAAAGCGCGGAAAGCCTTTTGACAAATCAACGTGTAAACGTCTCACGATTAAATCTGTATGAGAGTAACCTTCATTAGCGTTTTGGATGTTGGTCAACATAGATTTTTTCTCCGTACTGATAATGTGATAATTATTCATGTTTAAATGAGTTCATGAAACTCGCATATTGCTCATATTTTTGTAGTTGGATTTTTTATGTCACGCAAACAGCACAAAGCTTCGCCTAAATCTCTAGAAATATCACGTCGCAGGCCTAGTCAAGAGAGGGCTGTGCAAACCATAGATACATTGTTTCAAGCTGCCGCTCAGATTTTGGAGCGCGAAGGTGAAGCAGCCTTAACCACCAACAAAGTGGCAAGCGTAGCTGGATTTTCGATTGGCACGCTTTACCAATATTTCCATAGCAAAGACGCTCTCATCCAAGCTATGGGCTTGCGTGTTCAAAAACAAGTGTTGGAGCAAATGGAGAAATACCTTGATGACTTACAAGCCCGAGAGGACTTGGTGCAACTCGACCCTTATGTACTGGTTAGGCAAGCTTTGAGTTTGGTAGTGCAGAGCATGACGCTCAAAGGTAAAAATAAAAACTTGTTGCGGGTTTTCTGGATGTTAGAACAGCCAGATCAGAGTACGATGGCATCGCAGCGAGTAGCTGAAATGTTAAGCATGTTTTTTGAGCGGGTGAAACATCCGCAAATCAAAAAGCCAACAGTCATAGAGGTATTTGTAATCACACGCACCATTTTGGGATTCGTGCGCTATGCAAGTCTTGAAAAGTCCCCCTTATTGGGGAGCGATGAGGTGGATGAGGCCCTCGCTCAAATGGTTTTTGGTATTCTGAAAATTTAGGACATCCTCGTGACCTGCCCTGCCACCACGTTACTACCTACACCTAACAGAGCAGCATCTAACTGCCCCGATTTGGCTCGGTTTAACGCACTTACCAGTCCGTCGATACTAATTGGTTTGCTTATAAAATCATTCATACCCGCCAAATAGCATTGCTCCTTATCTTCAGCAAACGCATTCGCCGTCAACGCGATAATATAAGGCTGTCTGATCTGCTTATCTGCGCGAATGTGCCGAGTGGCAGTTAAACCATCCATATTAGGCATCTGCAAATCCATCAATATGATGTCGTAGTGCTTATTCTTAATACACGCCAACACCTCCAAACCATCGCAAGCCAAATCAGGTGAAATGTTAACTTGATTTAGAATTTTACGCACCAACAATTGGTTAATTTGATGGTCCTCAGCCAGCAAAACATTTAAGTGCCCCATATCTTGCGCTGGCAAAGACAATACACTTGCTGGAGTCAACGTGCTCTTAATAGAAATCGCCTTGAAAGTAAATCTAAATATTGAGCCAATTCCAACCACGCTCTCCATCCAAATACGACCTCCCATTAATTTAACCAACATTGCACTGATCACCAGGCCGAGACCCGAGCCACCATATTGGCGTGTTATAGAAGAGTTCGCTTGAGTAAAAGCCGTAAACAACCTCTGCTGCACCTCTTCACTGACCCCGATACCTGAATCTTTAACGCTCACCTCAAATTCGTCATCAGCACTGCGTTTTACGCCAATCACAACACTTCCTTGGTGCGTAAACTTAATCGCATTAGCAATCAAGTTGGAGAACACTTGTCGCAAACGCGTGGGATCGCCTTTGATTACATGTGGCAAGTCATCTACTGGCACCAAGATCAAATCCAAGCCACGGGCCTGAGCTTGAACAGTAAAGGTTTTTTTCAAATCCGTTAAAAATGAATGGAAGTCAATAGGGATGCATTCCAACTCCAGTTTACCGACCTCAATCTTTGAAAAATCTAAAATATCATCAATCAACGTTAGCAATGTCCGCCCACTCGATTGCAACACATGCAGCAACTGTTTCTGCTCTTCATTTAATTGGGTATTTGCAAGCAACTCGGTCATCCCAAGCACTCCATTCATTGGCGTTCGAATTTCATGACTCATGGTTGCCAAAAATTGACTTTTTGCATCTGCAGCTTCTTTAGCACGCACCAAAGCTTGTTCTAGCTCACGCGTGCGCTTTACCACTTTATTCTCCAACGTTGTAGTTAAATCCTCCAGCATTTTATTCTGCTGAGCCAATTTAACTTGTGCTGCATCTGACTTATCTTTTGCTTCTAACAACTCACGCTCTAACTTGTAGCGTTGCGTCATATCCTTAGCACTTACTAATATTTGCTGCTTATCATGCATTAATACCATTGACATGTTGACAGTAATGCGCCGCCCATTTGCCACAACACAATTTTTCATGAAATCAGAAACATAACCACACTGCAGAACTCGCTCAAAAGCTTGCTCACTTAATGAAATACTTTCTGGAGATGTCAGTGCGAGACAACTGATACGTAGCAACTCAGCGCGCGAATAACCAGTCAACTCTAAAAATGCAGGATTTGCATTCAGAAATGCTGTAGTATGCACATCCAAAATGGCTATACCATCAATAGAATTTTGGAAAATTGCCTCGAACTGCTGCTTTTGAACCAAAATTTCCTGAGTACGTAAATCAATATTTAAACGCAGATGTTCTTTCTCCTGCGTCCAAGCTTTATAGAACATTACACTATTCACGGCATGCGATAAATGAACAAACAAATTATTCAACGCAACCAAAGTATTTTCATCTTCAACCGATTGATTAACAACTGCTGAGCCTCGATTGCCGACAACAACAAAGCCAAATGGCACATCTGAATCTCCACCAAAAACAGATAGCACCGCTTCCTGCAAGCGAATTTGCTTAAGTAGAGACCCGATTGCTGGCACAGAAATATTTTTTTCTGTATGAACAATTGGCTCAGAGCTGCGCCGCATCGCTTCTACAGCCTCACCGGACAATAGGGCCTGGACAATACGCAATGGTTGCAGATCAATAGGATCGTCATAACCTCTGTAACTCATAGGTTTAAATAAACCTGTATCATCTTCGTGTATAAAAATGACTGCGCACTCATAACCCAAATCATCAACCATCATATCCAAAGCCAAATTGGCAATTTCAATAAGCGTCTGTGACTCGTTTATTTCACGCCAACGTTGATACAGCTTCTTATAGTAATTAGAGTGAGATTTCAGCTTCAAGATAATCATCTCCACAAGCAATACTTTTTAGCATGCGCGTTTTATATCTTGCCTTAGAACGACGCATATTACGGAAACCTTCCTCTGTATTAATCACCTCTCCATTGATTAAATCCGTGTTGTAGATCAACTGCATCAACCCTGTAAATCCACCGCTATTAGCCCAGTGCACAGGCTTATCCGCTACACCATACATCCGTAAATAACTCAAATCCTCAAAGTCGTTGTAATTTCTGAAAATGGCCCTCTCACGCGAAAGCTCCACTATCGTGTGATAGCCCCAACCCATTGTGTTAATCAACGAAGCCAGCCCCTTGATCCAATCCTCTCGCGTGCGCAAATATGGCTTCACATAGGTATTCCACTCATCCGAGGTCATCACTCCAGCATAAGTAAAGAATCCGCAAGCATGCCCCGCTTCAAGTAGCAACTCAGCAGCCAACAATTCTCCATACGCCCCCCCTACCTCTTTCATGGCACGCATGAACTCAAATTGCAAACGATTAATGAAATCACTCAAATTACGTGCAATGTAAACGCCAAAGGCGGGAATGAAGCCCTCTTCATTTCCAACCATATTTTCATGAGCACCTAAAAATGAGCGCGTCACAACACCTTCATAATCCCAGTCAATCGGCAGCTTGGGACTATCATTGAAACGTAGTGGGTTTTTAGGAGGATAGATAGAAAAATTTCCGATCCCCAACGATACAACATGCGTGTTAAATGGATCTCCACATGCCATGCACATCACCTGCTCGGCATGCACCGAACTCAGTTCATGCTTGTAAATTACTGCATAAGCGGCAGCAATATAGCCCGTTGTAAAATAATCAACGGGCTTGTCGTTAATACCGAATTTCATCATCCACGTTTTCGAATAAAAACTCTTATAAGTTTCTACTCGACCGCCCTTAGGAGTGAGCGGGCCCAAATCTATTAAACCATAGCCGAATGCCTTATATACCTCGGCTGCCATTTGCTTAGCCTCAACTATCGATAAACCACGACACAACTCACTAAGTTGGTGATACACGGCATCTGCAGCTGAACCCACGATAAATGGACGACTATCAATATAATCCGCATCCAAAATAGAACGCTGAAGATAGTTGAGGTAGTGGTGGCAATGAAACACCATTGCCTCCCCTGCAATCACAAAACAATTACGATCCTCATCATAGGGGTAGGCGCGAATATTAAATATAGGGCTACGCATCTAACTCTTCCATGCACTGACGCCCCACCAACTCTTCCGCCACTTTTCGAATATACGAATACAAATCATCAGGTACCATCACTTGATCGGCGGCCTTAATACTCTCTGCCGTTAGATGTTGATCATGCTTCACTAAAGCTGGCAATACACGCACCAGTATTCGATCAACAATCATCGCCTCACTATAAGCAACTGCACAAGTAAAAATATGTTTAGCATTCTTCATAAATTCCGTCCTTGATCATTACAGCGTCGATTTTCTTCATGCTTTAGATTAATTCAAGAGTGACTACAATTAATAATCTACTGACGCTTCAGTACACCCTCAAGCTCCGCCCCACTCTCAACTTGCAAAGATCCATAAACAGTTTCACCCATTACACATGCCGTTGCGTGAATATGAAGGAAATTTCTCGCCACTAACGTTTGAACACTTTTTCCATAAATATGCACATTGTCAGCTTCAATATAGCCTCGAACAAGCCCTGTTTCACCAATAGTCAACAAGCTCGCATTTAAATTTCCTTCAAACGTACCATTAATGACAACTTCTCCAGGAACATGCAAGCTCCCACAAAGCTCAGCACCCACCCCTATATAAGCCAATGGCATCATTTCATCAATGACTGGCACAGCCAAATCTAGCTTCGGCTCTTTCTTTTCGTCAATAGCGTTTGAGAGTATTTGTAACTTGTGCATGAATTAAACTTCTTAATAGGCCTTAACTTTACTAATGATCAGCATCTACCCATAATTAGATGAAGTAAGTTTTAAGCATAGGTACGCAACCTACCTCGATGGTCATAAGTAATTACACCTACCCTATCTGAACCAACTACGTGCGCTACCCACGATTCCCATTTCACTGGGGTCTGCCTTCTTTTCCGTTCAAGCGATAAGTCATATTCACGTCGACGAAGAGAGCATGACAATGTCTCATAAGCCAGATTTATCTGCGCCATCATTGATACTTGGTCAGATAAATGTGCATTCACATCTGGATGATGCAATCTAACCATGACGCGATATGCCGCACGTATCACTTCAAGAGGAGCGGACGAGGAAACACCCAGCACGGCATAGAAATCTTTGAACTCTGACATGAGCCAATTAAATCTAATTTTTCAATATAAATTAGAACTTTTAATGTATTTTAAAGGGACATTGTACCGGTATTATTTGACCCCCATATCCAGTATGTAGACGATGGGGTTCGATTACAGAACCTTTGTATCGGCAACTCTGCCATGCAGCAGAACCACGCACAAATAGAGTACTAGTATTGCTTTTATTTTTCAAAAGAAAACAAAGTGACTATTTACGTACTTGATAACCATCCTCTGATGTGCCAAGCCATGTCGTTTCTACTTCGCAGGGTCGACCCATCTAAAAAAGTGATCGAAATTCATGCTTACAGCAAGCTTCAAGAGGCATTGCTGGTTCACGGTCAGCCAGAAGCCTTTGTGCTTGAACCACTCGCCGCAGGCATGGTTGGAACAGCAAGCATTCAACAAATCAAAGAAAACTATCCAGATGTACCATTGATTTTGTTCTCAAGCATTCCAAGCCTAGAAGGGCAAGATGCTTGCATCGCAGCAGGTGCTGATTTATACATTGAAAAAACCACGCCCCTTAAAGACACTTTTAGTCTAATCAGCAACCACCTTAGATCACCCGAAGATTCGAGCTTGGGTAATCAAAAAAACCTCCAACACGAAGGCCTGGTCAAGCTATCTAAGCGTCAAAAACAGCTGCTAGTTTTAATTGATGCTGGCTTAAACAACGAAGACGTTGCCAAGCGCTTAGGCATTAGCCCACATACGGTTAAAGTTCACTTGTGGCGCTTCTATAAAAAACTAGGCATTAGCAGCCGAACACAACTTGTGAAATTTGCAAGAGAAAATGGCTATTTGTAAGCATAGGAAAATCGTAAAACTCAAACACCTGAAAGATTCAGCGCTCTAAACAAGCTCTCGCGATGAACTGGCTTGAGCAATATCTCATCAAAGCCAATAGACTCTAGCTGACCAGCGCGGTTACACATTGCATCAGCGGTATAGGCAATTAACTTTATTTTTGAGTACTGTGGATTTTCCTTAATCTGCTTGGCCACATCTATGCCATTCATCTTTGGCATAGAAATATCAAGTAACACATGTGTTACAGGATGAATTTCAATCAAGCGCAAAGCCTCGCTGCCACTTTCGCACTCAAGCACTTGCACATGGAGATCATGTGAACGAAGAATAAATTTTGGTAAAAGTCGACTTACCAAATTGTCATCCACAACAACCAGCATTATCTTTTTCATACAGCCACCACCTTTGAGGAGCCATCATGGATCGGAAAATTTACAACTAATTGAATTAAGTTATCCGACCAACGCACGTCGTAAGCAGCGTAACCTTTCATAAAGTGAATCAGCGCCTTAGCCAAGGCCAACTCTACCCCAGGCCCCTCCTGTAATCTAAACGCATACGAAGCATCACTCCAGAACTTTTTAGATAAATTAATTTGTGCTTGATCAATCCCAATAGCTGATACATTGAAAATGAACTGCACATAATTCTTGTTTTCATCAAACAACACTTCCACTTGAACAGATTGTTCTTTACCGGCTTGTAGAACAGCTGCAAAAACAAGTGCGTCAACCACTTGACGTACACGCTGCTCATCTGACTTCATCTCCAAAAAGTAGACATCATCAGCACAAGTGAAAAACAAACTCACGGCACGCTCAATTGCTAGCTTTTGATGCTCTTGCACAACATCTCGCACCAACTTACCAACAGAAAACAAAGAGGGTTTGACTCTCATTTTCCCCTCTGTCAAACGATGCAATTCGAAAAATGAATTGCTCGTTCGAGTTAATCCTTGGCCGCTTTCTCTGATGATTTTTGCAGTGAAATTAACCATAGGCTCAGTAGATGTTGACTCAACAAACTCTGAATACCCCACGATTCCCGTTAGCGAGGTACGTAACTCATGAGAGAAACGCTCTATCAATTGATGTCGAGTCGGATCTTCAACATGGTACTTTTTCACCCATGCAGTCATAAGCCACTTTTTAAAGTGAGACCAACAAAACCTCATAAATACCTTTAGTCAAACGCGCGCTACAAAGCGCATGATCAAGACACGTTAACTTCGTAACTTTGCTCGGATAAAACTCTTAACACCATCGGCGGTAGCAGCTACCGGCTTTTTTTTCACCGCAGTGAATTGCTGAGTCCCCATGTCGAAGTAAACACGCTCAAAGTAAAACTCGCAATCCTTGTCCGAAAGTTTGTTCCAGTGCGAAATGGGGTCAAACTGCAATACGCCAAATAAATAGTAGTTCATCGCATGCATGAAAACTGACAGCCCCGCCAAACTTTGACTTGTATTCGTTAATCGAATCGACCATCCCGAGCGCACCAACAATTGATACTCCAACGCAACACCCGTTTCGTTGTCATACAACATACGACCGTACTGCTCAAAGTCATAGGTCATACGTCCTATGTAAGCACCAGAGCCATCAGCCTTTGCGACAAGCGAGCGTGGAAATATTTTCAAATAAGCCATAAATTTGCCAAAGTATCCAACCATTGGATTCATTTATTCAGAAAATTAACTAAATTACCGGAAGATAGTTCCATTATTTATCTACTAAAGTTTTCATTCAGTTACTTTTAGAGATAAATTTGAAATTCATCAAACATACAAAATCGAGTCGTCGACTTGTCAAAACCATTGAATTCGTATCTCAAACGCAAAGCTTTTGCTATCTTTTTATTCAGCCCAGCACTTGCATACGCTCAAGACCTATGGCAATTCAACTCATCGATCAACGCCAACACTGGCAATTACATTGATTCACGCACCATGAATCATCAACATGGATTAGGCATTCGAATCGGTGGCGAAAAAGAAAACCGATGGGGCTTCACAGCCGGACTACAAGCCACCCATATCAACATGGCCCCCATCAATCCAAACTCGGTACAACGCCAAGACAACTGGCTACTATCCGGCCACATACATCAACCATCCACAGCATGGCTAGGTCGTTGGACACTAAAAATCGATGCTTACACGGTAAGAAATGATGCGCCGTACACCAACACCAGCTCAGTAAATGCTGTCGCCCCCCAAATTTCATGGGTTGCGCGCACAAAACCATTAAAAATTGATCTAGGTCTTGCCAGCTCAAACTACACAAATACAGCATCCATCTATCAGTTAAGCCCCAGCATTGCCTATGGTTTTAACAATGCCACGGACTGGGTTCAAATTCGCAGCCATGTCATCAGCAACCTTACCCCCTCGGAGGCATTGGGACGTTCGCAGGCGCATGCTGTCGAAACAAAAATCACACACTTTGTAGGACACCCGTCGAGCTGGGCACCTACATCCATCACGATAGGAGTAGAACACGGTAAAAAAATCTACTGGATTGACATGACTTCACAAACTCTCTACAACCAGCCCATGATCGATGAAGGCGGGGAGAGTATCTCAGCCTCTTGGCAACTGGCTCCTAAAACCAGCCTCAACCTCTTGCTCAACCAAACGCGCTACTACTACCACTCTGAATTTGTAGCTGCACACCGTTTCAAACTCAATACGCTCAGCACACAGCTGGTTTGCGCTTGGTAAAGCGATAGCTCCAGATTATGCAGATCCATTTCAAACGCAGTTTTTACAGCCGTATACGAAGCAAACTTCCTATTCATCTTCGTAGCATAGAAGACTTTTACTTTTTATCTTTTTCTTTATCAGCCATTTTTTGGTTGCTTGTACTCTGCCCGTTTTTTGCTGCTTCAGGTCAAGATCGCGCATCATGGTCTGCCTTGGTAATGGCACTACTTATTTCACTTAGCCTGTGTTTGTGGCGTTTGGGCCTTAGCATCCCGTGGACACAATGTATCTTCCAAGCCACCCTCATGTGGGGCATCATCTATAACGCGTTTTATTCAGGCGGCATCACTTCACCTGTCATGGTGTGGATGGGCATTGTGCCGATCTTGCCGCTTTTTACGGTGTCTAGGCGTTGGAGCTACACGTGGCTCATCATTTCATTCACATCGGTTGTGCTGATCTATTGGGCCCACTTACAAAACTTGATCGCACTAGAACAAAGCAAAACACCCAACGAGCTAATCCTAAATGCCTCCATGATTGGCTTGCTCTGTGTCACACAAGTCATGCTGGTTATGACCTATGACTCAGCCAATAGCCAAAACCTGCTGAACTTCAAACGAAAAAACGAAAAACTCAAAACACTCTCTCAAGACCTACAGCTCGCCAACATACACAAAGACCGGTTCCTAGCTACTGTCAGCCATGAAATGCGCACCCCCCTCAACGCCATCATGGGCTATATAGATCTGCTGAGCACCACAAACGACATGCCGCCTTTAGCTAGCCGCTATATACAAAGCGCACAAAACTCAGCCGCACATTTGCTAACCGTCATCAATGACTTGCTGGACTATTCACAAATACACCAAGGCAAGCTTGTCTTTACGCCACAAACTGTCAACCTGCATCAGGTACTGAAAGATACGCATCAAACCCTTGCCCCAAAAGCCGCTGAGCAAGCGCTCAGCTACGAACTTGATATAGCGGCCAACTTGCCCATATGGGTACGCATTGACCCGCACCGATTTGCACAAATTTTTCTCAACCTCTTAGGCAATGCCCTCAAATTTACAAAGCAAGGTGCCGTCATCACCCACATTCGATTTGATCCACACCCCACTGGAACCAAATCAGGACAACTCATCTTGCAAGTGCAAGACACGGGCATTGGCATACCCAACGAATCCATCGCGCATGTATTTGAGCCCTTTGTTCAGCTGAGTACACACGAAAAAATCGACAATGACAATTCGTTGCGCGGCAATGGTCTTGGCTTATCCATCACACGAAACTTAGTCAAGGCACTGGGTGGCAGCATTGCCATCAGCAGCAAAGTGGGCATAGGCTCCACCTTTACTGTGCAGCTGCCTATTCAAATTCAAGATGCACCAACAGAAAAAAAACTAACGCCTGTACATGAAGTACATCAAGAAAAAATCTATCTACTCTTAGTCGACGATCACGCCACCAACCGTTTGGTGGCATCTGCAACCATCAAACGCGCCTTACCTAACGCCCGCATTGATGAAGCACGCAACGGCACCGAAGCCATTGAAAAGATGAAAACCAATCAGTATGACCTCGTACTGATGGACATCATCATGCCCGACTACTCCGGCATAGAAGTCACGCGCATTATTCGATCGGAATGCCCCCCACCCCTGTGTGATGTAGCCGTGGTCGCACTCACCGCCAACGTAGCCGAAGACACCTTCCACGCCTGCCTCAACGTTGGCATTCAAGAACTGTTACCCAAGCCATTTGACCGTGAAATACTGATTCGCACCATTCTTCAACACGTGGCCTGATAGATTGAGTGACCTGCCCCCTTCCGTCTTCTCAAAGGTCGTAGCCTCCTCAAAACACGAGGCGATTCATATTGCCAAATGCGGGGTCAGTTTTGATGGCTTTAGATCAATATGCGTCATAAATTCACTCATCCCAAAAAAACCAACACAGCACTAAAACTTCAAACAGCCTTACAGCACCAACAAGCTGGAGATCTACAAAAGGCCGAAGTTCTGTATCGCCAAGTGCTACAAGCAGAGCCTAATCAAGCCGATGCTTGGCACTTGTTGGGGGTCATCTTCGCTCTACGTGGGCAGCAGGAACAAGCTTTGGCATTCTTTGATAAGGCAATCGCAATAGATTCGAACGAAGCGATGTTTTATTTCAATCAAGGTAACGCACTCGCAGATCTCAAGCGCTTTGAGAAAGCGCTGGTCAGCTATGACCGTGCCATTGCACTTGATTCTGACTATGTCCATGTGTACTGGAATAAGTCTCTCTTATTGCTTTCAACCGGGAACTTCAATCAAGGCTGGCCACTGTATGAATGTCGTTGGAAGCATTCAGAACTTGGCATTAATCTGCGTCCTTTCTCCCAGCCCCTATGGCTAGGCGAGCAAGACATCAAAGGCAAAACAGTTCTGCTCCATCCAGAGCAGGGTCTAGGCGATACGATTCAATTTTGCCGCTATGCCCAATTGGTTAAGGCGCGTGGTGCGACAGTTATCTTGGAAGCCCCGCCGCCTTTGATGCATGTACTCAATACCCTATCGGGCGTAGATATGCTTATAGAAGCAGATGGAACTGAGCCACCGATCCAATTTGATTTTCACTGCTCATTGATGTCGCTGCCTTTGGCGTTCAAGACAGAGGTGAACAGCATTCCCCACCCCGAGGCTTATTTATTCGCCACACCTGCCAAACGTGACCAGTGGGCCCATCAGCTAGGCCCTCAAACCAAACCTCGTATCGGCTTGGTTTGGAGTGGCAGCACAGGTCACAAGAACGACCATAACCGAAGCATCACGCTCGCAGAGCTACTGCCTCACTTGCCCGCTGAGTTCGAATACGTGTGTTTGCAAAAAGAGATACGTGAGATTGATCAAAAGGCTTTGGCGCAAAGTACGGTGAGGCACTTTGAAGCACAGATCAATGACTTTGAAGATACAGCTGCGCTGTGCGAGCTGATGGATGTAGTGCTGAGTGTGGACACGAGCGTGGCCCACTTGGCAGGTGCTTTAGGTAAACCCACTTGGGTATTGCTGCCGTATGCGCCAGACTGGCGTTGGCTACAAGAGCGAGACGACAGCCCATGGTATGCCTCGATGAAACTGTACAGACAAGAAGCTGATAGGCAGTGGCAGCCTGTGCTGCAACGGGTGGCGAGGGATTTGATAAAGGAGATCGAAAAAAGGGACTTGACGCGAACGCCAAGTCCCAACATAGCTGACTAAGTTAAATCACCACATGGTTTTGCTGCTGCAAAAGAGCCAGTGTGGTTGTTGTGTTCATCAACACCACTTGGTTTGAAGCATTCACAAAATCATGCTGCCCTGTTGCATCTACCTGAATCACAGTGTGATTTCCACGCTGAACAGTTTGCACATAGTCAGCCACGTTGCCGTTAGTCGCGTGCAATTGACTTAACAAGCCAGACAAATCAATCACATCACCATCGTTGTCGCTAAATGCATTGATTTGCGTGAGCGTATTGCTGATAGTAAATGTGTCTTTGCTTGCATCTACGCCCTGTAGCACACTTGCTTTGGTATAGGAGAAAGTTGCATCAACCATCAACATACTCTGGCCATCATTTTGTGTAGCCGTGGTACGCCCAGCCTCTTCCACACCGGCAATGGGTGAACTCTTTACACCATCGCTCGTGAGGTTGAGCGAACTCACCCCCGTGTCAACCAAAGACTTGACTTCATCAGCCTGCGAGATGCCATCCCCATTTTGATCTTGCCACACCATGAACTGACTGAACTTCTCGTCAGACGCATTGAACACGCCGTCTTGGTTGGTGTCAAAGTTTTGAGCCAGCCCTTGCAAATCAGTGATGCCTTTAGATGGATCGCCAAACGCATATTGCGATTTGTCGTGTACTAAACCGTCGCCGTACTTGTTCCACACCAGCACGCCGTCTTCTGGGGCAGCCCAAGTGACCTTGGAGATCACACCAGCGCCAGTCACGTCCATCAACACGCTGCTGTAGTTGATCTGTCCGTCATGGTTCAAGTCCAACACGATAGGACTGATTTTGAAAAAAATATTCGTTGAGACGGCTGCACTTGTGACCAACGTATTGGTTGTGTAGCCCTGGTAAATCCTAGCCGATAAACTATGAAGCGAACCAGAGGACATGGCTGTGCCAACTGTGTAAGTCCAAGTTCTATCTGCATTGACCGTGGCATCACCTAGATAGGTTGAGCTATCGTAAATGCCCAGCTTATAGCCCGTACCCAAACTCGTCGCTAAGGTACCGTAAATTGTAGGCGTTGTGTCATCTGTAGGCATATACCCCGTCATGGCAGTACCGCTTCCAAATGCACCTGTTGTTCCTATCACCTGTAAAGCTCCGCCACTGCTGAGAGTTGACTGAGATGACGCTGTCAGGTTTGCAGAGCTAACCCAAACTGTCGCAGCTTGTGCGTAACTAGTCGTGGATCCTGAGCCATACAAGAACACAGCATCAATTCGATAATCGCTTCCCAAATCTACCTTGATCCAACCATTTCGGGCTGCACCACCGTCATACCATGAATAATCGGCTGTCAAACGAGTCCCAGTGCTACCGTCCACTAGTGAAGCGACGTTGTAAGTACTCGCATTGATCGCCGAAGTTACTGTTTTATTCAAAGCCACGTTCACACCGTTTGAGAAAACTTGTAACTCAGCGAAATCCGTATTGTTTCTCTGCCAGTCATCAATGCGAATGTAAACGTACCGATATTTTTGAGCCAAGGTATCGGTATTGCCCCCCGCCATGCCGCTTTCACTCATACCACCGATGTTCACGGTGTTCGTATTCAACTCAAAACTGTAGTTGCTACTGAGATAGGTGGCTGAAGCGCCGTCTACCACTTTGGCCACCACACTGTTGGTCCCATACACGGCTTGATTAGGCGCAAACGTGTAATTCCATGTGACATTACCGTTAGAGCTGCTCACTGTGGCATCAGCCAAATAGGTTCCGTTGTTAAAAATCTGAACCTTGTAGCCACTGGGCAATGCTGCACTCAATGTTCCGCTGAATGTAGGGGTCGTATCGTCTGTACTCACCAAGCGGCCTACCTGCAAAGGATCGCTACTCGAAAATGCTGGCGTAGTGGTCTGAATTTGCACAGCACCCGCTGCAGGCAAATTAGCCAAGCTTGTTCCACTTAGGCTGGAGTTACTCAACCAAGTCGTAAAGCCTTGAGCGCGAGTATTTCCATATGGAGCACCAGCGATTGCCGTACTGTCAATGTGATAAGCAGCTCCCAAATCAAGTTGTAACCAACCAGATGAATTACTAGAATTAAGCGAAGTCCAAGGGTTAGCAATATTTCCATCCGTAAGATTTGCAATCCCTTCACCGGTACTATATTGCCCCAAGTTGGTGGTCGCAATTTTTCCTGCAGCGATGTTGACACCGTTAGACATGACTATCAATTCACCTAAGTTAGGCCAACCTGACGTCGTGGGGTTGTAACTCAGATACACATACCGATAGGTACTAGCACCTTGTGCCACTGTGTTGCTCAAAGTGTTGGTTCCATTGTCATCCACCACTGCTGAAATAGCCATGGTCTGCAGCAATGTGGAGTTGAGGGTATTGGACGACACAATTTGATTGGCTGCATCAACCGTCCTAAGGGTCAAGGCGTTGGCGCCATTGGCAAGCGTCGTGCTCCACGACACGTTGGTACCCGTCACAGAAGCGGTGATGTTCGTCCAATTTGTACCATCAAGGGTTGCCTCCAGCCTTTCAGTACTGGCCAAAGCTCGGCTGAGCGTGGCTGTCACGGTTTGATTGGCAGTTTGAGTTACCAAATCAGCAGTACCTGTGTCTGCACTCAACGCCACGCTGCTGATGGTTGGCGGCGGGGTGGTGTCGTTGAGGGTACTGATGCTATTTAAACTGGTGACGTTGTTGTCTGAACCACTGTCGGTGATCTCAACTAGGGTAACCACACGGTGACCGTCCATGCCAGCTGCACTACCGCCAGCTGCTGTTACAGCGTTGTTGTATGCCAAGCCATTGACCAAGCCTTGTGCCACTGTGTTCGACAATCCAGCTGCGGATGTCAGCGTAACCGTGGCGACACCTCCAACCACACCCACGCTATAGCCCACAGAATTGGTAGTGGTAGTACCCGTGGTGCCATCCACCAGACTTATGTAAACACCATCTACTTTTACACGATCAGAGTTTGTACCCGTCACACCAGAGACCGTGAACTTCAGACTCTTGATACTTTGGGCACTCTCAACCGCACTGACACTGGTGTTACTGAACAACAACTGATCGCCAGCAGTGTTGGCATAGTCGGTCGTCGATGTTGTGGTGGTGAAAGTCGGAACATCATTCACAGCTGTCACGTTGATCGTGCTGGTCACACCCACACTTGTTTGAGCACCCACGCCGTCTGAGTTGGCATCTGTCACGGCCCATGTGATGGTGCGGCTAGCACTCGTCGCCGTGGGGTCATCGCTTGCATTGCTGTAAGTTACTGTGCGCAGTGCGGCTTGGTACTCCGCCTTGGTCGCTGTTCCTGTCAAGGTCAGCACACCTGTGCCACTGTTGTATGTGCCACTGATGCTACCGATGGTCGCAAAGTTCAAGACATCATCTGTAGTCAAACCTGTGCCGATTGTCACCGTGGCACCTGTAATTTGCGTATCGTCTACATCTGTCAAAGTAATTGTGTCGTCCACCACAGTGGCTGCTGCCTGCTCTGTGTACGTCCATGCTTTACCGGCCGTGAGCACAGGTTTGTCGTTCACCGCGGATAGGGTAATGGTGCTGGTCACACCCACACTTGTTTGTGCACCCACGCCGTCTGAGTTGGCATCTGTCACCGCCCATGTGATGGTGCGGCTTGGCTTGGTGCCGTTGACCGTTGGGTCTTCGCTTGCATTACTGTAAGTTACTGTGCGCAGTGCGGCTTGGTACTCCGCCTTGGTCGCTGTTCCTGTCAAGGTCAGCACACCTGTACCACTGTTGTATGTGCCACTGATGCTACCGATGGTCGCAAAGTTCAAGACATCATCTGTAGTCAAACCTGTGCCGATTGTCACTGTGGCACCTGTAATTTGCGTATCGTCTACATCTGTCAAAGTGATTGTGTCGTCCACCACAGTGGCTGCTGCCTGCTCTGTGTACGTCCATGCTTTACCGGCCGTGAGCACAGGTTTGTCGTTCACAGCTGTTACGGCAATCGTTACGGTGTCTACATCACTCAATGCACCACCAGTTCCGCTGCTACCACCGTCGTTGGTGGTCATGGTCAAGGTGGCATTACCGTTGAAATTAAGACCGGGGGTGTACTTCACAGCATTGGATGCTGCCAAGGTGGAATTGATTTGTGCCACACTGCCTGTCAACGTGACGCTGCCAGTGCCATTACCAGTAATTGCGGCTGTACCGCCTGCAATGTTCAGCGTGCCATTGCTCACGCTAAGGATAACGGTCACATTGGTTGCAGCGCCCGCGTCCACATCGGCAATACTCAGACCCGTGATGACTTTTTCGGTTTCTTCTGCCGTGGTTTGTGCACCCGGCACGGTGTTGACGGGCGCCTCGTTCACATTGGTCACATTCACCGTGACATCTTGGATGCTGAAGTTACCCGCGGCATCCGTGGCTTTGAGTTTGACCACATAAGCGTTGGTGCCGGCCGCACTGCCAGGGGTCTCATAATCCTTAGCAGCCTTGAGAGTCAACACCCCTGAGCTGCTGATGTTGAACTTGGCATCGTCAGCGCCCGTGCCAACCAAAGTCCACGTGAGGCTGCTGCTGTCTGTAGCGACGGCACTGCCAACCACCGTACCATTTTCGGCTGCATTGAGCGGTGTGGTGCTGATGATCGGTGCTAGTGTGTCCACCACAAAAGAGGCTGAGCTTGCAGTTGAACCTACGGAAACACCATCAACAACGCCCCCCACATCAACCGAGACGGTATAGGTTTTTCCGCTAACCAACTGGTCTGTCCAAACAGGGTCGTTGCTTAACTGCCATCTGCCATCATTGCCAATAACAGGCAAAAGCCCAGACAAACTGGAAGACGAAATCACAATGTCTCCAGAGTTATCCGTTGCATGAAACACCACTCTGGTTACAGCCACACCAGTGGCATTAACCGCGTTAGTGATGACACCGCTTAGGGTCATCTGAGACAGCTCGTCGGCATTGATGAAGCCCTCATTGGCATTCACGCCTGCGCCACCAATGATCAGCGAAGTACCCACGCTAACAGCATTGAAATTCCATTCATTTGCGCCAATGGCTGCCATTGGGTTACCCGATGGGTCGGTAAATGCACCTGCATCAACTCTGGCGTAATAGCTGGTGCCTACCACCAAATCGTTCACCGGATTGATGGTGACCAACTTACCATCGCCAGCGACTTGAACTTGTGAAGAGCTCACAGCAATTGTTTCAACCACAGTGCCATCTAATTTGCAAATGTAAATTGAACCCGATGCGCCTTTGACAATAGGCTCACTGAAACCCAAATTCAAATTAGCAAACTTAGCAATAGAGCTGATGGTCAGTGGCGTTGCAGTTGGGGCTGTTTTGTCAATATACAAATATTCCGACTGAACAGTCGTCATGTTGCCAGCTTGGTCTGTGGTGGTCACTTCCACATAATAGTTTTCGTCACCAGCTAAAGTGGATAAATTGCCTTCCACTTTGTTATTGGCAGTGGTGAGGGTGACATTTTGAACAACGCCACTGCTGTTCTTCACCACCGCACTCGTGGCAGCCACACCAGAAGTCGCATCACTGACGGTGAAAGACTGAGAATAAACAGCAGCCTCAGCGCTGGTCAGTTGGGTGTCACTCAGAGCCGCCAAGTTCAAGGTCGGATTTGTCGCGTCAATCACCACGGTCTGCGTCTTCACTGTGGTGTTGCCAGCTTGATCGGTTGTGGTGACTTCGATCGTGTATTGACCGTCTGCAAGGCCAGACAAGTCACCGGTTACATGCCCATTGTCTGTGGTGAGCACAACGCCCTGCTGCACCTCGTTGTTGGAATTCAAGACGCGCGCAACTGTTGTAGCAACATCCGTGAGGGCATCTGTTGCCGTATAGGCTTGCGTGTAATTTTTCGCCTGTTGATTTGTGAGTTTGTCATCAGTCAATGCCGTCAAATTAAGGACTGCGGGTGTTTTGTCGATCACCAACTCTTGTGTTTGAACAAACGCATTGCCAGCGACGTCTGTGCTGGTCACCTCCACCGTGTAGCGACCATCTGCAAGGCTAGACAAATTGCCCGAGACATTGCCGCCCGCTGTGCTCAGCGTAACACCTGTTTGCACTACACCGCTGGCATTTTTCACCACTGCCACCGTGCTGGCCAAACCTGTACCGCCTTCGTTGTCCACAGATGTGTATGTTTGTGTATATGCGGCCGCTTCAGCGCTGGTGAGTTTAGTTTGAGGCGCAGTGAACACCTCTAATTCCAAGCTGGGCGCCAGTTTGTCAATTAAGAATGTTTGTGTTTTCACATCGGTGTTACCCGCCACATCAGTGGTGGTAACTTTCAAGGTGTAGCTTCCGGCTGCAAGGCTCGATAAGTCACCTGCTACTTTTCCACCTGTGGTGGTCAGGGTTAAGCCGTTTTGTACTTCGCCCGCAGAATTTTCAACCACGGCAGACGTTGTGCGGATACCTAAACCATTTGTGTTGTCGACGGCTAAGTAGCTTTGCTCAAACGATGTCGCTTGCGCCAAAGAAAGATCGGTGTCAGTCAAAGGTGTGAGCGTCAAAGTAGGGGCCACACCATCCACACGAGCGAAGGTAGATGAGTCAATCTCTGCAATCACTGACTCATAGACCAAGGCATTACCGGCTACGTCAGTGATGCTTTTGAGTAATACGTCCTTTAATGTATTCTCATTAATGGTAACTTTGCCATTTTGATTGGCGGCAATTGTGTAGGTCAGGGTACGCGTACTCGTGCCATCAACACCACTCCAAGTGGCCTCGATGCCAACTTCCTCTAACAGGAAAATTTTGCTATTCGTGCCACTGGTTAACCCATTGACTTTCTCGCTGAAGGTAATGGTCAGGTTAATGGTTTCTCCAATACCGTCACCAGCGAGGTGGTAGATCGTGGTTTTCGACGTAGTGGGCAATGTACTTGCACTCAAAGTTGGATTCACCACGTCAACCAAACTTTTAAGATAAGCAATACCCGTGATGTCGGCCACCTCTCCTTCAGCCAGCTTGGTTAGCAACGCATTTTTTTGGAGTTCAGTGTATGCACCATTGGTGCCAGCCAAACCGATCAACTGCAGATCTGCCCCTGTCAGTTCTTCACTTAAACGCGCCAAGTCAGCTGCGTAGGTTGAGGAAGAAGGATTAAGCGCGGCAATCTCATTCAACTGATGCACAACAGCAAGCGCCTCTTCGATTTTTAAAGCACTTTCAATACGTTTCTCAGCTTCGGTAAAATCTTTGACACCAGTAGAACTATCAACGCCACCACCATTTGTGATGTCGCCAAGGATGCTGTTAAACAATTTGGTGTCTGCATCAGAAATACTACCGGAGAGACTGCCAGCCAAACCATTGACCTGCGAGGTGGTGAGCTGTGTTGACAAGTTGTCAAGCTTACCTTGTTCGGCCAATGCCACAAGCTGTGCAGACGTGAGTTTTTCAGACGATGATTGACTGAGGCTTGCCAATGTCTTCTCATCCAAATAGATGACGTTATTCCCCAAAGCCGTCAATTGCGTGGGGGTCATCTGTGCCAGCTGAGCCTTGCTTAAACTTGCGACTTGCGTGGATGTCAATGTCTGTACTTGCGTGTCGCTGAAATATGCAAAGTTAATGGCCTTAAATGCCTGATCGCTCAAACGATCAACGTCAACAATTTTCTGCACCGCAGTGGCTGACAAGCTGGCAATTACCGAGATTGATAAATCATTCACTCCTCCAAGTGCAGTGAGCGAGGCAGCACTTTCGTACTGTGCCGCCGTCTTAGCTGCAGATGTATCAACTTTCTGAGCAATGGTTGATGCCTCTGTACTGGCTAAAGCTGCCCCTTTAACAATGGTTGTCACCCCAGTAGAACTCATCACCCCGCCTGCAGTTTGAGCTACTAACTCACTGATTGTTTGTTTTTGAGCTTTAGCGGTATCCCCAAGTTCATCTGAGTTGATCTTGTCAACACCCGAAATTGCAGCAAGCACTTGTCCGTAATAGTTACCGCTTGCTACATATGAACCACTGCTGTTGATGATGGGGCTGACTGTATCTGTGACAACGTTGGAAAGACCAAACATGCTGGCCACTGCTGTGTTGTGCGTGGTCACATCTGCCGCTGTGATGATTTTTGTCAGCGTTGACTTCCCCTCATCCCACTCCTGGGGCACGCCCGCATGGATGGCCGCCACGGTAGTCAAAGCGTTGATGTTCAAACTGGCTGCTGCACCTGCAGTAACCGTCTGTATGGCCATGTATTTAGCACCTAAGTCTTGTGCTTCTCCTGTGGCTTCGTCCACATAGTCTGTGCCATCGCTGCTATCACTAACCACTGCAATGATGGGGCCGCTGTAGGTTTTATCTGACAGCGTGACTGAAAATGCACCACCTGAAGCAACAGCACTACTACCCAGCCATGTGCCATCTGCTTTGTAAAGATTGACCGTGAGCCCGTTGCTTGATTCGACAGGACCCAAAACCAAGGTTCCCGAAACCACCGTACCAGTAGCACTGGAAACGCTACTGGCCGCAGCCCCGCCCCCACCGCCGCCTGCAGCGAGCCCCAGCAAACCCAACGCGCCAATGTAGGGGCGCACCGTATCGAGCAATGAGGGCTCTGGTGCAGGCTTGGCTTGCGCAACCACCTCTGGTGCGGATGTTGGCGCCTGCATGACAGATTTGGCGGCTGCTTCAGCATAAGTAGGCGTTGGGGCTGATGACGCCGATTGACTGACGGTTGTGCTACTCGTTGCCGACTCGTCTGTTTTTTCAGCCTCGGGTGCAGAAGCCACAGTTGCCGTGGAGATGGGGTTTAAGTCCACCAAACCCGACTGCTGCAAGGCTGCTTGCGCAGATATTTCGCCATCCACAAAACCAATGCTGAAGTCCGGGTCCATCATGGCTTTGACAACGCCATCACGCAACACTATTCTTTTACCTGTTTTCAAATAGATAACAATATCCGCATCCACAACTTTGATGTTTTTGACATCTGCGCGTGAAATACTCAGGCGGGCAACATTTTTAACGTTATCGACCTTAGTTTGTGAAATATTTTTTTCCATATGAAACCCTCTTGTCTATATGTTTTATTTAGCTTCTTGACCTGAAGATGCAGGCTGGATTTGTTCTGTTGCAGGCTTGTGCATCACATCAGACGCCGCTGGCTGCGTGCGTTCTGCAGGAGGCGTATGAACGGCCTCGTTTGCACAACTCGCAGGATCAAGCTCGCACTTTGTGGCACTTTCTTGCTCATGCTTTTGTGCATCGGCCTGAGCTTTTGCCTTGGCTTTGTTTTTCTTAGTTGCGTTAGCCATTTCAGTTTTTGCTTTTTGCTTTTTTGGATTAGGCACAGGCGCAGCTGGGGCAGACGCAGCAGAGGCGGCTTGTACTGCCGGCTTTTCCTGCTCTACTTGTTCAGGCTCAACTGACTTTGTGATGAGGGAGCCAGAAGCAACGGAAGCAGGAGGCTCAATAGTCACAACAGGCACAAGCGGCTCAACTTCGCGCTTAGAAACGTCACGATGAGGCACTACTGCAACAGATGCCGGCTGCTGCGCTGACGGAATAGCTGGCGTGTTGCCGTTTTGAACTTGCCCTTCGCCCAAACGCACATAGATGAGCACCATCACCACCGCAGAGACAATGGATGTAACGATCGACACAATGGCCACCCACATCCACGGCTTTTGCGCATTTGACTTTTGATACACCTCAAGTTGCTTGGTATGAAGCTCTGACTGAATCGTCATGCTGCGCAAGACTTCAGCCAATCGAACATCAAAGGCACGATGTCTGTCAAACCAAGCGCGGTGCTCTTCAAGTAACTGCTTGTTTTGAGAAAGCAGATTTTTTTGAACATCCAACACCGCATCAATCCCCACAGGAATAGCCTTTAATGCATTAGCAATCACAGGAGATACCGCTGGATCTCCTGTGGGCATAACATCATCAGGAATACCATCCTTATACAGGTCAGCCTTGAGCAATTCGCGAGCACTTTTACACAAGCTCACGCCTGTGTGACGTAACGACAATGCAACCAAGCCAATGACCAACGAACCCATCAAACCATAAAGTGACGCGACGAAAGCCGTACTCATGCCTTTCATGGGGTCTTGCAATTTGGCAATCATGGTGCCGAACATGGCAACAGGGTCAACATCTTTGGATCCAACGCTGATGAGAGATTCAAAGATTTTTCCCAAATCATTGAGCGTACCCAACAAGCCGACGAATGTACCCACCAGCCCTAAACCCACGAGCGCACCACCCAGGTAGTCAGCCAAGGTCAAACGCGACAAGACTTTGCCTTCACATGCCGCCAATTCGTTTTCAAAAGCATCAGCACGAATGTGCGTAGCACCATTACTAAGGTTGATCAGCAACTTATAAACAGGCAACAAATCAGGCACCCAACGCAAGCTGTCAAGAATCTTGGTTCTCTCTTCAGGTGTGCCGTCGTGCATGCGCTCCATGAGGTGCGCCTCAGCAACATACCGATACAACGTATACGCAAAAATCAACACAGCCAAGGCTGCAGTACCAAAGATGGTGTAGACCAACGCGGGGTGAGGCGTTGACTCAATCGAGCTAACGATCTCTTCATGAAAAAATAAACGACCAGCCACCACCACGAAGGTGACCGACCAAAAAGCCCTAATCCAAACCGCCAGCGACTTTAAGAAAAGAGCGCCTTTATTTTTTTTCAACATGACCATCTTCCTTGTTAATTTCTATAAATACATGACCAGTAGTTTTAGCCGTGGGTGATTGCGAAACCATTCGCACATCAACCAACTCCGGAGCAACCCCATGACGCAGCAACATGTTTCGAACAGAAAGCAGCCGCGTCATCCCCCCCCGAACAAGCAACGCATCATCCGGCGGGGCCGCCGTCCAAATGAGGATTTTTTTGCCTGAGACCTGAAGCACCGCAGATAGCTGCTTCAACACAGCCACCTCTTCCGCCTTGTTAATCACATACGCTTCTTGAGCAAAAGCCAGCTTGATCACCGTGGCATCCGCTTGCTTTTCAAGCTTCTCTAACAGAACACTGGGCTTGGTGTTGTTAGCCACATCAACCTCGACAGCACCACCCTGCCCAACACTCGAAGCCACAGGAGAGGAAACAATGATCTTGCGGACAACATCTTTGACACGCTCCACCACAGTTTGCGGCTCGTTCGATACAACAGCACCCTCCGGCAGTTCTTTACGCTGCGCAGCAACCAAACCCAATGCCGCCACACCAATGACAAAAATAGCGACCAAAAACAACAAATTCAAAACAATATTGGTCAGCGCATCGACATAACCAGGCCAATAGCTATAGCTCTCACCCTCTTTATGCACACTCATCGCCCCCCCCCTTCCAAAGGCACCAAATGAACAGTTTGTCCATCACGCCCACTCACTTCTTCAGGCTGACTCAAGATCCGCGTTTCAATATTTCCCCCAGCCACGCCCAGTGACATCAATTCATTCCTCAGCACCATGAGTCGCAAATAGGCCGAACGTCGCTTAATCGAGTCTTCCGTATCCGTCCCCACCCAGAGCAACCACTTGCCGCTAGGAGAGGCTTGACTTAAGAATTCTTGGCGGATGCGCTTTTTTGAAACTTCATCAATCTTCCAAATTTCTTTAGAGAAAAAAACATCGACGCCACGGATACGAATGCGCTCCACAACCAAAGGCTCAACCATTTGCTCTGCCATCACAATGGACACCGCCTGATCCACCCTCTTACCAGCAAGCACACTCATTTGATAGATGGCAAACGCCAAAATTACGGTCAGCAACAGCAAGCTTTGCACCAAGCTCGCCATCGCAGCAACATATCCCGGCCAAAACCCATCTTTGTTCATTCACCTGACCTTCAATCACGAAATACAAAAAACAACAAAACAATTCATTCTTAAGAAGAATCTGCGTTAAATGTACCTTTTACGACTAATAAAAATAGCAAGCCAACGAGTAGTTGCAAGTACTAACAACCGGTAATTTCAACGCTCTCCCATCGACTGGGTAAATGTTTTTGAAATAGGTTTGGTGAGGTAGCTAAGTACGGTGCGCTCCATGGCCTTGATTTCAACGTTTGCCGTCAAGCCTGGGCGCAAATGAATTTCACCGGCTTTGATGCCTTTGAACTCTGCACCTGTGATGCGAATGCGCACACGGTAATAGAGGAATTGACCTTGACGGGTTTCTTCAGTCAATACGTCAGGACTGACATAAGTCACCTCGCCTTTGAGGGCGCCAAAGATAGACGAGTCGTACGCATCAAGTTTGACGCTTGCACTTTGTCCGACAGATACAAATGCGATGTCAGAGGGTGACACTTTTGCCTCGGCAATCAGGTTGTCACCCGTTGGCAAGAGCTCCATCACTGTGTCACCCGCACGTATCACCCCCCCCACTGTGCTGACTTTGATGTTATTAACCACCGCATCTACTGGCGCAACCAGTTCGGTGTGCTCCAACACTTGGGTACGATCCCGCAACTGCTCAGTTTGTGTACTTAGCTCTTCTTGCGCTTTCGTCATTTCTGCCTGCGCATCTTGAAAATATTTATTTCGCTTGCCAGCAAGTTGTGCGCGAATGTCTGCAACGCTACGCTGAAGACGTAAGATTTCGGCGCGACTGACATCACCCGATTTCTCTAACTCACGATTGATGCGTAACTCATCTTCTGCCAACGCCAAAATGGCTTGCATCGAGGTAATGTCGCTTTTAAAGGCAGTCTGTCTTTTGTTATACAGATCGGTTTGATTACGAATGTAATCTGGGTACGCATGTAATTCTTTGTCAAATTTCAGAGGCTTTTCGTAGACCTCCGCATGCAAACGCGCAAGCGTAATTTTGAGCGCTGCAACTTTGGCACTGCTGTCAGATACAGCAGCCTCAGCTCGTTCTTTTTGCAAGGTCGCTAATAACTGACCGGCATTGACCACATCACCTTCTTTCACATGCAACTGCGTGAGTACGCCACCGTCAGAGGACTGCACAAGTTGCGTGCGCTCTGCGGCAATAAGTTGCGCTTGCGCACGTGTGACTTGGTCAATTCTTCCTACAGCAGCCCAAAGCAACAAAAGCATCAATCCAACGACCATAACGCGAACGCTCCAACGCGCTTTTAATGGAGCACGCAGATCATGCAGGCTAGTGACATCACTGGAGTCAACAGCAGATTTAGGGGTTAGATAGTCAACTACTCGTTCAAAAAAATCTAACGTGGTTTGTAGGATTGCCGAAAAACGTTGTGCCTGTCGCTGCCTGAAAGTAGGCTTAGGAACAACATCTGTGATGGTGCTCTGTGTTGAATCTTTCTCGGGCATATTCATGAGGGCATTGACTCTGTTTCTGACGCTGATGTTTGCGCCTTTTGCTGTTGTGCGCTTTTTTGTTGAAGCTGCTGCAAGACAACATCACGAGGTCCATCTAGAACAATGCCACTGCCCGCAACAACGATGATGCGGGTGATCAGCGGCATCACACTTGATTTATGCGTGACGATGACCATGCTTTTGCCAGACTGCGCTTCTTCTGCCAATACTCGCAAACAACGCCGCTCTTGTTCGTCATCCATCGTGGCGGTGGGCTCATCCAACAGCATGATGTTTGGGCTACACAAGATCAAACGCGTAAAGGCAACCAATTGCTTTTGACCACCGCTCAAACCTTTGCCACCTTCCATGATGGGTCGATCTAACCCCTTGGGATGGCTCGCCACGAATTTATCCATACCGGTACGACGCATGGCATCAAGCAAAACGTCATCTCCTGGATCAGGCAACCCAATCAGCAAGTTCTCACGCAAGGTCCCCTGAAACAAGCGATGGTCTTGCTGTAAGTAGCCAATATGCTGATTGAGGACTTGGCGACTGATGTGAGCCAGATCTAGGTTATCTAATAGAGCGCGCCCCTCTTGCGGCTGGTACAAGCCACTGAGCAAACGTAGCAAGGTGGATTTACCAGACCCAATTGGCCCCAAAACTGCAATGCGCTCTTTAGGTTGTATTTCGAGTTTGGACACTACCAGCGCTGGAGGGTTGTCGCCGTATGCAAACCGAATATCATTCAAGTCATAGTGCCCATTAATTTGAGCAGGAACCAAGGGGCGATCTATACCGTGATGGTCTATTTTGAGGGTGTAGAGTTTTTCTAATCCATCTAGCGCAGCTTGCGCATGTGCATGTTGCACCAACAAGCCCGGGATGGCCATGATAGGAGCCAGAATACGCCCACTTAAAATAGAGCTGGCAATTAACGCACCCATCGTCATGTGGCCTTGCATAACGACAATTGAACCAACCACGACTAATCCGGCATAGCTCATTTGCTGAATAGTGGCAGAAAGGTAGTTCACACTTTCGGTCGAACTACGCATTTTCAAATCACTCTGAATGGTTTTACCGTTGACACCAATCCAACGTGATAAAAATTTCCAGCCACCAGACCCAGCTTTAATGGTTTCGATCCCCTCTACAGCCTCAACCAACAAACCAGTTTTTAGGTTGCTGAGTACGGCCCCTTCTTTGGCGTGCTGCATGATTTTTTTTCGAATAGAGATGCCAATCAATAATGCAATAGCACCGAAAACAAAGGGTACTGCGGCCACCCATGGACTCGCGATGATCATGATGAGAACAAGGAAAACCACCGCCAAGGGCATGTCGATCAGCGTAAATAATGTCGACGCCGTGTAAAAGCCCCTTACCTGTTCGTAACCACGCATTTGTCCTGCAAGGCTACCTACCGATGTTGGAATTTGATCAACGCGTAACTGCAGCAAACGGTTAAAAATTTCTCGCGATAAGCGGTTGTCAAGTCCCACGATCACGCAGTCCATGATGTGCGAACGAGCGTATTTCATAGCCAGCTCAATCATGATGCTCAACAATACGCCTATGCTCAATACAACAAGGGTGTATTCGCTTCGCGTAGGGATGACGCGGTCATAAACCTGCATAGAAAATAGCGATGTGGCGAGCGCCAAAAAACCAATAACGGCAGACGCAACACAAGCCTCAAACAGTTCATGACGATAAAGCCCTAGGGCTTGTTTGACATGCGAAAAGAAAGTTTGTTTTTCATCATTACTATTGCGAATGCCAAAACCGAAGCCAATATCAACAGAGGAGCCAAGACGCAGCATAGCCACAGAGTTTTTAAGACTCGCTAATTCCACAGACTGTGAACCTTGCGGCGTCGTGACTACCCAATTTCCTAAAGGGTCTCTGTCGACAACAATACCCCAACCTAACTCCGGCGTATGGCACAAAAGAGGCAAAAGAGCTTGATCTGGATACTTAACAAACTTAGGCTTACGAAAGCCCATACGTTCACACAACTGAACGAGGGTTTTGATAGGCGAGACGTTTTCACTCAGGGTCGAGACACTGGCATCAAGACCAATCAGATCAACGCTACCTCCTTGCATTTGAGCAAGTCTATGCACCGCCCATGCATACTGCTTCTGCGCCGAGTATTCCGCCCCTAGCATAGATGTATTCATATTGGTCACGGGATTAAGTTTCGGTCCTCACCTATGCGCACTCGCAGTCGGTACATCGCCCCCACCAAAGAAGCTTGCGCATCAGCTAAGGCATATTGGTTTTGTGCGAGCTCACGCACTTGGTTGAGCAAGTCTTGCCACTGCTTGCGCCCCGCTTGAAATTGACGCTGATATGACTCCAGAACCACAGCTGAACCTGCAACAGATTTTTCGAGTGCACTTAGTCGTATACGCGCATTGAGGAATTCCTCATGGTCACTTTGAAGGGTCTGTTGCATCTCCCGAACAGCCGCCTCAACAGACTGTTCTGCACTGTTAATGCGGGTACCAATTGCCTTGGCCTCCGCATAAGTAGACAGGCCAGCGCCCGGTGCGTAGCGCAACCCCAAGAAAGTTGTTGTGGAGGTGTCTGAACTTGTTGCGATCTCACCAATCGGTTTGTATACACGCACATAAATTTGCGGCAATGCTTCTGCTTTTTTTGCGTCAAGACGTTTTTGAAATTGAAGAACTTCAATGCGTGCTTTTGCCGCTACAGGATGGCTTGTGGCCACATCCCGCCAATTCACACCGCTGAGTCTTTCGTTGAATGACTGCGTTTCAAGCACAGTCACAGGGTAGCGCGTATCGTTCAGTCGTTTTGACAAATTTGACAGACCTGAAAACTGCTCCAAGCGCATCAATGCAACCTGTAAGTTATTCTCAGCTGTCGTTTGCTCCACCTCGGTTTGTATCAATCTCGAATCCACAAGCTCCAAATCAATGCGAGCAGATGCTTCAGCCTCAACGCGTCGACGCATTTGTGATTGATAGTCTTTCAATCGATTGACAGTAAGCTTTGCCACCTTGAGTCGCTCTTTTGCAGCAATCATGTTTTGCCAAGCGGCAGTCACTTGCAAAAAAACATCTTGCTGCTGCAGATATGTTTTCAACAAACTGATGTCAGCACTGAGTTGTGACTCTGAAATTTTTGCTGTGTTGCGACCAAAATCCCACACAGTCTGATCCAATTGCACCGCCCGAGAAGGCACAGACCGTGCGTTGCCCGAGTACGATTCAACCGTGGCACTGATGGCAGGCCAACGAATTCGCTCCATCGCAGCCACATCTTCTGTAGCAGCTGTTGCTTCGATCTTGGCTGCGATCAATGATGGATACGACACAGCAGTGGCATCAAATAGCCGCTCAAGTATCAATACCTCTGATTCGCTGTTCGCATGAGCCATCCCACCCAACCCCGTAGCGATTGCGATGCACGTTAAACGTATGGTCTTAAGCATGGTCATTTTTCAATCATCAAAAAGTTTTTGTCGAAAATTCGACGCACTTGGTCTGCATGGAGGTAAATAGCTTCGTAAAACTTTTCAGTTGGCATGAGGTATTTAGACCGAGCATCTTCTTCACCGTGAACTGAAGCAATAAAGCCCTGACTTTCCATCTCACGCATACGGGTACGCAAGGCTTTTTCGGTATACCCCGCCCCGCCCATCAAGTCTTTCAATGCCTTTGACAACAGTGAACGATCTCCAACAGCACGCTGTGCTATACGAAAGTACAAATGGCGTCCTGTAAGCGTATTCAGCAAGGGGGCATTACCCAACTCCCACTCATGAAGCTCCACCAAGTTAGAGACAATGGCTGTCAATTGGCTTGTATTGATCTCATTAGTAATCACCAAAACCTCCAAATTGTTGATCTTGGACAATGATCACCGAAAGAGACATCAATACCGGTAAAAAAGACAATTAATAACAGAAGATAATTCCGCTTTAAGCGCAAAACCAATTGGTATTAAATACTTTTTAACGCATTTAGCAATTTAAAACTCGTCAAAGGTTTTATTAAAACAACATCAAAACCCTCAGCTTGCAAATCCGAAATATCATCCGGCTCAGCATACGCGGTGTATGCAACGATTTTCAAATCGCGGAATCGCTCATCACCTCTAAGCGTTCTTAACACATCTCGCCCACTTACATCAGGCATAGAGATATCCAACAAAACACAACAAACACGTAGTGTTTTCAATACTTCGATAGCTGCGACACCTCCATCAACCTCATGAACATCCCAACCAAAAGGACGAAGAATTAAGCCAGGCAGCAGTCGATTGATTCCATTGTCATCAACCACCAAAATAACTTTTGGACTTGGACTTGATTGATTCATTAGGTTTAATTTTAAGTCAGCCATCACTTATATAAAACTATAAAAAAACAATTAACGGTAGAAAGTTCCGCCATCGAAATGACTAGATAAACTTTGCCAATTTTGAGACGCATAGACTTTACTTCATGAGTAATATCCAACCAACAAGACAAGATTTCGAACAAGCATCAGACTTAAGCAAGCGCATTGCACTCGTGATGAATGTCCAAAAAAGATTAGGTTATGTAAATAGAAATACACTCATGAAAACTTACATGCTATCGCAACAAGAAGCTGGCAGCTTAATGCGCGATTTCATTCATGCATACGCGAAAAATCTAGAGTGGAATATGTCACACTCTCACTACCGCTTAAAAGACTAGGCTGCTGGCTTGCTATTTATACTTTTCAGATTAATTAACGCCTCTAAAAACCCACGCAGCCATTTCATATCAATTGGCTTTCGAAGGATTTGAACATCCCTAGGCAAACCGCCTCTTTGTTTTATCTCGTCATCTGACAAACCAGTCATCACTATAATTGGGAGGGGCTCAAATAGCTTATGTTCACGAACAGTTTTGAGAAATTTGAATCCATCCATGCCAGGCATATTTAGATCCGTCAATAACAGTTGCGGCTGCAGAGTAGGCATATCCAATAACGCCTCCATTGCAGAGGCGTACATAACAACATCCAATTGCAAAGCCCACTGATCCAAATACGCCTGATACATAACCCTCGTGTCCTCATCATCCTCAATCAGCAAAACTCGCAATCTACCTTTATCACACAACCCTGTTGACACCTCCAATTTGTTAGCAAGCAAATATTCGTGTATAGATTGCAAAGAAATTCGCCGATGCCCCCCCTGCGTTCTCCAAGCCCTCAAACTATTTGATTCAACTAAACTTTGCACCGTACCCACCGACAACTTGAGCAATTTGGCCGCATAACTTGTCCCACAATAACCGTCATAGCCATCGTATGCATCATCTAACTTCATAAATCAAACACCTCCGTTTTTTTTGATTTTCACAAAAAATTACAGCTTAGCGGTAAATTAAAACATAATAAACACACCTTTGTTCTCATTTTTCCAACCGCAAAACACCCATCCCAACACGAGAACACTACAAGCGAAACCATTCATACAAAAAGAACATCATTCACCACCCATTATGCGGAAAAATATTCCGCCAATTACCACCAAGAAAGACCAAACGCTTGCGAAGTGAAATATGCTATAAACCATACAATAACCCTTAATCAAATACAATTAATGATGTTACGCCGAATTTTATTCGTATTTATATTTGGAATGTCAAATTATGCAATCGCTGAGATATGCACCGATGACTATATTATTTCTGGAAGCAAGTTTATTACACTTTTGCCAGATATACCATTTAAGATTTCAACATACGATACACATTTAATAGTTCAACGAGGCACATTGGTTCTGAAATTCTCTAAACCATCAACTATTTACGAGAATCAAAAAATAGTTACAAAATACTCAACCGAGCTTATTGGCGAGGTTTACTATTTTGAATTGACAACTACTGATGATGAAAAGCAAAAGAAATGGGAGCAATATTCAAGCGACACTCCAAGACGCGGCTTTGGCGGGATGTGTGTAGCAGAATGAATATTCATTAAAATTTAAATATCTAGCTACTATCCCCCCTTCACAAAAACCAATCTTTCAAGCTTAACTAACAACCTACTTTCTGCAACAGATGAAATTTTTGCACGCAGGCCTGCCACAGAAAGCTGCCGACTAGCAAGCTCTTGCGCTTCACTAAGTCGATTGATAATTGTTTTTTGCAAAGCAATAGCCTCTTGATCAAGCACTGTTATTTGCTCCAACAAATTCCGCTTCGCATCCACAGATTGCTCCAACAAATCAATTTCATCGACAATATTTCTCCATACGATCGATAAATCATCTGAAAAATCGTGACAAATTCTATCTAATAAATCTTTCATCAAGGGATCAAATAATACGTTTTCAGAATAATATTGATTACCAATAAATTTCTCATATTTTTCTGATTCGGCGCCACAAGAAAAGCCATCATGGGATTTTTGGTTCATGATTTTTTCTTGCGAATCATCAAGCTGCGTCCACCCCACTCTTGGAGAGTAATGCTTAAGCCCCTTAAATGATAAAAAATGACGATCGGAAAACATTACAATTCTAGTAATTAATAAAAATTTAAAAAACTCGGCAATTTAAGAGGAAAAAATGAGCCAGGGCGCTTGACATTCAATGGATGCGACAAGTCCTTTGCTGTATTAAACTTTTCATTTTCCATATTCTCCAAATGATAACGATCTAAAATTGAATATTGACCAATCAATTTGCGTCGGGTAACTGAGATGTCACTCCTTAGCTTTTGCTTTTGCAAAGCACCAACAAACTGACGCTCTGCACTTTGAAAAACATTGTCTTTCGAATCAGATAGCATGTTACGAATGGAGCAAACCGCTTTACAAAATTCATTAAAAGATTCACCACAGGCATCACTTAAGTCCTTGAGGTAGCCCCGCTGAAACAAATCACGTACAGCTTGGGACTCCAATACAGGCGGAGCTAGCAAGAAACTAATTGGAAAGCGTTGAATAGAGAAAACATCACCCATCAATTGCGAGAGCTGCACTCTCATAGGAGTCAACAACAAAATTGGCGAAGTGCGGTTAGAACGCTCAAAAACCCAACTATGTCGCTCGAGAAATTCAGCCGTTGCCGCCAACTCAATATCCGAAACTGATGTAGGCACAATTACCAAATCATATTCACACATTAATTCACTCGACACAGAATCCGTCCATGTGAGATCACAAACAACAACTTCTGAAAGACTAGCCGCGCGTCGCAAGTGCATACGCGCATCCATAAATGGCCGATTACTTCCTTGATTAAGCGGGAGTATTCGATGCCAAACCTCAACACCCAAATCTGGAGAATGCGAAAGCCAAGAGCTTGAAGATCCGTGCGTATCAAAGTCCAGAAGCGTAACCTTCGACCCCGCAGACTGGAAATATGCAGCCAAATTCGCAGAAAGCGTGCTTTTACCTACACCACCTTTTTGACTTGTTACTAATATCTTAAATGTTGGCTTCATATGATTTAATTCTAGTTATAAACCACATGTTTAGTTGCCCCCCCATCTTAGATGTGGGTAGTTAATTCCACTAAATCATTCACAATACTTCCTCAGCCTCTTGATCTTAGACTGAAGAGAAAAGACAAAGCGGTACGGTAATCATTCCCTAGAACCAAAGACGTGAGAGGTAGATTTTTTTCCAATGGAAGAGGTTCTGCATGAGGAAGTCAAAACTCACTTATCTTCACGTTGCAGAAAGACCAAGAACTAAATTCAGTCATTTAGTCATCGGTAATTTGCTTGCCCGTATCAGTAAGGGCAATTGACTCTGTTGGTCAACTTGTAGCTGCTCAGTAAGATGGAGGTCACCTTGTTGCGATTTAACTTGATAGGTTCGTCCTAAACGTTTATCTACAACCTTTGCAATGTTTTTTTCACGAAGATCCTCATGGAACTGCTCTGCCCCATCTGGCATTTCGAGCACAGATCCATCGCTTCGCAATATTAGGATAGCCATAATTTCCCCTATGCATTAGACCTTAGGCAGAATCGGTTTATCCGGATGCAATGTAAATCTCTTGCCTTATATAAGGCGGTAGATTGTTCCTGCAATTTATGAGGTAGAGACCTGCTAAAACCCGCGATTAACGTGGGTGTCGAGTGCGATAGCTTGCCCATGCAGTGTTTACAGCATTGAGCGTATTCGACACAGTCCTAAACGCATGATCATCCAAGTGTGTGCTGCCTGATGTCGAACTGATCGTGCGTGCAATCAATGT
>JACCEA010986902.1_pt1 | contig 43820 bp, 35 predicted proteins | sample 7449851 | NCBI WGS metagenome assembly JACCEA01 (sample SAMN15323453, study PRJNA562643) | freshwater metagenome | isolation source: river surface water | place: USA:Blue River Watershed | collected 2017-08-18 | reverse complement strand
AAGCTTTGGGTGTCTATAGCATCACGGTCCACCTCTTCCCATTCCGAACAGAGAAGTTAAGCCTGATTGCGCTGATGGTACTGTCCTTTTGAGGATGGGAGAGTAAGTCGATGCCGATTTTTAAAAACCCCAACTTTTATGAGTTGGGGTTTTTTTTATGCCTAATTTTTAAGGAGAGTAAATTTTAAATACATTTTGACATAATTTTTATTAAACCTATTTAACTATATCGATATTATTCTTTTTTCCTTATTTTTACTTCAATCAATGAAGGAAACTAAATTTATTCAGGAAAATAAAGAGAAATGGCAACGATTCGAAAATCTAAACAGCCAAACGAAAGCTAATCCAGAAGAGCTTAGTAATCTTTATATTGATATTACCGATGATTTAGCTTATTCACAAACACATTACCAACGAAGAACAGTCCGCGTTTACCTCAATCAATTGGCTCAAAATGTTTTCATTGGGGTCAACAAGTATAAAAAAGATTCGTTTAAAACACTTCTTCGACAGGTTACAACAGAAATTCCGCTAGAAATTTATCGCGCACGGAAAACGTTATTGACGGCTTTGATTGCCTTTTTGATTTATGCAGGAATTGGAGTGGTTTCCACAATTATCAATCCTGATTTTCCGCGTGTGGTAATGGGCGACGACTATGTTGATATGACTATTTCCAATATCGAAGCAGGAAATCCTTTGGGTGTCTATCAAAGTATGGATCAAATGTCAATGTTTATTCGCATTACAACCAACAATTTGATGGTCGCGTTTTTGACCTTTTTTGTTGGATTGTTTTTTACGTTAGGAACTCATCTTATGCTTTTTAGTAATGGTGTAATGCTTGGAGCATTCCAACATTATTTCTATACCAAAGGTTTATTAATCACTAGTTTTCTAGGGATTTGGATTCACGGCGCATTCGAAATTTCTGCTATTGTAATTGCAGGTGGGGCTGGAATCACCATCGGAAACGGGTGGCTTTTTCCTGGGACATTTACGCGATTTCAAAGTTTAAAACTAGCAATGCGACGTGGCGTTCGTATTATGTTGCTACTCGTTCCGTTCATCATTATGGCTGGATTTTTAGAAAGTTATGTCACGCGTCATTACAATACTTTGCCCGATTGGTCGAAACTTGGAATAATTGCTTTTTCTTTCATTTTGATGCTTTTTGCCTTTGTGATTTATCCTTTTTATTTAGCAAAAAGATATCCTTCACTTGTTGAAAAAGAGGAGGAAATCAGTAGCACCAACCAATTTGAACCCGTTTTTAATACTGTTAAAGGTTTAGGTGAAATGATTCGAGAATCGTTGATGTATTATTCTAAATACTTCTCAAAACTATTCGCTTTCATTTTTTCATTCGTATTTATCATAGCCTTGGTTTTAGTGAGTCTCCGAAACTATTTGCGTCCTGAAGATTTGTTTCTAATCTATTGGTTTGATTGGTCGGGACAAATGGAATTCATCATTGGCTATGGATTTTATTTTTGGTTTGACTTTGTTTTGGCTTTTAGTTGGTTGCTTCTTTTTAGCTTGGTTACCAGTAAAGTGCTACATCACATAGGTAACAATCGTTATTTTGAGTTATCATTTATTGCCTTTCTAAAAACTTATTTTCTGAAAATTTCAGTGCTTACAACCCTACTTTTAATACCTGTTTATTTATTAACCTGGAATTTTTTAATCCTTTATTTAATTCTTCTTCCATTCTTCCAGTTCTTGATTCCTGCAATTGTATTTGACAATGGAGCAATGAAAGAAAAAATCTCGAAAGGAATTAAATATGGAATGGCAAATTATTTTAATTCAACTGCTGGACTTTTTCTTTTGGCTGCAATTGGATTCCTTTTTTCTCAACCTATAGCTTTTGTTTTTAGCATTGTGAACGAGTATACAAAAGAACCAATAGTTCCAGATTTTTTAGATATGCTTGCCGATTTTGTGATAAAAATTGCGGATACGTATGGCGCAAATGGCATTTTTTGGTCAAATGTGATTCGTCAAATTGTCTATCTCGTATTTATGCTCTTAGCTTTACCCTTGTATTTAATTCTAACTTGTTTGATGTATTTCTCGGTAGTTGAAAAGAAAGAATCAAAATTCTTAAAGGAAGAGTTTTATAAATTTGGAAAAAGAGATCGTTTTAAAGAAACTAAAGATTTTGAAGACTAATAAAAAAGTAGTTCTTGTGTTTTTTGCGTTGCTTTGGTGTATTTCACTCATTGCACAGAAAGATGCTGGATTAGCGAAAGATTGGTCGAAACAAAATAAGTCTATTGCTTACAAAAAAGAGAGTAAATACAAAGGACCTGAAGATTGGCATTCTTCAACTCCGAACGAAATAAATTCAAGTCCTGAAAGTTTTTTTGAAACGGAACCCGAAAGAGATATCGATGGAATCATCAGCAGAAATCGTTCGATAGAAGCAGGAAAAGGAGGTTCAGAAAAGAATCTCAAAAAACCACGAGAAATTGAAATTCCTGAATTTGATCCGCCAGAATTTGATGATCCAGATATTGATATGGATGTAGACGTTGATGCTCCAGATCCTTCGAAAATTTCTAAGTCAACTTGGAGAACACTTTTATTCATTCTGCTTTTTGCAATCGTAATCTTGCTTCTTTACTATTGGCTAAAACGTCAAAATTTCAGTTCGAAAATAAATCAAATCGTTGACGACAATTGGAATCCAGAAGTTATTACTGTTTCTGAATTGGAAAGCAGATTAGAAAACGCCTTGAAAAATGAAGTTTACAGAGAAGTAATTCGTATTTATTTCACGTTGATTCTTCAAGAATTGATTCGATTACAGTTAATTAAATGGCGTTTAGAAAAAACAAATCAACAATATATTTACGAAGTAAAAAATCAAATATTAAGAGCTGAGTTACGAAAATGCACACGTTATTTTGACATCGTTTGGTATGGAGAATACAATATTGATCGTACTAAATTTGAAGAAATACAGCCACATTTCACACGATTTATTCAAACTTTAAAAGCGAAAAAGGATGAATAAAAACTTTAAATTAATAAGTATCGGTGTGGCATTGATTTTTGCGCTAGCACTCTTTTTTGTTCTAAAATGGGATAGTAGTGGTAATGATGAAAGCGATGCGAGTTTTGTTTCCAATAATTGGTCAGAAAGATATGGCTTGGAAAGTAAACATCCTTTTGGTTTGTATTTGTTTTTTCATTTGGTAAAACTCAAAAATCCAAAGCAACGAATTGTCCAAATTTCAACTAAATATCAGTACGATTCAATTATTAAACTGAAAGAAAAAGCTACTTTTTATATGATTGCCGACACTGTTGGTTTGATGCCCGAAGAATCCGAACGTTTGCAAGAAAGAATATTGGAAGGAAGCAGCCTTTTGTTGAGTGCTTCATTGTTTAGTGAAAAGTTACTTGATACATTTAGTATTCGCTTGAGACCTACTTTTGTGTATGAAAAAAGTGTCAAATTTCATTTCAATGCTGACACTGTACGCTTTCATTCCATCTTTCAAAATGATTCAATTTACGATGAATGGTACGGTTTCAAAAAAGTGCTAAATGAGTCAGAATATCCTGTTTCAGATTTAATTCGTTTTCAGAATTTAAGCTCGTTACTGAAATTAAAATTACCTGAAAGTAGTGTTTTAATTCACTCAAATCCAACGACTTTACAGAACATTAACGCAAAAAGTAAAAACGCTTTTAAGTATATAGATTTTATTCTCAATCAATTACCAACGAAGCAAACGATTTATTTTGTTGATTTCGCAAGGGTTCAAAATAAAGGTGAAGAAGAAGAACAAATTGAACCTGAAAACAATTTGATGCAGTTGATTTATGAAAATAGAATTCTCCTCAATTCAATGATGTTGTTGTTTTTTACTGGTTTATTATTCGTTATTTTTAGAACAAAAAGAAGACGTGAAGTGGTTCCTGTGATTCCTCAAGAAGTCAATATTACCAAAGCATTTGCAGAGACAATTGGTTCCATTTATTTGAACAAACAGAATCCTTCGAGTATTCTTGCACTGCAAAGAAAGAACTTTTTTGACACCGTTTACCGCTATTATTACGTCGATTTGAGCAAGAAAAGAGAAGAAACAATTATTAAATCGTTAGCTGAAAAAACGAATTATGATTTCAACGAATTGAACCATTTGATTAGTCATTTAGATGCAGAAAATAAAGCAGTTGGAAATGATTACATTATTAAATTAGCCAAATTACAACACGATTTCTATAAGCATTGTGGTATTATCGAAGACAAAATCGATACAAGGGTACAATCCTTTGAGATAAGTAGAAATATGTGGATTTCAAGTTTTTTCTTGACAGTTGGTTTCCTTGCTTTTCTGACAGGATTATATTTACTAACAAAGTCAAACGCTGCTGGGGTAATCATTTGGATTGCTGGATTCTTACTTTTGGTTTATGGTGTTTTAAGATTCCTTCGTCCACATTTGAGCATCCAAAAAAATCAAGTTACTTACTTTAATTCTTTTGGTTTTCCTACTATTTATTCCTTCGATATAATAAAGTCAATGGAGGTGCAACAATCTTCCATTCAAATCATTACAAAAACAAAGACTATACAAATTCCTTTATTTGATACCTTGAAAATAGATGTATCGCAATTGAAAAGATTTATTCACTTAACTAAATTTTATGACAACTGAAAACACAGATTTTAATTCAGAAGAGCAAACAGAACTCCAAAAAGATGCTACCACTTCTTCCACTTTAGAGGGTTTAAGTTTTGAAAGAACAAACCACGATTTAGTGTGGGTTTCGGATAAAATTAATAGAGTAAGAGAAGAACTTAGTCGATTTATAATTGGTCAACACGAAATCGTTGAATTGCTTATTGCTGGAATTTTTGCAAATGGTCACGTACTTTTAGAAGGAGTTCCTGGTGTGGCGAAAACGCTTTCTTCAAAAGTTTTAGCTAAAACCTTGAATGTCAATTTTTCAAGAATTCAGTTTACTCCCGACTTGATGCCATCTGACGTACTTGGAACGAGTATTTTCAATATGAAGGAATCAGAATTTTTCTTTAAAAAAGGTCCGATTTTCTCAAATATTGTTCTAATTGACGAAATCAATCGTGCACCAGCGAAAACGCAAGCTTCACTTTTTGAAGTGATGGAAGAGCGTCAAATTACCTATGACGGGGTTGAATATCCGATGTCTTTTCCGTTTTTGGTGGTGGCAACTCAAAATCCTGTAGAGCAGGAGGGAACCTATAATTTACCCGAGGCACAATTAGACCGTTTTTTATTCAAAGTAAAAATTGGATATCCTGATTTGGCGGAAGAAGAGGATATTTTAAGAAGATATAAACATCAAGTTGGCGCGGCAGATTTGAACACAATTAATCCTGTTTTCTCAGCTGCAGACCTTACAAAAATCCACAAAGTGATGGAAGAAATCATCGTAGAAGATCATTTGCTAAAATACATCGCTGCAATTACCCACAAAACGAGAAATCACGGAAAACTATTTTTAGGAGCGTCACCGCGTGCTTCATTGGCGATGTTGAGAGCTGCGAAAGCAATTGCGGCCATTCGAGGAAGAGATTTTGTAACACCTGAAGATATTCGTTTTGTTACAGCTCCTGTTCTTAATCACCGTTTGATTTTGACACCAGAAGCAGAAATGGAAGGTTTTTCTTCGGAAGAAATCATTAAAGAAATTGTGGAATCAATCGAAGTTCCAAGATAAATGTCAGTGCTGAGCAACATCGTATTAACCAAACGATTTTTCTGGATTTTTAGTTCCTTAATAATCGTTTATGCCACAGGTTTTATTAATCTTTGGATGACTACACTTGCTCAATACGGATTTATTGTAATTGCTATTCTATTGGCGATTGACTTAATGTTGCTTTTGCTGATTGGGAGAAAACCATTTTTTGAACGAAGCTATAAAGAACGCTTGTATTTGGGGGATGAAAACACAATTACTCTTCGTTTAAAAGCGCAAGGAGTTTTTGTGTGGAATTTTGAGTTAAACGAAGGTTTTCCAGATTTTAAGCAAGACAGAAGCACCAGTTTTAAAGGTACAATTTCCGCAACAAAATCGGTAGAAATAAAATACGTACTTCGCCCAACCAAGCGCGGACGCTATCAATTCAATACTGCTTACTTGTTTCTTTCTTCCTTTTTAAAATTGGTTGAAAGAAGAGTTGTGTACAGCGAAACCAATGAATTTCAAGTTTATCCATCGGTGATTCAGATGAAAAAATATGAGTTACTTGTTTTTCAACAACAAAAAACGAGTGCTGGGATTAAACGAATTAGACGTTTGGGTAATGCCACTGAATTTGAGCAAATCAGAAATTATGTTGCAGGAGATGAACTTAAAACGATCAACTGGAAAGCTACAAGTCGCAAAAATGAGTTGATGGTGAATCAATACCAGGATGAAAAATCACAACCGATTTATTGTATAATTGACAAAAGTAGAACGATGCAAATGGAGTTTAATGGTTTAACGCTGTTAGATCACTCCATCAATTCTACTTTAGTTTTTTCCAATATTTGCCTATTGAAAGGCGATAAATTTGGATTGTTGACTTTTTCGGATAAAATGGGCTCACAGCTTCCTGCGGATAAATCATCCACACAAATGAAGCGAATAATGGATTTGCTTTATGATCAAAAAACGAAGTTTAAAGACGCCAATTTTGAATTGCTCCAAAGTGTTGTTAGACAAAAGATTAAAACAAGATCACTCCTTTTATTATTCAGCAATTTTGAGAATGAATTTGCGATGCGACGTGCTTTGCCGTATTTAATCCAAATGAATAAAAAGCACTTGTTAGTGGTTGTGTTTTTTCAAAATTCTGACTTAAAGGAACTTGCCTACAATCGCTCATACACTATTAGAGATTTATACACTTCAGTTGTTGCCGAGCGAATGATCACTATGAAGGCTAGAATGGCAAGAGAAATGAAACAATTCGGAATCCAAACGATTTTAACCAATCCAGAGGAACTTTCTGCCAACGTTATCAATAAATACTTGGAGCTTAAAGCGAGAGGAAGATTTTGACGTGCAGAACGCTTATTAATTGCGAACTTATTAATTGCGAATTGCGAACGGATTCCCATAAGGCATAGAAATTGCGAACTATAGAATTGCTTATTGTAAACGTAAAACCATAATATTTATTAATTGCGCGGTAAAATTCTAGTCATTCTCACCTTCTCTCACTAATCATTCCATTATTCCCTCATTGATCATTCCCTATTTAAGTCCTAACGACCTTTTCGAAAAAAAACAGCTTCTCAACTATCTATTTTTCATAAATAAACCATTTGAGCGTTTCATTGTAACATTTGTTTGTGTTTCTTTGTTAAACTTTAAAAAAATAACATGATTCGTTTTCTTTTAATGCTTCTTGTTGGAATTTCATTCTCTGGTTTTTCTCAAAACACCAAGGTTAAATTTTTTGACAAACTAGCAAGCACCAAATATATTAGTGATGGTTCTGAAATGTATAATGTCGGTAGAACATCAGATGCATTAATGTTTTTTAGACAAGCGAAAGTTAAAAATCCAACTAACTGGAAAGCTTATTTTTGGTTAGCGACAACTGAATTTGAATTAAATAGTTACGATCAAGCATTAATGAATGCAAGTAAAGCTTTAGAACTAACTAAAGAAAAATCTGATGGAGAATTGCAATTACTTTTAGGTAAAATCAACCACAAATTAAATATGATTGAAAGTGCAATCACACACTTCAAGAATGCAAGATTGGATTTTGGCGATAAATTAGCTGTTGATTACGACATTCCCATTTATATTGCACAATGTGAATTTGCGTTGAACGAACAAAAAAATGGGGTACAAAATAAAAGAATTGCTATTTCAAGTAAGTTAAATACGAAATACGATGAATACGCTCCAATTTTAATCGATGGTGGAAAACAATTATTTTTCACTGCTCGAAATTCTGAAACAACAGGAGGAAATTTGAACCCAGAAGACCAACGTTTTTTTGAAGATATGTATCACGCTGTTTGGAATGCTGAAACAGGCGAGTGGAATCTGAATGAAGAAACTTTTGACGGAATTAATACTGAAGGATTTGATGCATTATCTTTTGTTTCAAGAGATGGATTGTATGGACTTGGAACAATAAATACAAGTGCATCCAAAGAAAAAACAACTACAAGTTCGGATATTTTTGAAATTAATACAGATATACCAGGAACGTGGGGAGGTGTTGAAATTATCAAAAATTCAGGAATCAACAATTCTTTTTTTGACGGTTCAGCCTCTATAACAGACACATTATATAATGAAGATGAAACGTATTCTCAAACGATGTATTTTGTTTCAGATCGTACAGGTGATAAAACATTAACCGACATCTATTCTGTTGAGAAAAAGAACGGGGTTTGGCAAACACCAAAATTACTTCCAAAGGAAATTAATTCTAATGGTCGAGAAACAACACCTTTCATTACTCCTGACGGAAAATATTTATTCTTTAGCTCAGATGCCCTTCCAGGTATGGGTGGATACGATATTTATTACGCGGAAAATTTAGGGTCAACTTGGGGAAAGCCAGTTAATTTAGGTGCTAGATTTAATACCGTAAACGACGATAGTCACTTTCAAATTTACTTTTCTATTAAAAAAGCAGTATTAGCTGGAATAGAAGAAAATGAAGGCGTTTATAATTACGACATCTTTGAAGTAAATGTAGATGGGATGGATTATCCATTCTTAAAATAACACCATTTTTTTCTTGAAAACTTGCATAAATAAAGCAAGGTACTTATAATCGATTTTTTTTACCACATTATGGTAAATTTTAATTCAAAATAAATCTAATCTTCTAAGAACAATTTTTTCAATTCAGTAGCTTCGGATGCTTTCATTTTGCCAGCAAGAATAAGACTTAACTGTTTTCTTCTCAAAGCACCTTTGTAGCGTTCTTTTTCTTGTTCAGTTTCAGGTATCAACGCTGGAACTTGAATTGGGCCACCATTTTGGTCTACAGCAACAAATGTATAGATAGCTTCATTGCTTTTTTCTAACTGTCCAGTAACTTGATCTTCTACAAATACATCAACAAAAATCTCCATTGAAGAATTAAATGCACGTGAAACTTTTGCTTCTAATGTTATAATGGAAGCATGTTTGATTGGTTTTTGAAAAGAAACATTGTTTACAGAAGCTGTTACGACAACTCGCTTACTATGTCTATGTGCAGAAACACTTGCAATCACATCCATCCAAGCCAAAAGTTGACCCCCAAATAGATTTCCAAGTGTATTCGTATCGTTTGGAAGTACGATTTTTGTTGTTATAGCTAACGTTTCAACTGCTCTTTTTGATTTCATTTTGCAAAGTTAATTATTCGTTTACCAATTATCCCTTTTTTAAAAACTTCATACAAAAGAATTAGCATTTATTAAATATTTGCTTAATTTAGGGCAACTATTAAGCCTTTATTAATCCATTAATTCAAGATTTAAATTATGAAAAATAATTTTTTACTTCTGATTACAGTTTTTGTTTTATCCCTATTTCAACAATTAAACGCTCAGAAAAAACCAGCTTTTGACGCAACAAATGCTAGAGATGGTGAAGATGTTGAATACTGTCATCAACACAAGAAACAAGCTCTTCTGATGCAAAATCAAGAGTATCTTAAAATGAAGCAACAAGATGAAATCGAGTTTCAAAAAGCTTTAAAAAAACCTGTTCCAAAGGGAGTTATTTACAAAATTCCCATTGTGTTTCACGTGTTACATAATAATGGAGTAGAAAATATTTCTGATGATCAAATCATGGATGCGCTCGCTATTTTGAATCGTGATTTCAGAAAATTAAATGCTGATACAGCAACAGTTCATGCTGATTTTCAGGGTATGCCAAGTGATGCTGAAATAGAATTTGTTCTTGCAACTAAAGCTCCAAATGGTACTTGTTTTAAAGGAATAACAAGAACAATGTCCACCATGTCATACCAAGGTGATGATGGAAATGCTCAAGTAACCGCCATTAGAAACGGTAACGACGTTTTCCAAGGTATTTGGCCTGGAAATAGATACATGAATGTATTCATTTGTGGAGAAATTGGTGGTGCTGCAGGATATACAACAAATCCAGCATCTTGGTCAGCATCCTCCATGACAAACGGAATATGGATTTTACACAATTATGTTGGTTCTATGGGTACAGGATCTGTTAACGGAAGTCGTGCTTTAACACATGAAGTTGGTCATTGGTTGAATTTATCACACACTTGGGGTCCAAATAACAATCCTGGAAATGCTTCTTCTTGCTCCTCAGATGATCAAGTAGCAGATACACCAACATGTATTGGAGTAACAGCATGTGTTTTAAATGCTAATACATGCGATGATGACAACGCATATTGGGGCTTCGATATTCGAGATAACGTAGAAAATTATATGGATTATTCATATTGTTCAAAAATGTACACAGCAGGTCAAGTTGCAAGAATGCGTGCTGCTCTACAATTAGGTTCCACAGGAAGAGCAAATCTTTGGACAGCAAATAACTTGGCTGCAACGGGTGCAACTGGAAATTTAGTTTTATGCAAAACAGAATTTGCTGCAGATAAAAAAACAGTGTGTGCAGGTGAGCAAGTTCAATTGTTAGATGATACTTACAATGCAGCAACTGGGTGGTCATGGGAAATTACTCCTACTTCAGGTTGGTCATTTACAGATGGTACTACTGCAACATCTCAAAACCCGAAACTTAGTTTCACTCAATCTGGACTTTATACCGTAAAGTTAACTTCAACTGATGGAACAACAACGGATGAGGAAATCAAAGTAAATTTCTTAAGAATTTTACCAGAATCAAGCACAATTCCTTATTGGGAAGGATTTGAAGGATATTCTTCCTTAGATAATTTAACTAATTGGGAAGTTTACAATCCAAATAATAATAATGCATTTACATTAGAAAATACAACAGCCCATTCAGGTACACAATGTGCTAAGATTGTTAACTTCGGACAAGCACCATCAAACATCGACGAATTAATTTCTGCACCAATTGATTTATCAGTTGTTCCTACAAGCGGTTCAGTAACTTTAAGTTTTAGATATGCTTATAGAAAGAAGGCTTCTGCAGATTATGAATATTTGAAAGTGTTTATTTCTGGAGATTGTGGAACAGATTGGGCACAAAGGAGAACAATAGGAGGAAGTCAACTTTCTAGTTTAACTTCTTCAACAACATGGAAACCATCCCAACAAAGCGATTGGACGACAGTGCATATGATTAATGTTACAAATAATTATTTCACTGAAAACTTTAGAATGAAATTCCGTTTTGAAGGTGAAGGAGGAAATAATTTCTACCTTGATGATATTAATTTATATGAGGGATCTCCTTCGGATAATTTAGTGGTTGGAGTTAATGAATTGAATTCTTTTAACTCATTGGAGTTGTTCCCAAATCCAACAGAAAATGAATTGAACCTAAGATTCAGTATCGATAAAAAAGAGGATATGAAATTTGTTATTTCTGATTTAAGCGGAAAAATTACACAACAACATTCATTTAAAGCGAATGAAGGTTCTAACTTGGTAATGTTTGATACAAACACTTTAACAGCGGGAATGTACTTCTTGACAATTGGTACTGCTTCTTCTTCAAAAACAATGCAATTTGTAGTGAAATAGAAGACTAATTTTCAGCAAAGAAATTAAATAGGATGGTCGCTTTTGATCGTCCTATTTTTTTTTCTAGTTGTTCCAAAGAGGTTTCTTTCATTGCTTTAATTGTTTTGAACTCTTTGAATAATTCTTGCATTGTTTTCTCACCAATTCCTTTGATATTTAGGAGCTCGGATTGTATCGAATTTTTACTTCTTTTATTGCGATGATGTGTAATTCCAAATCGATGCGCTTCGTTTCGCATAAATTGAATCAACTTTAAACTCTCAGAACGTTTGTCAATATAAATCGGATATTGGTCTCCAGGATAAAATATTTCTTCTAATCGTTTCGCGATTCCAACAACTACAACTTTACCTCTTAACGAAAGTTCCGATATCGCCTCCATAGCTGCGCCTAATTGTCCTTTGCCACCATCAATAATAATTAATTGAGGCAAGCTTTGATTTTCGTCCAACATGCGTTTGTATCTTCTGTAAACAACTTCACGCATTGTTGCAAAGTCATCCGGACCCACAACCGTTTTAACATTAAAGTGACGATAGTCGTTTTTGGCAGGTTTACCATTTTTGAAAACAACACAAGCTGAAACTGCATTTGTTCCTTGAAAATTTGAGTTGTCGAAACACTCCATGTGAATAGGTAATTCATTCAATTTAAAGTCCGTTTGAACTTGCTTTAAAACCCTATTTGGGTCGCGTTCTGTAAGGTTTAAATGTTCTTTCTTAAGTTTGTCTAAACGGTAGTAATTAACATTTCTCAATGAAAGTTCAATGAGTTTTTTCTTTTCTCCAATTTGAGGAACAGAAAAATTGATATTTGGTAAGCTAAAATCTAACTGACTTTGAACAATTACCTCTTTCGAAGTGCTTTCAAAACGCTGGCGAATCTCGGGTAAAACATAAGAAATGATTGTTTCTAAATCTTCATCTAATTTTTTGCTCACTTCAGAAGTATAAGCATGAATAATTGCACCTTCTTGAATCATTAAGAAATTAAAAAAAAATCGATTTTCAGCTACTTCAATTGTAAAAACATCTACATCTGAAATCGTTGAAGAAACAACAGAGCTCTTTGAACGGTATTTTTCAATTTGTTCAATTAAAACCTTCATTTCTTGCGCTTTTTCAAACTGATATTTTTCTGAAAAATCATGCATTTTAGATTTTAATAATTGAATTAAATAATAGGTTTTCCCTTTCAGTAACAATTCAATTTCATCCACCATTTTATCGTAGCTTTCTTTGGTTTGATTTCCCACACAAGGGCCCAAACATCTTCCGATATGAAATTCCAAACACGTTTTAAATTTCCCCTCTTCTATTTTATATTGTTGTAAATCTAAAGGACAGGTTCGCAAAGGATACATTTCTTTTATCAAACCTAGTAAAGATTGCATCACTTTAACGTTCGGGTAAGGACCGAAATATTTAGAGCCGTCGTTTCGTTTTTGCCTTGTTTGAAATATTCTTGGATAAGGTTCTTTTTTGATTACAATCCAAGGATAAGTTTTGTCATCTTTTAGTGCAATATTGTATTTTGGTTGATAGGTTTTAATTAGATTGTTTTCTAAAAGCAAAGCGTCTATCTCTGATTCAACCACAATAAATTTAAGTTGATGAATATGACTTACAAGAATTCTCGTTTTATTATTGTCTTGATTTTTATTGAAATAAGAACTAACTCTTTTTTTAAGATTCTTTGCTTTTCCAACGTAAATGATTTTTCCAGTTTTATCAAAATATTGATAAACGCCGGGCGCATCAGGCAAAAGTGAAATTTGAACTTTTAAATCGTGTTCAGTTGTAGACATGGCATAAAATTAAAAACAAAAATTTAGCAATTAGTCTTATAATTTTAACTTTGCTTTATGTTAGATGAAATAATTAAAAACGCGCTTCTTGAAGATATCGGTGAGGGCGATCATTCCACTTTAGCTTGTGTCCCAAAGGACGCAAAAGGTACGGCAAAGTTATTAGTTAAAGAAGACGGAATTCTTGCTGGTGTTGAAGTTGCAAAACGTATCTATGAAATGTATGATCCAACTTTGGAAATTCAATTTTTTAAAAAAGATGGAGATACAATTCAAAAAGGCGAAATTGCATTTACGGTGCATGGATTATCTCAATCTATTTTATCGACGGAAAGACTTGTGTTGAACATAATGCAACGAATGAGTGGAATCGCAACTCAGACAGCGAATATCTTAAAGGTTATTGAAGGTTGTTCAACGAAGCTTTTAGACACACGAAAAACCACTCCAGGAATTCGTTATTTGGAGAAAATGGCTGTTAAAATAGGAGGAGGAGAAAATCATCGTTTTGCTTTATACGATATGATTATGCTGAAAGATAACCACGTTGATTATGCGGGCGGAATTAAACCAGCAATTCAAAAAACGAAAGAATATTTAGTAGCAAATGATAAATGTTTGCGCATAGAAATTGAAGTTCGAAATATGGATGAACTCAAGGAAGTTCTGGAAGTTGGTGGCGTTGATAGAATAATGTTAGATAATTTCTCTCCTGAACTTTTGAAAGAAGCTTTGAAGTTAATCCCTGCACAATACGAAACTGAAGCATCTGGAGGAATTACCATAGACACTATTCGTTCTTACGCAGAAACAGGTGTGCAGTTCATTTCAGTGGGCGCATTGACGCATTCTGTGAAAAGTTTAGACTTAAGTTTGAAGGCAACATTTTAAAGTTGATCCACTAAATCTGAATCTTCTTTTTTATTTTCCTTGTAAAATTTGGAAACAATAAATGAAGAAGCACTTATAAATATTCCAGCTAAAATCAGAAGTTTGTGGAAAGGGTAGTGGAACATTTTGAAGATTATTCCGAAGAAAATTAAAATTGCACCAACCCAAAAAAGAAAATTGAATAACGTATTACCTTTACTTGAATAATTGTAGCTGATTAAGTTAAAAACCATAGCTAAGGCACCAAAAATTAAAAATCCTGTTTTAAGTTCGGATCGATACTCATACGTAGCAGTAGATTTGACAAATAAAAGTGCCATGCAAACAAACGAAAGCGCAAAACATAAAGCAGCAATTTTTTTAATTTGATTCATTCTTTTCTTTTTGAAGATTGGCAATATCGAGTAAGAAATCTACATCCTCTTCAATTTTATTTCCAATAACCACCACATTTGCTCCTGCTGAATGTAATTCTTGTATTTTTTCAATTGTTCGAACTCCTCCACCAATAATTAATGGTAGCCCAATTGATTTTACTTGTTGAATCATATTAATAGCAACTGTTTGGTGAGCACCGCTACCACAATCTAAATAAGTTAATTTTTTACCTTGTAATTTTCCAGCTAAAGCAATTTTTCTTGCAATGTCTGCTTGATCATTTGGAATTGGTGTAGTTTGCGATACATATTCAACCGAAGTTTTTTTACCACCATCAATTAACAAATAAGAAGTTGGAATAATTTCAATGTCCATGTTTTCTAATTCATCAGCTGCTTGAATGTGGTGACCAATCAAATAATCTGGATTTCTGCCAGAGATAAGAGATAAGAAAAGTAGTGCATCTGCCTTCTCATGAATTTGATGAGAAGCTCCAGGAAAAATTACTAAAGGAATTTTACAATTCGAACTTAAAAACTCAACACAGGTATCAAAATCTTTTCTTGTTACAGTACTTCCACCTATAAATAGAAAATCAGGTTGAGCAATTTTTAGTTTTTGTAAAAAAGAAAGTCGATCACCTTTTACAAATTTTTCAGGGTCAACTAAAACAGCAATTGCTTTTTGAGAAGATTGAAATAAAGTTAAAACATGACTCATAATAATATTGAAGGTTCAAAGTTATAACTTATAATCAAGTTTTCTTTTTGTAAAGTTTTTAAATTGACTAATCGCCAACCATCTATGTCTAGCATCTTCCCTAAAAAACCAACTTCAGTTTTTTCTATAACTAATAGTTCTTTTCTAAAATCAATACCTTTTCTTTCGTTTAATTTAAACATTGCTTCTTTTAAAGTCCATGCTGTTGTGATATTTTCAATACTATTACCAAACATGTAAAGTTCTTCGTCATTTAAAAAACGTTCTTTAATTTTTAAAATGCGTTCATTTAATTCTTCAATATCTAATCCAATATTAAATGGTGCTTTTAAAATACCAATAAAGTTTCGTGAATGACTTATTGAAATGAATTCATCTGAATCTGATAATAGAGGCTTTCCATCTTCACCATATAATATTTCCATTTTTCCAATTGTATCATTTCGTAATTTTCTTACTTGAAGAAATTCCTGTTTTCTATTCTCATTAGAAATAGAACTTAATAATAATTGTTCCTTATCAGTGATATAAGTAGTATTAATGTCATTTTTGGGCTCTACAAAAAGAGATAAAAAATTATTTTTTTCCAGATTTATGTAATTTTTCAATTCTTGCATCTAATAATCAGTTAATTATTTTTTAAAATTAAAGGTTACAGGCAAAGATGTTAAAATAAATTCAATTTAATTTTTTTTAACATGAAGCGTTGCAACTTGATTTTTTCTATATTTACGGGCTTAAATTTGCAAAAACTATAACATTTTATACGCATAATTATGGTGGGTAAGATTAAAATATTGTTAATAAGTGTATTGATGTCAAGCACTTATCTCTTTTCTCAATCAGGTTTGGGAACAGTAAAAGGAACAGTAAAAGACGAAGCCAATGGACAAACTTTGCCATTGAGTAAAGTTTTATTGATCCAGAATGGAAACATTAAAGGGGGGGCAAACACGGATTTTGATGGTAAATTTCAAATTAATGGTGTACAACCTGGAATTTACGATGTAGAAGTTCGTAATGCTGATGGCTATCAGCCTTCTGTTATAACAGGAGTAAATGTTTCTCCAGATAAAATTACTTTCCTCGACAATTTAACTTTAGCTAAACCTAAAGATGTAAAAGAGTTAGAGGAGGTAAAAGTTGTTGCTTATCGTGTACCATTAATCGATAAAGATGGTGGTGCTTCAGGCTCAACCGTTACGAGAGAAGATATTTCTCGTTTACCTGTACGTTCTGCAGCAGGTGTTGCCTCAACTGTTGGAGGGGTTAACACAAATGAAGGCTCAGGTGAAATTTCTGTGAGAGGTTCTCGTTCAGATGGTACTTATTACTACATTGACGGTATAAAAGTTAGGGGTTCGGCAAGTTTACCGAAATCTGCTTTAGAAGAAGTCTCTGTCATTACGGGAGGTGTTCCAGCAAGTTACGGTGACGTTACTGGGGGTATCATTTCAATCACAACTAGAGGTCCGTCAGCTACTTATTTTGGTAGTATTGAGGCAGTTTCTTCAGGGATATATTTAAAAGGAGAAGATCCAGATGGTTATGATGGTAAAGTATTTGGTTTAGATAAGTTTGGTTATAACCTTTTCGAAGGAATGTTATCAGGTCCTTTATTAATGCAAAAAGATTCTACAGGTAAAAAAACAAAGCCGAAATTAGGTTTCTTAATCTCTGCAAATTTTACTGACCAATTGGACAATCGTCCCCTAGCTGGTGGTGGGTATAGAATCAAAAAAGAAGTTAGAGATGAATTAATTGCTAACCCGCTTCGTCCAACTTCTACAGGATTTGGTACTTTCCATAATGCTTTATTTTTAAGAGAATCTGATTTTGAGAAAGTGGCTTGGAGAATGAATACAAGAAATACAGATTTCTCTGCTCAAGCGAAAATAGACGTTAATACAGGGCCATCAGTCAACTTACAATTTGGTGGTTCAATGAATTACAGAACAGGAAATGATTATAATTATTCTGGTTCCCTATTGAATTTTCAGAATTTTGGAATATCTCAAGGACTTGACTACAGAGTTTTTGGACGTTTAACGCAACGTTTCAATAATGAAAAAGAAGGAAGCAGTTCTAAAATTAAATCTGCATTATATAACATAATGGTCGATTATTCAAAATCTATTAATGACAGATTTGATCCAAAACATCAGTACAATATTTTTAACTATGGACATGTTGGAACTTTTGAAACAACAAGACGTCCATCTTATGAGTTCGATCCAGCAACACAAACCTATGTTCATAATGGTTTTAGAGATGTTGAAGTGGCATTTACACCCTCGGAGACCAATGCTGCTCTTGCTGCTATAACTACTCAGTATTTTGATATTTATCAAGATTCACCAATTGGACGTTATGAAAATCTTTTCCAAATTCAACAAGGTAATGCGTTAAGAAATGGTGATGCACCTGCTTCGGTTTATGGAATTTGGAGTAATATAGGTACACCTTTTAACTTTTTTGGTAAAACAGAGAATGATCAATTCCGAGTAACAGGAGCTGGTTCAGTAGTTCTTGGAGATCACAGTATCTCACTAGGTTTTGAATATGAACAACGTGTTGATAGAGGTTGGACAGCTGGTACTACTACTGGTGGAGGAAATAATGGTCCAATTGGAATTTGGACAATTGCTAGACAATTAGCTAACTTTCACATTACAGAGCTTGACTTAAATAGTGGTGTTATTTCAGATTCAGGTTCATTTAAAACTATTACATATGATCGTTTAAATACTGGATATGCCAATACTTCTGGAACAGGAGAGTATGGAGGTCAATTAAATAATGACAATCAATCCTTTTTTGATTATAATTTAAGAAATAAATTAGGGTTAAGTGTTTCTGGAAACGATTTTGTTGATATTGATAACTATGATCCATCTTTATTTCAATTTGATATGTTTTCGCCTGATGAATTGTTAAATGGAGGAAATTCTTTTGTGTCATATTGGGGCTTTGATCATACTGGTAAAAAAGTTAAAGGAGTAACAGATATCAACAAGTATTTTAATGAATTTGATGAAAACGGAAATTATAAAAGATTTGTTGGAGCATTTCAACCAATATACATGGCAGGTTATGTTATGGATAAATTTGCTTTTAATGATATCGTTTTTAACGTTGGTGTTCGTGTTGACGTATTTGATGCAAATCAACCTGTTTTAAAAGATCCTTATTTGTTTTACAATGCAAGAACAGCTAAAGAAGCAAGAGCATTAAAAGAATCTGACCCAAATCAATATGCTTGGGTTGAAATTCCAGAAAGTGTTGGTGATGATTATGTAGTTTATGTAAATGATGTAAATAACCCATCTGCAATTAATGGATTCAGAACTGGACAAAGCTGGTACAACGCTGTAGGTACTCCAATTGAAGACCCTAAAGTTGTAAGAGGGGCAGCAGGTATTGCACCTTGGTTATTAGATCCATCTTTGGAAACACCAAATGCATCTGCCTTTGAAGACTACAAAGCTCAAATTAATGTGATGCCTCGTGTTGCATTCTCATTCCCTATATCAGATGAAGCGTCTTTTTTCGCTCATTATGACATTTTGACAAAACGTCCAACTTCTGGATTTAGATTTGATCCATTTGAATACCAATTTATTCAATCTAGAAATGCAATTATTGATAACTCTAATTTAAAGCCAGAAACTACTGTTGATTACGAGTTAGGTTTCCAACAAGTTTTATCTCGCACCTCCTCTGTGAAGATTTCTGCGTTCTATAGAGAACAAAGAAACAATGTACAGTTGTTAAATGTATTTGAGGCTTATCCTGCAACATACAGAACATTCGGTAATCGTGACTTTGGAACAGTTAAAGGTTTAACAATTGCTTACGATTTAAGACAAACAGGAAACATTAGAATGACAGCAAACTACACACTTCAATTCGCAGATGGAACAGGTTCTGATGCGACTTCGGCTCAGTCATTGGTAAATGCAGGTTTACCAAATTTGAGAAACATTTTCCCATACTCATATGATCAACGTCATGCATTCGCATTCACATTTGACTATAGATATGGTGAAGGAGAAGATTACAATGGTCCAATGATTGGTAAAACTAAACTTTTTGAAAACGTTGGTTTGAACATATTTGCCAATGTGTATTCAGGATCTCCTTATTCTTCGCAAACATTTATTACTGATGAAGCAATCGGTAACTTAAATGCTGGTTTGAATGGAACTTTGAATGGTTCTAGATTACCATGGTCTTATAGATTAGATTTACAGCTAGATAAGACAATTAATTTGGAATTCAAGAAAAAAGATAATAAAACAAAAATGGCTTTCTTGAATATTTATGTAAGAGCAACAAATTTATTTAATCAATTCAACGTTTTAAATGTTTATCGAGCGACAGGAAACTGGGATGATGATGGTTACTTACAAGCTGCTTCTACTCAATCATCTATTCAAAATCAAATTGATGAGCAATCTTTCAGAGATTATTACATGATGAAAATTCAAAATCCTTTCAATATTAGTTCTCCAAGAACAATTAGATTAGGTATTAAATTAGATTTCTAATAAAAAGAAAAACATAGCGATATGAAAAGTCAAATTATAGCATTAGTTTTTGGGGTTGGATTCTTCTGTTCTAATGCGTTTGGATATTATGGTCCAAATGATAAGTCTGGTAAGGAAAAGCCAAAGCCAAAAGGTGCAAATTGTAGTCCTGCAACAGCCAAGTTAATCATGGAATTCAATGACGTTAAGGCTTTGATAGAACAAGGTGGAAGTATGTTCCAAAATAGAGCAGCTAGCGTCGCTGCTTATGAGGTACCGAAGGGAAGTAATCGCTTTGCAATTTTTGCTGGTGCCCTTTGGATGGGGGGTACTGACATCAACGGTCAGCTTAAATTGGCAGCTTTAAAATTTCGTCAAGGAAATGACTTTTGGCCTGGTCCACTAACTGTTACTCCTGGAACTGGTAATTTTAATCCAGGTAGTCCTGTTGGAGATGATGCGGTTAGAGATTTTGGTGAAGCCAATATTGACCCTGATCAATGTCTTGCTTACGATAAATTCTATACAATTAGAAAAGCTGAGGTAATTAGATTTAATATTTGGTGGGAGTGTAACGCAGGAATCACAACTGATGGTTGCGATGATGTTGTTCAGCCTTCAAACGATGAATTAAATAGAATTTACGGTTGGCCAGCTCATGGAGATGTATCTCGTGGACAAGATTATTTCTTAGCACCTTTTTATGACAGAGATGGTGATGGCAATTATAATCCTGATAATGGTGATCACCCATGGTATGATGATATTTTAGATCGTGATGATATTGAATGTGGTGTTGATAGACGGGTTTCTCTTTATGGTGATGAAACTCATTGGTGGGTTTTTAATGATAAAGGAAATATACATACGGAGACAAGCGGTGACCCAATTGGTATGGAAATTCGTGCTCAAGCATTTACGTTTGCAACAAATGACGAAGTTAACAGAATGACTTTTTATAACTATGAGTTGATAAACAGAGGGACACAAACACTTTATAATACTTATTTCGCCCAATACCTTGATGCAGATGTTGGAAATTATGCAGATGATTATGCTGGATGTGATGTTTCAAGAGGTTTAGGCTACATGTACAATGGAGACTTAAATGATGAAAGTGATGGTGGACGATTGGGTTATGGTGAAAATCCACCTGCTATTGGTGTCGATTTCTTCGAAGGACCATATCAAGATGCTGACGGTATAGACAACCCTGGTCCTTATTTTGATGAGGCAACTCAAACTGATATAGTTCCAACGGTAATTGATGCATTAGCTAATAACGGAATTGTTTATAAAGGAATTGGTATTGGTTATTCAGATGGAATAATTGATAACGAGCGTTTTGGTATGAGAAGATTTACTTACTATACATCAACTTCTGCTTATCCATATAATGACCCAGGTCCTGCTGCGGAATTCTATAACTTTATGGAAGGTCAATGGGCAAATGGTTCTGAAATGTATTACGGAGGACTAGGATACCAAGGTTCTACTGGTGTTTCAACAGTTTTATCTGATTATATGTTCCCAGGTGCCTCAGATCCTTTACATTGGTCGACTGGCGGGGAAGATATGTCAGGATTGTTTCCAAACGGATGGGATGAATCTACAAATAATAACCCACCTGGAGATAGACGTTTCGTTCAGTCTGCTGGACCTTTCACACTTCGCCCAGGTGCAATAAATAACATTACAGTTGGTATTGTTTATGGAAGAAGTACAGATGGTGATTTATTTGCATCAGTAAATGCAATGAAACGTGCTGATACTAAAGCTCAAGCTTTATTCGATGCATGTTTTAAAATACTTTCTCCTCCTGATGCTCCAAAATTAACAATACAAGAATTGAACAATGAGTTAATTCTTTTATTAGAAAATCCATCTTCTTCAAATAATTATCAAGAAAAATATCAAGAAGAAGATGAAATTAATATAATTGACCCAACGGTTGATCGATTCTATCGATTTGAAGGTTATCAAATTTATCAATTAAAAAGTCCTGATGTATCCGTAGCTGATATTACTGATGTAACAAAAGCTAGATTAGTGGCACAATCTGATATTAAAAATGGTATTAGTAGAGTTATAAATTTTGAATTTGATGAAGCTCTTGGTTTTTCTGTACCAGTTGAAAAAGTTGATGGTGCTGATGAAGGAATAAAACATTCATATAGAATTACAGAGGATGCATTTGCACTAGGAACTAGAACATTGGTAAATCATAAAACTTACTATTATGTTGCGGTTGCATATGCATACAATAATTTTAAGAAATATGATCCAAATGATGCTTTGTTTTTAGACGGTCAAAAAATACCTTATATTTCTTCTCGTTTGAATTTTGATGGTACAGCTATTAGTGCAGTTTCTGCTGTTCCTCACAATCCAATTCCTGAGGCTGGAGGTACTGATCAATTAATAGAGTATGGCTCGTCTCCTCTGATTACTAGACTTGATGGTTACGGTAATGGTAATAGATCGTTGGAGTTTACAGCTACCACATTAAACTCAGTTTTAACTGATGGTTTTGTTGCAAATCCTACATATGATTATGGAAAAGGTCCGATCAATATTAAAGTAGTTGACCCATTAAACTTAGCCAATGGTTATTTCGAATGTAAATTCAGAGATTATACTGTTGGTACTTCTGGAAATGCAGCAGATACAGCTAGTTGGGTAGTCTACCGTTATGATCAAAAAGGAGGAAATTTACTAGATTCAGTTGGTTCAGAAAGAACAATAGCAAGTGATAATGAACAAATTATTCCAGAATGGGGTATTTCAGTTCAAATTTTTCAAAACAAATACTTTTTCCCTTCAGGAACTGGAAATTTAGCGGCGCGTTCAACTGATATGATTGAATCTTCTATTGAGTTTGCAGATTCTTCAAAAAGATGGTTAACAGGTGTTTCCGATAATGATGCATACTATCCAACTAACTGGGTACGTTCTGGAGATTATACACCAGATACTGATGTAGATTGTTTACCAGATGGAGCAACTTATTTAAATCCTTGTAATTATTCAGATGAACCTGGAGCAGATCCAAATCAAAAATATGAAGCTTTGTTAAATGGGACAATGGCACCACACAGATTAGTTGGATACCAATCTGACTATATGCCGCTAGCTTACTACAGATTCACAAGTAGTCCAGGTTCTGCAAAAACCAATGCATCTATTAGTTTTCTACCAAGTGTGAATATTGTTATGACAAGTGACAAAAGCTTATGGACTCGTTGTCCAGTAATTGAATTAGGTCGTAACACGAACTTAAACGTTGGTAATGCTGAACCAGGCGCAATGAGAAAAAGTCAAAGTGTAGATAAGAATGGTAACCCAGATGGAACAGGAACAGGTATGGGATGGTTCCCAGGTTATGCAGTGGATTTAGAATCAGGGGCTCGTTTATACATGGCTTTTGGTGAGAATTCATTCTTAGGTGGTGAAAATGGAGCAGACATGATTTGGAATCCAACTGATAGATTAGTAAGCAATGTTGGTACTCCTTTAATGGGAGGTATGCATCCTGTTTACGTGTTCAGTTACAAGCAAGCAACAATTAATGGTTACGTTTCTGGGTTTGATTTCCCTGCTTATATTCCTAGTGAGGCAGAAACAAACGCAACTAATTTTCTATACCAAAAATGGTTGGAGGTAGAAACAAATGATGCAACAGCAAAAAGAGAATTGTATGGAAGTCTATCTTGGATTTCTTATCCTTTAGCAAACGAGGGTTATGAAATTGATCCAATCAATGGTCTACCAACAGATGTAACTGTTAGATTGAGAATTAATAAAGAATATAAAAACTTTACTGGTTCAGGCGAAAATGGAGGTAAACCTATGTACTCATGGAATATGGACGAAATTGCAACAGTTGTTGGTTCTAAAGACCAATTGAAAGAAGCATTAGATTTGATTAATGTTGTTCCGAATCCATATTATGCTTTCTCAGAATATGAAAGAACAAGAATAGAGACAAAAGTTAAAATAACAAACCTACCTGAGAAGTGTACAGTTAGAATTTACACAACAAACGGAAAGTTGGTTAGAACATTCTTAAAAGATAGCCCTGTAACATCGCTTGATTGGGATTTAACTAATGCAAAAGCAATTCCAATCGCAAGTGGAATATATTTAATACATATAGAAGTTCCTGAAGTAGGAGAGAAAGTATTAAAATTCTTCGGTGGAATGAGACAAGTTGATTTACAAGGTATTTAATATAATTGATTAGACAGTATGAAAAGTTTAGTTCAAAAAATAGCATTAGGGCTTTCATTAGTTTCAACGCTAAATGTGTCAGCTGGAAATGAAGACAGAGTTGGTTCAGCAGGTGCTTCACATTTATTAGTGAATCCATGGGCTAGAAGTAGTGCATTAGCTGACGCAACAATAGCGAATTCGAATGGTTTAGAAGCAACATTCACTAATATTGCAGGTTTGGCATTTACTGATAAAACCCAAATTAAATTCAATTACTCTAACTGGATGGGTTCAGCAGGTATTCAATTTAATAGCGCAGGCTTAGCACAAAGAATTTCTGAATCAGATGTAATAGCTATTAGTATACAATCTATGAATTTTGGAGATATTCCAATAACAACAGTTGAAAATCCTGAAGGGAATATTGGTTTTTTCTCTCCAAGAGCGAATGTATTTAATTTAGGATATGCTCGTGAGTTTTCATCTAGTATTTATGGTGGTATTAACTTTAAAGTTATTTCAGAGAACATATCAAATATGAAGGCAAACGGTATAGCAATTGATGCAGGTATCAGATATGTAACAGGTGAAAATGATCAAATAAAATTTGGTATTGCTCTAAAAAATGTTGGACCAGTGATGCGATTTAAAGGTGATGGTTTAGCACAGCAAGTTACTTACGTTTCTACTGGATATATCGCGTCCTTAGAACAACGTTCTGCAACGTTTGAAATGCCTTCATTACTTTCGATTGGTGGTTCATATGATTTTATATTCAATGAGGTTAGTAAACTAAATTTGGCTTTAGGTTTTACCGCTAACTCTTTTATGAATGACCAATATAGAATTGGTTTAGATTATGGAATGGTAACACCAAAACTGGCATTCAATGTAAGAGCTGGATACGTTTATGAAAAAAACATTTTAAATGTAGAAAACCGTGCAAATGCCTTGGTTGGTCCAACAGCTGGATTTTCAATAGATGCTCTTGCTGGTAAAAACAAAAGCGCAATTGGTCTTGAATACTGCGCTAGATTTGCAGGTATATTTGGAACTATCCACACTATTGGTGCTACTATCAGTTTAAAATAATTTTATTACTTTTGTATAAGTCAAGAGAGCTCATTTTGGGCTCTCTTGTTTTTGTTTAATAAAATCGTAGTTATGTCACAAATAAATTATTACACAGCAGAAGGACTGCAAAAATTGAAAGACGAATTGTATCACTTGAAAACAGTTCAACGTCCTTCGATTTCTGAACAAATTGCAGAGGCAAGAGATAAAGGTGATTTATCTGAAAATGCAGAATACGATGCAGCTAAAGAAGCACAAGGCATTTTGGAGATGAAAATTTCAAAAATGGAAGCAATTGTTGCAAATGCACGATTGATTGATGAAACCCATATGGATAATTCTAAGGTATATATCCTTTCAAAAGTGAAAATTAAAAATCAATCAAATGGAATGGAATTAGAATACACTTTAGTTGCAGAAAATGAGGCTGATATTAAATTAAAGAAAATTTCTGTTGATTCTCCTATTGGTAAAGGTTTGTTAGGAAAGAAGGTAAATGATATAGCTGAAATTCAAACTCCAGCTGGAATAATGAACTTTGAAATCTTAGACATAACTAGATAATGTCCACTATTTTTAAACGAATAATTGATAAAGAAATTCCAGCATTTGTAATAGCGGAAGACGAATTTCATTTAGCTTTTCTTGACGTTAATCCATTAAAAGAAGGCCATACATTGGTTATCCCTAAAAAAGAAGTGGATTATTTATTCGACATTCAAGATAAAGATTTAGAAAATCTAATTTTGTTTTCTAAAAAAGTGGCAATTAAAATTAAATCTAAAATCCCTTGTAAGAAAATTGGAATGTCAGTTATTGGACTTGAGGTTCCGCATGCTCATATTCATTTGATTCCTATGAATTCAATTTCTGATATGAATTTTAGTAATCAAAAACTTAATTTAACTCAAGACCGAATGTTGGAGATACAAAAACTAATTAATTCTTAAAATGGTTTAATTATTGATTAAAACGAATAAATCATATTCCATGTTAAAGGTTATTTTTTCTATTCTTATTTCTTGTTTTTTAGTTTTTTCAAGTTTTTCTGCTAGCTCAGATTCTATGAATATTTTGTTCATTGGAAATTCATATACGCATATGAATGTGATGCCAAAAATTTTCGAGAAATTATGTAAAGACAAAGCCAAACCTGTATATGTGCAAATGAACACAAGAGCAGGTGCTTCTTTTTCTGTTCATGTAACAAGAGAAGATATGTTCGAAGCGATTCGTAGTAGAAAATGGGACTATGTTATTCTTCAAGGGTATTCTCGTGAATTTGCTCATAATTATGATAAAATAGATAAGGAAACACTACCATATTTAAATACAATAGTTGATTCAATTAAATCAAATAATGCATGTACAAATGTGTTATTTTATTTAACATGGGGATATAAAAATGGATATGAAGAAATTCCTGAAATGAATTCCTACGATAAAATGGCTAGTAATATTATTAATGGTTACACTTATATTAGTACATGTTACGATTTTCCTATTGTACCAGTTGGAGTAGTTTGGAGAAATATTAGATCAAAGTACCCAGATATTAATCTATATGATGCGGATGATCAACACCCAAATAAAAATGGTTCTTATCTCGCTGCTTGTACTTTTTACGCTTCCATTTTTAAAGAATCTCCAGAAGGTGCAATCACATCAACTATTGATGGGAAAACAGCAACAATTATACAAAGGGAAGCAGGGAATTATGTTTTATCTAATCTCGAAGGCTTAGGGCTAAATAAAAACTATTTTAGTATTCAATCTGAAAGAACAAATACAGGGAAATATAAATTGATGTTAAATGCAAATTATTCTCATTTGGCCACATATAAATGGGAACTTGGAAATGGGGTGGTAAAAACGGATAAAAATGTGGTTTATTATTACAAATCTCCAGGGAAATTCAAAGTAAAATTAACAGTGAATGATAACTGTGGACAGAGAGTTTATACACAGACAGTTAAATACCAAGCCCCACCAAAACCTGTAAGTAAGAAAAAATCGAAACCAACAAAAGCGGTTGATGTTAAGCGTAAAAATTAAACTTATTTGCGCCAAAAAAAGATTTTACCTAAAATAGCATTATAGAATTCTTCTAAAGGCTCTATATATTTTACCATAATAGTAAAGGAAATCATTGCAATAATTGACACACCTATTGCCGCATAAGGACTTAAATTTAGGTTAATTACATCAGGCTTTAATCCTAAACCAAATATTCCTCCATATAATATAATAACATGAATTACATAAATTGGAAGAGTATTCTGTCCAAGTTTTAAGAATAAAGGGGCTTTGACTTTGAAGTTTCCATCAATTAACATTAAGATTCCAATCAAACCAATAACTTGTCCAAATCGCATAAAGGATGTACTATTTAATTCATAGACTCCACGATTACAAAGACCAATCATTTCAGTAAATGAATCAAGTTGAACAAATATGGATTGAATAAATACATTTAAAAATAGAGCTATCAAAATAAATAGTATTCCAAACCAATTTTTTTTCGTCAGATGTTCATATTTCCGAATGATGCTTCCTGTCATTCCACCAAGTAAAACATAGCCAGAATAACGCATAAAGCTAAAATCAGAGTATTTACCGTAGAACATATTTTGAATAAACGAAGGAAATCCATTTGGCCAATAGGATGCTTTAAGTGATGTTCCAGCGATTCTCAATTCATCGGCTTGAATATATGCCTTCATTTGTGAATAGCCAATGAATACTAAAAGGGCAGCAATTAAGTAATACCAATGAATATCCCCTTTCTTTATTAAAAGATGTATTCCATATATCAAAAGTAAGAATGCAATGCCAAAAGCAATAGACTGTAAAACATGAAATGCAGCAAACCAATCCAATTGAAAAGGGGTACCATAATAAATTGATTTGATAATACTCCAAAGGTTTAATTGAATAATATACCCCCAAAATAGCAACATCGAAACACGGTTAAATCCTTTTTTTACGCGTGAATTTTGAAAAAATGGTTCTGTAGATTTAGTTCCTGTTAGTAGATAAACAAAAACTAATCCTGTTACAGTGAAGAAAAGTGGAGAGGTTAAACCATGAAGATTATGCCAAATGTTATATAAAATATAATCTTCATTTCGATATTGATTGGCTAAACCAGCTCCAGTAAAATGTCCTTCAAGCATTAAGAGTATAGCAAAACTTCTTGCCATATCTATAAATTGTAATCTAGGCTTTTTTACTATTTCAGTATTCTGTTTGTTGAGTAATATTTCTGACACTATAGCTTTAGTTTTATTTAACTTCTGAGGTGATAAAAAATTCGATACTATCTTGGAACCCTTTCACTTTTACTTTGAACATGTTTTTAGAAAGTCCCGACATAGTTTGCGTATCGACGACAAAAGTAACAATTGCACTTGATTTAGGTGCTACTTTGATTGAACTGAAACTTGCTTGAATCGAAGGGTCTTGATTATCCAATTCTAGCTCAATAGATTCAGTACTGATATTTTCAATTTTGAATGATCCTGTTATTTTATTACCTTTTTTAACTTCGCCGGCAGTAAAAATTGGGTTTAAACTTTCGATTGGAAATGGAACTTCACCTTTATCAAAACTAACGTTTTCAATCTGAATTTTTCTTTCTATTCCAGCTTCTTTAGAAAAAACAGAGTTACTTTGATTTTTAACATCATCACTTGTAGTTTGATTGGCAGTATATTCTCCAAAAGGGACAATTGCAAAAATCAATTTCCCACCATTTTTTGCTTTTCCTTGAATGTATTGTTTGAACTCGCCATTATTCGTTTCATTGAAATAATTGGTTAATGACGAAATTCTTCTTTTAGTTAAGTTTACATTATAAGCTGTTTTCGCAACCGGACTTGCAAATCCTTTGATGGTAAGTGTAACAACAGAACCATTCTTCAATTCTTGCAAAATCATATCCGTAAATGAAATTAAATCAGCAGCACCTTTATCTACGTTTTTTTGAAAGAATTCATCAAGGTCGCGTTGCTTTTTTGAGGCTTCGTCTTGTGGAAGTCCTTTTGCAACCTCGGTTTTATATAATGAGTAACGTTCTTGGTATAATTTATAGGTATTAATGTAGTTTTGTTTTGTAACTGTTGCCATCGATGAAGCATCTGGTTCATCGTTTCTGAAATATAGTGTCACAGGAAGTTTTTCTTTAATTCGCTTTTGGAATTCTGTATCTTTTTTCGTTTCTACTTCTGTTTTTGTCTCCGTTTTCGTTTCCGTTTTAATTTCGGCAATTTCAGGAGCTTTTTTTGGTGGGAAAATCGCAAAAATATCACTACAGCAAGTTGGATTTTTTGAATAATAACTTCCTATTCGATTAGACGAAACATAAACAGTATCTTTATGTTTGAAATAATATTGGTCATTCGCAGGACTATTTATTGGTAAACCAGCATTTGTTGGAGTAGCAAATTTATTTCCGTTTATTTTAGAGTAAAACACATCTGTTCCACCAAATCCATAGTGCCAAGAAGATGAAAAGTAAAGTTTATTCTCAATAGTATCCATCCAAGGACTTAATTCATTGTCGATAGAATTTATGGCACTTACGTTTGTTATTGCTTTGAAACGATTTTCTCCTTCAGGAAAAGCATACCAAATATCCAAACCACCTTTCGTTCCTTCTCTATCTGAAGCAAAAAATAGTACTTCTTCCCCGTTTAATTTAGAAATTAAAGGCATCGTATTATTTGTTCCAAATGGATTTATTTCTTGTTTCAATGAATCAATTTTCGACCATTTTCCATTGTTGTAATTTGCAACCATAATTTTACAACGATAATTGTAGCCTTCATCTTCACAAGCACTGAAATAGAATTTCTTCCCATCTAGCGAAAAGGAGCCATTTCCAGTGTTTAGTTTTTGAATTATTAATTCTTGGATTTGTTTGTTAGCTTCAAACTTCTCATTTTTTATATCTGAAGAGTATAACTTAGTTTTATAATTCTTAGAATAAACTTCTTGTGTTGCATCTTTTGTGGAGTCTGCTCTTAAGGAGGAGAATATAAGTTTATTATCTCGAATTGAATGTCCAAACTCTGCATCATAAGAATTAACGGTCAAAGGCAATCTTTTCATTGGCTGTGCAGTATCTGAATAATTTTTTAAAGCCCAAGCACAAGCATCCACTTCTTGAATTGATTTTTTATAGTAATAATCGTATTCACCACCAGCAAAACGCTTTTTGGCAAGTTTCAATGTTTCAAATGCTCTACTATAATTTCCATTTTGCTTTTGCATTAATCCTAAATACAGTATGCTCGCCGGGTATTTTTCTTCTACATCTTTTGCATAAACAAGTGCGTAATATTTTTCAGCTTGGACATAATCCTTATAAGCTCGTTGTGTTTCGGCAAATTTCCAAGTAAGTTCAAGCGAATTTGAATCCTGTGCCAGAGCTTGTTTGTAATATTCAAGTGCGTAGTAATAATCTCCTTTTTTATATTGCTCGTCGGCAAATGAAACGATTTGTTTAAGTTTCGCTTGGGAGAAGATTTGAAAACTGAAAAAAACAAACAGAAAAACTAAATGTAATCTGGACATACACGGTGAATGATTTTTTTTGGTTTAAATGTACGGATGATGTACCTAACTGCGATTTCTAAACCTCCTCTAGCGTTGCTGGCTGGAACCAATTTCGAAAAATTAATGTCATAGCTAACGCCTACAAAAAAATCTTTATAGTCATATCCAAAAGTAAGGTAAGCGGCATCTCTATTTCGATACCATACGCCGCCGTATAAAGCTTGGTAAATTTTTGTGTTGGATGTTACGTAATATTTCGCTGAACCTCCAAGTAATAATTCTCTGTATTTTCCTTGATTATTGAATTGTAAACTTGGAACAGCATCCCATTTGCGGTTGATTTTAAATGTACCCTTAGCAAAAATGGTAAAGCGAATATCTCGTTGAATTTTTTCAGTATAAAATCCTTGATTTGGACGATTTAAATTGTAAATTCCAAAGCCAGAAAGCACTTTAAAGCGTTCGTTTTTTCGCCATTCATACAAGGAACCTACACCAATGGAAACGTTAGTTTTGCGGTCGCTTTGGTAGTTTTCATTTGTTGCCGCTGAAGGATTAAAAATGTAACCGTTATACTGACTGTCAAAATATAAAGCATCCCAATTAATTTGTCGGTGATTCATTCCAAAATTTATTCCCGGACGAATGGTGTGTGTGGAGTCTTTGGTGAGTTTAAACAACCGTGAAACATTTCCTTGAACCTCAACGGTTCTGAATGTCCCATCACCAGCTTGATCGTGAAAAAGCAATAGACCAACGCCATAATTCTTAAATTTTGCATCAGCAGACATTGAAAGTGTACTGAATGGAACAGTAACACTTCTCCATTGGTCGCGATAATTAGCTATAAAACGATAGTCACCATCAAAATGTCCAGCTTGACCAGGGTTTTGAAATAATTGGTTATCATTAAATTGTGACCAATGTATGTCTTGACCAAAGCTTATTTGGAAAAAGGATAAAACGAGAATGGAGAGCAGTATTCGTTTTGCCATTTCTTAGATTAGTGAACTAAGTTACAAAAAATATTGAAAAAAGCAATTGTTACGGATTTGTTAAGGATAAGGGAATTATTTTTCCTTTCATAAATTTATGAGCATTGTTGGTAAAATCGGAAATGTATTCACTAACCTGTTTTGGATTTAAAGGCGCCTGATAACCTGGAAAAGCTTCTTCTAACATTTCTGTTTGAACAGAGCCAAGACATAAGCAATTCATCGCTATTGTTGATGCTTTGTATTCTTCGGAGAATAATTCTGTGAAACTACACAAGGCAGCTTTCGAAGTTGAGTAAGCGCTAAGTCCAGTAAATTTCATTGAGCCTTGAAATCCACCCATCGAACTAATATTAACAATGTGCGAATTTTCTGGATTCAAAAATGGGATGATTGCTTGTACAGTTTCAAACACACCAAACAAATTGATTTGATAAGATTTTTGAAGTTCTTGACTTGTAATTTCTTCAAAAGGTTTGTTTACCAAAAATCCAGCATTGTTAATCAAGTAATCAATTTTTCCAATGGATGAAAACAGTTTTTCAGCTTGGACTCTAACATCGTTTTCTAAATCAAATTCAAAGCATTTAACGGAAGATAAAACTCCAAAATCCGTTTGCATTTTTTCTAAATTTCTAGACAATGCAAAAACTTCAAACCCCTTTCTTTGGGCAAAATTTTCTACCAATGCTTTGCCTATTCCTCGACTTGCACCAACTATAACTACTTTCTTAGTCGTCATAACTCAAAGAAACTGTTGAACTTTGTGGGATTGATTGGCAAGTCAATACATAACCTTTGGCAACTTCTTCGTCAGTTAGAGAATAATTGAGTTTCATTGCAACTTCACCTTCTAGAACTTTTGCTTTGCAAGAAGAACAAACGCCGCCTCGACACGAATAAGGAACATCTAAACCTGATTTTTCAACTTGTTCTAATATAGTTCCACCGGGCACTTGCATATCAAAAGAAGTTACTTCATGGTCAAGCATTACTTTGATATGACTTTTCCCTTTAAAGTTCATTTCTTTTTTGGTAGTATTAACGGCTGTTGGAGTTGTAAATAATTCAAACTTAATTTTTGAATCTTGAACTCCGAAAAATTTTAATACTTCTTTTGTAGAATGAATCATATCTTCAGGCCCACAAATGAAAAAACAATCTGCTTTTAATAATTCAAGATTTTGTTTTATTTCAGAAGTAAAATTTTCTTTGTCAATGCGACCTTTTTTGTAACCTTCTTTCGTTTCTTGGCTCAAATACAAAGTTGGTGTCACATTGCTTAATGACTTTATTTCTTGAACAAAAATAGATTTGTCAACAGTTTGATTTCCGTAAAATAAAGTCAATTTCCCATTAGTTTCTAAGCTTTTCGCAATCGAAAGAATAGGAGTAATTCCGCTTCCAGCAGCGATTGCAACAACATTTTTCTGTCCTTCACTTAAATGAAATCCACCTTCTGGTTTAGAAATATGAATGATGTCTCCATTTTTAGCATCTGCATTAAACCAATTTGAAACAAGACCATTGTCAATAGCTTTAACGGCAATAGAAAGAGGTTCATTTTTACCACTACAAATAGAGTAGGAGCGACGTTGATTTTTACCTTTAAGGAATACTTCTACATTGATGTATTGACCTGCAGTAAAATCAAAGGTAGATTTTAACTCACTTGGAATATCAAAAGTAACCTTAACAGATTCTTTAGTAAGTCGCGTAATTTGAATTTTTACTTCATGAAAGCCCTTGCTTCCTTTAGGTTTAAATTCTTTCTTTTTAAATATGTCAAAAAACCCCATGTATTAATCGTCAAATGATATTAATAATTTCTCACTTGTTGGATGTGCTTGACAAGTAAGTATATATCCGTTTTCAACCTCGTCAGGCATTAATGCATAATTCACATCCATTTTCGCAGAACCTTCCATTATTTTTGCTTTGCACGTGCAACAAACACCGCCTTTGCATGCGAAAGGTAAGTCTGCACCAGCTTCTTGTGCTGCATCTAAAATTGTTTTCCCATTCGAATCCAATTCGAAATCAATGACATCTCCATCTAGAATTATCTGAACTTTGGAATCAAACGAAGGAGATTGATTAGCAATTTCTGCTGCTGTTTTTTCTTTTTTAACGTTGGTAGCGAATAATTCAAAATGAATATTTTTCGAATCGACACCATTTTCAATTAGTGATTCACGAACATTTAAAATCATTTGCTCTGGACCGCATATAAACACTTCGTCAATTGATTGATTTCTTAAAAAAGCATTGAATAATTCGCCACATTTTTCCTTGTCGATGCGTCCTTTTTGGATTTTATTTCCCGGGCTTTCACGTGAGAAAACATGAATGATGCGAATACGATTTAAATATTTGTTTTTTAATGCCTCTAATTCTTCTCTAAATATTACACCATAAAATCCTTTATTACCGTAAAACAATGTAACATCTCCATCTTCTTCCTCTAAAATAGTTTTTGCAATTGAAAAAATAGGAGTAATTCCACTTCCTGCTGCATACAATACATATGACTTTTTACTATTTTTTGTCGTACTCAACTTAAAATTTCCTGTAGGAGTCATCACCTCAAGCGTATTTCCAACCTTCAAAGATTTATTTGCATAAGTTGAAAACACACCATTTTCTATTTGTTTTACTGCCACACGCCATTCATTTTCAAATGGAGAAGAACAAAGTGAATAAGATCTCCTGATTTCCTCGTTGTTTATTGAAGTTTTCAGTGTTAAATACTGCCCGGATTCATATTTGTATTCAGTAATCAATTCTTCTGGTATATCAAATGAAATGGAAACAGCATCTTTTGTTTCTTTTCTGATGTCCTTAATTGTAAGCGTGTGAAATTTAGGGGTCATTACTCGAATTTTAATGCGTCAAAGATAAACATTTGAATGAATTATATGTTTTCGTAAGTGGGTTAACTTTTATGATTTACATCATATTTTAGCCCCTCAAATTTTAGTTATATTTGTCAAATAATCATTGCTTATGAAAGTTTTAGAAACAACTGATCTTGAACAAAAATTTCAAGATAAAATTGATCGAGAGGTTAAAATTGAACCAAATGATTGGATGCCCGATGCTTATAGAAAAACATTAATTAGACAAATGTCTCAACATGCGCATTCTGAGGTTGTAGGAATGTTACCTGAAGCTAATTGGATTACACGTGCACCGAATTTGAGAAGAAAAGCTGTTTTGTTAGCAAAGGTTCAAGATGAAGCTGGTCACGGCTTATATTTATACAGCGCAACTGAAACTTTGGGTGCTGATAGAGAAGCAACAATTGATGATTTACATTCAGGAAAAGCTAAATATTCTTCTATTTTTAATTACCCAGCACTTTCTTGGGCTGATATTGGTGCAATTGGATGGCTAGTTGACGGTGCTGCAATTATGAATCAAGTTGCTTTGTGTCGTTGTTCTTACGGCCCATACGCTCGTGCAATGGTTAAAATCTGTAAGGAAGAATCCTTTCACCAACGTCAAGGTTATGAATTGTTAACGACATTAGCACAAGGAACTCCAGAACAAAAAGAATTGGCTCAAGATGCTTTAAATCGTTTTTGGTGGCCAGCCTTAATGATGTTTGGACCAAATGATGATGAATCTCCAAATTCTGCTCAATCAATGAAGTGGAAAATCAAACGTTTATCAAATGATGAGTTGCGTCAGAATTTTATCGATGCAACGGTTCCACAAGCTGAATTGATTGGTTTAAAAGTTCCAGATGAAAATTTGAGATGGAATGAAGAAACTGGTCATTACGATTTCACACCAATTAATTGGGATGAATTTTGGCAAGTAGTAAATGGAAATGGACCTTGTAATAAACAACGTGTTGATGCAAGAAGAAAAGCAAAAGAAGAAGGAATGTGGGTGAGAGAAGCAGCTTTGGCATTTGCAGAAAAAAGAAAGAAAAAACAAACAGCATAATCACATCAAAATCATCAATCATGTCAACAAAAGAATGGCCTCTTTGGGAGGTTTTTATCAGAAGTAAACAAGGTTTAAATCACAAACACGTTGGAAGTTTGAGGGCAGCGGATTCAACTATGGCTCTGGATAATGCAAGAGATGTTTACACGCGCCGTTCGGAGGGAATTAGTATTTGGGTTGTGGAATCAAATCATATTCATGCAAATGATCCAGCTGATGCAGATGCTTATTTCGAACCTTCTGATACAAAAATTTTCCGTCATCCTACTTTTTACGAAGTTCATGAAGGAATCAAACACATGTAATTTATGAAAAACGAAGCTTTATTTCGCTATTTACTTCGGTTAGGAGACGATAGTTTATTTCTTGGTCAACGTTTATCTGAATGGTGTGGTCATGGTCCAATCCTTGAAGAAGATATCGCAATGACAAACATCTCTTTAGACTTAATTGGTCAAGCAATGAGTTTGTTAGATTATGCAGGTGTAATCGAAGGAAAGGATAGAAATTGTGATAAACTTGGATTGTTGCGCTATGAGAAAGAATACGTAAATGTACTTTTAGTGGAGCAACCAAACGGTGATTTTGGGGATACAATGATGCGTCAATTCTTGTTCGATGCTTTCCGTAAACCATTATACGAAAGACTTGTTAATTCTTCTGATAAACAATTGGCAGCAATTGCAGATAAATCTTTAAAAGAAACACGATACCACTTAAAACATTCTTCTGAATGGGTGATTCGTTTAGGTGACGGAACTGAAGAGTCTCATGATCGCGTTCAAAATTCACTAAACACTTTATGGCGCTACGCTGACGAATTATTCTATACCGACGAGGTTGAAAATGAATTAATAGCAAGTGGAATTTTACCAGATTTATCAGGAATCAAGGCTGAATGGGAATCCACTGTAAAGTATGTTTTTTCTGAAGCGACTCTTGAAATTCCAACAAATAATTGGAAATTTGAAGGAGGTCGTAAAGGTCGTCATTCTGAGCATTTTGGTCATTTGTTGTCAGAGTTACAGTATATGCAACGAGCATATCCAAACATGGAATGGTAAGCAAAGAGCAAATTTATAATTGGCTTGAAGAAGTTAGCGACCCGGAGATTCCGGTGCTATCGGTAATTGATTTGGGCGTTGTTCGCGACGCCCAAATTATTGATGGAGAGTGGTTAATAACAATTACTCCAACTTACAGCGGTTGTCCAGCTATGAAAACAATGGAAGAAGATATTCTTTCGAAATTAAAAGATAAAGGAATTGATTCTGCTCGCGTAGAATTAGTTTTAGCTCCTGCTTGGAGTACAGATTGGCTTTCGGAAAACGGAAGAATCAAATTACGCGAGTATGGTATTGCACCACCTGAACATGAAGTAGATAAAAGTGTACTATTTGCGGAACCAACCGTTGTTCCGTGTCCAAAATGTCATTCTAGAAATACAAGAATGGTCAGTCAATTCGGAAGTACAGCATGTAAAGCATTGTATCAATGCAATGACTGTCAAGAACCTTACGATTATTTTAAGTGCTTGAAGTAGAAAAGGAAGTTAATTGCATAAAAAATTATCCTTAAAGTCAATTTTAAAACCAAAAATTAAAAGTCTAATTGATGTTTTTTTAGTTGTAGTTCTAAAGCTAAAAGTTTAACATTAATTTCAATTATAATTTATATAAACAGCTTCAAATTAGCGTAACTTCGAGAGCCGAAAAAAAACTATTATTCGGATTATTCTTTCTTTTAATTTTCTGTATATGTATAGGTTAGCTGCAATTTCTGTTTTAGTGATAGTGTCATTTTTTAGTAAAGCCAATTCTAAATTACTGTCAGCCGATTCAAGTGAGAATAGTTATCTTGTAAGTATAACAGCGAAGAAATCGTTTACTAAAAAAGAATTGAGTAAAGTATGGAAAGAAGCAGCCATTCCAAAAATGATTATGCCCATCAAATTTGGATTTGAGGTATTTGATATTACTTACAAAACAAAATGGCATGATGGCTCAACTGTTTTAGCTTCAGGAATGGTTTTTATACCCAAAAACACTAACAAATTTGTTCCATCAGAGCTAATTTATTTGCATGGAACCAAAATAAGTAAATTAAGAACTATTAATCTCAAAATTGGAGAGCAATCCATTTGTGCCGGATTTGCAGCTGAAGGTTATGTGGTTGCTTTCCCTGATTATGTTGGGCTAGGAAATGGAGAACGTTTTCATTTGTATCAACACGCAGGAACAGAAGCACAAGCAGGAATTGATATGATGCGAGCTGTTCATGAATTGATGAGGCAAAATAATGTAAAAACAGACAATCGACTTTTTATAACAGGTTATTCGCAAGGTGGGCATGCCGCAATGGCAATGCATAAAATGATACAAGAAAAATACAGTAAAGAGTTCAATGTAGCTGCTTCGTCTCCAATGTCTGGTGCTTACGATATATCTGGCGTTCAAAGTAAATGTATGTTTGAAAAATATGCTTTTCCAAGTTATTTACCCTACTTGTTACGTTCTTATGATGAAGTATATGACTTATTTGAAGAAGATTTTACTACTTTATTCAAAGCTCCATACGATACTGTTGTTGCCAAATACTATAATGGAGATTTTGATATTTGGGATATAAATCCTTTGATGCCAGAAGTTCCAGTAACAATGCTAAAAGAGGAGTATGTAACAAAATACATTTCTAGCAATCCTGAAAAATTACAAAGAGTTTTGAAAGATAACGATGTATTTGATTGGAAACCAGAAGCACCAATGCAACTGTGTTATTGTCAGTCAGATGAACAAGTAAATTACATTAATGCTTTTGTTGCATATGATAAAATGAAAGCAAATGGAAGTAAACTTGTTCGTAAGCAATCAGGAGGGAAACGTTTCGATCATTTTCAATGCTCCGTTTTTTCTAGTATGAATACCAAATTTTTCTTCAACACGATTCGGAAAGGAAGTAAAAATGGAAGAAAAGGTTATCCAGTTAAAAGAAGTATAATTTGGTTATCAAAAACGATTGCTCCTGGTTATTATATTAAAAAGTACAATGTTGCTAACATGGAAAAATTGATGGGAGAATAGTTTTTATGAAATTCAAAGATGATTCCCAATCTACAAATTGCTTGTATTTTCAGGTTAAAAAGCAAATAGAATAATGAATTTCTTCTTTTGTTAAATAGTTACTTTTCGGAATAACTTTTGAGTCTAGTTCAATTTTAAACTGCTCCAGATTTTCGCACTTTTCTCCAACTCTAGATTTATTCCGACTAGAAGGAGGAGTCGTTCTTTAGTTACCTAAAAATTAATACTGATAAATAAAATTTATGGCTTTAATTGATGTTAGATTCTTTGAAAGAATCCATAATTTTATTCAACTTAATAAAGGGAAAGTTATGGACAATCATTTATTTTTTAATCAAAAAAAGCCGCTACAAATTGTAACGGCTTCTCTTAATTAGTTAGAAAATACTATGCTTCTTCTTCCTCATCATCGTCATCATCTGCACCTTTAACAGCACCACGAGCCATTTTAACAGAAACAACAACTGCGTTTGCAGGATCCAAAATAGTAACTCCTGGAATTTCGATATTCTTAACACGAATAGACATTCCGATTTTCAATTTAGCGATATCCAAAGTGATTGCATCTGGTAAATCTCCAGGTAAACCAACACATTGTAAGTTTCTGAAAACTGTCATTAATTTACCACCGGCCAAAACACCACGTGCTGAACCTGTCAATCTAACTGGTAATTTAACACGAACTTTTTTAGAATCGCTCAACTCTAAAAAGTCAACATGCTGAATAGTATCTTTTGTTGGATGTTGTTGAAGTTCTTGGATAATTCCAGTTACTTTTTTACCATCAAGATCTAATTCTACTTGAAATACTTCTGGAGAGTAAACAATTTTGTCTAACTCTGTTCTTTTTACAGCAAAGTGTGTTTGTGTACCTTGACCGTAAATTACACACGGAACCATGCCTGCGTTTCTTAAGCTAGCAGCGTCCTTTTTCCCTACGTTCGATCTAAGCGAACCGCTCAATTGTGCTTTTTTCATTTATTATTTATTTTAAGATATTACAAAATGTGAACTGATTGACTCATTGTTAACCAGTCTTTTAATTACGTCCCCAAATAAGTCTGCAACAGATATCATTCTTATTTTTGAACTTTCTCCTTTTAAAGGAATCGTGTTTGTTACTACTAATTCTGTCAAGGAAGAATTATTAATGCGCTCATAAGCTGGGCCACTTAATACTGCATGTGTGCAAAATGCTCTCACACTTTTTGCGCCTTTTTCTATTAATAAATCTGCTGCCTTTGTTAAAGTTCCTGCGGTATCACACATGTCATCGATAATGATAACATCTTTTCCGTTTACATCACCGATAACTGTCATCTCAGCCACTTCATTTGCTTTCTTGCGGTTTTTATGACACAATGCCAATCCACAATTTAAACTTTTTGCATACGAATTTGCACGCTTAGCTCCTCCAACATCTGGCGCTGCAATTACTAAGTTTTCTGTGTCTAATTTTTGAATTTCTTTTAAAAACAATGTAGAAGCATATAAATGATCTACTGGAACTTCAAAAAATCCTTGAATTTGATCTGCGTGTAAATCCATTGTCATGATTCGGTCAACACCAGCAGCCATCAACATATTCGCAATCAATTTTGAACCAATTGCAACACGTGGTTTGTCTTTTCTGTCCTGACGAGCAAAACCAAAATAAGGAATAACTGCGATGATTTTTCGAGCAGAAGCTCTTCTTGCAGCATCAATCAAAAGCAACAACTCGAATAAATTCTCTGTTGGAGGCATTGTTGATTGTACAATAAATACATCTTGTCCACGTACAGTTTCTTCAAATGATGGTTGAAATTCTCCGTCACTGAACACTGTCACTTTCACATCACCAAGAGGATTACCGTAGTGGGATGCTATGCTACTCGCTAAGTCTTTTGACTCTCTACCTGCAAATATTTTTACGCCCACGTTGATAAAAGTTAGAAATAATGAGGCGCAAAGATAATCAAAATTTGATGGCAACCAACCTAAATTCGTGCTTAAATCGAGCAAATGTTGGAATATTGTGTTTTAGATGTAGCAATTAAAGTAATTTTGCACCAATGAAAGAGAAAAAATCTTTGAATTTATCTTTGTTCGGACGTCTTGTTCGCTATGCGATTCCTTATAAAAGTTACTTTATAATTTCAGTTTTTTGCATCGTTTCTCTTTCTATTCTTGGTCCCCTTCGCCCTTATTTTATTGGTGAAATGGTAGATAAATACATCATCAAAAGTCAGAATGAATCGATGTTGCTCTTTTGGGCATTGGTGATTGTGGGTATTTTGATACTCGAAAGTATTTTACAATTAACGGCTTCTTACTTCTCTAATCTGTTAGCGCAATCTGTTATTCGAGATTTGAGAGGTAAAATATTTAAACACCTACTTTCCTTTCGAATGCGCTATTTTGATAAAACTCCAATTGGCGCAATTGTAACACGTGTAGTTTCTGATTTGGAAGCAATCACCGAGGTTTTTTCTGCTGGATTAATGGATATTTCTGGAGATTTAATTTCCTTGATTTTCATTTTATCACTGATGTTTTTCAATAATTGGGAACTTTCTTTAATGACGTTGATTCCGATTCCATTATTGATAATTGCCACTCGCATTTTCGCCAGAGCAATGCGCGAATCGTTTCAGTTGGAAAGAGCCCAAGTTACTAAACTCAACACTTTTGTGCAAGAACGACTGACAGGAATGTCCATTGTGCAACTTTTCAATAGACAAGAGCAAGAGTTTGAAAAATTCCAAGAAATAAACAAAGGTCACCGTCAAGCACACGTTAATGCTGTTTGGGCCAACTCTATCTTTTTTCCTGTTGTAGAATTGTTGAGCTCACTTTCGATTGCCTTTTTACTAGTTTGGGGAGCCTTGAATGTAAGTGGAAAATCAAATGCAGAAATCCGAGAAATGTATGGACAAATTATCGCCTTCACGCTTTGGATTTATCAATTGTATCGACCGATTCGTCAGTTGGCAGATAAATTCAATATTCTACAACGAGGTACGGTAAGAGCTGAACGAATTTTTGAAGTTTTAGATCAACAAGAAAATGTACAAGATACTGGCTCTGTTCAATCTTATAATTTCGATCAAGATATTCATTTTAAAAAGGTGTCTTTTGCTTACAATAATGAAGATTACGTATTGAAAGATATTGATTTAGTGATTAAAAAAGGTCAAACTGTTGCTTTTGTTGGGGCAACTGGTGCAGGAAAATCAACAATTGTAAATTTGTTAGGACGTTTTTATGAATACCAAAAAGGTGAGATTTTAATTGGCGATAAAAACATCAATGAATTAGAATTAAACTACTTGAGAAGCAATATTGCAATCGTTCTTCAAGATGTGTTTTTATTTTCCGATAGTATTTTAAATAATATAACCCTCGGCGACCCAAGCATTACTAAAGAAGCAGTGATTGAAGCTGCAAAAGCGGTTGGTGCCCATGAATTTATTTGCCGTTTACCGAATGATTATGAATATCAAATTGGAGAAAGAGGTGGCGTTTTATCTGTGGGGCAACGTCAATTACTTGCTTTTATTCGCGCTTATGTTTACAATCCTCACATTCTAATTTTAGATGAAGCGACTTCAAGTGTGGACAATGAATCGGAGGAAATGATTCAAAAAGCAACCGAGAAACTGACGAAAGGAAGAACTTCAATTGTTATAGCGCATAGATTATCAACAATTCAACAGGCGGATTGCATTGTTGTATTAGATAAAGGAAGAATAATTGAAATAGGAAGCCATCGCGAATTAGTTCAAAAAGGCGGATATTATCACAAATTGTACGAGATGCAATTTTTTAACAAAGAAAATAATGAAACGATTTAAAATAGGGGGAGTTCCGGAGCATTTTAATTTGCCTTGGAAACTGGCGATTGAAGAACGAAAACTGGTTGATTTGGGCGTTGAGTTGCATTGGTCGGATATGACAGGAGGAACAGGACAAATGATTAAAGGCTTGCAAACAGGTACTTTGGATATCGCTGTTTTACTTACCGAAGGAATAACAAAATCAATTTTGCAAGGATTGAATGCAAAAATACTGACTGTTTATGTCACAACACCTTTATGTTGGGGAATACACGTACCTTACAACTCTGATATTCAAACTGTAAAACAATTAGAAAATCAAACATTTGCAATTTCTCGTGAAGGTTCAGGCTCGCATTTGATGACTTATGTACGAGCAAAGCAAGAAGGTTGGAATTTAAAAAATCTAAAGTTTAACGTTGTTGGTGATGTTTACGGTGGACTTTGGGCTTTAGAAAACAATCAAGCACAAGGATTTCTGTGGGAAAAATACACGACCTATCCTTTTACAGAACAAAAAAAATGTCGTTATATTGATGAGGTTGTAACTCCTTGGTCTTGTTTTGTAATTGCTGTTCGTTCAGAACTTTTAGAAGGAAATGAAGCCTTGTTAAAAACGGTTTTTGAACGAGTTCATCAAGAAGCAAAAGCTTTAAAAGAAAATCCAAATGCTGCTGAAATTATCGCTTGGAGATACAATTTAAAACTAGAACAAACGAAAAGATGGTTAAGCGAAACAGATTGGAATTACGATAATTCATTGATGAAAGATAGCATTGAAAATGTGGTAAATACCCTCGAATCTTTGGAATTAATCTCCGCTGTCGAAAAAGAGAATTGGGAGGAGAAGGTTTTTTAATTAGTTAAAAGAGAAAAGTTAAGAGTGTAGTATTTTACAACATTTAGGAGAAAATTGTAGTTCCAATTATTGTCGAGATAAAAAGTGATTCGCAATGATGATTCGATTACTATTTACTATAAAGTGCTGAATTCAAGCGACAAATGCAACTTTTGGGTTAAACAATAATTTTTCCATTACAAATATAGGGGTTTCATATCCAAACCTTTTTCTTGGTCTGTTATTAATTTTAGTTTCAATTTCTTTAATTT
>JACCEA010198994.1_pt1 | contig 43935 bp, 95 predicted proteins | sample 7449851 | NCBI WGS metagenome assembly JACCEA01 (sample SAMN15323453, study PRJNA562643) | freshwater metagenome | isolation source: river surface water | place: USA:Blue River Watershed | collected 2017-08-18 | reverse complement strand
TTCTACGAATGGACTTTAAAAACAAAACAATAAAAATAAAATCAAAGATTATGAAAACGAACGAACAAATCAAAAAAGAGCTGGTTGATTATTTAACAAAAACTTCCAAGCACGTATTCTACAACGAAGAAAGTAAAACTCTTTTCCAAGTAACAGAAGAAGGGGGAGTATTCTACGAACAAAAGAACGGTGGTCTGAAGAGCACTGTGACAAACTTAGATAATGCCGTTAGCTATTATGGGGTTAACGCTAAGAATGTTATAAAGCACAGACTCTTCCTGGACAAAGGCTACAAAAGCATCAAGAGGTCTGCTTTAAAGCACATACTAAATGCTGCTTAATTTAAAAAGGGCTCATAAGAGCCCTTTTTTTATTTCTTGGATTTGTCCCTGATTATCAGTTCGCCTAGAACTTCTATGACTCCGACTAATTCTTGGAAATCGGTTTGTGAGATCTTGAAGCCTTCTGCGGTTGTCTTTACGAGTTTGGCTAGATGCTTTTGATATTCCTTCTCCCCTTTTGCTGGATCAAACTTACCCTCGGTGGCTTTCTCGTAGTAAGGAAGTTTCACATTGAAGTGATGGTAGGTTAAAAGAGCATCCCCTCCTTTATCCTTTGCTGTGTTAGCAATCTTAGTTGCTCCCTTGAGTCTATTCATAGAAAATGTCTCGAAAGTCTCAACTGATTTTTTTGATTCGTTTAGAAAGGTTGAATAGCTTTTTACGTTTAGATTTTCCATGATTTTTTGTTATTTTACTCCTGTATATATCCAAACGGTTAAAGACTAAGGGCAATCCTATAGATTTTAGAAGCAATAAGAAAGAGGATACGATTTTTCAAAAAAACCTTTAAAAAAAACTAAAAAATGAAGGATTTGTGGATTCGATAAACTTTTGGGTGCGATATATTCCAGTGATTTTTGCCAGGATTTATCACTTAGAAAGAGAGGGATCCCTCCCTCGACGGGGATATATAACACAGAAATTAATAAAAATGAAAACTCAAATGAAACATATACTACTTCTCTTCCTCCTTATTTCATGCAACGGAAGTACAGAGGAACCAAAATTCATAGACGGAAAAGTTAAGTTCACCTCGGTGAATAAAATCCCGGTAATAGAGGGAAAGCTAAACGGTAAAAAAGCTTTCTTCATTCTGGACACCGGAGCTTCTCTGTCGGTTCTAGACGAAAAGCAATCCAAAGAATACGGATTCTCTACAACAGATCTAGACTCAGATACACATATCTCGGGATATGGAGGAAACACTTCAATGAAAGAAGCAGTTTCCGAAAATGTAAATGTAGGCGGAGTAGACTTCAACGGAAATTATTATTCCCAAGACATCTCCAACATTGTTAACGTCATTAGAGCTAACGAGGGAGTTAAGATCTCGGGAATAATTGGTTGCGATATACTGAAGACCAAGGGAGCTATTATTGACCTCTCTGAAAATACTATTTACCTTAAGAAGTAATTAGTCGGTTAGATCGGTAAGAAACCCTTTCTTGGTTAGATCTTCGAGGTTTCTGGATGCTCTGTATTCTGCTCTTTCTATTTCCTTCTCTGTGAATAGAAGGCATCTTTCATTTTTACCATTAGCATCCTCGACCCAGACAGAAACATATCCAATGTTCTCTGCTTTTCTTTTTTCGGTGTTCCATACTCTGATGAGTCTTCCTGGTTTAACCCTTACCTGTTCAATTAAATTAGCCATGTTGTTTGTTTATTTTTTTATATTAGTCCTTGAGAAATGCGTTTACTCAACTTTGAAATGTCTCTTATTCCCAATTCTTTTATGATCTTCCCTTTGAGATCGGGGTCAAAGTCCAGTAAATGTATTTTTAGAGGATTCTCCTTAAAGTAAGCGAGTAAATCGGGGTATTCGAGAGTTCTCGCTATCAGTCCATGAATGTGTTCAACATCAACATCATAATTATACCTCCTCTCGTCGACCGCGATCTTTATCTCTTCCATATAATCAAGGAGGGTGCCAACATCATAGATCCCATATTGATTAGGCGGCATGTTTATCGTCGAACTCAATCTCTCTTTATATGGGACCGAATATTTTACGCTATCGAAAAAAATACCAGAATTTTTAAAATCGTGGTGGGATAGAATTACTTTTTTAGGGTAGCCCTTAAAGGATTTTAAAGGGTTATCCGTTACGTAGAGCTTTTTGATTTCTTCGGGTCCTCCTTCAAGATTGCGTAGAAAATTATGAGACAGAAAAAATACGCCTTTGACCATTTTAGGAGATCCTTCTAAAGAAACTATTTGATTTTCGGAAAGTTCCAAATTTCCATTTACTGCCTCGGGTAATCCTTTCAGATTTGATAACTGGTTTTTTCTCATGCTAATATTAGTACCTACTCTTGGACATCCCTCAGCAGATCCTAGATTGTTCTCATTCACATTAAATTCACCCTTTACGATTGAAGGAGCACCTTTAAGTGAAGTGAGAGAGTTTTTAGAAATCGTATAATCCCCGCCCACATAATCAGGTCCAATAGAAAGATCCTGTAAATTGCAATCTATAGCAAAGAAATTTCCAGTAACCTTACCAAATCTATAGCCCTTTAGTTTTTTAATCTTGGACTCGTTACGAGCCATCGCCACTCCTCCGTTAACGTCGATTCTTTCTGTCTGTTCATTCCATTTCCAGTTTCCGGTAGTTATTCCATTGAGAAGATCCACTATATCAGAAGGTAAAGATCCAGCATTTTCTTTGTTTTGGTTTCTTCTCTTCACTTCTTTATCCCATTTGGCGATTAGATAATTGAACATGTCACGTAACATGTCTCCTCTATCCATCTCCTTACTGTACTTTTTAATAAATCCACTCTTAGCATTCTTATCCCTGATGTAACCTGAACTTTGTAAAACTACACCAGAGGAATATCCCATTGGAAGGGAATCATTCGTGATAAGAATGTTTCCGTTTTTTCTTATGATTGGTGTTGTGATGTCTCTAAACCCCAACTGGGTTAAAGTTTCCCACTCTTTTGTATTTTTCCACTCGTCCGGATTCCAAGGATCACCCTGAGAGGAGAAAGATTCGAAGGTGGCTATCGAATACGCAGATCCATCAAAATCATTAAATTTCTTAACCATTACCTGTTCAGTTTTATTATATCTCCGGACTATTTTTAAGCTTTGAGAATCTTACGAGTTTTTTAAATTCAGAATCATCAAGATCTCCTTTATCGATTATCTTCTTGTCCTCATCCGGTAGAGAATTCCAATTTAAAGCAACTGCCTTTGAGTAGGGAACGTTTTCTTCTCTCATTGTTTTGAAGATGCTTCTGAGAGACTCGTCACTAACTCCAGTTGATCCGTTGAATCTCACGTTCTTTACTAGTTTTGGATCTATACCCTCTATTGAAACTATGGGATTAGAAGAAACGTCTAGATGATCTATGCTAACCCCTTCCAATGATTTGAAATCCTTTATGTTGTTGTTCCTGGCATAGACCGCTTCTAATTTTTTAGGAAGATGGTCAAGATCGCTCAAATTGCAATCCTCTGCATATAGGACATTGAATTTATCAGGAAGTCCTTTTAAACTTTTTAGTCTAGGATTTCTGCTACACATATATTCGTGACCTACAGAGGTTGGTCCTCCCTCCAGTGAGGATATATCATTGTTGCTTATAATAAAACCCCTCTTCACTTTCTCGGGTGCGCCTTTTATAGAGGTAATAGCATTCCCGCTAACATCAAAAACTCCGGTAACTTCTCTTGGTGACCCATCTAAAGATTGGAGCACATTATCTTTGACTTTGAAGTCCCCTTCGATCAATCCGAATTTTATAGATCCGAAGTTTTCTATCTCTTCTTTCCTAGAGTCAAGTTCAAATCCACCATATACATTTAACAAACCTGTCTGATCGTCAACCTCCCATTGATCCGGGGTTTTATCCTTAATACCAGCATAAAGCCACACATAATCTTTCTTATCCACCAAAAGGGGATAAAGAGCTTGAAAAACCCTATACCAATCTTCTCCAGTTTCATTAGAAACTATTCTGGAGTATTTGTACAGAGCATCAATGGTGATCGCTTCAAAAGTTTTTATGTATTTCATTTTATCTCGTCAGGGTTTAGTATATCCGAATCTGGACCGGGTGATCCTATAACATAGGCTTCTTTCCCGTTGTCATAATACACCATCACCAAAGACCCGTCGCTCATCTCTCCCTCAAACTCTATCACCTCTCCGTCATCGGTCACGTTCTTTAGTTCTGTTATTCTGATTTCATTCTCCCCGATCTTCACCACATTCTGCGCACTCTTGTCACGGATGTTGAAGGGACCTTTGCTCTCTTGAGACTCTCTGAGGAAATCTTCGAATTTAAGTATCATGACCTATATATTCCCGAGTCGTAACCCCATTCGGTGAGATGATAAATAAGAATATGACCAAGTCCAAGTTTCCCGCATTTCCTCCCTTTAAGCCGATGAAGAAAACTTCATTCAGTGACCCGTACTCCGAGACCAAAAGGGATGATATGATCATAGTGGAAAAAGCTCAGGACGCAACTCGAGCGCTCATCTATCTGATGACGATCCACGACCAGGACGGCTACGAAATGATCAGAGAGGAGGACTTACAAGATCTTGCTCCCTATCTGGACGTCTCGGGTTTATGGGTAGCCGTCAACGATGAGGGCAGACGCTCCTTGAGAGTCTGGTCCAAGAAAAGCGGGAAGATAACTGACTACAAACAACACTCCTGGTACCATCTGGTTCTCATCAGATACCCCAAAGAGAGCGAGATAGAGTGGGTTCACATCAGGGAGAAAACCACTATAAGAACCCCTCAAACCGAAATATATAGAGCATGAAGCACATTAAGCTCTTCGAGGAGTACGAGCACCGAAAAGCAGTCGAAAGAAAGTTTTATCTGGGGGATAACGATCAAGCCCCCTTCATAACCCTGTGGAAGATAGGAACCGACAGGGAGGAAATGGTTAAAGATCTGGACTCGATGAGAGACATGGTAGGTATAACTCATTCATTTATAAAAAGGATGTCTCAGGAGAACCGCAAGGGCGGCTTGGTGGGCAGAGATTATCACGAGTACTTCATAGTGAATTTTGAACCCAAGGGACCAAGAAGCTTATACCTGGTGGACTACCGTCCGGATCCCGTAGGAGGACAGGCCTCTCTAAGAAGTATCCCGTCTTTAGAGCCCACCAAAATTCTACCACCACTTCTTAAGAAATACATTCCGAAGGGCATATTTCTCAAAGCGTTGGATAACTTCTCTGAAGAACCCTTCTATCTCGGAAAGCACTGGAAAGATCTAGTTCAATCCTTCAAGATACATCACGTTAAAAACATGAAGCACCTCGACCCTGAGGAGAAAAGGAGATACGAAACCATCTCCAAAGCTATGAACATCGGAGACCTCTATTAATTTTTTTTCGCCGGGATTTGTCCGTATCTTTGAGGCATGAAATCCTTTGAGTCGGACATAAGTCATCTGGATCTGTACTATATGCTGGCCCCGATGTCGGAGTTGAGAACGATCTCCAACTGCCTCTCTCGGGACAAGATCACTGGGTACCGGATGATCACTGTGGAGGATCCACCCGAGATTTTCACCGATCTGCAAGAGTTCCTGCTCAAATACACCGACGGCCAAACTCCGTGCTGGATCTATCCCTCTGAGGAGTACTTCGAGGAGTTCGGGTTGAAAGCCTTTAATCCCAAAACGGGAGAGATCCTCACCGAGGACGCTCGTCCCTGGGGCACCGAATACATCGCCATCATGATCAAAGAACCTCCAGAGTGGCTGGAGATAAAGACAAGGCATGGCTAGAGAATTCTTACACCGACATCCCCGCATGGAAAGCCGTCTGAATGTGCCTGAAGACCACGTGATAGTGGATCTGGACGAGTGGGAGGTGGCCACAAAAGTGATGGCCCAACTTCTAGACCTGGAAGACCGGATCCGGAGAGAGGAGTTCTGGACCAGCCTCTCCGAAGAGCGAAGACCCCAGTCGAATTCTTTTCCCAGGTCGTCCCTATAATCAACATGCCATCTTCTGTACATAAACCTCTGCTGACGGACCTCGACCTCGTCCTGCTCTATCCAGGAGTCTCGGCGGGTGACGCCTACAACATGGCTCTGCATGAGAAGTCCGGACATGAATCCCTTAAGGGCTACCACGTGATGCGGGAGAGCGAGCACAGGATCTACAAACCCCGCATAGTGGAGATCCTCAAGGAGTGCGCCCAGCGGGGTCGTCCCGTCGCCAGACAGAACTACTGGGTGGCCGAGGATAATCCCTCGACCGGAGGCTGGATCAAGCACTCGGTGCCCTATAAGGACCATCTCGAGACCGGATCAGCCAAGGCCAGCACCAAGATGATGCTGGTCATGATCAAAAACGACATCGACTGGATAAAAGTCAGATAGCATCTAAAACCCGCCGAGTCTGGACCTTATCTTTGCTGTCCCGTGGCAGACTTTCCCTACATACAGATCATTCCGAACGTCTCGGAGCGCCAAGCCTCCGAGATCCTGAGGGATCCGTCAGCGGTGCCGGAGGGCTATCACATCATGACGGAGAGCGAGGTGAAGGAGCTCCACTGGGAGATCAAACCCCTCATCCCCTACGGGGAGCACTACTGGGTCCGAAAGGAGAGCACCGAGCTGGACGAGATCCTGGCCCGCATGGAGCGGAACCACGACTTCTTCTACGTCCAGACCGGAACCTCCATCAACCCGGAGCCCTCGCTCACGCTGGCCTTCCTAGATCCCGGTCGAGGGTACCTGCCACTCATAGCAAATCAACCAGAATGGGAAACAGTCAAATAAACTTCAAGGAGATTTTGGAGCTCCGGCCGAGCTCGGGGACTGACCGAGAGCTTCAAGCGCTTAGCGCTCCTCCTGAGGGGTACCGGGTGATCTCCGACCTGGAGTACGACGAGTTGCAGCCTCACATCGAGGCCCTGATCCGGGAGCAGATCCCGTTTCCCGATACCGAGAGATATGATGTCTTCTGTCTTAACTCCCAGCAGGAGCCTGATGCGGGGTTCAAGATCATTGTCAAAGCCCAGGGTCAGGTTTTAAAGTTCAAAGCCAATCCCGACACCATCAACTTCCATCGTCTGGTGAGGCACGCCTGCAACGAGTACGTGGTCTACATTCATCAGCCGCCAGAGTGGGAGGTGATCCGATGAGCGACTTCCTCCATATCGTGGGGTGCGTGCACTTCGACAGCGCGTACAAGATGCACAGCCACTACCGGCTGGCCGTGGCGATCTACGGGCTGCCGGACGACTACCACCTGCTCACCCGCACGGAGAGCCAGAGCGAGGAGATCCAGGAGGAGATTCGGAGGGAGATTGAGCGTCGGGGATCTCTGGAGACCCGCTACTGGGTGGCTCCGGAGTCGGAGCTGCTGGTCGAGGCCGGAGCCATGACTTTCGGCTCCCTGCAGTGGCCGGGCTACCAGGTGGTGGCACCCCATCCGTACGCCGACCAGCCCACGGACGTGCTGGCGATTCTGGTCAAGGACTGGCCGGGCTGGCTGGAGGTGCGCTAGGGGGCTTTTCATCCCCATTCCCCACCCGGGCCCGCCCACGAAATAGTTATAACTTCTTCCGTCTCCATCCGAGCTAAGACCATACATTTGCATCAGGATGAGAAGCATAGATCTAGAGAAGTCAATCAAGATAGTGACGTCGAACATCGGAGAGCTCACTCAAGCAGTGGAGGAGGTGCATAGACTAGAGAGAGAAGAGGGCTTCAAAGTCATCAGCACCTCAGAGTACAGACTGCTCTCAGACGTCATCAATCCTTTGATAAAGAGAAGGGAGAAAGCAGAACAGGGCTCACACCTCTTGCCAGGCTATAAGATCTGGACCAATCCAGACACCTTCTACGTGCCGAGAAAGAAGGCCGAGGTTCAAGCCCGGATCCGCCAAGTGGCAGTAGGCTACTTCATTCTGATCCCAGATATCCCCAAAGACTGGACCGTAATCAGATAGCGTATGAGACCAGACGACCAGAGGATAGAACAGCTGCTAAAGATCATCAAGTATAACGAGATCACAGGTCAGCTCCTCCTGGGAGCAGCCAAGATAGCCTACCGAGGCATGCACCTCCTCACCCAAGACGAGTACGCGCTGCTGCACCACGTCATCGAGCCAGCGATCAGCCGCATCGAACTCCCGGGATCGATTGGCTACCACCTCCTCACCCTTCCCGAACCCATCCTCATCCGCAGGCCAGGATTCACAGAGGACCAAGACTACAAGTGTGAGAGGTACATCATTCTGGTGCCAGACCTGCCAGATCCTCTGTGGATAGACCTCCCAGTCACATAGCCTGAACTCAGATAGTATGGTACTAAGATACTACCCCAGCAGAGGGACGCCTAGGCGGGAGTCTAAGCCCCCCGGGAGGCCCCACCCGATGGAAGCCCCTCCAGATGTCCAAGCTACCACCCAGGGCGTTCCCACGGGATTTCTTAGATTCCGCGGTTCACGGATTTGTCGCCCCATTATTTTATGATTCCATCTCGCCCCGTTAGCCCTAGCCCCGCCTCGGGGTAAATTCTGGTAATTTGTGTGATTTTGTGTGATTTCCTGGGGCAGAGCTCCACCTCGCCCCGTCCCGCCATTTTGTCCACCTCAGACCGCCCCGAAACATGCCGATTTGTCGCCCCGTTTGGATACTATACGACTCTCTCGCCTCGGCTCGCCCCGCACTCTCTCTACTAGGGACGGAACAACTGGATTATACTCTTAGGTGGGCCGGGTCTCCTGGGAACGAAGCCCGTTAAGCCCCGATATATAAGGCATGAGGATAGCACATAAAAACAAGAACATCATCTTCTGGATCGGGTACGTCCTACTCAATCTGGCAGTTGTTCTGATCCTTCTGAATCTAGCAAAACACTCATAATGAAACACATTAAGACCCTTGATGAAGCCTTCTATCAGAACTGGCACGACGCTCCAGATCCACCCGAGCCTGAGAGAGACACGAACCGAAAGGACTCCGAGAGAAAGCTCAAGTGCATAGCCTACACCCCCTACCTGGCCCTGCTGGCCTCCAAGTCCAACCCCAAGGAACTCTACCTCGTTCAGATGGAGGATCCGGATGTCGAGGACTGGCTCATGGAGGGCGGGTACTCCTGGGAGTATAGCTACGAAGGACCCGACTGGGACGACCAGGTGGATGGAGACTGCATCGTGGATCTCGTGGATGACACCATGGCGGGCAAGCTCAAACCCTTTGAGACCAGTGGCAAGTACAAGAGAAAGGTTGAACCCCTGAAGGTGGGCGAGGGAGTGGACTCCTATATCAGATATGGCATCCCTGGAGCCGAGGACATGGAGAACGATGAGCCCGAGAACTACGCCGCCATCGTCAAGGTGGATCTGCCTCTAGCCCAGTACCTAGAGAAGGAGTTTGAGTACCGAGCCTATGAACATATCCACAGGAACTATCCGAACTCCAGACTAGGCAAGAAGGCCAAGGCTGAGTATCTGAAAATGCTGGGCGCGCTCATGAGGGCCTTCCCCGAAATCGAGTAAGCACAACTCTTCGCTGATTGTGCCACCCCATCAATCCCGGCCTAGGATTGGGATCCCCGAAATAGCAATGTAAATGTATCACATACCCCCGAGATAAAAAAATAAAATCGGGGGTATTTTTGTGGGCCGGCCCACTTATTTTTTTAAGTGCATGACCCCCCGCCCTACATAGTATAGTGGTAAGATACTATGTGGACGGGCCCCTCCCGAAAACGCTGCCGACGGTTTCTGTTCTCTAAGCTCAGGTGTCTTCCGATATATAGCTTAAACAAAAGAATCCAAGTATGTCAGTTTACACGCTTACCGCTAATAAGAGTTATAATCCCTCGGACAATCCCATTAATCCGTTCAGAGGAACTATCGGTGCCACAGCAGCATCAACCACAGTCTCAATCACAGGAGTGGATGCAGCATTGGTCTCATCCTTTGCAGCTTCCCCCAGACCCATCCTAGTTGGTGGATCTTCTCTGCCTCCAGGTGGAACAGTGGCTGCAGCTAGCGGAACCACACTCACTATCGGTCTGCCCTATGCAGTGACCGTGACCGCTTCGGCTCCGAACACGCTTCTAGAGTATTGCTTTGCTGACGCTCCCAACGCTAAGCAGTTCCCGATCACTAAAGTGATAGGAGCTGGCAGCTTCACTCTGAACTTTGTGGATCTGGATGGCTCAACCGCCAACTTTGCGGTGACCGCTCCCAACACGGTCAATGAACTGAATCTGACAGTCGCAAGAACTCTTGCTGGTACCACCGGTTCGATCTTGGGATACAGCAAAGGCTACAGTAACTAATGAAACTCCAACCCACATATGACATTAACAGGGTCCAAGAAATTGGGCCCTTTATACATAGTATGGTACGAACATACTATGTGGGCGGGGGCCTCATGAGAAGAAATAATCCACCTGGACTATGAAAAACAAAAAACTAGTAAAAGAGGGATTAAACACAGTAGTTAAACTCTTGGCTTCCCTAACAATAGCTTATTTAGCTATGTGTCTGGTCTTAAATGAAAGACATCTGAATCACTGGGACACCCACGTGAAGCCCGCCCTACTTATTCTCTCCGCTCTGGTGTACTACTTCCTGAGCAAAAAGAGCTGTGTTCCACCTACCAGATTCCTAGAGAAGAAAAGGCCATAGTATATAGTATATGATTCCTCCCCGGAAATTACTTTGAAATATTTTTTTATCTAAAAGGGAATCCTTACCTTTGTCAAAATTCACCAATATGACAAAGAAGCACGACGAGGCTATCAAACAAATCTACACACTCGCAAATCGCCTGATGGAGGAATCCCTTCGCACAGGGGATAAACACTTAGGGGCTATAGGCTTTACCCTATCAATCTACTTCGCATCCGCATCCATTGGCGAGCTGGAGGAGTTCGTATCATATGTTATGAGCTTCGTGGATAAAAAGGCCGACGGTGGAGTTGCCGTTCCTGGCAATCTTTTGCTTTTCCGAAAATCACAAATGAATTAAAATAATTTCCCAGGATATTTTTTTATCTGGAAAAAAAGTTTTAATTTTGATCTGTAAATAAAAAGACATGCAAAAGACAATAGCAAGTTTATACGGCGAACGCTCGGGACGGGTCTTTAAAATTGTAGGAGAAGACCTGCTCCGCACCTTCCCGAACCTCAGAGACGTGGAGCTCACCCTCTCGGTTATCAAACGCTCCGGTCCTCGCACCTTTGTTCAGGTGAACACTCCCGGAGGAGCATCCACGCTCAAGCTCATTTCACTCGACCACGAGATCGAGTTTATCGAAAAGGAGGAGCGTCAGCAGACCCTGTCCTCTGTAGTCAACAAATACAGATATCGGCCGGAGCAAAGACCCACCAAACTTCGGATCAACTGCAACGGCGTATCCAGAGTCTACGAGGTGCTTCCCGAGTTTTGGAACCAGAACCCGGACAACATCCGAATGAAGCACCTGAGGTACTTCGGACAGAATTATAAACTCCCAGGCAGCTGGTTTGTCCTGGAGGAAATCAAAGAGTCATGAGAGACATCAAGGTATACAAGCTCGACGAGCTCAGCCCGGAGGCTAGACAGACAGCTATCAAGAATCACCGGGAGTGGATGGAGGACAACCTCAGTTGGGAAGCCCTCGCCTGGGCTATGGACGACTGCGCACTCTTCGAGCCTCCCCACGAGGAAATGGTTAAGGCCTGCGGCGAAGACTACTACGAACGGAACGGCGACCGCTTCGTCTTCAAGCACACCAGGGGCGACATCGACGGGGATCCGCTCAACACCGGGGAGCTTAACATATCCAAATCCTTGGAGATAACCAATGACGACATGTTTTACGCCTGGTTGGGCATACCCGAAGGTCTAAGGAAGTATGTGACCTATGAGTTTGTCGAACTCAACCGCACCCAAATCGAATTCGAAATCCACCGGTTGACGGACAATCCTCTGGAGGACCTGCTCAAAGGAATCCTCTCCGAGGCTTCGGATAAGTTCGATTTGCATATGCAGTCTATCGTTGGCCGCATCCGAGACAGCGAACGCGCATACTACGACGAAGAGAACGTGGTAGATTCAATCGAAGACGTTTACGACATGGAATTCTTCGAGGATGGAGAACGTTTCACCAAATCAAAATCTAAATACAGAGAAGCATGAAGCAGAACAAGAACGAGAGAGAACCTCGCACAATCGAACAGTTAGAAAAGGACTTCCAGGCTGCTGCCGGAAACTTCAACTCCTTTAACCGCGGTATGAACCACAGGGAGCGCGCCCTCTTCAAAGGCTGGTTGCGTAAGATGCGTGAGACTCCCGCAAAAATCGGAGAATGAGAACCTACATCGAATCAGTAACCAAAGATCGTTTCGCCACACGCTTCGCCGTGCTGGAGGACGGAATGATAACGGACGAGTACGTCGTTGTCATGAAGCTCACCAAGAACGACATGAGCTTTCTCGTCCACCGGTACCGCATGAGCGCCACCATGGGCTACGAAGACCTCGGCACCGTCCGCATGAGCGAGGAGAAGTTTCTGGAGGAGTTCAAGCCTCACTGCAACTACAAGAAGACCACGCTCAATAAGATATCGGACGTGCTAGGGAATCAACCCGCTGTTGAGGAGCAACCGAAATCTGCTACTCTCGGGAGACCGAAAAAAGAGGACCAGAAAGAAAAGGCCCGGCGACGACTCAGAGTCTGAAAACTTTTGAATTTTTGAAAGTAGAATAGATATACTAAAATGAATCTATGGCTGCTTTAAAATTCGAATGCCGAACAGACTCCAAGGCAAAACATGAAGACATCAAAAGGAGAACCTATCTAGCTGGAGGAGCGATCATAAGAGAGAAGGTGACTAAGGACACCTCGACCGAGTTCCAGGGATACCTGGAGCTTATCGTTGAAGGCAGAACGCTCTATCGAGAAGTGAAGGAACTAGGTCTCTGTACATCAATCAATATCATCAACGGTTAATTATGTTTGACGACGAATTTTACGACGAATCAGAAATGGGAGACCCAGAACTCTACGAAAAGGAGGTAAGGGCGATGGCCAAGCAGGAGTTTATCAATGGATGCTACGAGGCGTATGACGTGCTCGTCACCCAAGGGAAGGCTGCCCTCCAAGAGGCGGAAATCTCTTCTATCCAAAGAGCTATAAACAAAATGACTGCGTTGTTCATCGTCAACGAAGAATTCGAACGCTGCAGTTTTCTCCAACGTTTTGTTGCCGAAAACATGCCCGGCTTTAAAATTGAACCAGACCCCACGGTCGAAAAAGAACTCAATTCTATATGAGCAAGGACAAAAAGTACAAAGGAGAAATCAAAAAGAAAAATCTCGGCTGCAGAGGCTGCGGAGAATCCGTTTCTGTCGACCACGACACTGTATCCGTTCTTTGTTGGAAGTGCTGCCAGAAGAACATCCCGTACGACAAGTACGAAAAACCCAAAGACAAAAATAAGAATCTATAATGGACCCGAAATCAGAAGCTCTCTTACAGACCTATCGTAAAGAAGTGGAGAAGGTTGCTAGAGGAGCTTATCTTCAAGCAATTTCCATTCGCAAGGAAGTTGACTTCTCTAAAGTCAATCCAGAGGATAAAGCGATCATCCTCCTGAACTGCATCAACCTACTCACTAAGCAAGCCAATGAAGCTAAGCCTGAAAAACCTAATTCAAATCCTTAAACGAAGGATTAGAAGGGAGAGGAAGAAAAGGATCCTGAGGAAGATAACCAAGATGAAGGGAGGTGAGGCTGCTAGAATCCAGCGCAGAAAAGCTCGACAGCTAGAAATAGCAGCGGAGAAGAGAACTATCATCGATGGGTTACTTAGAAGCTGGAAGGTTGGAGAAATTAAACCACCACAGAATGGGATCAAAGAAACTTTATCTTACTTCGACCACGGGTTAAGCATAAAACAGCTTCGAGAGCTAGAAGAGTGGTACTGGAGCTAGATATATAACCTAACCCAATTTTAAACTAAAGGAGAGACTAGGTTATTACCAGCTCTCCTTTTTTTATCTGAAAAAATTTTTTATTCCGAAAGGATTGCCTTATATTTGCATAGCAAAGTAAACTCATAAACAACAATGAAATTCTACGGTATAGCAGACGCACACGGATTAGATAGCTTCGAGCCAGTCAAGTTTGACGTGTCTACAGAAGCCTTTAATATCGATCCCAGGGAACTGAGCATAATGGTGTTACGAGCGAATGCCAACCGACATCGACATGCAGTTGTTTATCAGGTGGACATCTCCCTCGAGGACGGTAAAGCGGTCAGAGAACTTTACAGCAAAGGCGAACACGCAGAAGCCCTTATAAAAATGAAGGAGCTGGCCAAGAGCATCAAGCTCGCCAAAATCCCCGGAGCAGAGAAGAGCTGGAACATGATTCCCAACGACGCTCTGGATCCTTATTCATAAGCATTAAAAACAACACCATATGGGAAATCAATTCAAGGTAGGTGACGAGTTCAGAACGAACTCCCTCAGTCTTATACCGGGAGGTAAGACAGTGACGGTAATTTACTCCTCTGGGGTTCAGCTCGTATACGACAAGGTCAAGAGTCCTGGCAAGTACATCAAAGCGATCGCGGACAAACATCCTGAGAGAGGCGAGATCTCTAGGATTCTGGTCAACGGAAAATCCGTTTGGCAGTCCGATATCAACAAAAATAAACCCTGGGAAATCTAATGAAGAAAAATCTAAACACCCTAATGAAGTCTGGAAAAAGCCCTATTGTTATCGTGTTAGGCACTCTGCTAGGCCTTGCCCTAGTGCTGTCCTTTCCTTTAGCTCTTATCTTTGGTCTGAAGTTACTTGGATTCGAACATGTGCAGCTGGACACCAGCAGCTACTGCGGATCCCTTCTGATTCTATTCTTCCTTTCGGTCGCACAAAGAATTGGTTCACCCGCTAAACAGGAAGACGATGCTGAATCAGAGTAAGATGGTGGCTTCGGTCACTATGAAAAACGAGCTATCAAAGTACATCGACAGTGCAGATATCAAGACTCTTAGTTCGCTTGGATACTTCATCCTCGAAAAGGATTGGGAGCCCAAAGAACTAGAGAAGGATCTAGGATCAGGAGCCATAGAAAGACTGCTGGATGAAATCGAAACAGCGGATTATCCAAGACTGAAGGAGATCTACTCCGTACTCAAAGCCCAAAATCTTTTGAAATAGCCGTAGTTTTAGTTGTTTATTTGTCAAGCCTCCCAATCGGGGGGCTTTTTATTTGGCCGCAAATTTTTTCCTCTGTACTTTTGGAAACCGTCGGCAACGGTTTCAAATCTAAAGAATTCTGGGAAAATATTTTTTTCCACCGGGGATTTACCCTATATTTGTACTCCACGTTAAAATCGACAAAGTTTAAACTAAACAAGAAAAGAATGAAAGTAGCAAACCGTCCGAGTACTTACAAGCGAATCAGCCAGAGTGAGAAGCTGAAGATTGCCTTTATGAATCGCCGTCGTGGCGACGTAAAGAAAGTTGCAGAGCTTACCGGCTACGATCCGACCATGGTAAGTAAAGTGTTAAGCGGGGTTCGCAACAACAAGCGAATCGTAAATGTCGCTTACGACATTGCCCGCAACCGTAAGGGTGCCACAGCGTAATTGACCCTTGCATGCCAGCCTTTAAAAAGCCTAGGATTTCCTAGGCTTTTTTTGTTTTATCCAGAAATGATTCATTACATTTACATTCTAAACACAATACTATGGGATTAGACATTTCAGCCTACAGTCAGGCCAAGAAAGCCGCCAGACAAACAAATAACACCTGGCATCTGTACAAGGACAAGGATATGGACCGTGCTCCCGAAATAGAGGAAGGTGAATACCTCCTCAGCGGAGAGTCACACGATTTCTGCGCCGGCTCTTATTCGGGTTATAACTCTTTCCGTCGGATGTTGTCCGAGGCTATCGTGGGAGTTTCCCCTCAGACCATTTGGCAGGATCCCGATAAGTTCGACGGATCCCCGCTGGTAGAACTTATCAACTTCTCCGACTGCGAAGGCTTCTTCGGCCCGAGCCTTTCAGAGAAGCTGGCCAAAGACTTTAAGGACAACCGGAGCAAGTTCGAAAAGTTCGTCAAAGACTCTGTTGATTCTTTTGACGTTGACTACTACGTCCGGAAGTACGACGACTGGACCAAAGGTTTCGAAGTGGCAGCAAAAGGCGGAGTTCTTATCTTCCACTAATGAAACGAAAACTTTCCACCCGACTATAAGAATACATAGAGTATGGAAGTCTCAATAGCAAAGCAAATCGAACAATGGTCTAAGGAGATACTTAGTACTGAATTCAAGCAGAAGTGTGCAAAGCATATGCTTGAGTTAGGCTACACCTCTAGAACTAGTGGAGATCAACTTTGCATCATCAATTCAGAAGGCGAGAATTCCTGTCAGACCGGTACTTTAGTCGGGTGGAAATTTGTTAATGAGATTGAGTCATATTTGGCCGCTAACGGATTTCCCTGGTTCACCTCAGACAGGTCTCAGGAGGAATTGACAAAGGCTTCATCCATCATCAGTCCGTTAACAAAAGAAGTAACCGAATTAATCAAGAATGATAACTAATCAAGTAGAGCTGCTAAAGAAATTGGGATTTGAAAAGGTCAAGACGACCAAAACAAAAAACATCTTTGAAGAAGACGATCATCAGATAAACTTCAGGTACAAAGATGCTTTATTCACCACCTTCTCTAGCGATCTAGCCTTATTGCTAAAGAAGAACGACGAACCAACCAAAGGCCAAATAATTTCGATTTGTAAATGATACCAGGGAACTATACGCCGGTTAAGGTTGAAAGAGAAACAGTTTTAGGAGAAGACAGCGAGATCGACATCATGTTCTTTTCGTATCTAGACGAGTACTCAATTTCGCATAGAATATTAGAGAGTAAAGGAGAAGGAGGATTTCCGATAGTGGAATATGTTGGCGGACCGATCTCTCTACGTAACATGCTGAAAGAAAAATTTGGAATGACCGATGAAGAAATTATAGAACTTCATCCCGACATAGCAAATGAAAACCTTAAATAACCCCACAGACAAACCCCAACTCGAAGTTGGGGCAACGTACAAGATCGATGGAAAACTCTATCTGATCGACGAAGTAACCCCGTACAAAACTTACGCCTGGAGGCTGGACGAAAACAAAGAACCCTACGGTAGGGCTGTTATCATTCCAGGGATAAAAATCCCAACAGCAGAAAAGATCCAGTAATATTTTTTTATCTAGGAAAGATTGCTTATCTTTACCTTCTAAACAAAATAACATGCGAAACGAAACACTGGAATTAGCTACAACAGTCCCCATCGACGAGCCCTGTGCTCAGGTAGGTTCTGACAACTACTCCGACAATTCACGGAAGGAAGCACGAGCATTCATCAATCAGCTCATCCGCCAACATGGCCAACCTCCTGCCGGTGTATCCATCACAACAAAGAACAATCCCCATGACTTTGGATCCTACCTGGACGTGGTGATCAAGTTTGACGAAGATGATGAGACCGCAGCCGACTACGCTTACGGCGTGGAGAACAATCTCCCCTACAACTGGGACGACGAGGCTCTGAAGGAACTGACCGAAGCCGGATACGAATTACCCGAAGAATAAGACCAACCATCAAAAAGAAAGGCAGAGGTGACTCTGCCTTTTTTGTGGGTATATGTTTGGGTTAATCTTCTTCTTTGTCCTTATCACCGCCCAGTGCTTTTAGTGCACGTCCAACTTCGCTAGAGCTGATAGTCGAAGCGGAAGCTGAAGACTGATTTAGACTTCTCACTAGACCAGTTAGTAGATTTGTTGCAAGAGACGCAGGTGCATCAGACTCTGTGGGAACCGGCGCCGACGCTCCCGTACTTTTAGCGATCCTGCTTATCGTTGATGGAGACAGTTCTAAATTCTTTGCTAAGTCGGTTTCAAATTCTGGAGTTCTAGAGTTCTTGAAGTAGTCTATGAATCCAAGAAGATTAGAAGCTGAGACTTTTCTTTTGTTGACGCTAACTTCTTTGCCTTCCCTACCTCCTGATGAGTTGCTGTTGCCTTCTATGGCTGTATATGTGCCATTTGCAGGATCAACTGAGATAACGATGCCGGTGTGTCCACGACCACCACCAGTATCCAAGAAGAAGATTTGGCCCGGCTTCACTAGACTAGGATCTTTCGCCGCATCTTTACCTAATATCTTTAGAGAGGTATCCCCTTTCTTCCAGTGGTCTTGAACTCCACCAGTTTTGGGAAGAGGATTAGATTTACCCATCTTCTTTGCTAGCTCATCGAAGATATAGTAGACGAAGGACATGCACCAAGGGTTTCCTGGTTCTAAACCAACTGACTTCAGGTACTTCTCCACTTCTTCCCCTCTGTTGTCGCCAACCTCTTTAACTTCTTTGTTTGCTGCTAGTAACATACCGAGCTCTTCTCCAGCTGTGGAAGGATTGACTCTTAGTTCATCCTCATTTAGGCTAAAGGTCTTTAGGTCCTTGATGTATCCCATTTAAAATTGTTTTCTATATTTATCTCCAGAAATTTTTTTATCTTAAAGAGGTTCTGTAATTTAGCATAACAAACCACAAATATGAAAAACAACAAAGAAACCTACTTCGTGATAGCAAGAGGTGGCTATCTGAAGCAACCTGAAGTTAGTCGTCTGGTGATAAGCTCGGAAGACGAAGAGGCCGAGGAGTTCGGTACGTTCGACGAGTACGTCGATTACGTCTTGGAGCAAGAGTGTGGAGAATACGAACAGAAGTTTGCTAGTACCATCTGCATAAAGGAAAGCGAGCTTCCTCAGATTTTGAAAAAAATCCAAAAACTCCAAAAATAATTTTTTTATCCAAAAGAGAATCATTACTTTTACTTCATAAACAACAAAACTATGTCAATCGTTCAAAAAGCAACATTCGTTTCCGTTTGGGACGGCGGAACAGAAATCCGAACCAACTGTCTCTACGACCCGCAGACAAACACAGTGTCCGATATTGAAACTGCCGACGTTGTTGGCGTTGATATTCTGGATGAGCAGTACGTCGAGCTGGAAGACGGAACAGAGATCCGGGACTTTGAATGTGAAGATTAAACCAACATCAACATGAGCACAAGATCACGCATCGGCTACATCAATCCCCAGACGGGAGAAGTAAAATCAGTCTACTGCCACCACGATGGATACCAGTCACATAACGGACGGATCCTGCTGGAATGCTACAAAAAAAGGAAACAGGTTGAAGAGCTCGTTGAGCTCGGAGATATGAGCGTTCTGGGAGAGAACATCGACACTTGCGAATTCTACGGAAGAGACCGTGGCGAATCCAATACCGGGCCAAGCACGAACGTCAATCTGCAAGCGTTTATCAACCGGGCAGGAAAATCAGGGGAAGAGTATATGTACATCATGGACGAAAACGAAAAGTGGCAGTGCATATGCGTTGGAATACACGGCAATCAGCCATCCCCCCTGAAATTAAAGAAGGAATAAAAATACTCGAACCAGGAGAAAAGACCCCGTAAGGTCTTTTGGAGCTTAGCCCCGTAAGGCTAGGCTTTTTTTATGCCATGTTGGAAGGTTTAACCCCTAGTGAAGCTAAGATGGGCTTTGCCATTGCGTTTACTCCCTTGGTTATCTTAGAGAGTAGTTTTTCATATTCGCCGGTCGACGTAGCATAAGCATTGCCATCAACATTAGTGAACTTCTTTAACAGGTCGGAAGGCTTTCTAGGTGGGACCAGGTATCTTCTAGCTATCAGAGAATAATAAGCATCGATACCGTCTTGCACGTTGTCGTGATAGCGATTTGCTGATTCACCCTTTCCATCAACATTACCCACATTAAAGGGGTTCTTGGTCTTGATAGGTCTGCTCTTTGGGTTGCTGTTGCCTATACCACCTTCTAATGCTAATTGAGCGCAGACTAGTTCTGGTGGAATGTATCTTCCTTTAGCACCAACTCTAGGAACGATGGTATCGTTATACGTTCTCTTAGCAGCGTCTGCTAGCATCTTTCCTGTTATCTTTAATAAGTTTGGAGGTCTTTTATCAATGAAGGTCTGACAGATTTTCTCATAGGCTTGAAATCCTTTAGGATCGTTGAGGTTGAGGTAGGTGAAGTCCAAGTCGCTGACTACTCCAGCTGCCCCGGAGAAATCTGATAGAGATCTAATCCTGCTGTCTTTAGATTTAGAACCGTCGGCACCGGTTCCGATGCTAGACGGAGTACCGCTTAACATCTGTGACAGTGCTGATCTAGCAACGTTCAATAGATTTTGTCTGTAGTCTGTTTCTTCGTTTAGAAACTGGTCGTATTCTAGGATTGTTCTCATGAACTTATATATTCCCAAAATTATTTTTTTATCTAGAAAAGAAGGTTTATATTTGGACTATGAACAAATACGGAAGTTGTTACGACTGCAAATATCGGGGCACGATACCTGGCTCATGCCACTCCCGATGCAACCTTATCCAGGAGGCAGCCAACTCGGCTGGCGAGCCCGAACAGGGACCTCGTCTGGAGATGCTTATCGCTCTGGGCAGTGCCACCTTAGGCAACGCCGACACTGGTGAAGAGCTCATTAAACTCGACCCTCACGGGGTTGCAAATGGCTGGGCGGCTTGGCCCGTAGACTTCGATCCGGTGTGGGTTAACGAGTGCCCTTTTTTCACAATAAAATCAAAAAAAGAGGGTGAATAATTTTTTTTATCTGGAAGGTTATCCTTACTTTTACATCCTAAACAAAATAAAACTATGGCATTTAAAGAACCTACCGGGCAACGAAAGCCCATGAGCGAAGAGGCCAGGGCACGAATCGCAGAGGCGGTTCGACAGTCGGCAATGCGGAAGCGTATCGAACAGGGCTTACCCGCAGTCGCTCCCTCGCCCCACGCACCTTCAGCTCCCACCTTTATCGAAAAGCCGCTCGAGCTTGTCCGCATGAAGGACCAGAAGTTCTCGGACGATCTGTTCGTTCCGATGAAAACCGGCAAGGCGGTAGACGTAGTCTTCATGGAAGAGGGTGGAATTCCCAAGGCGTGTAACTTCATGCTCATCGGTGACCCGGGCGTTGGTAAATCCACCGTCGCTCTGGACATTCTTTCGGACCTCGCCCTCGCAGGCTACAAAGTTCTTTTCATCTCGGCCGAAATGACTCGTATCGACCTTTACGGCTACGTTCGTCGCTTTCCGAAATTCGGGGAGGTGGACATTCTCTTCACCGGCGAGTACTGCGAAAGCAACCCCAAGGTGGTTATCGAATCCGCCCTCAAGGTGGGTTACGACCTGGTCCTCATCGACTCCTTTGCGGAGGTTCAGGAGGACGTTAAGGAGACGCTCCGCATGACGACCATGGGCTCCGAGAAGTGGCTCATCGACCTGATGATTTCCCACAACCTTGGTGGAAACGACGCCAATAAGAATACGACCTTCATCGCCATCCAACAGGTTACCAAGGGCGGTGTGTTCGTCGGCTCCAACAAGCTCAAACACAATACGACCGGTATGCTCGAACTCCGCTTCGAACCCGATAGTGGAACGCAATACATGGTTTTCACCAAGAACAGGCGAGGCACTGTCGGTAAGCGTATGTTCTACACCCTGTCCGGCACTGGCGATGTTCAGTACGACCTCCGACGTTACACCAACGATGAGAACGCCCGGGAGGCTCTGAGTCAGGAGCGAACCCTCATCGAGTCCGAGTCGAACGCCTTCGACCGCCTCATCTTCGGGGACCAGGGTTACCCCGAAGGGGCTGGTTCCAACATCAAGGCCGAGATGGAGGTTTATGAACATCCCGCTCAGGAAGAGGCCGAAGAAGCAGCCATGTAAATAACCCCAAAATAATTTTTTTATCTTGCAGGAAAGCTCTATATTTGCTCTGTAATAAAAAACAATACAATGGCAAAATTTTCAACCATCTCCCAGCATCTCTTCGACCAACGCTCGAAGGAGGCTCTGGAAAAAACTCCACTCCGCAAGGAGTACAGTCTTAAGAATCTGGAAGTTCTAGACGACTCCACCCTGTCACTCGACGGCACTAAGGTCGGCATGAGCAAGGACGCCTTCGCAGGCATCTGTAAGGCAGTAGGACTGCCCAAAGGATTCGACAAAACATTTACCGGTGCGTTCGGTGACAAGGCCCGCCAGCAATTGGTCAACCGCCTGAAGGTCGCCGCACAAGCCAAAGGAAACACCACCGTATCTCTGGTGGTTAACCCGGACAGCCGCAAGATCGTTGCGGTTCAGAAAAACCCCGAGGACCTGATCTCCAACAAGACCTTCCTCGACACCACCTCAGCCGTTATCAACAAGTACGGGTTGGAAGTCAACGACTTCTCCGTAAATAGCGACGGTGCAGTGGCGATCAACACCTCCTCTCCGAAAAACGTTTGGGGATTGGAAGGACTCAAGGACGAAGAGTTCTACGGCGGTATCACTTTCACCAACAGTCCCCACGGTGGATTTCAGGTAAGTCCCTACCTCTACCGACTGGTTTGCTCTAACGGCATGATCGGTCGCACCTTCGAGGAGAACCTTCGCCTGGGTCAAATGCACCCCCACCACATGGAGGATTTCTGGAAGAGCCTGAACGACCTGGCCGACCGCGGTTTCCGACCTGCCACATTCGAAGCAAAGGTAAGGAATGCGATCAACACCCCGGCATCGCTGGCGGAACTGGAGAACGCACACTACGACCTGAAGGCTCTGTCCGATGCGGACACCAAGGAGCTGGAGGCGTGGATTCCTCTCCAACAAACCCGGGCCAAGTTCCACCTCCACGGTATCGACACCGTAGAGTTCACTTCCGCCCAAAAGAAGGGTGCACGTACCGGCACATCCGTATGGGACGTTGTCAATGGTATCACCCACTTCGCAAGCCACGACAATGGTTTCAAAATCGAAGACTACGACCGCCGTCGTCTTCAGGTAGAAGCCGGCCGTCTTCTTTCGAAGAACTTCGACATGGCCAACTTCGTACCGAGTCCGTTTTAAATATGCCATTGTTTAGGAAAGGTCCACCAAAGGGTGGGCCTTTTTTTGTGGGCCCCCGTAAACATAGTATGGTAGTAACATACCACACACGCGAGCGGCCGCTACGCCGAAACCGCTGCCGACGGTTTCCAAAAAATAAGCATCTGTATAGAATCTTATTTTTTTATCTGGGAATTATTCTTTACATTTGGACCATGACACAGATACAAGCATTCGTTGGTAGAACAACCCATGAGTTGACAGAAAGAGTCAATGAGTGGCTCTTAGCGAATGAGAGGGACATAGTCCTTCTGAATTTCCTTCACGGTAACGCAAGCAATGACCTGAGTCTTATTATCGTCTACTCAAAGAACGATAGTATCCTTCAGGAAATAAAATCCAAATAATTTTTTTACCCAAAAAGGATTGCATACATTTGTCCCCATGAGAGTTAAACTTTTTACAGCAAGCGATAGCGATTATGTTGAGGAGGAGGTCAATCAGTGGCTAAGAGAGAATGAGGGAGAGGTGGTTGTAACCTCGATCCAGTCTAGCATAGGAGGACACTCTCACGCTTCGGTGTGTATGATCACTATCATTTACGAACAATCAGAAAGGTTTATGAAGGAGGTAAAGAATGCCCAAGATTAAGACTTTCAAGGACAGTAGTCCGCATAGTCTGGACAAACAGGTCAATAAGTGGCTAGAGGAAAATGAGGGAAAGGTCATTATCCACCAATTCCTTTACGGTGGAGCAGGAAGTGATTCCGCGTACATCATACTCAGCATCCTCCATGACGAAGTTCAGGGGGATATGTTCGGAGACAATATAAAACAACAACAATGAATATCCTTATCGTCTTAATCGTATGCTATGTAATTTTTGTCGGAGGAATTCTCACCGGAGAATGGTACGCCTCAAAAAACCCGGATGCGAAGTTTACAAAGTTCTGGCGTCGACACGTCGTTGGGATTATTCCTCCGGATGATGAATTTTTCTAAAAATATTTTTTTATCTTGTTGGTATGACTTACATTTGCATCAACAAAATAACCAGGACTCTTAGCTCAGTCGGTTAGAGCGTCTGACTCATAATCAGAGGGTCGGGGGTTCAAGTCCCTCAGAGTCCACAAAAACTAAACTATGGTACAAGTATCAGCCGGTCTTAAAAACTCCCTTATCGTTCTCGAGCACCTCAGGTATGATCAGGAGTTCAATCGTAAATACGAAGTAAATGTTGGATGCTTCACTAACTGCCGGGAGGTTGGTCTGACCTTTGCTCTGCTGGGTGCCTACGACGAAGCAGGGAAATATCACTCCGTAGATGCCTTCACGTTCTGTATTTATGAACATCGCAACTCGGACGAAATCATCATCAACGGTAAAGCTGGCTATGTTTCTTTCAACGGCGAACTTCCCTATGGTGGAGAAACTAAGTACGATTATCTGGCACACTTCTCTTACAACCAGCACTACGAAGCCGCAGAGAAACTGAAGGAACTCATCGAAGAAAAATTCGCAGAGTTCGCAATCAAGAATTCAATCGAAGTAAAAGAAACTGAATAAACGATCTCTTGTCTTATAGGTGTTTGTTTGAAGGAGACCCAATTGGGTCTCTTTTTTTTGTTTACATCCAAATCAAATTCCCTGTACTTTTGGAAACCGCTGCCAACGGTTCCGTTGCAAACCTGCAGCCGCTGCCTAAAAAATAGCAACAAAAATATTTTTTTATTCCATTGGGATTGTATACATTTGGATTCTAAACAAAATCAAAATGACTAAAGAATTTGGACGGATCACACTCTCCGATAAGGTAGTGATTTCTGATCCGTGCTACAGCCGGGACACCTGGTGCATGGGAACCAGTAACGTTAAGCCTGGTCCCTATCGGACTCTTCTGACTTATACGGACAAGACCGCCGGATGGGGAACAAGAGTGGCCGAGCTCATGGTTGCCCATGAAACCCACACCGTCAATGACAACTGGGAGAAGACCGACATCCACGTTGGTGTGGACAGCGGCCAGGCCGGGATCTTCTGTGATACGATCTATCCGCACGGGGACACAGGGGAATACGGCGAAAAGGATACCTTCTATGGTCAGTGCTGCAATGCAACTCTCGGCGAAGGCTATGAAAACCGGCAAAGGTGGCACGACCTCAAGCGTGAGCTGGAAAGCAACGCCAAGAGCGATTTCAATAAACAGATCTCCCTCGAAGTTCTGGAGGATATGAAGAACCACTACACCCCGGAGGTATATCAAATGCGTAAGACCGCAATTGAAACCGGTGAGATGCCTCCCGAGCCCGAATGGCACCAGGGTAACACCGTGATGGACAAAGGCCTGGTATCCTCTTCCGGCTTCGGCGATGGCGGATACGATTGCTTCATCCAGAAGGACGAAGAAGGTAAGATCGTAGCAATCAAAATCGTCTTCATCGGCGAAAACGATTTCGAAGAAGACGAAGAAGACGAAGATTTCGACTTCGAAGACGAAGAATAATCTAAGTAGTCTATAGGTGTTTGTTTGAAGGCCCGGAAAAATTTCTGGGCCTTTTTATTTTTTTATCTGAAAAGGAAGTCATACATTTACATTCTAAACAACAACTATATGGCAGACCAGGTAATTACAATCAAGGAGGTTCAGGTCAAGATCGAAACCCCCACGCAACGCAGGGGAGAGAAATACCGCATGAACCCTAAGCTCTACATCACCATCGAAAACGAGAGCATCCTGGAGAATCTTCAGAACCGCAGAGCTCGTCCGCACAAAACCTACAAGGATGAGGTGGTTCCCCAGGTCATCGCAGCTCTGGAGAAGGATCATCCCGAACTCTACCGGAAGCTTCGGAATGCCAAATGGGGCTGGCGTCAAGATTGCGGATGCTCTGTCTGCCCTTGCTCACCCGGCTTCGTAGCCACGGAAGTAACTGGATTGGAAACTATTTGGGCCACCATTTAAACCACTCTTATGATTTTAGAAGCACCCAAGGGTTCAAACATCTACACGGCTATAAAGGACGTGAAGGATAGGATGAGAAGGGTTCAACTCTCTGAGGCAACCCTCATATTCAACGACATTCACATCACAGTCAGCGCAGATTCCAACGATTCCGACCTGGCTATCATTTATTCACTCAGACACGAACTTCGTCGTCTTCAAAAAGCATAACTATGCCTTGCAATTCAAGCTACATGGATCCCACACAAAGCGAGCTGAACCTCGCTACCGTGTTACAACTGCTGGACGAATTAAAGACCGGCAAACTCCCCGAAAATTTTCCTAATGGATTCGATAACCGGGCTTACGGTAAAGGTGAGACGGAACTCCAAAAAGAACTCGATAAGAGAACCGCTGAGCTTTGCAAGAAGCTTCAGAAAACGGACGTAACGAAGTACTCCCTCGAACTTCAAATGTGGTGGAGGGATCACAAAAAGGCCGACAAGGAAAGAATCGAGAAGTACCTCGAGAAGAAGAAAACGAACGCCGATAAGAAGAAGGCTCTGGCCAAGTTATCCGATTACGAAAAAGAAATCCTCGGACTGAAATGAAAACGCAAGAAGAAATCTTAGCCGAGCTCGAAGAGCTCAAGAAGGACGAAAGGAACTACTATCCGATAGCCACAGTCTTTGTGAATGCTCCGTTGGCTTTAATCCAACTACAGCTTTCCACCAAGATCAACACTCTCGAAGAGATCCTCGGATTACCTCTTTCTCACTTTCCTTTGGTTAAATAATTTTTTTATCTGGAGGATATTCATTAATTTTGTTCAAACAAAAACACATACTATGGGTTACACAACCGAGTTCCATGGGAAAGGTTTTAAATTAGACCGACCCCTCACGCCCGCCCAGGCGAAGTACATCAACACATTAACTAAGACCCGGAGGATGAAACGCAGCTCCGCAGTTCTGATGGAAATGTACAAGGGCAAACACGGCCTGCCATATCACTTCGTTCCCACAGAGGAGATGAACGAGCTGGTAGCCAAACTGGAAGCTCTGAACCTGAACGTCACTATCGAATCCAAGAGCGACCCCCGCACCACCGCAGAGGAATTCTACGGCAAAGAAGGGGAATACTTCGCCAAGGACGACGGGGATTTTGGACAGGGCAGAGACCAAAGCATTCTCGATTACAACACCCCTCCGGGCCACATCGAAGGCTTCTCCAACTGGAACACAAACCAGGAGAGAGTGAAAGCCGGCGAAGCGCAACCGTCCCTTTGGTGCCACTGGGTGATGAACAAAGACCGTGACACGCTGGAGTTCGATGGCGGTGAAAAATTCTACGGCTATATCGAATGGCTGAAGTACTACATCAACCGCTTCTTCATTCCCTGGGGCTATACGCTCAACGGCGAACTGGAGTGGGAAGGCGAAGACCGTTCTGACCGCGGTAAAATCGTTGTCGTTGACAATGTGGTCACCGTAAAAACTGCTAAAGTCGTCTACGAAGAAGACGAAGAATAAGCGTCACACGTTGATGGTTAAAAGTAAAAAGGGAGACTTCGGTCTCTCTTTTTGCGTTGTGTGGTGCTGCCACATTATGTGGCAGAAAAAAACCGTTGCCGACGGTTTCGCAGCAGCATATGCTGTCTTTTATTTTTTTATCTTGCGGAGATTCATTACATTTGTCCCATGCAAGAGAACAAAGCACTCACATCGATATTCAGGGAAAGGCTTAAGAAAGCCGATAACGGAATATTCCATCATCTCTTCAGTCTTATGAAAGACTCCGAGATCGAAGACACACTCCAATACACCTATGAGGTTTATATGGGCAAACATCCGAACCTCTGTCATAAAGACAACTGGTTCTTCGGATTCCACAAATCGATTCGGCAATGTGATTTCTTCAGTGGATTAAAGAAAGAAACGATCACGGATACTAGAATTGAGGAAGAGAAGGAAGAGCACAAGAAAATAGGCAAGGAGCTTACTGATATGATCGATGCTCTTCCGGAGGAGATCAGAGAAGCCGAAGACTTCAGGGTCAGGAACTACTGGAGAGAACACTGTCCGGAGAAATGGGAAAGAAACGTCCTGCTCAACCAGAAGAAAAGGGAATCGGAAATCGAATACATTGGTGGACACGTCGATATGATCCTGTGGGAAGCCATCCATTTGGATAAAGACGGAATCCTACCCGAAGTAATGGAAAAAACATTCAAAGAATATTTTATCGAATCAGAAGATGCCAAAGGGTAAAGATTTATATCAGTTCGTTCGCTTCGGTGGTCTTGACCTCAAGAACCAAAAGGGGTACAAGAAGACCGGAGATAAGAGCTTTCACTCTCCTCCAGCTAAGCGTGGATTCTATGCCATGCCTAAGGTGGCTCAGGAGTTCTTTCTCCTTGGTGCTATGAGACACTATCAACCTGGAACTATTCCCACCTCCTCTCATGGCTCTAGCGAATGGACGGAGGAACAGTGGAAAGAATTCGAAGATCGATACAAGAAAGCTCTCTCGGCGATGCGTAAAGAGTTCACCAAGAAAGACGGGAACGTTTGGCATCATCTGGTCGAGCAAACCCCTGTAAAAGAGATCATCGATCGTGACGGGGCTTGGATCAAGACTTCTCTTAAGGCCTGGAGAAAGGCTTTCGGTAAAATGTCTATCCAGAATCGCTACGGTGAAAGAGATAGTGAGATTGACTTCTCGGTAAAATCAATCAACGACGCAAAGGGTATCGTCGGTTGGTACAGCAAAGACCATTGCGAGGTTTTCTTCGACGAAAAAGTTTGACAATAATTTTTTTATCCAGGAATGTTTCCATACATTTGTATCCTAAACAAACACAATGGAAGCAACCCAAACTTTACATTTCTATACAACAGGAGAAGCCTTCTCCAACCTTCTCTATAACTTTATCGGAGAAGGAAGCTACGCAACAGCTTATAAAATTCTGGAAGACTGCGATATGAATCGCCACCAGATCAAAGAGGTATTTTCTTACCGGGCTAAATTTCATGGTGACTCTAGAGACGACTCTATGAGTTTGGAACTTCTGGACGAAAGAACAATTTCCGAGGAGGAGTTCAACGAGACGTTGATGACCGGGATCAGAACTGCCATGGCACCTCACAACTACGACGAAGACAACGAGCACTTCGGCTACTATCAATTAGAAAGAGCCTCGGAAGAAATAGAGGACATTAAATATCTTCTTAAGGTTTTCACAATAGACGAAATCTTCAGCCGTACGTGGCAAAAGATGCTGCGTAGCGAAGGCTATTCGGTGTTACCCTTTGATACCGAAGAAAGAGTGGATAACGCGGTAGTTCTTCAGAACGGTATGATCGTGCCCTGCTCTTACATGGATCATATCAACCTCTATCCAATCCTCTCCGCTCTCAATCTGGCCTCATCGTCCGACTGGACGTCCGATGAGTGGACCATCCACGTTTCATCCCGCAACCTCAGCGGAGACGTGGTTCGAGAGCTTAAATTTCCTTCGACTCGAAACGAGGGTAAACTCACTAAAGAACAGCTTCAAACAATCCTGGCCCAAAGAAAGCAATGGAGGAAATCATACGGAGAATTCGAAACAGTGATTAAGGACTTCTACGACATGGTTCGGTACCAAGAGGATCATGGAGGTAAGTACGCAGGTCTGGTGTTCTTACAGAAGGCTTACCACCAGTACAAAATCCCGAGGTTCTCGAAGAGTCCTATTGACTCTGTCAAAAATTGTCTTCGCACTTCTCCTCTCCGATCCATCCCAGGTCTGCTTGAGAGTGTGTTCGACATCAACGAAAACTCTGTCAAGGAGATGGAAGAGACCTTCGAGAAGTACAAGGACGTTATCCCCGGTAATAGATTCCATTACTTCTACCAAGAGTATATCGAGGGCATGAACGGAGTATTCACCATCGGTGGACGCGGGGAAGAGCATGACTTCGAATACTCAGTTTCTCCTGGTCGAGGTGACGTTGTGAAGGGAAAGAACTCGAATATCCAGCTATCAGGTAAAGTGGAGAGAAGACTGATGGAGATGGCAATGGATCTGTTCGACGACATCCAAGAGCCACTGCAATGTGAATTCGTTATCACTCCGAAAGACATCTATCTCGTTCAATTCCGACTCTTGCCCAACTCATACGAAACAACCGCTCACATCCCGGAACCGAGGGAATACGTGGCTAAGGGCAAGACCTTCTCTAAGGGTATCGTCGAAGCCGAATTAAACGAGATACTTATCGTCGACAGTGAGGCAGACAGCAAGGACCTTCTCGGCAAGAAAGCATTGATCGTCAAAGAAGACGTTTCCTTCTCACACATCCTGGCGTTAAGTCAGATGCTGGAGATACCTTCGATCTACGCCACTGGGGATTTTGAAATCCCTCAGGGATCAAGGCTTAAGGTGATAGCCTACAACAAAGATGCGTTTATCACCAAAATAGATGCTGATTAATTTTTTTATCTGACAACAATCCAGTACATTTACAATCTAAATAAAAATACATGGGCAGCTTTTATGCTTTAGACTCCATCACCAAAAAGACGATCTGCGATGGACAGGACATGGTTATTCAATTCATGTTGCCGTCATGGACCTCGAAAATGGACAAAGACCCTGGAATTGGTCAGGTGTTCGTAGATTCTTTCATAAACGTTGTGAAGGAGAAAGGCTTAGACGAAGCTCTTAAGTCTTTCGAACAGGCCACATCGACCTGGAAAGACGGCAGTGAGTGTGGACCCAAAGGTATGCAGGTTTCTAACGACGGAGCATACGTGGACTGGGTACCTGTTGGACCGGCCATCTTCGGCAAGTATGACGACTGCGGAGACATCGCACCGGACGAGACCGAGGAGAATAAACGGCGAATCAAAATTCTTGAGGATCTCTTCTTTGGAGTACCGTTCGGGTCTATCCTCGAAGCAGCCACGGACGATCGCTGGTTCACCTACGGTTTCCGGGAAGGAGACACCATGTGGAAGCAAGAAGGTCTGGACAAGGATCTGCCCGAGCCGGCCCTGATGCTCTTTAAACAGCTCTGCGTGACTTATATGCACGCTGGAACCTACGAGGTTCTTTCCTCTCCGGACTTTGCCGCAGATGAGAAGGACGGGGTGACCAAGAGCAAATACACGATCAAGTGGAAGAAGGAATACATCGAAAGGATCGAGAAGGCTTTGCCTAAGCTCATCAAGGCGTTGTCGGACGAATACTCCGACAATAAGGCCAAGAAGAAAAAGAAGACCGAATCCACCGGAGATCCCATCCATGACGAGATTATCAATAAGCTGAAAAATCAAAACCTCATGCGGGAGGCCAGTCAGGACATCGGGGTATTCCGCCAGATGGACCGGGAGTTGAGTCTGATCTACCAGGCCTGCATCACCCGGGAGTTCAAAGGCACCGACATCAAGAAGACCATGGACTGGTTCATCGAGACAGCCCACTTCATGTACAACCTCAGCGGAATGTGCATGAAACTCGAGCAGTCTCAGTACGGATCACAGCACCAGAACTGGTTCGGCTGGCAACGCATCGAAGACGTCATGAAGCCCAGGATCGAGAACACTCTGATCGAATACGGTTATTACGAAGAAGACGAAGAATGAGAAAACCTGACATCACACTAAAACCCGGGGCCAAGAGAGGAAACATCATCTCCAGCCCGTCTTTCTCCTGGGGCATTCCGGGAGAATATAAATCCGACCCTAAGAAACGGAAGAAAAATAAATTGGCTCGAAAGGCCAGAAGAAAAAACCGTTAATAGGGCATATGAAAAAATTCTTAGGCATCAGGGAGAATGAACTCCCTCTCGTTATCATGATCGTTTCTATGTGTGTGGTCTTGGTCCTTGCGATCTTAGAGCAACTTGGAAAAATCTAAAAAAAGATTTTTTTATCTCGCAGGAATTTCATATCTTTACACTCTCAAACAAAAACAGAAAATGATTACTAAAATCACTCTTTCGATCGTTGCGCTCTTAGCGTTTATTTACGCTTGCCAATGGTCATTCAACCACATCAACCCGTGGTTATCGATACTCTTTACCATTGCTGGTATCGCAGTCATCGCCGGAATCGTCACCAATTTTGTAAAAAAACAAATAAACAAGGACAATGAAAACAACTAAGATCCTGGCGCTGGTCGCCATCCTCGGAATCGTCTTCGCCTCGTGCGGAACTCGTGTTGAACCCAATTATTACGGCGTACTGATGGAGAACTACGGTAAAGCCGGTAAAAGTGACTACTCCCTGCAATCTGGCCGTGTGAACGACTGGGGCATGGGAACCCAGCTCTTTCAGGTACCTGCCTGGGAACAGCGTGGTACATTCAACGACAATGACGGCAACAACGACACCCTGCATCTGAAGGCAGCCGATAACACCGAATTCACCGCCCGGCCTTTGTACACCTACAAGGTAAAGAAGGAAAACGCAGTGGACGTGGTATTTAACAACTCCCGACTCGGCTCCGGCGATGGGTTTATGCGATCATTGGAAAACAATGTACTGGAACCGCTTATCTACGACCTGATCAAAGAAGAATCTAAAAAGTACGTAACCGATACCCTGATGGCCACCGGCGGTAACTTGAAATTCGAGCAACGAATACAGGAGATCGTTCGAGCCGCATTTAAAGAAAAGGGTCTTGACCTTCTGAACTTCTCACCCAACCTGGACTTCTCCAATAAGGTGAAAGATAAGATCGACAAACGTAACGAGGTTAATACCAACGTATCCGTACTCGACCAGCAGATCATCGAACAACGTAAACGTAACGAGCTGGCCGAATTGGAAGCCCAGGAGCTTATTATCCGCAGTAAGGGTTTGACCCCGCAGATACTGCAAGAAAAATGGATCGAAGCCTGGAAACAGACGAAACAGCCTATCTATGGCAACACTCCTCTGACCTTCTTCAAGAACGTTCAGTAACCTAAGAAAACAATCAAATCCAATCAGAGAAACCAAAACCCGGGCATTAGCTCGGGTTTATTTTTTTGTCCCGGGCGAGAGAATTATATTTACGACATGGTAGAATTAAAAGCACCAGTGTATCCAGAAGAGTACTTCCAATTTGGAGGTGGAGCAAGGATATCCGACAGTGAGATAAACCGATGGCTAAACGAGGCTTTTGAAACTGTCAGAGAAGAGATCCTCCAAAATCCAGATCGAAAGAAAGGCTTCAGCTACATAGCCTCTGGTGACACCAAGGTCTCCGTCTACTACTACAAGGACATGGGCACCGGTAAGTATCAGGTCTCATTCGACGTTTGCCGCAGCTACGCTAACGCAGACATATTCGACTTTGATCCCACTATCCCAGTAGGATTTATTCCTGTCAAATAATTTTTTTATCTGGATAAGGTGTTGTACATTTACATCCTAATAACAACACCATGGGATATTTAACTACAGTCACATTCTACAACGACGGAGCGGATATGATCAACAAGCATCCGCTTGACCTCGCAGACAAGCTGGACATGGCTTGCTCGGGTGTATTCACCCGCAACGGTAAAGCCGGATCCTTCGGTCTGGGCTACCACGCCAACCTCGTAACGGTTCAACGTCCGCGTCACGCCGACGATCACACCATTTACGTTCACATGGGCAACACCCTCTGTGAAATGAACGCCAACTCAGTGGACACAAAGGACCTCGCAAAGAATCACCCTGACTTCTTTAAGCAGATGCTGAAGGAGATGGAGGACCAGGTCAAGGAACTCAAAAAGCTTATCAAATGAAAAAGATCATACCCGGTCTGACCGCAATGGGATTTCCCAACCCGACACTCGGCGAGGACGAAACGGAAGTTAACTATCTGAAGAGAGCCGCAGCCTGGATCGAGTCGGTATACGGATTTAAAATCTCCGTTCGAAAAAACAAGAACGACGAGTACGCTCTGGGTTGGTGCTACAGCATGACCCGAGGTGAGGTGTTCTCCAAAGAGCATTATGGCTATCCCACTCCCCAACAGGCTTACTCGGCCGCGATAAAAGAATTTCTGAAATACAACAATAAGCTCAAATGAAAAAAGACCAGAAGAAATTCGTAGGCGAACTCACCTCGATGACCGAGGAGCAGGGGAAGCTCTTTACTGAGATTCTCGATCTCAACTGGGACATGGAGAAGGAGACCGACATGAAGAAGAAATGGGACCTCGTCATAGCAGTCAACAACAAAAGAAAAGAGCTGAGAGCCTCCATGGGAGAAGAAGCCTACCAGAAGTTCATGAACGCCGGCTCTAAACTTTTTTCCAAAAAAGAAGGGTAATATTTTTTTATCTCATTAGGATTGATTATCTTTACATCCTAAACAAAACAAATAAACATCATGGCAAAAGATTTAGTTCTGTCCCAGGCAGATTTAAACGAAGAGGGTATCAAGACCCAATTGACCCAAAACGATTTACTGGAAGTTATCGTGGAGGAGAAAGTCAAAGCTATCGACGATGAAATCGAAGGTGTGCAGACAAAGGCAAAGTCCTTCTCTCAGGCTATCAACGACGCCACGTTCAATTTCGTTGCGGAAGTTTTCCGCAAAGAGGTCAAGCGTCTTAAGCTTCCCTTCACCGCCGAAGAAATCGAGGAGAGAATTCAGGATCGCAACATCAGCTACGAAATCAAACGCTCCGATTCTTACGAGAATGTGAAGTACGTTCAGACCCTTAACATCTACGGCTCTCGCCGGGGTAGAAAGACTGAAGAAAAACTCCACATGTGCTCCGGTGAAAGCTTTTACATCATCAAAGAAAAGGTGACCATCCACTTCCGCCTCGCACGGACCACCGAACAGAAGGGTTACACCGAAGAATCTGTCTACCGCTTCTCTGTTGAAGCCGACACCAAGAAGACAGACCTGGCTAAGCTCTACGCCGAAATCGATGCACACAACCAAATGGTAAAGACTGTCTGCACCAAGTACGAAAACGTAAACCTGGACAAGGAAGCCATCCTGAAGGAAATCCGCACCACTTTCAACAAACAGCTCATCATCGCCGGAGCTCCTAAGCTCAGACAAAAAGTAAAGGACACGTTCCTGATTGAGCTGCAATAACTAGCCCCTGTTTAACTTGCGGCTAAACGCTAAAATCAAAAAGAGACTCTTCGGAGTCTTTTTTTGTGGGTGAAGAAATCTATAACTCTCTATAACTTTTTGGAAACCGTCGGCAGCGGTTTCTGGATGTACGGCACCCAGCTAAACATAGTATGGTAGTAAGATACCACGCCCGCGAGGACATTTTTATTTTTTTATCTTGCAGAGATTCATTACATTTGTTCTATGGCAATAAACAAAAGAAAACAGAAAAGCTATCTGCTTCGTGTTAAGCCGGCAGATCCTAAAACCTATTGCGAATTCATCACTGTTGAAGCCTGGGACAAAAGCGGAAGCTATATGATGGACGAACACATCGTGGATGAAGTCTTCCCTGAGCTTGAAGAGCTTATGCTCTTGGACTTGGCAGAAGGTGTGATGGAGTACGGTGGTACACTGTCAGTCCTTGAACTCACCGACGCTCTCCGGGAGATTGGCTTTGAGGTTCAGATAGCACTTTAATTTTTTTATCCAGACAGGATACCATATGTTTGCATTTCAAACCCTTCACGATGACTAAGACTGTACTGATAGCGATAGAGATTAGAAGCTGCAAAGACTGCAGACACTTCTCTACGGGTAACGAATTCAGTACCGACGGGTTCGATCGAATGGAAGATTGGTTCTGCAATCATGACGAGAAGCAAAAAAAGATTCAAGGAGCAGTCGAATGGCACGAGGAGAGAAAGATCGAGGTTCCGGATTGGTGTCCCATAAAAATTCCCATCAGCCCGGAGGAATGGTTAAGGGTAAAGAGTAAATGATTTAAACACGAACTATGGCCTTATCGGGATTTCAACAATATTTGGTAGACAAAGGATGGAAGAGATACTATCTGGACTTCTACGAGAGTCGGAAGAATCCTCCGAAGGTGTACAGTGACAGTGTAATGGTTTCGTCATACGGACCATTAGAATATTACTTCGAACATGAGGATCATCCAGGAATAGTTCTTTGGTGGGGATTGTTCATTCATAAAAAACCACCCGTCTTTTGTTTGGATCGAATCAATATCTATGACGCTAACGTCAAGCATCGGGTGGACCAAGACCTCTGGTTTGATGTTATGAAGATGTTGGACCACGACACAATCTACGATCTCATCCTCAGAAAGGGAACTGTTAGGATAGAGGACGGGAAGGCAATTGTTGAGGATTAATTTTTTTATCTGAAAAGGATTAGGTACATTTGTCTTCTCAAACAACAACTATGGCAATCTCTTATAAGACTTCAAAAGACGTAGAAAGGGCGGACAATCTCAACTGGAGAGGCAACACCTTTCACCCTATGGGTGGCGATATAGCAATCTCTAATGCTTCCCGCATGGCCAAGGTTATAACACACCAGGAGAAACTCCTGGGTCGTTTCGAAGCTGTTTGTGAAAGATGGGGCGATTGGAGAATACAAGAGCCGTTCGTTAACAGAATTCTCGAGCTCTTTCCCAACAGCGAATTCTCTGGAGCGTATCATAGTGGTTTGCATTCCGGACAATACTCAATGAGTCCAGGAGGTCCTGGAGGTTACAAGACCGTAGCCGCCAACCTGATGTACAATTACGCCTGGAACAAAGGCAGAGGGTATAACAGATAAAATTTTTTTATCTGGACAGGAAGTCTTACATTTGGATCACAAACAACAACTATGGCCAGATACTTTCACGCAACAAGAACACAGAACGTTCCCGCTATCAAGAAGGAAGGCTTAAAGCCGATTTGGGATTACGTTTATTTGACAGATAGCCTGGAGTCAGCCACCCGATGGATGGGATTCAGATTCAAGGCACAAGGAGACACCACGATGGCAGTGATTGAGGTTGAGGCAGATCCTAAGGAGCTCCAGGAAGGCACAGACCACAGCCCACTAATGCAGAAGATCTTCGGAGCCGGAGCGAGCTTCACATCAGAGAAAGCCATTCCGAAGTCACGGATTAAAAAGGTACACTATTATTCACTCGAAGGTTAAGCATATGCAGAAACAATATTTCAAAGTTAGTTACACGTTCTATCCGCACGAGGAACTGTCCAGCGACACTTACTACGTGCACGGAACAGAGAAGGCAGCAAAGGCTTTCATTCTCAAAAAATTAAAGGAAGCTCCTGACTGGATTAGAAACCAGGTTGATAAGGACTTCAATTCTAACAGCCGCACAAAAGTTTGGTGCTCACCTATGGAGGTGCACGAAGTGTAAAGTAAGTTGTATGTTTGTTTTAGATTTCCCCTGTTTCTACAGGGGAATTTTTTTGTGCTTGAATTAAACTTTTTTGGAATCAAAACTGACGCAGATCCGGAAACCGTTGGCAGCGGTTCCGCGGACAGGAGTTACAAATTGATTTCCAAATTGTACAAATTTTTGTATCAAAATAACATCACTCAAAATTTTTTTATCTGGACATTTGTTCTTACATTTACATCCTAAAACAAACACAATGAAAATCATTCAGTACACGGTTAGAACTTGCGTAGGCGAGATCAATCGTAATATGAACCCGCTCACCTTCCTTACCGACAAGGAGTTGACAGAGCTCAACAAGATCGGCTACACCGGACGCAACTCCAAAGGCGTAAAGACCACACGGGAGGAATACCTCAACAGCCTTAAGAAGTACGGCAAATTCTCAATCACTCAAACCAAATTCGACAACGGCGACTTCTGTGAAACTTTCCAGATAGCACGTGCAACCAAATAAAACTAAAGCCATGTCCAGAATCTCGTTCAAAGCTTTCTTCGCCTTCGTTATTATCCTGATGGTTGCCTACGTCGGCATCATCGCAACCAGATCAGCTCAGGGCAAGAAAACTCATATCATCACCGTCCACACGTTCAGTGGTGAAGAAACCTACACCACATCCGAATATAAGATCGATTCGGTTACACGGTGCGTCTCGTTCAGAGACCTCATCGGCATTCCCCGGACAATCTGCAGCAATTACTCAATCACAACTTACTAAGATGAAATACCTCGTTTATTTCGAAAATCAGTTCTGTCTTCTCGGTAAAGAGTACTTCGGCGAGGTTGGGGGTAAGATCATAGGTTACCACAACCCCGCGGGAGCAAAACTTTTCGACACCAAGAAAGACGCCAAGGAGTTTGCAGCTCTCTTCGATATGGAAACAAAGATCGATGAAGCCGAGCCGCACTTCGAAGCTTTCAAGACCTGCAACTACGTGTATCGGGAGATCACTAAGCTCATCCCTTCCCTCGACCAGAAGTACAAAGGAGAAGGACCGGACGAGGTGCTGAAGTGGTGGATGGAGTATAAGAAGGCTCCGGAGAAGGCGGTTAGCTATAAATCATATGCAACCTGGCCCAAACTCTACTCCACATTCACATATCTCTGGGACGTGCAGTCCTATCACAACCGGGATTATACCGAGCTCTACCACACGGTGCAGCTTCGCTTTCCCAAGAACGGAGACGTGAAGGACTTCATTAAGGAGTTGGACAAGGTGCTGGACTTCGTGACGTACAAAGATGAGGGCTACAAGGTGTTTCCTATCTTCGACCACACGTTGTCTGAATACGGGACGGCTTACCTCTACTACAAGAGTCCACACGACTGCAAGATCGTAAAAGGCTCATGGACGGTTATCCCCGGCACCATCACTCATCTCTTCAAAAATCATCTGGTAAGGGATTATTACTACGAATAATTTTTTTACCTGGAGAATTTATCTTACATTTGTTGTCTAAACACATAACAATGACTCAGCAAGAAGTTATCGACTTAATGTCAACATCTAAGAACTCACAGGAATGGAACGCCAACTGCGATAAGGTGAAGTCAGCCTGCGGTGGTGATTACCCTTCCTTCTGGTATTCCACTATGATCGCTAGCGGCCGCATGGACCAGATCCTGGGAGCAGGAAGCAGCCAGATGCGGATTCTGAGTGGCGACGATGCTCTGAAAGCTTTGGGAATTTTCGACAATGAGTGATACACCTTTCATACCGATAACCAAGTACATCACCTTCGGAACCTCTGACCTCTATGAGATGGACGATGCGGTCAACAAGGCGATAAAGGAAGGATGGCAGCCCTTCGGTGGAGTCTCTGTTGGGTTCAACAGGGATAACAAAAAATATTTCGTTCAAGCCATGGTTAAATACGGCGGGATCGAAATGGAAAAAATAGAAAAAAATGGCTAATCACGCATACGTTAAAACAGACCAGTTCTTAAACCCTAAAGAGGTTGACGCTCACGTTCGACGTATCGTGAAGGAGAAACTCGGAGACGCCTTCATCGTAAACTTCGACGAGGAGGATATGTCCTGGTTCATCGACTATCCCAAACATGACTACATCGGATTTGTGTTTTGGCTGGCCGACGACATTGAGTATGGTTCAGGAGAAGGAGATGACTACGAGCCTTACGATGAGCCACTTCGCATGTCAAGACAATCGGTGATCGAATTCCGCCACGGACACACATTTAATTTCATGTGGTGGGTTGAAGGAGTCATCCGCGAGAACCTTGGAGCTATCTACAACGCACGCATGTTTGATGATGGATGTGAGATCGATCCCGAACCACATCCTGAAAAATACGAAACCTTCAACACCTTTGTCGGCAACGACCCTTTCCGTAGGAAGCATTACATGTTCATGACCGACGAGGCTCCGAAAGAACTTCTTAAAAAACTAGGCATCTAATTTTTTTTATCCAAAGAGGAAGTCTTACATTTGAGTTCTAAAACAAACACAATGTCAGACCAAATCTCTAAGGAGCTCGCCTTCTTCAAAAAGCATTTCGAAGTTCACACCGGCATAAAGGTAGCATCGGTTAAAGAGAACAGAGAATTCTACCATTGGAAACGCCTTAAGTTCTATGAACTGAACTGCAACGATCTGCTGAAGATTTCTGATTACATCAGAACATTTTTCTCCACGCCGGGTATCTATACCCACCTCTCAGTCAAACTCCACCCATTCGATGGAGCTATATGTTTGACCTCCGATGCGAAAGACATTGAGAAATTTCTCATGAAATAATTTTTTTATCTGGATATGGATTCATACATTTGGATCCTAAACAAACAACAATGAGCAAACCAATCTTCACTCAGATCGACGCAAAAGAAATCCGCCTGGACTACAAAGGAATGAAATTTCTCCTCAAGGAAAACTCCAGAGGCGTTTACGGCATCGGTAGCGCAGTTCAGCTCTACCAGCTCGACGGGCTTAAAAAGGAACACATCAAGGAGATCGGCTGGACCAAGTCGGATAACCACGGTGGACCTTCCAAATCCGAATCCTACCTCTCCGGCATCGTGACCTTCGAGGATTGCAAAAAGGCGGCGGTAAAATACATCGACAGTCTCCTGTAACTGAATGCCCAGAATTTTCTGGGCATTTATTTTTTTAATCTCAGAGAGATTCATTACATTTACACTCTAAACAAAACAAACTATGGGCTGGTGGTCAACTGATATTATGGGAGGAGACACTCCCCTCGATTGGGAAGATTATTTCTACAGCATCTGCAATGTGGAAAAATTCCCCGAAGGTTCCAACGGAATCGCTCCCCTGAAGAAAAAAGACATCGAAGACAACCTCGGAGCAATCATGGCTAAGATTGAAGGGGTTAACGAATTCTACGATAAAAGCATCGCCTACCAGGTACTGACCGTCCTGATGATGAAGGCTGGAGCAGTCATCGACGACGACATGAAGAAGACTTTTACCGAGTGGATCATGAAGGACGAATGGGCGCAGGAAGAGGAGGAACGTATGCAAGCCATTCGCGGTCTGGTCGATGCTTTGGCCAAGTACGACTCCAAACGCCCCGTTGTAATTAAATCAAAGGGACTCTTCCAAGTCATTGCCGAACACATCGCCGATGGTAAAGAAGGGTTGGTAAATCGATAAGCATGGAATGCAGTAGCTGTGGAGACGTTGGATGCCATTTGTGCATGCCTCCCGAACCTAAAAAAGATAAACCGGTTTTGATAGTCGGTGGCATGGTGAGTAACCCCTTGATCCAAATGGCATTGGACGAAATGAAAATGTCGATCAATGACGTTATCGTGGTCACCCCAGAAACCGCAAAGGATCTCGAAAAGGAAAGAGGCATCACCATCACAACCAAAGAGGATCCTTTCGACACGACACCAGTCTTTCCTTTCCACGCTCTGCCCAGATTGGATGACCGTGTATATCTCACCTCGTCTTATCGTTCCAACAATTACATCACTGGAAAGAAACTTCCCAGGAAAAACAAGAAACGGAAATGAGACGGTTAATTTCTAAAATCTATCACGGTCTAATGGGACACCAAAAAATGGAGTGTCCGTCCTGTCAAAAAGAAACCTGGCACCATCAGCCGAGTATACTGAATGACTGGTTCTGTAACAAGTGTAACGACAGTGAATTTTTTAGAAGGGAAATAAGAAGGGTAACTGAACAAGACAACTTCCTTAAAAGTAAAATACATTTGAACTAAAGGTTCAGATTGGTGACAGGCAAAAGAGATCAGATCAACTGGTCTCTTTTTTTGTGTGCTTCCAAATAGTCTGCACGTGCAAGCGCCGAAACCGCTGCCAACGGTTCCAGGAATTCTACATCTGTTTCTGATTTCTTCAACATCTTATTTTTTTATTCAAATTCTTTTGATTATATTTGCCTTACAAAACAAACAACATGGTAAAAGAAACAGTAGTTACCCAGAAGGTAAACCACGATAGCATGACTCTCACCGCCAAGTTTCCCAGTGGAGCTTCTCTCAAATGGAGAATTGGACGAGGAGGTGAACACCTGGAGGTGGCCTTCTCTAACGACACCAAGACGTTACGGGAGCAGACCGCAAAAATCAACAAGTGGCTGCAGTACCGTCCCAACGAGAACAATCAAATGCGCTTCGACCGTCTGGAGGCTTTGCTGAAAGGTTGTAAAAGCGGTGCGGAGGTCATAGCTAAAATCGATAGCAATGAATAAAACGCTTTTGAAATATTACCCATTCTGGCTGGGTCTTATCGTTCTGATAATTCTCAACAGCTATCCGATCATCAGACAGGCACCCAGTGTGGGTATGCTTCTGATGTACATTATTGGTTATTTTAAGGTCACTAAATTCCACAACGACTAATGGATAAACGTTACGACATAGAGGCTCTGGTTAAACTCCGTGAGGCCGACAGACCCAAGCAAGACACTAAGCCCATCGAAGAGGACTACTGGGTGAAGCTTATGAGAAAGGCGGATCAGCAACCCGCCAATCTCACCAAGGAGGAAATCTTCGAACTGGGAAGACTCTGCGGCAAACTCTTCAATATGGCATCCGGAGGAGAAGACACGATGAACGTAATAAGCTTTACAAGGCATTTTAACGACGTTTTACGATACATCTAATGAAAGTCAAAGCAAAACATCTAATCCCCGTCTACGGGCCTTATATTTACTTTAAGGAGTATTACACAGCAGACAAGAGAACCGCAAAGGAAGCCGAGCAGGCTTCCTGGATGTTTATGTACGAAATATTCGGGACAGGTCTCGCCGTTCTCTTCCTTCTTAAGCTTGTTCTACTCCTCGTATGTAAGGTCCCCTAAAACATAGTATGGTAGTAACATACCATGCACCCGCGGGGGCCCTCGCGTACGCATTTTTTTCTCCCGCTAAAAAGGCTTAGATTTGCACCATGCTAAAGGTTGTCACATTCGACACATTGGTCTTTAAACCGAAATCCCACGGGGGATACCAGGCCAGAGCGGAGTTCACCGACGGTACTAGCGTCTCTGTGATCTATGGCTTTGGAGCCTACGGGGAAGGACCATCCGGACCGTGGAACTCTAAGGGTGACGACCTCTATGAAGCCTACTTCTCCGACGAGGATGATCCCAGAGGCTATCAATCGCCAGAGGAGCTGGAGGCGGAATTTCTTAAGAGGAGCTTTCCCAAGGGGTATGAGGCCTGGGTGGATCCTAAATAAATTTTTTTATCCCGAAAGGATTCCCTAATTTTGGAAAACATACGAACCATATGGCAAAAAAACTAATCTTCCAAACGGAAGGCACGGTTGACATTTCCACTGAGGACGGTGGATGTGCAATGATCGCAGAGAATCTTCCCATCGACACTGAGAACAGTGACGAGGATAACGGAATGTTCGTGAAGATCCAGTCCTGGGATGAGCGGGATGAAGACGAGGCTCACCTCGACATGAAAAAGCTGGACGGTAAAAGGGTCCGGATCACCATCGAAGTACTCGATTAAACTCGACATTATGGCAAGAGCAGACTACGTTTACACCCTGACAGATGACGTTTTGTCGATCATCGATCTGGACCAAGGAGGTAAATCAGTTACCAACGACATAGACAACGTCATAGCCGACGTTTCCGCGATAGAGGGAGTAGACCCTCAGGATCTCAAGGTTGTCTATCGGGACTCCGACGGTATCTGGGATGGCTACGATCCGGTTAAGTGCAGGTTCATTCCTCTCCGGGAAACCACAGAGACCGGGGCCATTGCTAAATTATTATCCGCGTAATTTTTTTATCTTGAGGAAAGGTCGTATATTTGTGTTCTAAAACAAACACAATGAGACGTAAGCCCAGACCTCAGATCATCCGCTCAAACGTTAACCCGCTTCAGCTCCCGGTCTTCTTCTTCGCTGGTCGCGCAGTCCTCACGTTCCGCAACCCCGAGACCGGTACTCACATGACCGTTAAGGTGAAGCAGCTCAAGGACAAACAGGATCGCAAAAAGAAACTCCCGATCTTCTACGTGTACGTATCTCTTCTCGGGGACAACCAGACCGGCTACCGCTTCGCCGCCACGGTATTTCAAGAGACCATGACCTTCAAACTCGGCAAGGACGTGACGGCCGACAGCCAGCTTGGCAAGGTGATGCTCTTCCTCCTTCACTCACTG
>JACCEA011868191.1_pt1 | contig 44021 bp, 47 predicted proteins | sample 7449851 | NCBI WGS metagenome assembly JACCEA01 (sample SAMN15323453, study PRJNA562643) | freshwater metagenome | isolation source: river surface water | place: USA:Blue River Watershed | collected 2017-08-18 | reverse complement strand
TGTGGCCTTTGCCGTGAGCTTTGTGGGGCATCGCCGCTTGAGCTTTGCCGACCACGATCAGCCCCTGCTGCAAAGCCTGCGACGCTTTGGGGTCACCGCCTTGCTGGGCTTGCTCACCAGCGAAGGGGTGCTGGCCCTGGTCTGGCATGCGCTGGGCTGGCCAGACTGGTTGGGCGTGGTGATGGGGCAAGGCGTGGCGGCGGTGCAAACCTTTGTGCTGGGGCGCTGGTGGGCATTTGCCCGCGCCCACCCCAGCACCGATCAACCGCAAGCCACGCCGTAGCGTTGGGCCAGATCAGGCCACTGGGCACCCGAGAGGAATTCCCATTCGTGCACGCGCGCGGCGCCAATGGCATCGTCGGCATCGGCCACCAGTGCCGGGTGCACCATCAACACCGCACTGGGCGACTGCACCGAGGCCTGCAGCCACTGCCCCATGTGCGCGGCAAACACGCCAGGTGTTGGGTCAAAGTCGTAAACCCCGAGCAGCGGGCCACGCAAGCGCAGCGCGCAGGCCTGGGCGCGCTGGGCCAATGCGTGCGCGCCCCAGGCATCGATGACCGAGGCCTTGAGGCGCTCAGACCACGACGCGGATTGCGTCACCACCACACGGGACCACCGCAGCCAGGGTGCCTGGCTGCCATAGCGGTGGCTGAGGGTGTGCAACAAGGCCTCACGGATCACCGGGAACTGATGAATGTGCTGATGCCCATCCACATGGCTGGGCGGGGCTTGCCACACCGATTCAAAGGCATCGAGCTGGCGCCCGATCTCGCGCTCGACGTGAGGGCGGGACAAGCCACGCACGGCAGAGCGCCCCATCAACGCACCCAGGCCCAGGCCATGACCTTGCGCCTGGGCAAACGCACTGGTCCAGTCCAGATGCAAGCCGATGCTGGCTTGCTGTGCGAACGGCTTGAGGGCGTGGGCATCGCTGGACCAGCGCGGTGAACAGACCATGACGCTGGTGGCATGGATGCGCCGCTGCGCAAGCAAACGCACAATGGCCTCGCTCACCGCTTGGCTCGCGGCGTAATCGTCGGCGCACACGCACAGGCCCTGGGGCGCGTTGGCGTTGGCAGTTGAAGGCGAAGCAGCAGGATCGGGCATGAGGGTGTCACAGGTGACGCGTTGGCCGCATTTTCACCCCTAGACTTGCGGCATGAATGATTCCTCTGCCATGCCCTCATCCAGCGCCAGCACTTCGCAGCTGGCGCACCTGTCTGTGGTCTGGTTCGTGCCCGTGATGGGCTGGGCCGGCCTGGCCTTGGCCTGGCGGGCTGCCGGACTGCACTGGCCCTGGGCGCACACCGTGTCGACCGTGGCGGCTTCGGTGGCCGCAGCCTGGCTGGGCTTCATGCTCCTGGCTCAGGCGCTGCGGCTGATGCGCCATCCGCAGGCCATGGCCGCCGATGCGGCACATCCCGTGCGGCGCAATGCCTTTGCGGCCGCGCCCATCTCCCTGGCCTTGCTGCTGGCCTGGACCGAATCGGCCTTGGCCTTGCCGCGCGAGGGGCTGGTGGTGGGCTTTGTCATCGCATCGGTGTGGCAATGGCTCACCACGCTGTGGATCCTCAGCCGCTGGCTCAAACCCGGTCCCGCCAGCGAACAACCCTGGGCACTCATCAACCCCATGCTGATCATCCCCGTGGTGGGCAATGTGATCATGCCCCTGGTGGGGCTGCCCCTGGGTTTGAATGCCTGGTCATGGGCGCACCTGTCGATTGGCCTCTTCTTGTGGCCTGTGGTGGTGAGCCTGTTGCTGGTGCGCGTGACGCTGGCTGGCGGTCTGCCCCCACCCTTGCAACCGACTTGGTTCATCCAGTTGGCCCCACCATCGGTGTTGGGCGCCTTGGCCCTGTCGTCGCAAGCCCCCAGCATCTGGGTGTGGCTGTGCTGGGGTTTTGCGCTGTTCGTGCTCACCTGGGTGCTCACCACCTGGCAAAGCCTCAAGGCCTTGCCTTTTGGCATGCCGCATTGGGGCATGAGCTTTCCAAGCATGGCCTTCACCGCCCTCACCTTGCGCCTGACCCAAACCCCTGAAGGTGGTTGGCTCTTGCCCCTGGCCATGGTGCTGTTGGCCCTGGGCACCGCCTTGCTGCTGTGGCTCACCGCCATGAGCTGGCGCCAGCGCGCCGCCTTACTCAGGCCAGAACAAGCCCATGCCAAATGAATGGGAACGCTTATCATCTTTGTTTTCCCTAAACCAAGCTCATTGCCGCGCTGGTGTCTGATCGGTGCGCGCGCAGGGCGATTCGAGTAAGAGGCTTTCCATGACCGCACGCACGACCGAACACCGTTTGCACGTCGCCAACGAACTGCATCAATTCATTGAACAACAGCTCTTGCCCGCAGTGGGTGTGAAAAGTGCTGCTTTCTGGAAGGGCTTTGATGCCATCGTGGCTGACCTCGCCCCCCGCAACATCGCCTTGCTTGCTGAACGCGACCGCCTGCAATCGGCGCTGGACGATTGGCACCGCGCCCATCCCGGCCCCATTGCCAAGGCCGCCGACATGAAGGCCTATCAAAAGTTCCTGCATCAGATTGGTTACATGGTGCCCGAGCCCAAATCAGCCCAGGCCACCACACAGAATGTGGATGACGAGCTGGCCAAGCTCGCTGGCCCGCAATTGGTGGTGCCCATCCTCAATGCCCGCTATGCCCTCAATGCGGCCAATGCACGCTGGGGGTCGCTCTACGACGCGCTCTACGGCACCGATGCAATCTCCGAGGCCGATGGCTGCGAGCGGGGCACGGGCTACAACCCCAAGCGTGGCGCCAAGGTCATCAACTACTGCCGCCATGTGCTGGACCGCTGCGCGCCGCTGAAAAAAGGCTCCCATGTGGACAGCGTGGGCTATGCCATGGTCAAGGGTGAGCTGGTGGTGAGCCTCAAAGATGGCAGCCGCAGCAAGCTGGCCGATGCCAAACAATGTGTGGGCTACCAGGGCGATGCGGCCAAACCCAGCGCCGTGCTGTTTGTCCACCACGGCCTGCACCTGGACCTGCAATTCAACAGCCAGCACCCCATTGGCAAGACCGATCCCGCTGGCGTGTGTGACCTCGTGGCCGAATCCGCGCTCTCCACCATCCTGGACCTGGAAGACTCGGTGGCTGCGGTGGATGCCCAAGACAAGGTGCTGGCCTATCGCAACTGGATGGGCATTCTGGACGGCAGCCTGAGCGAGACCGTGAGCAAGGGCGGCAAGTCCTTCACCCGCACCCTCAACCCCGATCGCCACTACACCAAGCCCAGTGGCAAAGGCCAGGTGAGCCTGCACGGCCGCTCGCTGCTGTTCGTGCGCAACGTGGGTCACCTGATGACCAACCCGGCCATCCTCTACACCGATGCGCAAGGCCAATCGCGCGAAATCCCCGAAGGCATCCTCGACGCCGTCATCACCACCACGATTGCCCTCGTCGACTTGCACAAGAAAAAGGATCACCCCTTGCGCAACAGCCGCACGGGCAGCGTCTACATCGTCAAGCCCAAGATGCACGGCCCGGCCGAAGTGGCCTTTGCCGACGAACTCTTTGGGCGCGTGGAAAAGATGCTGGGTCTCAAGCCCTCCACCGTCAAGCTGGGCATCATGGATGAAGAGCGCCGCACCAGCGTCAACCTCAAGGCCTGCATTGCCGCTGCCAAGAGCCGCGTGGCTTTCATCAACACCGGCTTTTTGGATCGCACCGGCGACGAGATGCACACCTGCATGCTGGGCGGTCCCGTGATGCGCAAGGGCGACATGAAGACCAGCGCCTGGCTCACCGCCTACGAGAAGAACAACGTCATGGTGGGCTTGCAGTGCGGCCTGCGCGGGCGCGCCCAGATCGGCAAAGGCATGTGGGCCATGCCCGACCTCATGGCCGACATGCTCAAAGCCAAAATCGCTCACCCCATGGCGGGCGCCAACACCGCTTGGGTGCCCAGCCCCACAGCGGCCACCTTGCACGCCATGCACTACCACCAGGTTCATGTGGGTCAATTGCAAAAGCAAATGGAAAAAGGCTTTGCCAAGCAAGATGCCAAGGCTGCCCGCCAGGCGGTGCTCAACGACTTGCTCCACTTCCCCGTGGTGGCTGCGGCCAATTGGACCGCCGAGCAAAAGCAGGCCGAACTCGACAACAACGCCCAGGGCATTCTGGGCTATGTGGTGCGCTGGGTGGACCAGGGCGTGGGCTGCTCCAAGGTGCCCGACATCAATGGCGTGGGCCTCATGGAAGACCGCGCCACGCTGCGCATTTCCAGCCAGCACATGGCCAACTGGCTGCACCACGGCGTGGTGAGCGAGCAGCAGGTGCGCGAGACCTTCGAGCGCATGGCCAAGGTGGTGGACGGACAAAACGCGGGCGACGCGGCCTATCACCCCATGGCTGGCCACTTTGCACAAAGTGCGGCCTACAAGGCGGCCTGCGATCTGGTCTTCAAGGGCAAGGAGCAGCCCAGTGGCTACACCGAGCCTTTGCTGCACGCCTGGCGTCTGAAGGTCAAGGCCGCTTGAAGTTGGCCTGAATCGGCGGGGGGTTGATCTGGGCCAGCATCAGACCCAGGTTGCGCCCCGAGCGGTTGACCGCGTTCCACCATTTGCTGAACGAGGGCATGGGTTCCTCGAGCGTGGGCCACAGCCTGGGCCATTCGTGAACCACCCAGTTCACGCCCGGCCACAGGTTCATGTGCGGGTGCGCGTACACATGCACCTGCTTGGCGGCTGACAAGGCCTTGGCCCATTCTTCAGCATTGGCCATCCACACCTGATCGGCCATGTCTTTCATGCGCGCGCCCACAAAGCGCCAGCGCGCATGCCGCCAAGGCCATCTCTGCATGATGTGGGTCTCAAAGCCGGCCACCCGCACGGCATCGCTGGGCAAGCTGGCTGGCGCATGCCCCAGGCTCCAGGGATGAATGAACCAGACGTCGCGCTGCATGATGGCCTCTGGTGACACCGCGCCCGTCGTGATGGCCACATCCTCGGGCGGCAGCGCACTCACCTTGGGACACACCATGGGCTCGCGCGAGCCATCGCGTTGCGCAAAGGTGGCCTTGCTTTGTGCCATCCATTCGATGGTCTCCATGTCCTTGTCGATCACGGTGTTGAAGCTGTGCCACTGCGATGGGGCATGCCTGGCCACGTTCTCGGCATTGAACAGATACGGCTTGCTGCTGGCCGTGCCCGTCACCCATTGCCAGCTCAGGTGGTTGCTCGCCAACTCGCCGTCGAGCAGCAAGGCATGCATCCAGTCGGCGCCAACGCGCCAATGGACTTTGCGCAAATGCACCAGGTAGCTCGCCAGCCACAAGCGCGCGTGGTTGTGCAAATAGCCCGTGTCATACAGCGCCTGAATCGACTGGTCGATCATGGGAATGCCTGAGGTGGCCGTCACGATGTCCTCGGGCATGTGATCGAGCAAGGTCATGGGGGGCAAGGGGCCGGCATGCAGGTCTTGCAAGATGCCGTCGCCCAGGTGGGCTTGCACATGCAGGTGATATTCGCGCCAGCCCAGTTCGTAAATCAGCTTGTGCTGGATGGCCAGGCGATGTTTGCGGTGCAGGTACTCCGCCAACTGCGGCACGCTCACCAGGCCATGCGTGAGATAGGGCGAGAGGCGAGTGACCGCGCCTTCGATGTGATTGCGGCTTTGGGCATAGCGATACGGGTGAATGGCCTCCAGCCGCATCTCTACCCCCTCGAGTGCGGGCGCGAACCAGTTGAAGTCCTGCAACTCACGCAGTTCGTCCTGGAGGCTGGGGCTCTCCAAGGTGTGCTCCTTCAGGATTGAAGGCATTGAGTCAGTCCATCCCAGAACAGCGCGCCCACATCGCAGCCCGTCTGATCCATGATCTCGCGAAAGCAGGTGGGGCTGGTGACGTTGATCTCGGTGAGGCAAGCGCCAATGATGTCCAGCCCCATGAGCAGCAAACCGCGGCCTTGCAGGCGCTGGGCCACCGTCTGGGCAATGCGCAAATCGGATTCGCTCACCGGCTGGGCCACGCCCTTGCCTCCGGCAGCCAGGTTGCCACGCACCTCCCCGCCTTGGGGAATGCGTGCCAGGCAATAGGGCACCACCTCACCCGCGATGACCAGCACCCGCTTGTCGCCCTGGGTGATCTCGGGGATGTAGCGTTGCACCATCACCGATTGCGCGCCATCGCGATTGAGGGTTTCGATGATGCCGCCCAGATTCAGACCGTCTGGCCCCACGCGAAAAATGCCCATGCCTCCCATGCCGTCCAGGGGCTTGAGGATGATGTCGCCATGCTGTCGATGGAAGGCGCGGATGTCATCGGCCTGGCGCGTCACCAGCGTCGGGCTGATGAGGTCGGCGCAGGCCATGATGGCCAGCTTTTCGGGGTGGTCGCGCAAAGCGCGCGGTGAATTGAAGACCCGCGCACCCTCTCGTTGGGCCTGTTCGAGCAGGTGCGTGGCATAGAAATACTCGCTGTCAAACGGTGGGTCGGCGCGCATGAGCACCACGCCAAAGTCGCGCAAGGCTTTGGTCTGGCTCGCTTGCACCTGAGCCCATTGCTGGGTGTGGGCATCGGCTGCGACATCGAGCAGGTGCAGGCGTTGCACCTGGGCTTGCACCGTCTGGCCGCTTTGCCAGAACACGTCACGCGGCGTGGTCAACCACACGGCATGGCCACGGCGCTGGGCCTCGCGCATCATCACATAGGTGGTGTCCTTGTAGACCTTGAAGTCTTCAACCGGATAGGCAACGAAGAGGACATCCATGGGGGCTTTCTGGCTCAGATCTCGATCTTGCTGCCCAACTCCACCACGGAGTTGCTGGGCAGCTTGAGGAAGTCAGCGGCCGCGCTGGCGTTGAGGTGCATTTGGGCAAAGAGCTTTTCGCGCCAGGTGGCCATGCCACCGCCCACGCGGGGAACGATGGAATCTCGCGAAAGAAAGTAGCTCGTGGTCATGGGGTCCACCTCGAAGCCCTGGCCGCGAATGAGCGACAGCGCCGAGGGCACATCGGGGTCATTCTTGAAACCGTAGTGAATGATCACGCGCCAGCAGTCGTGGCCCAGGGGCTCCACCACCAGGCGCTTGTCCATGGGGATCCAGGGCACTTCGTGGTTTTGCACGGACACAAACAAGTTGGTCTGGTGCAGGACCTTGTTGTGCTTGAGGTTGTGCAGCATGGCATTGGGCACACTTTCCGGGTCCGCATTGAGGAAGACCGCCGTGCCCGCCACACGGGTCGGTGGCGCAACAAAGACGGCATCCAGAAAGTCCGACAGGCTCAAAGCATCCTGGCGCTGCTTGTTGGTGAGCAGCTCACGGCCATCGCGCCAAGTCAGCATGAGGGTGAGCACGGCCCCGGCAATGACCAGCGGGAACCAGCCGCCGTCGGCCAGCTTGAGCAGATTGGAAGCCCAGAAGAAAAAGTCCACCACGAAAAAGATGGAGGTCGCACCAATGCACAGCCACAGGGGGTACTTCCAGGTGTAGCGGATCACAAAGAAGGTGAGCACGGTGGTGATGAGCATGTCGGTGCACACCGCAATGCCGTAGGCCGCTGCCAGGTTGCTGGAGGACTTGAACATCAGCACGGCGAGCACGATGGCCACAAACAGGCCCCAGTTGACGATGGGCATGTAGATCTGACCTGTGTCGCGCACACTGGTGTGCTGGACCTGCAGGCGCGGCAAAAAGCCCAGCTGAATGACTTGCTTGGTGACGCTGAATGCGCCCGAGATCAAGGCCTGCGAGGCAATCACCGTGGCCGCCGTAGCCAAGCCCACCAAGGGGTAGAGCAGCCAGTCGGGCGCCATCAGGAAGAAGGGGTTTTCCTTGGCTTCGGGGTTGGAGAGCAGCAAGGCCCCTTGACCAAAATAGTTCAGGGTGAGCGAGGGCATGACGATGACAAACCAGGCCAGGCGGATGGGTTGGCGACCAAAGTGGCCCATGTCGGCATACAGGGCTTCGCCACCGGTCACGCACAAGACCACCGCACCCAGGATGATGAAGGTGGTGCCGGGTTGCTCAACGATGAACCGGAATGCGTAGTAGGGGCTGATCGCCCACAGGATGCCGGGGTTGGCAGCGATGTGATAGATGCCCAACCCTGCAATGACGATGAACCACACGGCGGTGATGGGGCCAAAGAACTTGCCAATGCCCCCCGTGCCGCGCTTTTGCACCCAAAAGAGCAAAAACAAAATCACCAGGGTGAGTGGGATCACATATTTGGAGAAGCCCGGGGAGATGACCTGCAGGCCTTCAACCGCCGAGAGCACCGAAATGGCCGGGGTGATCACGCCATCGCCATAAAACAGACAGGTGCCAAAAATCCCCACCAGCATCAACACAGACCTCAGCCGGGGTTTGTCGCGCACCGAGGAAGAGGCCAAGGCCAGCATGGCCACCAGGCCACCTTCGCCGTTGTTGTCCGCGCGCAGCACCAGCGTCACATACTTGATGGAAACGATGGTGGTGAGCGTCCAGAAAAACAGCGACAAGATGCCAAAGACGTTGTCGGGCGTGAAGGCCACATGCCCGGATGCAAACACTTCTTTGACGGCATACAGCACCGAGGTGCCAATGTCGCCATACACGACGCCCAGGGCGCCCAGGGTGAGCCCTGCCAGGGCATTCTTGTTGTTCGAACTCATGTCAGTCGTACTGCTCGGCTTGCGGGTCATGGGCTTCAAGCTCGAGGCTTGCCGCCAGCATGGCCAGTCGGCCAATCACTCCATACATGTAAAAACGGTTGGGGGTGCTCAAACCCGGCTTGACACCGGGCTGGGGCGTGTGCGCACTTTGCTCAAACGCCAGGGGCACAAAGCTCGATCCCGGCGCATTGAGGTTTTCATCCACACCGCGCTCGGCATGAACGCGATAAAAGCCGCCGACCACGTAACGGTCCATCATGTAGACGACCGGTTCGGCCACGGCATCGTTGAGGCGTTCGTGCGTGATCACGCCTTCTTGGATGATGACTTCATTGACGGCCTGCCCGTCTTTGATGACGCTCATCTTGTTGCGGGTGCGGCGGTTGAGTTGATCGACCTCTTTGGCATCGCGCACCGTCATGATGCCCATGCCATACGTGCCGTTGTCGGCCTTGATCACCACAAAAGGCTTTTCGAGGATGCCGTATTCCTTGTACTTGCGGCGAATGCGCGTGAGCAAGGCATCGACTTCTTCTCGCACGCACTCAAAGCCCGTGCCTTCATTGAAGTTGACCTGGCCGCATTGAGAAAACATGGGGTTGATGAGCCAGGGGTCGATGCCCAGCATCTTGCCAAAGCGCTTGGAGACCTCTTCGTAGGTGGTGAAGTGGTGGGTCTTGCGCCGCACATGCCAGCCCGCATGCAAGGGGGGCAAGAGGAACTGCTCGTTGAGGTCTTCCAAAATGCCTGGCACCCCGGCGCTCAAGTCGTTGTTGAGCAAGATGGTGCAGGGGTCGAAGTTCTTCAGGCCCAGGCGGCGCTGGGTGCGAATCACCGGTTCGAGCAACACGCTGTCGCCCGAGGGCAGGTCGATGGTGGTGTCGGTCTTGATGTCCGGGTTGATGGAACCAATGCGCACATTCAGGCCAGCCATGTGGAAGATGCGCTGCAACTGAGCCACGTTGCTCAGGTAGAACAGGTTGCGCGTGTGGTTCTCGGGGATGAGTAAGAGGTTGCGCGCCTCGGGGCAGATTTTTTCAATGGCCGCCATGGCCGCCTGGACGGCCAGGGGCAGCATCTCGGGGGTCAGGTTGTTCCAGCCGCCAGGATAGAGGTTGGTGTCCACGGGCGCGAGCTTGAAGCCCGCATTGCGGATGTCCACCGAGCAGTAAAAGGGGGGCGTGTGCTCCATCCATTCCAGCCGAAACCAGCGCTCGATGGCGGGCATGGAATCGATGATGCGCTGCTCGAGTTCGTTGATGGGACCGGTGAGGGCCGTGATGAGATGAGGCACCATGGGAATAACCGCTTTTCAGTGACGGGTTTGGCCTTCGCCCAAAACCACATATTTCAGGGAGGTCAGGCCTTCGACCCCTACAGGGCCACGGGCATGGAATTTATCGGTCGAGATGCCGATTTCGGCACCGAGCCCATATTCAAAGCCATCCGCAAATCGCGTGCTGGCGTTGATCATGACACTCGCTGAATCCACTTCGCGCAAAAACCGCTGCCCATGCACATGATCGCGCGTGAGGATGGCATCGGTGTGATGCGAGGAATAGTGATTGATGTGGGCAATGGCTTGGTCCAGGCCAGCCACCACCTTGATGCTGATGATGGGCGCGAGGTATTCCTCGTACCAGTCTTGCTCGGTGGCATCGACCACCTTGGCGCCTGGCACGCCTTGCAGCAAGGCCTTGGCCTCGGGGCAACAGCGCATCTCCACCCCTTTCTGAGCGAACACTTGACCGATGCGCGGCAGAAAGCGCGCAGCCACGCCCTTGGCCACCAGCAGGCTTTCGGTGGCGTTGCAGGGGCTGTACTTCTGGGTCTTGGCGTTGTCCACCACGGTCAAGGCCATGTCCAGATCGCAGGGGTCATCCACATAGGTGTGGCAGTTGCCATCGAGGTGCTTGATCACCGGCACCTTGGCTTCGCGGCTGATGCGCTCGATCAGGCCTTTGCCGCCGCGCGGGATGATGACATCCACCCACTGGGGCATGGCAATGAGCAAGCCCACGGCTTCGCGGTCGGTGGTGGGGATGAGTTGAACGGCCTCGGGGGGCAAGCCGGCTTCGCCCAGGGCTTGCTGCACACAGCGGGTCAAAGCCTGGTTGGATTCGATGGCCTCGGAGCCGCCGCGCAGGATGCAGGCATTGCCCGACTTGATCGACAGGGAGGCGGCCTCGATGGTGACGTTGGGGCGGCTTTCGTAAATCATGCCAAAGACACCGATGGGCACCCGCATTTGCCCCACGCGAATGCCGCTGGGCAATTGGGACAGACCGCTCACCTGGCCAATGATGTCGGGCATGGCGGCGAGTTGTTCGCAGCCTTGGGCACAGGTTTGCAAGGTTTTGGCATCCAGCTTGAGCCGATCGAGCATGGGGCCTTGCAAGCCGTTGGCCGCCGCACGCTGGACTTCCTGTTCGTTCACGGCCTGCAAGGCCGGGCTTTGTTCGCGCAACAGGCGCGCGAGCGCATGCAAGGCACGCTGGCGCTGCGCGGCGCTGGACTGCGCCATGCGATGGGACGCTTGCCGTGCTTGCGCGCCCAGGGCTTCAAGCGTGTCGTGAAGGGTGTGCACCGTCATACGGCTCATTTTGACAGACTCGGGTCATGCGCTGTGCCCAGTCCGCCAGGGCTGACCAGGCATCCTGGGGCCAATTCGGGTGGCGCAAGCCCTTGACCACCCCGTCCACCTGATGGGCCATCTGCAACCACTGCCGCAAAAGGGCGGGGCTAAGCCGGGGCAGGATGCGCTCAAAGAGGCGCTCGCGCACACCCCAGATGCGTTGTTCCCTCAAGGCCATGGCCATGGGCTGCCCGTCTTGCACCGCCTGCTTGAGCCGGTAGAGGGCGCGCACATCGTCAGCCAGGGTGTAGTGCACCAGCACGGCGGCCACGCCTTCGCCTTGCAGACCATCGAGCATGCGCTGCACGCGGGCGCTGCGCCCCGTCCAGACGGCATCGCGCAGTTGGAACACGTCGTAGCGCGCCACATTGAGCACGGCTTGCTCGACGGCCTCCAGGCTCAACTCGCCTGCGGGGTGCAGCAAGGCGAGCTTTTCTATTTCCTGATGGGCAGCGAGCAAATTGCCCTCCACACGGTCAGCAAAAAAGGCCAGGGTTTGGGCGCCAGCCTCGCCATCGGCCACGCGCTGGCCGTGGCGGGCAAGGCGCTGGGCAATCCAGGCTGGCAAGGCCTGACGCGAGACAGGGTCCACCTGAATCCAGGCGCCGTTGTGCACCAGGGCATTGACCCAGCCCGATTTGCGCTGGGTGGCGTCCAGCGCTGGCACCACCACCATGCCCATCACCGCGTCGTCTTGCTGGAGTTGTTCAGCCCAGTCCTGCAAGGCCTGGCTGCCCTCTTTGCCAGGCTTGCCCGTGGGGATTTGCACCTCGATGAGCTTGCGATCGGCAAACAAGCCCAGACTGGCCGTTTGCTGGGAGAGCACCCGCCAATCGAAATCATTGCCCGAGGCGATGACCACCTCGCGCTCGGCCACGCCCTGGGCACGCGCGGCCTGGCGAATCGCATCCTGGGCTTCCATGGCTTGCAAGGGCTCGTCGCCACACACCACATAGAGCTTGCGCAAGCCCTTTTGCAAGTGCTCAGGCAAGCGTGAGAGAGGGACATCCATGGGCGCGGTCGCCGGCGCTCTTAGCGCAGCTTGACGTTGGCCAATCGGCGCAAGAGTTGCTGCAACACGTCGTCGCGCATCTCGGCATAGAGCATTTGCTCTTCGGTTTCCTTGGACAAGGCCGCCGATTCAGAGAAGGAGATGTCGCGGCGCTGGGTGAGGGTGGTGTTGGGCAACAGCTCCACGCCACGGCGGTCCACCACCCTGAAAGAGACGCTCAGGCGCAAATTGAATTCGCGCACTGCGCCAGTGGCGGTGCGCCCCGTGATCTCTTTGAAGGGCACTTCATTGCCCAGGATCAGCACCACCTGCGCCTGCTCCCGCTCGCGCGAGTCGGTGGTGACCTTGAGGCCGTCTATGCCTTGCAGGTTGCGCACCACAGACTGGAACATCACCGAGCTGCTGGGGCCATCGAGGTGCAGGTGCTGGAAGTTGAAGCTGGGCGGCTGGCGCAAGGCAAAACCGCAGCCCGCGAGCAAGGCCAACCCCAGCGAACACAAAGCCCACAGGGAGCAGCGCAATAGATGTCGGCGCAGTGGCATGTCAGATCACCACATTGACCAGGCGGCCAGGCACCACGATCACCTTTTTGGCCGACGCGCCGTTGGATTGTTTGACCCAAGCCTCGCTGGCCAGGGCGACCGCTTCGATGGCCGCACGGTCCGCCTTGGCGGGCACGAGGATGCTGCCCCTGAGCTTGCCGTTGATTTGCAGCATCAACTCGATCTCGTCTTGCACCAGGGCCGTGTCGTCCACCTCGGGCCACGGCGCATCGAGCAAGTCGCCCCACTGGCGGCTGTAGCCCAGCTCCTGCCACAAGCAGGCGCTGATGTGCGGACAAGCGGGATAGAGGATGCGCAAGAGGATGGACAACCCCTCGGTCAGCGCCGCCGTGTCGCCCGCACTGCCATCGCACTCAAAGGCCTCCAGCGCATTGAGCACCTTCATGCAACCCGACACCACGGTGTTGTATTGCATGCGCTCGTAATCGTGGCTGACTTGTCGCAGCACCACATGGACCTCACGGCGCAAGGCCTTGGCCTTGGCCCCCCATTGGGGCTGAGTGGCCGCTGCGGCATTGGCGGCCACCAAGGCCGCTTCATGCTTGTGGGCAAAGTTCCACACGCGGCGCAGGAAACGGTAACTGCCCTCCACGGCCGCGTCATTCCACTCGAGCGTGGCTTCGGGCGGCGCGGTGAACATGGTGTAGAGGCGCGCCGTGTCAGCGCCGTATTTCTCGATCAGGTCTTGCGGATCCACCCCGTTGTTTTTGGACTTGGACATGGTGCCCACGCCCTCATAGGTGATGGCCGTGCCCGCAGGCAAGTCGCCCACGGCCTGCTTGAGCTTGGCGCCCACCACCTTGCCCGCCTCGTCGAGCACATGCTCCACGTCCTGAGGCCAGAAATATTCAATGCCCCCCGCTTCGCCGCGCCGGGAATAAATGTGGTTGAGCACCATGCCCTGGGTCAGCAAGCGCTTGAAGGGCTCGTCGATGCTGACCAGACCCAAATCGCGCATGACCTTGGTCCAGAACCGCGCGTAGAGCAGGTGAAGAATGGCGTGTTCAATGCCACCGATGTACTGATCCATGCCGCCGTTTTGCATCCAGTAGCGGGTGCCCTCGGCCACCATGGCCTGGTCGTTGGTGGGATCGCAATAGCGCATGTAGTACCAGGACGAATCGACAAAGGTGTCCATGGTGTCGGTTTCGCGGCGGGCGGGCTTGCCGCACACCGGGCAGGTCACGCCGGCGTGAAAGCCCGCGTGCTTGTTCAAGGGATTGCCAGAGCCATCGGGCACGCAGTCTTCGGGCAGGACCACGGGCAGGTCTTTTTCGGGCACAGGCACCGCGCCATGCTCGTCGCAGTGGATGATGGGAATGGGTGTGCCCCAGTAGCGCTGGCGGCTCACACCCCAGTCGCGCAAACGCCAGGTGGTTTTCTTTTCGCCCAGGCCTTTGGCGGCCAGCAACTCGGCCACCTTGGTGACGGCGGATTGACAGCCCAGGCCATCAAGCTCGCCGGAGTTGACGCACACCCCGTCCTTGGTCGAGTACCACTCTGCCCAGGCGCTGGCATCGAATGCGGGCGCAGAGGCAGCCTGCCCAGCACCTGCGGCCACCACCTGCTTGATGGGCAACTGGTACTTGAGCGCAAACGCAAAGTCACGCTCGTCGTGCGCGGGCACGCCCATGACTGCGCCGTCGCCATAGCTCATGAGCACATAGTTGCCCACCCAGACCTCGACTTGCTCGCCCGTGAGCGGGTGCCTGACATGAAGGCCTGTGGGCATGCCCTTTTTCTCTTGCGTGGCCATTTCGGCCTCAGTGGTCCCACCGGTTTTGCATTCTTCGAGGAAGGCTGCCAAGGCCGGATTGCGGGCTGCGGCGTGCAAAGCCAGGGGGTGTTCAGCCGCCACGGCGCAAAAGGTCACGCCCATGATGGTGTCGGCGCGGGTGGTGAAGACGTACATCTTGCCGTCGCCGATGAGCTGGCCGTCGGCACCCCGGATGTCGTGCGGGAACGCAAAGCGCACGCCTTCGCTCTTGCCGATCCAGTTCTCCTGCATCAGGCGCACCTTGTCAGGCCATCCGTTGAGGCTGGCCTTGTCGTTGCCAAGCTGCACATGGTCGAGCAGCTCTTGCGCATAGGCGGTGATGTTGAGGTAGTAGCCGGGGATTTCACGCTTTTCGACCAAGGCGCCCGTGCGCCAGCCACGGCCATCGATGACCTGTTCGTTGGCCAGCACCGTCTGGTCCACCGGATCCCAGTTGACGATTTGGGTCTTGCGGTAGGCAATGCCTTTTTCGAGCATCTTGAGGAACAGCCACTGGTTCCACTTGTAATAGGCGGGCGAGCAGGTGGCGACTTCGCGCGACCAGTCGATGGCCAGGCCCATGGCCTGCATCTGCCGCTTCATGTAGGCGATGTTGTCGTAGGTCCACTTGGCTGGCGGCACCTTGTTCTTCATGGCCGCGTTCTCGGCGGGCAGGCCAAAGGCGTCCCAACCCATGGGCATGAGCACGTTGAATCCCCGCATGCGCAAGTGGCGCGTGAGCATGTCGTTGATGGTGTAGTTGCGCACATGACCCATGTGCAGCTTGCCGCTGGGATAGGGCAGCATGGAGCAGGCGTAGAACTTGGGCTTGCTGGGGTCTTCGGTGACGCGGTAGGCATCGCGTGCGCGCCATGCGGCATGCACGCTGGCTTCGACCTGCGAAGGGGTGTAGAGGTTGTCCATGGTGAGAATCAGCGCAGGCCCAACACGTCAAACATGTCGTAGAGGCCGTGGGTCTTGTCGGTCAAAAAGCGTACAGCGCGAAGGCTGCCCTGGGCGTAGGTCTCGCGCGAGGCCGAGCGGTGGGTGATTTCGATGCGCTCGCCCGTGCCCGCAAACATGGCGGTGTGGTCTCCCACGATGTCGCCGCCACGGATGGTGGCAAAGCCAATGGTGGAGGGGTCGCGCTCGCCGGTGTGACCTTCACGGGCGTAGACGGCGCAGTCTTTGAGGTCGCGCCCCAGGGCGCTGGCGATGACTTCGCCCATCTTGAGGGCTGTACCCGAGGGAGCATCCACTTTGTGGCGGTGGTGGGCTTCAATGATTTCGATGTCGTAACCCGTGGCCAGGGCCTTGGCAGCGGTCTCCAGCAGCTTGAGGGTGACGTTCACGCCCACGCTCATGTTGGGGGCCATGACCACGGCAATGCGTTGGGCGGCCTGGGCGATCTCGGCTTTTTGGGCTTCGGTGAAGCCCGTGGTGCCAATGACCATGTTCACCCCCATCTGGGCGCAGACCTTGAGGTGCGCCATGGTGCCCTCGGGGCGGGTGAAGTCGATGAGCACCTTGGATTTGGCCAGGCCAAGGGACAAATCGGAGTGGATGATGACACCGCTGGCACGGCCCAAAAAGCCCGTGGCATCGTTGCCCACAGCGGGGCTGGCGGCGACATCGAGCGCACCCGCTAGGCGCAGGTCATCGGCGCGGTTGACGGCCTCGATCAGCATGCGGCCCATGCGGCCACTGGCCCCAGCAATGGCCACCGGGTGAAGAGAGTTCTTGCTCATGGTGTTTTATTTGGGTTCTTTCCAGTTTGCCGGAGCATCCAGCGACGGATAGGTTTTGGGCTCGGCCTGGACCATGCCCGTGGGCTGAGGCGCTTTGGCCGTGGGGGACTGCACCTTGCTCAGCTGCTCGGGGCTGGCGGTCATCACGGGCAATTTGGTTTTCTTGTCCCCATCCTTTTTGATGGCCAGGGCCAAGGTGGAAGTGAACTCGGACTCCGAGGGCATGGTGTCTCCCTCGTGGCGCTCAAAGCGGCCGTCCTTGAAAAAGACCGACAAGTGGCGCTGCTCGGCGGTTTTGCCGTCGCGGCGAATGGTGTAGGCATAGTCCCAGCGGTTTTGGTGAAACACGCTTTGCACCAGGGGCGTGCCCAAGATGTCGCGGACCTGGATGGGCAGCATGCCGGGCTTGAGGGCGTCGACCTGTTCTTTGGTGATCACGTTGCCTTGCAGGACCTCGGCGCGATAGCGCGTCATGGCTTCGGCTGCCCGCTCGAGCGGACGCTCGACGGTGGTGCATGCCGTGAGGCCGCCCCAGCTCAAGGCCATGATGGCCAAGCCCGCAAAAGTGGAAAGAGTACGCATGTTGATGGCCAAAAAGCAAAGTGGATATGATGCCGTTTCATTGTAATGGTCGCCCATGCGGCCAGCTCTTCATCCCCCTTTTTGCCCATGCCCACCCAAGACGATCTCAAGGACACCGGACTGCGCGTGACCGCGCCCCGCGTCAAGATCCTGAACCTGTTCCAGCAGGGTCAGCGGGTTCACCTGAGCGCCGAGGAGGTGCACCGCCAACTGTTGCTGGCCGATGCCGATGTGGGTTTGGCCACGGTGTATCGGGTGCTGTCGCAATTCGAGCAGGCGGGCTTGCTCACCCGCAGCCACTTCGAATCGGGCAAGTCGGTGTATGAGCTCAACGAGGGCGACCACCACGACCACCTCGTGTGCCTGGACTGCGGGCGGGTTGAAGAGTTTGTGGACGGTGAAATCGAGAAACGGCAAAAAACCATTGCCAAACAGCGCGGCTTTGACCTGCGCGATCACGCCCTGAGCCTGTACGCCAACTGCACCAAACCCCAATGCCCCCACCGTTGAGGGGGGGGCTGATGGCGGGTTCAGCCCGTGCGGTCCATGAGGTCGCGGTGGCGGCGCACAAATTCGGCGTAGGTGTCGATGCCGCGCAATTGCAAGATGGTGTTGCGCACGGCGGCCTCGACCAGCACGGCGATGTTGCGCCCCGCCACCACCTGGATCACCGCCTTGCGAACAGCCAGGCCCAACACCTCCTGCGTCAAAGGCTCGGTGGGCAGGCGCTCGTAGTCGCGCTCCATGGTCTCGCGGCGAACCAGGTGCACGATCAGCTTGAGGCGCATTTTGCGGCGCACGGCGGTTTCACCAAAAATGGCGCGGATGTCGAGCAGGCCAATGCCGCGCACCTCGAGCAGGTTTTGCAGCAATTCGGGGCATCGCCCTTCGATGGTGGTCTGGTTGATGCGGTAGAGGTCCACCGCGTCATCGGCCACCAGGCCGTGTCCGCGTGAAATCAGCTCAAGGCCCAACTCGCTCTTGCCCAAGCCGGATTCACCGGTGATGAGCACACCCATGCCCAGGATGTCCATGAACACGCCGTGCATGGTGGTGCGGTCGGCAAAGTGCTTGGACAGGTAGGCGCGCAACAAGTCGATGACGAACGCCGCCGACTCGCCGGTGGTGAACAAGGGGATGTTGGCGCGATCGCACAGGGTGACCAGTGCGGGCGGCGCGACCTGACCATCGGCCACCACCAGCATGGGGGGCTCGAGTTGCAAGATGCGGTGAATGCGGCGCTCGCCATCCTCGGGCGAGACATCGGTGAGGTAGCGTACCTCGCGCTCGCCCAGCAATTGCAGGCGATAGGGGTGGATGTAATTGAGGTAACCCACCAGGTCTGCGCCGGAGCGGGCGGCCTTGACGGCCACTTCGTCAAAGCGCCGCTCGGATGCACCCAAACCCGCCACCCACGCCCAGCGCAGGCGTTCGCGGAAATGCTCGAAGAGGACGTCCGCGCTGACCGATGAATGCTTCACCCGGCCGCTCCGAGCAATCAGGCTGGCTGGACCGAGGTCCAGGTGGCGATGGTGCGATGAAGGGCGACGGCCTCAGCGCAGGACTTGAGTCGCTCGCGAAGGCTGGAGTCGCTGAGCATCTCGGCGATTTCAGAGAGGATTTCCAGATGCTTTTGGGTGGAGGCCTCGGGCACCAGCAAAAAAATCATGAGGCTCACGGGCTGTTCATCGGGGGCATCAAAGCCAATGGGGTTGAACAGCCTGAAGACCGCCGCCATGGGGGACTTGAGCCCCTTGATGCGCCCGTGCGGGATGGCCACGCCGTGGCCCAGTCCAGTGGAGCCCAGCCGCTCGCGGGCAAAGAGGCTATCGGCCACCAAGGCGCGGCTGATGCCGTGTGCCTGCTCGAACAGCAGGCCGGCTTCCTCAAATGCCCTTTTCTTGCTGGTGGCGTCAACGCCGACCAGGACTTGTTCGGGGGGCAGAATGGCAGCTAGGCGATTCATGGTGGGCGGATTATGCATCCTTTGGCCGTAAAGCCTAGGGTTTACCACAGGCCGGGCCAACCCGATGCCACGCGGCCTCAAAAGACATGAAAAAACCGCCCCGGGGGCGGTTGAGTGGGTTGAAGTGTTCGTTCAAGACATCAGTTGACGTTTGTGCCCTTCGTGGTGGTGGTCCTGCATGCGGGTTTTGTGCTTGCTCACCTGGCGATCGAGCTTGTCAACCAGTTCGTCCACCGCGGCGTACAAATCCTCGTGGGCACTTTCTGCAAACAAGTCGTTGCCTTTGACATGGATGTTGCATTCGGCCCGCTGTCGCTTTTCCTTTTCCTTTTGCTTTTCCACTGTCAGCAAGACCTTGATGTCCACCACCTGGTCAAAGTGCCTGGAAATGCGATCGAGCTTTTGTGTGACATAGGTGCGCAAGGCCGGCGTGACTTCCAGATGATGGCCACTGATTGTCAAGTTCATACAAACCTCCATTCCTGTGCCGCTGCCCTTGTGTCCGCGACCCAAACAAGCAACGGCAGCTTGACTATGCCCATCGCGGCCTGAAAAAGCAATTGGTCTGGATCAAGCAAGGGTTTATCTGGACTTGGGCTGACCCTGCATGCGCACCCGCCCCGCCAGCCAGAACGTGATCAGGCTGCAAGTCACCCCCACCAGACCCGCCATCCAGTAATGCTCCAAATGCCCATCGGGATGCTGGGTGACCAAAAGACCACCCACTACCGAGGCCAAGCCCATGGCCAGGGACTGCACTGAGCCGTTGAGGGTCATGAAGGTGCCCCGCGTCTGAGGGTTCGCTGCCGAACTGAGCACCGCCATGGCGGGCACCATGCGACCGTTCATGGCCACAAAAAACAAGGTGGAAATGGCCAGCGCGGGCACCAGCCCCCAGGGCTGCATCAGGGTGGTGGACATCAAGGGGACGATGGAGACCAGCAGCATGACCCTGAGCATCTTGAGTTTGCCCACACGATCGGCCAACCCGCCAAACCAGCGCGAGGTGAACAGCGTGGCCACGCCGCCGCACAAATAAATGGCTGGCAATTGGTCGCTGGTGAGGATGCCATTGCCCTGGTAATACAAGGTGATGTAGGGGATCACACAAAAGGACGAAAACATCATGCCCGCACTCACAAGTAACGCGCGCTGGTGGTTGTCGTCCTTGAGGGTTTGACCCACCACCACCAGCACCGACTGCTGGCGCACGGCGTGCACATGGTGATTGAGCGGCGGCAGGAGCCAGCCCGCCATGGCCAACAAGACCAGGCTAAAGGCTGCCACCGCAAAGAAGGGGGAGTGCCAACCAAAGTGATTGGCCAGCATCAAGGCCGTGGGCACGCCCGCCACCGTGCCCAGGGCAAAGGAGGTCATGACCACGCCCATGGCACGTCCGCGCCGCTCAAAGGGGATGACATCGGCGACGATGGTTTGCGACAGGGCACTGAGCACGCCGCCAAAAAAACCCGCACCAATGCGAGCCGCCATGAGGCCAGCAAAGCCGCTAGACCATCCGCACAAGGCCGTGAACACCGCAAACAGGAAGTACAGCACCATCACCAAGCGCTTGCGGTCAAAGCGGTCGATGTAGGTGGAGGCCAGCACACCCGAGATGCCCGCGGAAAAGGTGTAGGCCGACACCAGCAAGCCAAACTCGGCGGGACCAATGCCAAACCCACTGGTGATGAACGGCCCCAGGGGCATCATCATCATGAAATCAACGATGTGAGAAAACTGAATGCCAGCCAGCGTGAAGAGCAAGGCGCGCTCGCGGCCAGGCGTGAGGGAAACGGTCATGGGATGGGCTTCTTGGGCAAGGGAATACTCTAACAGCCATGCGCTGAATGTTTGGCGAAATGATCCATGGATCCCACCCCACAAGGACCAGACCCTGGGGGCGTTGGCTTGAGCGATGCCGAGGTGTTCAAGGTTGGCATCGGCGACCCTGCGCGGGCGCTCAAAACCACCATGAACGCCTGAGATCATGCTTGGGCAGATGGGGTTGCGGTGACATAATCGCGCATCCCGAAACGGCGCTGCGCCACCCGACCGCTCACTCGTCATGCTCAACGTCTTCACCCTGGTCAACGGCCGCCTGTTCCAAGAGGAAATCGATTCCTTGGAGGAACTCGCCATGTTCCAACCCATCTGGGTGGACTTGGAGTCGCCGACGCTGGAAGAAAAGCAGTGGGTGCGTCAACATTACGGCCTTCAGATCCCGGAAGACGCGATTGACGACGACTTGGAAGAGTCGGCGCGCTTTTACGAGGAAGACAACGGCGAGCTGCACATCCGCAGCGACTTTCTGGTCTTTGAGGACGACACCCCAGCCTCTGCGCGCGTGGCCTTCATCCTCAATCAGCACAACGACCAGCTCAAAAGCCGCGGGGTGCTGTTTTCCATCCATGACGCCAACATCCCGGTGTTTCGCCTGCTGCGTTTGCGCGCCCGCCGCGCGCCAGGCCTGATTGCAGACGCCAAGGAGGTGTTGCTCAAGCTCTTTGACGCCGACGCCGAATACTCCGCCGACTCGCTAGAAGACATCTACGACGAACTCGAAGACGTGAGTAAGATGGTGCTCTCTGGCGACGTGACCGATGCCCTGGCCAGCGAGGTGCTGGGCGAGATTGCCCGCCAGGAAGACCTCAACGGGCGCATCCGGCGCAACGCCATGGACACCCGCCGTGCGGTGAGCTTCATGATGCGCGCGAGGCTGCTCAATGCCGAGCAGTTCGAAGAGGCGCGGCAGATCCTGCGCGACATCGATTCACTCGATAGCCACACCGCCTTCCTCTTTGACAAGATCAACTTCCTGATGGATGCCACGGTGGGTTTCATCAACATCAACCAGAACAAGATCATCAAGATCTTCTCGGTGGCCAGCGTGGCCTTGTTGCCTCCGACCCTGATCGCCAGCATCTATGGCATGAACTTCCGCCAGATGCCCGAGCTCGACTGGTCGCTGGGCTACCCCTTTGCGCTGGGCCTGATGGTGGCCAGCGCCCTGGTGCCCATGTGGTACTTTCGCCGGCGCGGCTGGCTCAAGTGAACCGCCTGGCCTGAACCGCCCGGCCTGAACCGGCGCAAGGCGCATTCACGTCAAGCCTTGGCTGGGCTTTCCTCGCGCAACAACCGCCTGAGGATCTTGCCCACCGGCGTTTTGGGCAGCTCGGTGCGAAAGACCACGGTGGTGGGATTTTTATAGGCCGTGAGGTTGTCACGGCAGTGCTTGCGAACAGCCTCTTCGGTGAGGCCGGGGTTGGACTTCACCACGTACAGGCACACCGCCTCGCCGGTGCGCTCGTCGGGCACACCCACAGCCGCGCACTCCAGCACGCCAGGCAGGGTGGACACCACGTCCTCGATCTCGTTGGGATAGACGTTGAAGCCACTCACCAGAATCATGTCCTTTTTGCGGTCCACGATTTTGAAAAAGCCTTTGTCGTCCATGAAACCCACATCGCCTGAGCGGAACCAGTTGCCGGGCAACATGACCTTGGCGGTTTCGTCAGGGCGTTGCCAATAGCCCGACATCACCTGGGGTCCCTTGATGCACAACTCCCCCACCTCGCCCGTTGGCAAATCGCGGCCATCGTCGTCCACCACCTTCATCCAGGTGCTTGGAATGGGCACGCCGATGTTGCCCGAATAGGCTTTGGAGTCCACCGGGTTGCAACTCGCCGAGGGGCTGGTTTCCGACAAGCCATAGCCCTCGCAAATGGGGCATCCGGTCTTGTCCAGCCACAGCTTGGCCGTGCCCGATTGCACCGCCATGCCACCCCCGAGTGAGAGCAAGAGGTGCGACCAGTCCACCTTGTCGAAATCGGGATGGTTGGCAACGGCATTGAACAAGGTGTTGACCGCCGGGAAGCCATGGAAGCGGTGCTTGCTCAAGGTTTTGAGCATGGCGGGCAAGTCCCTGGGGTTGGGGATGAGCAGCAGCCTGTCGCCGCCCCTGAGCTGCTTGACCATGCCAATGGTGAACGCAAAGATGTGATAGAGCGGCAAGGCACACACCATGGTGAACTGCTCGCCTGCGGGCAAGCGGTTCATCACGGGCAGATTCCAGATCTCGGACTGGGCCGCATTGGCAGCCAGATTGCGATGCAGCAAGGTGGCGCCCTTGGACACGCCCGTGGTGCCGCCGGTGTATTGCAAGACGGCAACGTCGTCGGGGGTGACGGTGACGGGCTTGAACACCAGACCACGCCCACGCTGGAGCAGATCGTTGAAGCGCAGGGCGCCATCGAGTGAGAAGTGGGGCACCATCTTCTTGACATGGCGCACCACGAAATTCACCAGCGCCCCCTTGAGGCCAGGCAGGCGATCGCCCATGGCACACAGCACCACATGCTGCACGGCCGTCTTGCTCTTGCAAGCTTGCAAGACATGCGCAAAGTTTTCCAGGATGAAGATGGCCTTGGAGCCCGAGTCCTTGAGCTGGTGCTCAAGCTCGCGCGCGGTGTACAAGGGATTGACGTTGACCACCACATAGCCCGCGCGGATGATGGCCGCCGCCGCCAGAGGGTATTGCAAGACATTGGGCAGCATGATGGCCACACGGTCGCCCTTTTGCAGCCCCAGGGCTTGCAGGCTCGCCGCCAGGGCTCGGCTGTCGGTCTGCCACTGCGCATAGCTCATGTCACAGCCCATGAAATGGTGGGCGGTGCGATCGGCAAAGCGCTCAAACGCGGATTCAAGCAAATCCACCAGCGTGCTGTTGAGCTCAGCTTCGCTGATGTCGGCCGGGACTTCTTTGGGATAGGCGGCCAGCCATGGGCGGTCTGCAGTCATGGGTCTTCCTTGATAAAAAAATGCCCTGGCAAGCCAGGGCGGTTGATGGGGTGGGCGAGGGTCACTCGACTGCTTTGACCATCTCTTCCACTACCTTCTTGGCGTCACCGAACACCATCATGGTTTTATCCATGTAAAAGAGCTCGTTGTCCAGACCGGCATACCCTGAGGCCATGGAGCGCTTGTTGACAATGATCATCTTGGCCTTGAAGGCTTCGAGGATGGGCATGCCGTAAATGGGGCTGCCCTTTTGCAAAGCCGCAGGGTTGACGACGTCATTGGCGCCCAAGATCACGGCCACATCGGTTTGACCGAATTCGCCGTTGATGTCTTCCATCTCGAAGACCTGGTCGTACTCCACCTCGGCCTCGGCCAGCAAGACGTTCATGTGGCCAGGCATGCGGCCAGCCACGGGGTGAATGGCGTATTTGACCGAGATGCCTTTCTCGATCAGCTTGTCGGCCAACTCCTTGACCGCGTGCTGCGCACGCGCCACCGCCAGGCCATAGCCTGGCACGATGACCACGCTCTCGGCATTCATGAGGATGAAGGCCGCATCGTCGGCACTGCCGCTCTTGACCGAGCGTTGATGGCCGCTGCTGTCGGTGACGGCGCTGCCCTCGCCGCCAAAGCCGCCCAGGATCACGCTCAGGAAAGCGCGGTTCATGGCCTTGCACATGATGTAGGACAGGATGGCGCCCGAGGAGCCCACCAGCGAGCCGGCAATGATGAGCATGCTGTTGTTCAGGCTAAAGCCAATGCCCGCTGCCGCCCAGCCGGAATAGCTGTTGAGCATGGACACGACCACAGGCATGTCAGCGCCCCCAATCGGGATGATGATGAGCACGCCCAGCACAAACGACAAGGCCAGCATCGCGAAGAAGGAGGTCCAGTTCTCGGTGAACATGAAGTGCAAGCCCAGGCCAATCGTGGCCAGACCCAGCACCAGGTTGAGCAAGTGTTGGCCAGAAAAGACCACCGGGGCACCCTGGAACAGACGGAACTTGTATTTGCCCGAGAGCTTGCCAAAGGCAATGACCGAGCCGCTGAAGGTGATGGCGCCGATGGCCGCCCCCAGGAACAGCTCCAGCCGGTTGCCCGCCGGGATGGCCTCGCCCTTGGCCACGATGCCAAAGGCATAGGGCTCGGCAACAACGGCCACCGCGATGAACACCGCGGCCAGACCAATCATGCTGTGCATGAAGGCCACGAGCTCGGGCATCTTGGTCATTTCGACGCGCTTGGCCATGATGGCCCCAGCGCCACCGCCCAGGACCAGACCAGCCAGCACATTACCCAAGCCCAGGCCAGAGCCCGAGAGCTTGACGATCAGGGCTGCGGTGGTGAGCACGGCAATCGTCATGCCCACCATGCCAAACAGGTTGCCCCGAATGGATGTGGTGGGGTGCGACAAGCCCTTGAGCGCCTGGATGAAGCAAATGCTGGCGATCAGGTACAGCAGGATGACAAGGTTCATGCTCATGACTGTCTCTCTTTGATGGATTTCATTTCTTTTCTTTCTTCTTGAACATGTCGAGCATGCGCCGGGTGACCAAGAAGCCACCAAACACGTTCACTGCCGCCAACGCAACAGCCAGCACGCCCATGGTCTTGCCCAGAGGGGTTTCGGTGAGCGCGGCTGCGAGCATGGCGCCCACGATCACAATGGCCGAGATGGCGTTGGTCACCGCCATGAGCGGGGTGTGCAAGGCCGGGGTCACATTCCAGACCACGTGGTAGCCCACGTAAATGGCCAGCACAAAAATGATGAGGTTGATGAGGGTGGGACTGATGGATTCCACGTTGCGCTCCAGTTCTTGAGGGGCTCAGGTGCCGCGCTTGACCTGACCGCCTTGGGTCATGAGGCAAGCGGCCACGATGTCGTCGTCCATGGGCACTTGCACGCTGGCAGCGTCCTTGGGCAGCACGAGTTTGAGAAAGTCCAGCACGTTGCGGGCATACAGGGCCGATGCATCGGCAGCCACCAGCGAGGGCAGATTGGTTTCGCCAATGAGATTCACCCCATGGACCTGAATGGTTTTGCCCGGCTCGGTGAGCGGGCAGTTGCCGCCCTGGGGCGCAGCGAGGTCCACGATGACCGAGCCGGCCTTCATGCTCTTGACCATGTCTTCGGTGACCAGCACCGGTGCGGGGCGACCCGGAATGAGGGCGGTGGTGATGACCACATCGGCCTGAGCCACGCGCTTGGCCACCTCCGCCTTTTGGCGGTCCAGCCAGCTCTGGGGCATGGGGCGGGCATAACCGCCCACACCTTCGGCGGCCTCTTTTTCTTCGGTGGTCTCGTAGGGCACGTCAATGAACTTGGCGCCCAAGGACTCCACTTGTTCCTTGACACTGGGGCGCACATCGGAGGCCTCGATCACTGCGCCCATGCGCTTGGCCGTGGCAATGGCCTGCAAGCCGGCCACGCCCACGCCCAGGATGACCACGCGCGCAGCCTTGACTGTGCCGGCTGCCGTCATGAGCATGGGGAAGAAGCGCTGGTAGCGGTCTGCGGCAATCATCACGGCCTTGTAGCCCGCGATGTTGGCCTGGCTGGAGAGCACGTCCATGCTTTGCGCGCGGGTGGTGCGCGGGGCCGCTTCAAGGGCAAAACTCGTGAGTCCCGCCTGGGCCATGCGCTGCAAGCCTTCGGCATCGAAGGGGTTGAGCATGCCCACCAGGGTGGTGCCGGGCTTGGCGAGGCTGAGCTCCTGAGGCTGGGGCGCGCGCACCTTGAGGACCAGCTCGCAAGCCCAGGCGCCCGCGGCGTCGGTGAGGGCGGCACCGGCGGCCTCGTAGGCCGCATCTGTGACGCTGGCTCCCAATCCTGCACCGCGCTGCACCAGCAGGCTGTGGCCCTGGGCGACGAGTTTCTTGACCGTTTCGGGCGTTGCCGCCACGCGAGATTCGCCCGAGAGGGTCTCTGCGGGGATGCCAATGCGCATGCGCGTCTCCTTGGAAAAACCTGCCAAATGCCATCCCAGCATGCGGGCAGCACTCACTTATTGATCGGTACAAGCTTACCCGATTCGATTTTCCCTCTCAGCGCAGGACTGTGTGGCCTAGCGCCTCACCCCGCTGGGCGATACTTGCCTTCACCCCTGGTCTTGATCTCCCCATTCATCATGAGCATTCGCTGGAAACCCAACGTCACCGTGGCCGCCATCATTGAGCGCGATGGGCGCTATTTGCTGGTTGAAGAGCGCACCTCGGGCGGGCTCAGGCTCAACAACCCTGCCGGTCATCTGGAGCTGGGCGAGTCGCCCGCCCAGGCCTGCATGCGCGAAGCACTGGAAGAAACCGCCCACGCGTTCACACCCACGCACCTGGTGGGTGTGTATTTGTCGCGAACGATCCAGGATCAGGACGACATCACCTACGTGCGCCTGGCCTTTGCCGGCGAGCTGGGTGCACTGGAACCCCAGCGCGCCTTGGACGATGGCATTGTTCGCACCGTCTGGATGAGCCTGGACGAGGTGCAAGCCAGCCAGGCCATGCATCGCAGTCCCCTGGTGTGGCAGTGCGTGCACGACCATGCCAAGGGGCAACGTTTCCCCCTGCAAGCGGTGTTCACCCACGCGTCTGTTTCGGCCAGTTGACCAGCACAATGCCCAGGGTCACGCCCAGCAAGGCCAGCACATGGGCTGCAGCCAGGGTCTCGCCAAACAAGCCCACCCCCAAGACCGCTGCAAACACGGGCGTGAGGAACACAAAGGCGCTGAGCAAGGTGGCCGGGTATTTGGTGAGCAGCCACATCCAGATGAGGTAAGACAGGAAGGCGCCCCCCGCGCTTTGCAAGAGCAGCGACCCCCACACCAGGCCGCCACTGGGCCAAGCCCAGGTTTCACCCAAAGCCAGGGACACGCAGGGCAAGATCAGGGCGCTGGTGCCCACCTGATAGAACAGGATCTTCTCGGGTGAAATCCGAACCAGCCCCAAGGTGCGAATGACCACCGTGGTCAGTCCCCAGCTCAGTCCCGCCATCAAGGCCAGCACATTGCCCAGGCCCTGGCCCACCAAGTCCCCGCTCACCATCACGTCTTTCCACAGGGCATTGGCCAAGGCGGCAAAGGCCAGGATCAGGCCAGCCCATTGGCGCAGGTTCAAATGCTCGGACTTCACCACCAGCGGCACGATCAAGGCCACCCACAGCGGCGAGGTGTACAAAAACACGGTGACCTGGGCAGCGGGTGCCAGTTTCAGGGCGGGGTACAAGGTGCCAAATTCCATGGCAAACAACACCCCCGAGAGCAAGCCCGCCCAGAGGGTGCCATCGCGTTCAAAAAGGGGAATGCGCCGAACACGGCACCACACCAGGATGCACAGGCTGGCCAAGGCCAGCCGGATCGAGACCTGAAACACCGGGGGCACAAAGGGCACTGTCCAGCGCACCAGGCTTTGCTGAAAACCCCAAAAGAGGGACAAGCCCACCAGCGTGCCCATGGCCAACCAGTCCAGGTGGTCTTTTCTTTGATTCATGTCGGGGTCTCCTTGGGTGGCAAGCATAACCAGTCGCCCCAGGTGGACACCAGCTCTCAAGCGCCTGGTCAAACCCAGAGAAATCCCTGTGACAACCCGCGCTTGCCCACACGGCTAGACTCGTTCCTCGACCTTCATCTGGAACACCCCCTCACCATGAACGACATGCAAACGCGATTTGGCAGCGGCCAGTCAGTGGCCCGAATGGAAGACGATGCTTTGCTCAAGGGGCATGGCCTCTACGCAGATGATGCACCCGCCCCCGCCCTGCACCTGGCGTTTGTGCGCTCGCCCCATGCCCACGCGCGCATTCTGAAAGTGGACACCGCACAGGCTCAAAGCCTGCCTGGCGTGAAGCTGGTGGTGACCGGAGCCGAGCTCGAAGCCATGGGCATCAAACCCATGCCCGGACCCATGAACTTCACCCGCCCTGACGGCTCGCCCATCAACAGCACCAAGCGGCGCATCCTCGCGCACGAGCGCGTGCGTTACGTGGGTGAGCCCGTGGCGGTCGTGGTGGCGCACACGCTGGAGCAGGCACGCAACGCCGCCGAGGCCGTGTGGGTGGACTATGACCCCCTGCCCTCGGTGACCACCGCCCAAGCCGCCCTGGCCGCCGGCGCGCCCCTGCTGGCCGATGGCCCCGACAACCTGGTGTGCGAGACGCGATACGGCTCCGCACCCGAAGCCCAAGCCCAGTTCGATGCAGCTGCCCATGTGGTCAAGCTCGACATCGACAACCAGCGCCTGGCCGCGTTTTGCATCGAGCCGCGCTCGGTGCTGGCGCAATGGACCAACGACCGCTTGGTGATTCGCATGAGCACGCAAATGCCCACGGGCATTCGCACCATGGTGTGCGACCTCCTGGGTCTGGCAACCGACCGCGTGCAGGTGGTGGTGGGCGATGTGGGCGGCGGCTTTGGCATGAAGACCGGCGCTTACCCCGAAGACGTGGTGGTGGCGCATTGCGCCCACCAGCTCAAGGCCTCGGTCAAGTGGGTGGCCGATCGCAATGAGGAATTCCTCACCAGCGCCCATGGCCGCGATGTGCGCTCCATGGCCGAAATGGCCTTGGCCGCCGATGGCCGCATCCTGGCCTTGCGCGTGTTGGGTCTAGCCAACGTGGGCGCCTACCCCACGATGACGGGCGTGGCCATCCAGTGCCTCATTGGCCCCTGGGTGCAAACCAGCATCTACGACATCCCGCTGATTGATTTCCGCTTCCAGGCCGTGATGACCCACACCGCCACCACGGGCGCCTACCGGGGTGCCGGGCGACCCGAGGCCATCTACATCATGGAGCGGCTCATGGACGAGGCCGCGCGCCAAATCGGCATGGACCGCGTGGCCCTGCGCCGTCGCAACCTCATCCAGCCGCAACAGTTCCCTTATCGCAACCCCATGGGTCAAATCTATGACGTGGGTGCCTTTGAGCGCATCCTCGACGGGGGCTTGAAGCTGGCCGACTGGTCAGGCTTTGAAGCGCGCGCCAAGGCCTCTGCCGCCAAGGGCTTGTGGCGTGGCCTGGGCATTGCCACCTTCCTCGAGTGGACGGGGGGCAATGCGCTGGAAGAAAACGTCAATGTGCGCATCCTCAACGACGGGGTGATCGAGGTCTTCTCCGCCGTCAACCAAATGGGGCAAGGCATTGCCACCACGCTGGCGCAACTGGTGGTGGATGTGTTTGATGTGCCCTTGTCGCAAGTGCGGGTTGTGCTGGGCGACACCGATCGTGGCAACGGCTTTGGCAGTGCCGGGTCGCGGTCGTTGTTCACAGGCGGCTCGGCGGTTCGTGTGGGCGCGGGCGAAGCGCTGGACAAAGCCCGTGAGCTGGCCGCAACAGACCTCGAGGTCTCGGGGTCAGATCTGGTTTACGAGGCGGGTCGCTTCAAGGTCAAGGGCACGGACTTGCAACGCAGCCTGGCTGAGCTGGCTGCCAAGCAAGCGACAGGCCGCATTGAAGTGGACAGCAAGACGGCGGCCAAAGGCCCCACATGGCCCAATGGCTGTCACGTGTGCGAGGTCGAAGTGGATCCGGCCACGGGCGTGGTGAGCGTGGCGGCATATGCCTCCATGAACGATGTGGGACGGGTGGTCAACCCCACCATCGTGCGGGGCCAACTCGACGGCGGCGCGGTTCAGGGCATGGGGCAGGCTTTGTGCGAAGCAGTACGGTATGACCCCGACAGCGGTCAGTTGCTCACGGGCAGCCTCATGGACTATGCCGTGCCCCATGCCGACGTGGCGCAGACATTTTTTAAAACCGAAATGGATGAGGGCACACCCAGCACCAACAATGTGCTGGGGGTCAAGGGCGTGGGTGAATTGGGCACCATTGGCGCCACCCCTGCGGTGGTCAATGCCGTGGCCGATGCGCTGGCACGCCATGGGCGCGCCGCCGCCACCCCCCATTTGCAAATGCCACTCACCCCCGAGCGAGTGTGGCGCGCCATCACCGGCTGATCATCAAGCGGGGGTGTTCAAGCTGGGCGCATCGCTGGCCAGCAGCGAGCGTGCCCAGCCCACGAGCTTGCGGGTGTCAGCACGCAAGACCTCCTGCTTGACCCGCAAGACTTGCGTGGGGTGCATGGAGAACTGGCGCAAGCCCAAGCCCAGCAGCAGCTTGGTGTATTGCGGGTCGCCCGCCATTTCGCCGCAAACGCTCACGGCCTTGCCGCTGGCCGCGCCAGCTGCGATGGTGCTGGCGATGAGGCGCAGCACAGCGGGGTGCATGGGGTCATACAAGTGCGCCACTTCCTCATCGGCGCGGTCGATGGCCAAGGTGTACTGGATGAGGTCGTTGGTGCCCAACGACAAAAAGTCAAAGTGCCGCAAAAAGGTGTCGAGCATGAGTGCGGCAGCGGGCACTTCGATCATGGCGCCGATTTGCACGGGGCCAAAGCTCACCCCCTTGGCGCGCAACTGGTTGCGGGCTTCGTCGATGTGATGCAAGGTCTGGCGGATTTCGCCCAGGTGCGCCAGCATCGGGATCATGATCTTGACCGGCCCGTACGAGGCCGCGCGCAACATGGCCCGCAACTGGGTGAGGAACATGTCGGGATCGGCCAGACTCCAGCGGATGGCCCTGAGCCCCAGCGCCGGGTTGAGGTAGGTGGGTTCCTTGGCGCCGCGATCCAGGGGCTTGTCAGCCCCAATGTCGATGGTGCGGATGGTGACGGGCAAGCCCTTCATGCCCTCGATGGCGCGGCAATAGGCTTTGAACTGCTCTTCCTCGCCAGGCAAATCACGATCGCGCCCCATGAAGAGGAATTCGCTGCGAAACAAACCCACGCCCACGGCACCCACGCCCAAGGCGGCATCGGCATCACCGGGCAGTTCAATGTTGGCCAGCAGCTCGATGCGCTCGCCGTCCAGGGTCACGCAAGGCGTGGTGCGCAAGCGTGAGAGGCGCTCGCGATCCAGCGTGGTCTGGCGTTGCTTGAACGCGTACTCCTCCAGCACGATGGGCGACGGGTCCACGATCATGACGCCCGCATCGCCGTCGAGGATCACCCAATCGTCTTGCTGGACGAGTTGGCTGGCGGTGCGTGCGCCCACGATGGCGGGGATGTCCAGGCTGCGCGCCACGATGGCCGTGTGCGAGGTCTTGCCGCCCACATCGGTGATGAAGCCCACAAACACGCTTTGCTTGAAGGTGAGCATGTCAGCGGGCGACAAGTCATGCGCCACCAGGATGAGGGGGGTGTCGGTGTGATCCACCATTTCAGCCTGTACGCCCGAGCTGCGGGCATGCGCCTGGGTGGCATCGGGCAAGCCCTTCATGTGGCGCAAGATGCGCTCGACCACTTGTTCGAGATCGCCTTTTCGCTCACGCAGATAGATGTCGTCCATCTCGTCGAACTGCCGCGCTACGGTTTCGTACTGCGTGCTCAAGGCCCATTCGGCGTTGTAGAGGCGGTCGCGAATCCAGTGCTTGACCCCATCGATCAGGGTCTGGTCTTCGAGCAGCATGAGGTGCACCTCCAGGATGGCGGCCAACTCATGGGGCGCATCCTTGGGCATGTGCTGCAAGAGGTGTTGCAGCTCCTGCACCACGGCATCGCGGGCGTTGGCAATGCGGCGGATCTCCGCATCCACGTGCTCGGGGTCGATGAAATAGTGCGCCACATCCACGCGGCTCGAGGCCACCAGCACGGCACGCCCAATGGCAATGCCACGGGCCACTGCCAAACCGTGGATGGTGAAGCTCATGGCTTATTCACCCTCACCAAATTTGTCGTTGATGAGCGCGAGCAAGGCTTGCATGGCCTCTTGCTCCTGCTCGCCGTCGGTTTCCAGGACGACCTCGCTGCCAATGCCAGCGGCCAGCATCATCACGCCCATGATGCTTTTGGCGTTGACGCGGCGATCGCCCTTGGAGACCCAGACCTGGCACGGGAAACTGCCCGCGAGTTTGGTGAGCTTGGCGGATGCCCGCGCATGCAGGCCGAGTTTGTTGATGATGGCAACCGTTTGTTGAAGCATGGTGTCAGTGAGGATGGAGTGGCTGGGTCACTTGCAACACCCCTTGGGCACCGCCCGAGAGGGCGCGTTGCACCAATTGGGGCAAGGGCTCTTGTCGATAGCACACTGTGCGCAAGAGCATGGGCAGGTTCACGCCTGCAATCATTTGCACACGCTCGGGGTCGATGAGGTGCTGGGCCACGTTGGACGGCGTGGCGCCCAACACATCGGTGAGGACCAGCCAGGTGGCGCTGGGGTGCTGGTCCATGACGGCATCGATGACGCCGCGGGTGTGCTCGGGTGTCGCATGGGGCTCGACGTCGACGGCGAAGACCTCTTGGGCGCATTCGGGAAAGACATGCATGGCGCAGGCCTTGAGGGCCTCGGCCAGGGGAGCATGGGCAATCAGCAGAATGTGCGTGGTCATGATGCGTGCGGCGTTTGAGCTGAATTATCACGCCCGTACCAGAGGAAATGCAGGTAGGACAGGCAACAGCCGCCCAGAAAGACCGCCAGCGCGCTGCGGTAGGCGTCGATCTTGCTCAACCCCAGGCCCTGTAAGCCATCGACCAACAAGCCAAAGCCCCACTGGATCACAAAGACGCCCAGGAAGATCACGAGGTTGTAGGCCGACAAGGCACGACCCGCCAATCGGGAGTCAAACGCCATCCCCACCGCAGGCTGCGCCACCGACACCACCGAGCAAGACATGCAAAAGGCCACCCAGGACCACACCGATGTCTGGGTGCCCGAGATCACCAATTGCAAGGCCGTGATCAGGATCAATGGGCTTCCCCAGGCGATGAGGCGCTGGGCATCGATGCCCTTTTTGGTGAGCCAGGGGTTGATCAGTCCCCAGGTCCAAAAGGTGCCCAGCATGGCCAGGTTGATGATGAACAGGCCATAGGCGGCATCCTTGGCGCTCGCGCCGCTCACATGCATGAGCCAGGGTGAAGCCCAAAGGGTTTGCATGGCCACGAGCCCGCCATAGCAAAAAAAGCCGATGGGGGTGAGGCGGATGAAGGTGTGATTGCGCCAGACCGGTCGATAGGAGGCCCACACGCTCTCTTTGGGCGCGCTGGCGCTGGCCTCGTCCTGATGCCATTCGGGAACTTGCCAGCGAATGAGCAACATGACCAGGACAAACAGCACGGCCATGCCGGCCAGAATGGGGCGCCAGCCCACCAGGGGCAGCAGCCACTGCACGGGCAAGGTGGAGGCCAGCATGCCCAGCGAGCCGGTCATGAGCATCCAGCTGTTGGCACGCAACTGCGCGCCCGGACTCAGCCAGCGCCTGTAGCCGGTGAGGGGCGCCATGAGGCAGGCGCTCACCCCGACGCCCACCATCACCCGCGCAAGCAACAGCACGCTGAATTGTTCAGCCACCGAAAAGAGCAGACACCCTGCGACCGCCATGGTGAGAAAGAGAAGTTGCACGCGGCGCGGTCCGTGACGATCCAGGGCCTTGCCCATGGGCAACTGGGTGAAGGCAAAACCCATGAAGTACCCGCCTGCCAACAAGCCCAGGTCGCTGGCAGACAGGGTGAAGGTCTGCACCAGCACGGGCGAGAGCGTGGCCGTGATGGTGCGCATGAGCGTGGAGAGGAAGTAGGCCAGCGCCAAGGTCAGGAAGACGCGAACGGCATGCGCCGCGAGCAAGGTTTGGGACATGGGTTTCAGGGCCTTTGCTGGATGCTGGAAATGAAGGCGTCGACGGCGTTTTCAAACGACTTCTCGCCAAGGGGTGCGTAAACCGCCAACTGGTGAACCAGGCTGCCCTGGTGCCACCAGACCAGCTGGACTTGCAAGCCGCTGGTGGTCTTGACACGAACGCCCACACCGGGCGTCACCACACCCGCAAGAGGTTGGGGCTTGGGGGCTTGGGCTTCATGTGCACCCAATGGACGCAGGCTGGCCTGTTGCCAACGCTCGATCACCACGGCGGGCAGCACGCCGGTCGGCAAGGGCATCTGGGTGTGGGTGAAGTCCATGCCCTGGGCTTGGCAACCGATCATGGTCAATTCGGTGTCTTGCTCACCCAGGCGCACGGTTTCTTTGCGTTCGCTGGGTTTGCACGGCAGCATCAGCGACAGGCCATCGGCTGGCTGGACCACGCGCCAGTTGAGCGCTGGCGCACAGGCCGACAGCATGGCGGCACCCAACACCCCGAGCGCACCCGCGGCACGCCAAGAAAACAATGAAGTCATGCGGCATTATCGGTTGAGGCAGAATGACCTGATGATGATGTCTTTGAATGGGGTCCGCGTGCTGGACCTATCGCGCGTGTTGGCTGGTCCATGGTGCGGCCAAACCCTGGCCGATCTGGGTGCCGATGTGGTCAAGGTGGAGCGTTGCAAGACCGGTGACGACACTCGGGGCTGGGGACCCCCTTTTTTGAAAACCCCGGCGGGCGAGGACACCCGCGAGGCAGCCTATTACATGGGCGCCAACCGCAACAAGCGCTCCATCACTTGTGACTTGTCTCGGCCAGAAGGCCAGCAGCTGGTGCGCGAGCTGGCGCGTCACGCGCATGTGCTCATCGAAAACTACAAAGTGGGCGACATGGCACGCTATGGCCTCGACCATGAAAGTCTTCGCCAGGTCAATCCCAGGCTGGTGTACTGCAGCATCACGGGCTATGGGCAGACCGGCCCCTATCGTGAGCGGGCGGGATACGACTACGCTGTGCAAGGCCTGGGGGGGCTCATGAGCGTCACAGGCGAGCGCGATGACCTCGGGGGTGGTCCACAAAAAGTGGGGGTGGCAGTGGCCGATTTGTTCACGGGTCTCTATGCCACGGTGGGCATCTTGGCGGCCTTGCGCCATGCCGAGGCCACGGGTCAGGGGCAACAGGTGGACATGGCCTTGCTCGACACCCAAGTGGCCATGCTGGCCAATCTGGGCGCCAACTACCTCGTCGAGGGGCAGTTCAGCGGCAAGGTGCCGGGGCGCATGGGGAACGCCCATGTGAATATCGTGCCCTATCAGGTGTTTGAAACGGCGCCCAAGCCCAGCGGTGAGCGCGATCACCTGATCGTGGCGGTGGGCAACGACGGTCAGTTTGCCAAGCTGTGCGAGATCATTGGGCACCCCGAATGGGCCAAGGATCCGCGCTTTGCACGCAACCCCGACCGCGTGCGCCACCGAGACACCCTCGTGCCCCTGCTGGGCAAGGTGTTCATGCAGCGCAACAAGTCGCAGTGGCTTGCCGAATTCGAGCGGCTGCAAGTGCCTGGGGCACCCATCAACCAGCTCGATGAAGTCTTCAAGGATCCCCAGGTGCAAGCACGCGGCATGGTGGAGACCCTCTCCCACCCCGTTGGCAAAGATGTGCAGCTGGTGGCCAGCCCCATCAAGCTGAGCGAGACGCCCGTGTCCACGCGCCGTCATCCGCCCATGCTGGGTGAACACACCGACGAGGTCTTGCGTGAATGGCTGGGTTGGCCTGATTCACGCATTGACGCGTTGCGTCAGCAGTCCATCATCGACTGAGTGCCCACCCCCTGGGGCAGGGCATCACTGACGGAATTGGTCGTGACAGGACTTGCAGGACTTGCCCACGTCTGCCGCCAGACTTTTGAGGTCTTTGAACTGACCGGCTGCCACGGCGGTGTTGAGTTTGCCAATGGCAGACTGAGCCTCGCTGGCGGCTTTCTTGAATTTGTCGGCTTCTGACCAGATCTCGGGCTTGGCCTTGGTTTGGCCTTTGTCAGAGCCTTCGGGGAAGCCATGGAAAGGGAGGCTGGCCACGGCATTCAAAACGCCGGCGCTCTCCTTGACCGTGGCTTCGTTCATGGGAATGCGGCCTTGAGCCATGCCGTTGATTTCTCCAAAGAGGTTGCCCATGAGGAAGAAGGCGCTTTGGCGAAACTTGATGGCGTCTTTTTCAGCGACGGTCACTGCCTGGGTTGCGGCCGTGGCAAGCGCCAGGGTGGTGAACAATGCGAGGTGACGCAAACGGGTCTTGGACATGGGAAGCCTTTCTGAGGAATGGTGGTGGTTGAGATGTTGTATCGCAATCTCTTGCCCAGGACGTATTTTGTGTTAATTTCCCTTTTTTCTTGTTGCGATTGGTTCATGGATCATTCTTCTCTTTCCTCTTCTCCCAATTTGCGCCGGGTCTGGGATCTGCCCACGCGTTTGTTTCACTGGGTTTTGGTCTTGCTCATGATCGGCATGGTCATCACTGGCAACATCGGCGGGGAGATGCTCCAGTGGCATGCCCGAATGGGTTATGCGCTCTTGGGTACGCTGGTGTTTCGCTTGATTTGGGGCTTTGTGGGTGGCCACTGGTCGCGCTTTGTTCACTTCTTCCCCACCCCTGCTCGGGTTGCCGCCTACGTTCAGGGTCGGCATCGCCCGGGACACAACCCGCTGGGCGCCTTGTCCATTTTTGCGGTCCTGGTGTTGCTGGGCATGCAATTGGCCTCGGGCATGATGGCCACCGATGACATCTCGTTCAACGGCCCCTTGAACGCCATGGTGAGTGAGGATTGGGCAGACGCTGCCACCGATTGGCACAAGCACCTGGGCAAACTGCTGCTGTTGGGCTGGGTGGTGTTGCACGTGCTGGCCATCGTCTGGCATAAGCGCAAAGGCCATCGTCTATTGCCCGCCATGCTGCACGGGGATGCGCAGATCGCCAACATCTATCCCGAGAGCAAAGACAACTGGGGGCGGCGCCTCTTTGCACTGGTATTGTGGCTGGCCTGCATGGGCCTGGCTTTTGCCTACCTGCTGCCGCTCACGGTCTGAGCATGACGACCACCCCCCACATTGAGTTGACCGTGGCCCTCACGCCCGACGAGTGGCATGCCGCCCGGGGTCTTGTCGAGGAATACAGCCAAAGCCTGGGCATTGATTTGTGCTTCCAGCACTTCGACACTGAAATGCTTCATTTGCACACGGTGTACGCGCGCCCAGGGGGCACTTTTTTGCTGGCCAAGGTGGACGACGCATGGGCGGGTTGCTGCGCCCTGCGCGCTTTGCCCGGTACCGACTATCCGAATTCCGCTGAAATGAAGCGGCTTTATGTGCGCCCGGCCTTTCGCCGCTTTGGCCTTGGGCGCAGCCTGAGCGAGGGCATCCTCGATGCGGCGCGGCAACTGGGCTACCACTGCGTGCTGCTTGACACGCTCGATGACATGGAAGCAGCCCGCTCGCTCTACCATGAGCTGGGCTTTAAGAGCATCCCGCCCTACTATCACAACCCCATTGCTGGGGCGCACTACCTCAAAGTGGATTTGTGATCCACCTTGAGGTGGATTGAGGTTTCAGCCCTTGGCCTGAGCCAACAGGGTTTGCGCGTCGCTCACCTCGAACTTGCCGGGGCCTTCGACGTTGAGGGTGACCACCTTGCCGTCTTTGACCAGCATGGAGTAGCGGTTGGAGCGCAAGCCCATGCCGCGTGCGGTGAGATCCAGGGTCAAGCCCACCGCCTTGGCAAAGTCAGCTGAGCCATCGGCCAGCATGCGCACCTTGCCCTGGGTTTTTTGGTCATGCGCCCAGGCATTCATCACAAAGGCGTCGTTGACGCTCAGGCACCAGATTTCGTCCACACCCGCTGCCTTGAAGGCGGCTTGATGCTCCACGTAACCAGGCACATGCTTGGCTGAGCAGGTGGGCGTGAAAGCACCGGGCAGCGCAAACAGGGCAATGGTTTTGCCCGCAGCGGCTTTGGCCACTTCCACGGGATTGGGGCCAATGCTGCAACCATTGCCCTCCACTTCAACGTATTCGGTCAGGGTGACGGCAGGCAGGGTATCGCCAACTTTGATCATGTTTTTGTCTCCAGGCTAAAAGAAAAAGGCCCACGATTGTGAGCCTTTCAGGGACTGCGCGAATCGCACAGGCTCATGGGCATTAAACCAATGTGGCCTTTTGGACCAAACGGGTTGCCACCCAATTCTTGGTTTTGGAAATCGGGCGCGATTCGGTGATCTCGATGATGTCACCGAGGTGGAATTCGCCTTTCTCATCGTGCGCATGGTATTTGCTCGACTTGGCCACGATTTTTCCGTACATCGCATGCTTGACGCGACGCTCGACCAGGACGGTGACCGTCTTGGCACGCTTGTCACTCACCACCTTGCCAATGAGGGTGCGCTTGAGGGAGGGTTTGGTTTCCGTCATGTTCACTCCTTGGCTTGCTTCTCGGCCAGGATGGTTTTGGCGCGAGCAATGCTGCGACGGGTGCTGCGCAGCTGTGCGGTGTTGTTGAGTTGTTGCACGCCTTTTTGCATGCGCAGGTTGAAGTGGGCCTTTTGCAAGGACTTCACTTCTTCAGCCAGTGCGGCCGCGTCTTTTTGGCGGAGTTCAGAGGTTTTCATGTCTTGTTCTCCTTATTGGCCCAAGAGGCGCGACACAAACGTGGTGCGCAAAGGCAGCTTGGCAGCGGCCAGGCGGAATGCCTCGCGTGCGAGCTCTTCGGGAACCCCCACGATTTCGTAGAGCACTTTGCCCGGCTGGATTTCAGCCACGTAGTACTCGGGGTTGCCCTTGCCGTTACCCATGCGAACCTCAGCAGGCTTTTGGGAGATGGGCTTGTCGGGGAAGATGCGAATGAAGATGCGGCCACCGCGCTTGACGTGACGTGAAATCGCGCGACGTGCGGCTTCGATCTGACGGGCTGTGATGCGGCCGCGGTCTGTGGACTTGAGGCCGTATTCACCAAAGGCCACGGTGTTGCCACGGGTGGCGACACCCGTGTTGCGGCCTTTTTGTTCTTTGCGGTATTTGCGGCGTGCTGGTTGCAGCATGCTTATTCTCCTTGACCGTCCGCAGCCGTGCCAGTGGCGGCGGGCGCGGCAACCTTGCGGACGCGCTTGACGGTGGTTTTGGGGGCATCAACCGCTTCGGCAGGCTTGTCGCTGCCATCGGTTGGTGCGGCATTGGAAGCACCACGGCGAACACCGCCACGGGCAGGCTTGTCACCAGCACGGGGGTCGCGGCGCGGGCCACGGGGACGACGCTCTTCTTCAGGACGGGGCTCGGCCACCACGGGCGCATCATTGCGACCCAGGGTATCGCCCTTGTAAACCCATACCTTCACGCCGATCACACCATAGGTGGTTTTGGCCGTGGAGATGGCGTAGTCGATGTCAGCACGCAGGGTATGAAGCGGCACGCGACCTTCGCGATACCACTCGGTGCGGGCGATTTCGATGCCGTTCAATCGACCCGACGACATGATCTTGATGCCCTGGGCGCCCAAACGCATGGCGTTTTGCATGGCGCGCTTCATGGCACGGCGGAACATGATGCGTTTTTCGAGCTGCTGGGTGATGCTGTCAGCGATGAGCTGTGCATCGATTTCGGGCTTGCGCACCTCTTCGATGTTCACGGCCACGGGCACGCCCAGGCGAGCAGACAACTCTTTCTTGAGGTTCTCGATGTCCTCGCCTTTTTTGCCAATCACCACACCCGGACGTGCCGAGTAAATGGTGATGCGGGCGTTTTTGGCGGGGCGCTCGATGACGACGCGCGAGACGGCGGCATTTTTCAGCTTGGCCTTGAGGTAGTCACGAACCTTGATGTCTTCAGCCAGCATGCCGGCAAAGTCACGGTTGGTGGCGTACCAGCGGCTGGCCCAGTTGCGGCTGACGGAGAGGCGAAAGCCGGTCGGATGAATTTTCTGTCCCATATCCTCTTTGCCTTTCAGTTGCCGACCGTCACGTACACATGGCACGTGGGCTTGCTGATGCGGTTGCCGCGACCCTTGGCGCGTGCGGTGAAGCGCTTGAGTGTGGTGCCTTGTTCCACGTAAATGGACTTGACACGCAACTCATCGATGTCTGCACCGTCGTTGTGCTCGGCGTTGGCGATGGCCGACTCGAGCACTTTTTTGATGATGCCAGCTGATTTTTTCTGGGTGAAGGTCAGGATGTTGAGGGCCTGGTCCACCTTTTTTCCGCGAATGAGATCTGCCACCAGTCGACCTTTGTCAACCGAGAGACGAACGCCACGCAGGACTGCACGTGTTTCCATAGGTCCTCCTTATTTCTTGGCCTTTTTGTCGGCGGGGTGACCCTTGAATGTGCGGGTCAACGCAAATTCGCCGAGCTTATGACCCACCATTTGGTCGGTCACATAAACGGGGACATGCTGCTTGCCGTTGTGCACGGCAATGGTCAGTCCGATGAACTCGGGCAGGATCATGGAACGACGCGACCAGGTCTTGATCGGGCGCTTGTCCTTGGTGCTGACCGCCTTTTCCACTTTGTCCATCAGGTGATGGTCAACGAATGGGCCTTTTTTCAATGAACGAGCCATGGCCTACCCCTTATTTCTTGCGACGCGACACGATCATGACTTGCGTGCGCTTGTTGTTGCGGGTGCGGTAACCCTTGGTCAGATTGCCCCAAGGATCAACGGGTGCGCGGCCTTCGCCGGTACGACCTTCACCACCGCCGTGAGGGTGGTCAATGGGGTTCATCGCCACACCGCGAACGGTCGGGCGAATGCCCATCCAGCGCTTGACACCGGCCTTGCCGATTTGGCGCAGGCTATGTTCTTCGTTGGAGACTTCGCCGATGGTGGCGCGGCACTCAATGTGAATCTTGCGAACTTCACCCGAGCGCATGCGAACCTGAGCGTAGGTGCCTTCACGGGCCAACAAGGTGGCGGATGCGCCTGCCGAGCGGGCAATCTGCGCGCCCTTGCCAGGACGCAACTCGATGCAGTGAATGGTTGAACCCACGGGAATGTTGCGGATGGGCAGGGTGTTGCCAGCGCGAATGGGGGCTTCCGAGCCGCTGTGAAGGGTGGAGCCCACTTCCAGGCCACGCGGAGCAATGATGTAGCGACGCTCGCCGTCGGCATAGCACACCAAAGCGATGTGTGCGGTGCGGTTGGGGTCGTACTCGATGCGCTCCACTTTGGCGGGGATGCCGTCCTTGTTGCGACGGAAGTCCACCACACGGTAGTGATGCTTATGGCCACCGCCCTTGTGTCGGGTGGTGATGTGACCATTGTTGTTGCGGCCCGAACGTTGATGCTGGGGCTCGAGCAAAGGTGCAAAACCTTCACCCTTGTGCAAATGGTCGCGGGTGACCTTGACCACGGCACGTTGGCCGGGGCTGGTCGGTTTCATCTTGATCACGGCCATGATTAAGCAGCCTCCCCAGAGAGGTTGAGCTCTTGACCAGGCTGGAGCGTCACGTAAGCCTTGCGAACGTGATCGCGGCGGCCTACGGAGCGGCCAAATCGCTTGGTCTTGCCCTTGGTGTTCACAACGGAAACGGCTTTGACCTGCACATTGAAGAGCAGCTCTACCGCAGCTTTGATTTCTGGCTTGGTGGCGTCTTGCAGCACCTTGAAGGTGACTGCGTTGGTCTTCTCGGCCACCATGGTGGCTTTTTCAGAGACGATGGGTGACACCAGCACCTGCATCAGACGTCCTTCGTCAAAACGGGTGTTGCTCATGCGAACATCTCCTTGAGTTGATCGAGGGCCGCTTTGGTGACGAGCACCTTCTTGTAATAGACCAGCGAAACGGGGTCTGCGTAACGGGGCTCGACCACGAGCACGTTGGGCAGGTTGCGCGATGCCAGGTAGAGGTTGTCATCCACCTCTTCGGCAATCACCAGCACCGAGTCCAGGTTCATGGCCTTGAATTTGGCAGCCAGCAACTTGGTCTTGGGGGCGTCCACTTTCATGGAGTCCACCACAGCCAGGCGGCCTTCACGGACCAACTGGGAGAAGATGGCGGCCATGCCAGCACGGTACATCTTCTTGTTGATTTTTTGCGTGAAGTTTTCAGCGGGTGAATTCGGGAAGATGCGACCGCCTCCGCGCCACAAGGGCGAAGAGGTCATACCTGCGCGAGCGCGGCCCGTTCCTTTTTGGCGGAAGGGCTTCTTGGTGGAGTGCTTGACCTCAGCGCGGTCTTTTTGAGCGCGCGTGCCCTGGCGTGCGTTGGCCTGATAGGCCACGACGATCTGGTGCACCAGGTCTTCGTTGTAATCGCGACCAAACACGGTGTCGGGCACGTCCAGCTTGGACGCGGCCTGGCCTTGGTCATTGAGGAGTTCGACTTGCATCAGTTGCCTCCTTTGGCAGGCGCAACCTTGACCGAGGGACGCACGGTGACAAAACCACCGGCGGAGCCAGGAATGGCACCCTTGATCATGAGCAGTTGACGCGTTTCATCCACGCGGATGACATCCAGGTTTTGCGTGGTGACCGTGACATCACCCATGTGACCCGTCATTTTTTTACCGGGGAACACGCGACCAGGATCCTGCGCCATGGAAATGGAACCAGGCACATTGTGCGAACGGCTGTTACCGTGAGAAGCACGCTGTGAGCTGAAGTTGTGACGCTTGATGGTGCCAGCGAAGCCCTTGCCGATGGAGGTGCCTTGCACGTCCACCTTTTCGCCCACGGCGAACAGGGCAGCAGGGATCGTCGCACCGGCTGCGTATTGAGCAGCGATGTCAGCGGTCACGCGGAATTCTTGTGTGATTTCGCCGGATTGAACACCGGCCTTGGCCAAATGACCAGCCTCGGGCTTGGTCACCCGCGATGCACGGCGTTGACCATAGGTCACCTGCAAGGCGATGTAGCCATCGTTTTGATCGGTCTTGACCTGGGTCACTCGGTTGTTGGATACATCCACCACCGTGACAGGCACTGCATCGCCGTCATCGGTGAACAGACGCATCATGCCCACCTTGCGCCCAAGCAAACCCAAACGGTTGCTTTGACTCATTGTTGTTCTCCAAAACTCTCACCGGCGCCACTTCAATTGGCAACGCCGTTTGGTGTGTGAAAGAAGGTTAAAAATGCCCAGGCCCTGTGGACCTGGAACCGTGCATTGTACTCATAAATGAGCACCCCGCCCGGATTTGATCATTGGCGGGCCAAATGGTGAATCTGGCCTGCCAATGGGGCTGCATCACTGCAGCTTGATTTCAACGTCCACACCGGCCGGCAAATCGAGCTTCATCAGGGCATCCACGGTTTTGTCGGTGGGGTCCACGATGTCCATCAAGCGCTGGTGGGTGCGGATTTCAAACTGGTCGCGACTGGATTTGTTCACGTGAGGTGAACGCAGGATGTCGAAGCGACGCATGCGGGTGGGCAAGGGCACGGGGCCACGGACGATGGCACCGGTGCGCTTGGCGGTATCGACGATTTCAGCAGCAGATTGGTCAATCAGCTTGTAATCGAAGGCCTTGAGGCGAATGCGGATTTTTTGCTTGGCGCTCATTCGCTTCACTCCAGGATCTTGGCAACGACGCCGGCGCCCACGGTACGGCCACCCTCGCGGATGGCAAAACGCAGACCCTCTTCCATGGCAATGGGCGCAATCAACTTGACCGTGATGGTCACGTTGTCACCAGGCATCACCATCTCTTTGTCCTTGGGCAACTCAATCGCACCCGTCACGTCCGTCGTGC
>JACCEA012130807.1_pt1 | contig 44071 bp, 65 predicted proteins | sample 7449851 | NCBI WGS metagenome assembly JACCEA01 (sample SAMN15323453, study PRJNA562643) | freshwater metagenome | isolation source: river surface water | place: USA:Blue River Watershed | collected 2017-08-18 | reverse complement strand
GGACGACAGGATCTTCTGGGCCTCGTCCACGACGTAGAAGCAGTGCCCGTTGTCATAAATGGCCGAGCGGATCACGTCCTTGTCTGAGCGAATGTCGCCATAGATAGTCTTGCCATGGGCGTCCAGCAGGTTCTTGACCACGCGCTGCGGCCATTCCTTGCCCGCCGCCGACATCCCCAAGGTGAGAGTGATCAAGGACAGCTTGGTGCCTCCCAGCCCTGGCAGCCCAGCGGCAGCCATTGCCATGCACTGCAGCGCCATGGCGGAATACGCCCCGCCGCTCAACTGCCGGTTGGCCCCCTCGCGGATGTACTCCACGATCCGCCCAGCAAGCCCTGGCGGGGTGTCGATGTCCATCCCGTTGAAGTCGATACCTGGTGGCAGGTCGCTTTCCTTGGGTTGCGCCTTGCGCTTGTTTGCAGTGGCCTGTGCCGTGGCGGCGCCGGGCAGCGTGAATCCGAACGGGGTGGGTGGCGGCATGGTCTGCGCCGGCTCCGGTGTTGGTTTTGGTTCTGGTGCTGGCGCCGGGGCTGGCTGGACAGGCACTGGCTTGACCACCACTCCGCACACCTCCCGGTCCTCTGCGATAGCCTGACGCATGGCAACCTTGGTTTCCTCTACCCCGTGCGCCTGCCGGTAGTCGTCCCAGTCCCCCAGCTCTGGCGGCAGGGCCACGGTCGCACCGATCGGGGCGGCGGCATCCTTGGCGAATTTCTCCCCTGGCCGCCACTGGTGGGTTATGTCCAGCTCATCATGGTCGGCAAAAAACACCACCGGCGCGCCGGGGTGTTGGCTAGTAACCCACGCCGACACCGAGGCAAGGTTGCCAGTCTGGAACGCCACGTAGGTTGTCGCCCCGGTCACCTGGTTGACAGTCACTCCGGTGGCGTACCCCTCGACGATGGCGATCAGCTTTTGATGCCCTTGCAGCTTGTGGTAGACCGCCGCCATGTCGCCTCCGTAGATGGGTCGCTTTTCCTTGTTTGCCTTGATCTTCTGGACGTTGACCAGCATGGCCCCGTCACCCTCTGCCTTGTAGGCTGGCACCAGCAGCAGTTCACCCGGCTGGATGATCGCCCGGTCACGCCCCATGATCGGCTCGCCGTTCACCAGCCACAAGCCATCCAGACCCCGTTCCGACATGTAGGGGTGGGCGCGCAGCTCGGATGATGCCAGCAGGGCCTCAGCACCCTTGCGGGCCTGTTCGTGATTAGCCTTGCGGATCTGGTCTTCGCTCACGAACGAGCGATACACCGGCGCCCGGCTGCGTTCTGGGGTGTTTCCCAGCAGCTCATTGGCCACTTCGATAGTTGGCTTGCCAAGGAATCGGGACAGCAGCAGCAGGCCGCCGCCGCTTTGTGGGGTGCACTGGTTACAGAACCAGGTCCCCCGACCATCCTTGTCGTCAAAGCGAAAGCGATCAGAGCTCTGCTTACCGCCGCTGCATACCGGGCACGGCCCATGATGCCCACCTGATGGCAACTTGCACCCATACCTCTCCAGGGTCTGGCGCCATGCTCCGTTGAACTCGCGCAACACCCGGTCGATCGGGCTGTCGCCATCAACCCGGCCGGAGTTGCCGCGCTCACTCCAGCAGCGGCAATTTGAAAGCGCCTTGCACCCACACGAGAGGGTCAGGGGGAATTTTATGTTGGTCATGTGCTTTTTCCTGTGGTTTTCCTGTGCTTGCCATGTGTGCGAACGTGATTGCTGCGTTGGCATTTGGCCGCCCTGTGCGCGGCCAGGTCCCTGGGTGGCAAAACCTACAAGGAGGCCTTGATATCGTCAATTGCCTTGTTGATGGCGGCGAGCTCGTCGTCGGTGAAGGTCACATGTCGGTTATCGTTGCCGTAATACATGCCCATCTTGCGATTTGCTCGGTAAAGGCGGAACTCATCCACCCCGGACATCTTTGAGATGATCTTTACCTGAACCCCGGCAACATCATTAACGTGCCTCAGCCTGTCGATGGTCTCATGGATGCGCGCTTGGTCTTCTTCCAGCCACTCACGCGACCGATTTTCCTTGGTCGTCCCGAACGGGCGCCCACGTTTGCGCTTGGTTGGTTGGATGTTCTCATCGGTCATTTTTTGTCCCTCCGTAAAAGATGCAAGCATTATTGCTAAAAACAGCTTGCAAGTAAAGCGGAGATGTTGTTCAATTCATCTCGTCAACGGCGCACCGGGCAGCAAACATCCCGGCGACAACAAACCACAACAGGAGATAGACGAATGAGCGAAGCATTTCTGAGCCAACTTTCACAGGAAGACATGGAATATGATGGCTTTTTTGATGGGCAGAATAAAACCATTCCAGAAGGTTACGAGACAACCGTTCTGGTTACTGGCGGATTCAACGGAATGGAAGAGGGTAAGGCTGTTCAGACTTGCTATATAAACGTAATAATATCGGCCCCGGGTGAGTTCTACAACCAGAAGTACCGCTACAACGCCAAGATTTATGACATGGATATTTCTAAGAGAGATCTGGCAAAAAAGAACCTGTCAGTCATTGACGCACAATGTGGATTCCCGATGAACGGGCATCATTTGACAACAGAAAACATAGAAGATTTTTGGTCAGGAAAGGCTCACTTAAGAGCAAAGTTCGGCCTTATGATTGGCGAGCAGGATGGTCGTGAAATTAATTTCATAAGAGGTTTTGGGCTGGTCCGCGAGAAGATGTTGCCGCCGGTTGGAGATCGCGATGCCGAGCGACGCGCTATCGCAGCTGAGCAGGATGCTCCTGGCGCTGGATACCAAGGCACGCCGGTTGATAGTGATGGTGATATCGGGTTTTAAGTAACACCAAGGCCGCCGCGCGCGGCCTTTCTCTCACAGGGGAAAAGCATGAAAGTATTGATAGCGTGCGAGCGATTCGGGGTTATCCGCGACGCTTTCACAAAAGCAGGCCATGACGCATGGTCGTGCGACTTGGTAGATTCCATAGCTCCAGGCCCTCATATTCGTGGCGATGCTCTAAGTGTTGTTTCTTGGGGATGGGGCCTCATGATTGCGCATCCAGATTGCACATATCTGACCTGCTCAGCAGAATGGGCATATGGTGATGGCCCCTATCACCAGAAGGTTAAACCTGAAACCTTGGTTGGGCAGGCTCGTCGGCAGGCTCGTCGGCAGGCTCTGGAATTTGTTATGGCTTTGGCCTCATCACCAATTCCTCGAATAGCAATTGAGAACCCGGCTATCGGAGCAATAAACCGCAACCTAGATCTGACCCAGCACGGATTCAGATCAAACTTTCCCACCCAAGTTATCCAGCCTCATCAGTTTGGGCATGACGCCAGCAAGTCAACGGGCCTTGCGCTGAAAGGTTTGCCAGATCTTGTGCACACCAGCCATATTGAGCCACGAATTGTTGCTGGGAGGCCGCGCTGGGGCAACCAAACAGATAGCGGGCAAAACAGGCTAAGCCCGGGAGAGGGGCGAGCAATGGAGCGGGCCCGTACATACCAAGGCTGGGCTGATGCCATGGCCTCACAGTGGGGGGCTTTATGACCTTCACCCTCCGCCCATACCAACAAGAGGCCGTCGATGCGGTGGTAGAGCACATCCGCCGCCGCCTATCGCCGTGCCTGCTTGAGCTTGCAACTGGTGCGGGCAAGAGCCTAATTGTGGCAGAGCTCGCCGCCTACATGGCCAAGGCCGCTCCCAACAAGCGGGTGCTGTGCATCGCTCCATCCCGTGAGCTGGTCGAGCAGAACGCTGAGAAGTTCCAATCCTACGGATACAAGACAAGCATCTACTGCGCCAGCGCCGGTTCCAAGTGCCTGCGCCACCAGGTGATTTTCGCCAGTCCGCAGACCGCTCTCAAGAGCATCGACAAGATCGCTCACATGGGCGTCAGCGCCATCATATGCGACGAGGCCCACGGCATAACAAAATCCATGCTTGAGTTGATCAAACGGGTTCAGGAGTATGAGCTTGGCGGCCAGCGCATCAACGAGTTGTTGCGCGTGATCGGCATGACCGCCACCCCGTACCGGATGGGCACAGGATACATCTATGCAGCCGACCACACCATCGACCCGCCGCTGTTCTATGACGAAGAGAAGGCGATCGAGCCGTATTACTCGCGGCTGGTGTACCGAGTGACTGCTGGCGAGCTGGTGTCCCAGGGCTTCCTGACCAAGCCGGTGATCGGGGAGGATGCTGGCGAGCACTACGACACCAGCACCCTGGAGACTGACCGCTTTGGCCGATTCTCCGGCCAGTCCACGGCACTGACGTTCGAGAATAGTAGCAAGACCAAGACGATCATCGAGAAGGTGGTCAGCATGTCGGTGGGCAGAATGGGGGTGATGATCTTCGCGGCCACCATCAGCCATGCCGAGGAGATCGCTGGATACCTACCTCAGGATCAGGCGGCAGTGGTCACGGGGTCAACCAAGAAGAAAGACCGCGAGGCCATCATTCAGGCGTTCAAGGCCCGCAAGCTTCGCTATCTAGTCAACGTCTCGGTGCTGACCACTGGCTTTGACGCCCCGCACGTTGACGTTGTTGCCATCCTGCGCGCCACCGAGTCGGCTGGGTTGCTGCAGCAGATCATAGGCCGTGGCCTGCGCCTGCACGACAGCAAGGCGGACTGCCTGGTGCTGGACTACGCCGAGAACATCAAGCGACACAGCCTGGAGTCGGACGTGTTCACGCCGGAGATCAAGACCCGCAAAGCGTCAGGCGAGGCGGTGGAGATCCAGGTTGAGTGCCCAGCCTGCCACGCCATCAGCATGAAGAAGCGGCGCAATGATCCGATGTACTCCGGGCTGGCGCATGACAGGTTCGGTAACTTCCTTGTGTCCGGAACCGAGCGGGTGGTTGCCACTGACGCAGAAGGCGATCCGTGCGAATGGGATGGCATGGTGCTGACGACCCGGGTTATGGACCCATCCACCAAGGACGACTTTGGCGACTGCGACAGCAAGGAGGTGCCGGTTCCGGCGCACTACTCCCGCAGATGTAGCAACCCCGAGGCGGCGGTGATCAAGGGCGTGGCCTATCCATGCACTCACCGGTTTTCATTCAAGATGTGTCCGGACTGCCTTGCCGAGAATGACATAGCGGCCCGGCACTGCACCGAGTGCAAGATCCGGCTGGTTGACCCCAACGAGAAGTTGACGGAGAAAGCCGGAGTCGCGGGGATCATGGCAGAAGGCGAGACAAAGGACCTTCTGTGCCTCGACATCAAGTACGAGCCGTACACCGGGCAGGCTGGCAAGCACAGCTTGAAGGTGGTCTACAAGACGGAGATCGGGGCCATAAACGCTTGGCACACGAAGGGCGCGCACTGGATATTCAATCGCATGGCCACGGCCAACGGCTGGGAACTGGAGACGATCGGGGATGAGTACGCCGAGTGCGCCTACTGGCGGGCAGTGCCGAAGACGGTCAAGGTGAAGAAGACGATGGGACAGAATGGTTATTACAAATATGAGGTGAAGGGGGTGAGTTATGTATAGCGATCGTGAATTGTTGGAGTTGGCGGCGAGGGCTGCTGGACACACGCTAGGGCCTGATTGGGATTGCTTGCCGGAAGGGATATTTATAAACGGAGATGATCGCTTTTCTGGAACTGAGTGGAACCCACTCACCGACGACGGCGATGCGCTGCGGCTGGCTGGAGCTCTTTGGATTAGTTTAAGCCAAATGGGAGACGATGTGGCTGCTGAAAGTTACGAAAGAAGGGTTAGAGCGGTTGAGGTGATCAAATCCAATTCGGGGTGTCGCAACAAAGCCACCCGCCGCGCCATAGTCCGCGCCGCTGCGGCTATCGGGGAGGTCATGAAATGAAAAAAATCATCATAACCGTTCTCGCCATTGTTGCATTTGGACTGATGCTCAGTTGCGCCTCCGAACTCGACAGAAAAGACTGCGCAAGAAAAGGGCGCGAGCTAGGAGCCGAAGCCAAGATCATGGGTAATCGCTGCGTTATCAAAGGCTGGGGAGTGATCCGATAATGAACCTCACCACTCTATCCAAGCACGGAATCCCCCTCTACGGCGACCCCGACTGGCGAGGCAAGTGCCCCTTGGAGTCCGCCGAGGCTGTGAGCTTCTTCTGCCAGCTGCGGGTCGAGTTTCCCGAACTGGCCAAGGTGGCAACCCACATCCGCAACGAGGGGAAGCGCACTAGGCGCCAGGGGTATCAGCACCAGCAAGAGGGGATGAACACCGGCGCAAGCGATGTGATCATTCCGGCATGCCCGCCGATCGTGATGGAGATGAAGCGCCGGGACCACACGCTGTCATCCATCAGCAAGGAACAGGTGGATTATCTGGTTGCTGCTGCCAGCGGTGGGGCATTTACTGGGGTGGCCTTGGGAGCCTCTGGGGCTATGGAGATGGTGCGCGCATGGGTAGCCAAGCATGGCCGATGAACTGAAGCCAGTTCCGACTAGCAAGCGCTGGGGGCAGATGCCGAGGCACTACCACCCGGATGATGCGCAGTGGGTGTCCGCCAAGCTTGGCACCCTGGATCCGTCCCTGCGCGCCGAGGTGTGCGCGGCCTACGCCAAGGCTTACCTTGAGGCGTGGGGGGCTGAGCCGCTGAGCTACCGCAAGCACGGCAAGGCCAGATTTGCGGCCAACACCCGGCTGCGGGTGTTCATCGGGAAGCGGTTTGCGGTGTTCAACCGGTAAGCCTGCAACAAAACGCAAAATAATACACAAAGCGCCTTGCAATTTATTGCGGGGCGTTTTACATTAAAGAGGTCAACAACGCAGGAGATGCACAAATGAAAAATGCAGATATGCCAGCAATGCCGCAGTCATCAACCAGTGATGGTTATCCGTGCAACTACGCCGATTACGGCGGAGTTGGAATTCCAACAGGCCTCACCAAGCGCGAAATTATGGCAATGTACGCGCTTCAAGGTCTTTTGTCTGGATCAGACATCAATGAGCTGGTGGTTGGTGACGAGAGGAGCTTCTCTGAAGCTGCTGTTGATTACGCCGACGCACTTCTGGCCGCTCTGGAGGAAAAGCAATGAAAACCAAAACCTACCGCATCAGCGGTACCAACCGCCGCACTGGGCGATTCGAAACCGCTAACGTGCAGGGCGTCACGCCGGAGCAGGCGCGCCAACTGATGGGAATGACCCACTGCCGCATGGTGGTGTTGGATAAGCAGGGGGTGGAGTGATGGAAATGAACGACACCTGCTTCGGTAAGGCGGCCATTAAAAAAATGGGTCAACTCCCAGATGGGTTTCAGATTTTTGAGGCTGGATGGATGGAGAAGCTAGCCAAGGATTTCAACACCATGTTTGTGAAAGGCGCAGTTTTCAGAGAGGCGAAATCAGGCCCGAGAAAAGGCCAGAAAGTTGTGATGGTACCGGGCACAACTCGCACGGTGTATGTAACGAGGTCCGAGATGCAGGAGTTTTCCTTATGACCTTCGAACTCCGCCCCTCCAGCAGTGAAGCCTTCGCCGAACGACTTCGCAGCGCCGAGGTTCGCCGCAATCAGGATCTTGCCAACCCATGCCGCAGACCGCACACAACCAATGCGGCCGCAGCAAAGCGCCGCTGGGATCTGGAAGAAGAACAGGAAATGCGCCGCATTGCGCGCCAGCACAAGGAGATATGGGAATGAACGACAAACAGCAACTGGCAGCCATGGGCGACGAGCTGCGCCTAACCGAAGAACAAGCCAAGGGACTAGCTGAGCGACTGCCGCAAATGGAGAGATCAGGGGTGCTGCAGCTCACTGATAGCCAACCCCTGTGCATGGCAAAGCGCATCGAGGAGCTGGAGGCGCAGGGGCTGGCGATGGCGGGATTGCTGCGGGAAACTCTGAACATGGTTCCAGCCATCGGGGTTCAAGTGGCAGACCTTCCGGTGGTGGATGGCCTTCTTGAGCGCATCGACGCCGCCCTGTCCGGCAAGATGCCGGAGCCTGCGGTGCCTTCCGTGCCGGATGGCTGGCAGCTGGTGCCGGTGGAGCCTACGCGGGAAATGAGTATAGCTGGTTGCCAGGTTCCGCTAAACAAGGCGGCTAGGCACAACACCGTTTACCGAGCCATGCTCGCCGCAGTACCCAAGTCGGGCGCCAAGCCATGACCTTCGCTGAAGCCCTTGCCAGCGCTGAGGCGCAATACCAGAAACAGCGGGCGGCCTATGTCGCCGCCCTGTCGCCGGAGCAGGTGGAGGCCATCCAGCGCAACTCAGAGAATCAAAGGCCAACCGGCCGCCGCATCACCATCGAGCGGGAGAGTGGGTCCGTAGTATACCGGTCGCAGTGTCCGTATGTGGGAATTACCCGACTGATTAAGGGGGCCAAGTGACACAACAAAGCATCGACCAAGAGATCTACCGGCAGCGCCTGATCGACTATGTGAAGGTCAACAGCAACAAAAACGAGCAACAAGCAATCGACTATCTCGACCATAACTGTCCTGCGTGGCGCCAGGGTATTGCTCCAGTGGCGGGGGTGGTTGAGGTGGCAGAAACAGGAGATCAAGAATAATGACCATCTACTACATAGCCGGCCCAATGTCCGGCATCAAAGACCACAACCGCCCGCTGTTCAACAAGGTCGCAGCCGAGCTTGCTGAGCAGGGCCATAGCGTGCTGAATCCGGCCATGCTGCCGGACGGACTGAGCCAGGGCCAGTACATGCAGATCTGCCTGCCGATGGTGGCGGTGGCTGACGAGCTGGTCATGCTGCCGGGATGGGAGCGGTCAGAGGGCGCTTATATCGAGTTTCTGCTGGCCAAGAAGTCGAGCAAGGCGATTCGGGAGCTGGGTGGGCGCATTCTACATGAAGGCAATCAAGGAGAAGGCAATGAGTAACCAAACAGATCTGGACTGGCTGGCGCGGAATGTAACAAAAAAACAATTATCAGCCGGTGGATTTATAAAGAAAGATGCAGGAGGGGATAATGGAATTCTGCATATCACAGAAACACCAAAATCACCTGGATGGTATTTTCTCAGTGAGGTTTCAGACCGCCGTGCCGAGCTGCAGAACAAGCCGAGCTGGAAGGATGCGCCTGAGTGGGCAGGGTGGCTGTGCCAGCGTGATGACGGCATGTGGTTCTGGTGCATAGAGGAGCCAAGAGTAAGCAAGGATGGGTGGGAGACAAGGCACGAAGCTAGAGCAACATATCCATCTGGCGATCAGAATACTGAAAATGTACTCGGCGACTGGCGCGACACGCTAGAGCGGAGGCCGGAATCAACCAAACAACAGGAGCAAGACATGGCAAAGCAGTCAACTACGCAGCAAGCAGAAAAGCAACAAGACAACAGCTGGTTCGAGCGCGGGGAGTTGCCGCCGGTTGGCGAGGTGGTAACACTTAACTCCATTAATCCAAATAATTATTGGGCTCATCATGTTGGCGCTAAGCTAACAATAGTTTCTCACGACAAAGATACTCGCGGTACTGGTATCGCCGTTTACAGGATTGTTGATAGAGACGGGTTTAACGAGTATCACGGGTTGGCTGCTCATGCATTCCGCCCCATCCGCACCGAGCGCGAGCTGGCGATCGAGGAGATGGTAATAATCATGGCTGAAACCAAAAGGGCCAATTATCAAATCACTGCGGCATCCCTCTACGACGCCGGCTACCGCAAGGATCCCAAATAATGCACCGCTACTACCACCCCGCCATGTCACGCATCCACCCGGCGTGGCTGGCCGCCCCGATTGCGATATGGGCGATCCTGCTATCGGTTGCGCTGTCCGTGCCGGTGGCATATCACGAGCCTGGGGTGCGCCACGCGCTGCCCAAGCCGTACGTGCCGCAGTGCTTCACCACCGAGTGGAGAAGTGGCAACTACTGCGAGTTCAGGCCCGTTAATAGGGTGCACGGGAATTAAAGCAAGAGGGAGCATTGACAAAAATAACAGGGTTGCATACTATCTAGTTTCTGATATGTGGTTCATTCCTGTTGTTGTGCTGTGCGATACCCCTTTTGTGCCATTGCTCTTTGATTACATGTGTTATCTCCTGTGATAAGTGAAAGCCCCTCATTGAGGGGCTTTTTGTTTGTGGACTCACATCAGTTACGCAATATCAATAACCTTGAAGTAAACACCCTGCAACTCAATGGTTTCGTTTGACGTGGTGCGGATCCCAATCCTCACCGCTTGCGTCGTGCCCTGATATGCCGTGATCAATACTGCGTTCGTTGTACTGAACGTGATCTGGTCCGTAAGTATATCGGTAAATCCAACGTTAGGAGTTGCCTTGTTCGGTATCAGCCGCATTACGAGCTGGCCGGTAACAGTGCCGCCAGCAGTGTTGCGAAATGTCACCCTGGCCTCAAGATCGGAATACTGAGAGCATCCCGACACGTCAATCCAATCGTTGGCGGCGTCAACACTGCATTTCCCCGCTGGGTTGTTAAACGAAAACGCGAAAGCGCCGTCATTGTTGAGTGGCAGCATAGTGTTGGTGTTGCTTGGCACGATTGTCGAGTTGGCTGCGTTACTAACTTGAGCAAAGCGACGGATAGCCGTGCCGGTAGGTAGCGGAGTTGCTGGCCCTGGTGGACCCTCTGGACCTTGTGGACCCGCAGGCCCAGGAACCCCAGGAGTGCCAGGTGGAGAGTACGGCATATCAAAACCTCCAAAAAGTAATTCGAGCTGTCAAAGCGCCGGTTATCCCCGCCAGAGTAACCCGGCCCCGTTCCATTCTCCCGAAGAATACGGGCGGCGTGTAGGTGCTGACGTTCTTGACGTCTGCGGCGTTTACTGTCGCCCCCGAGCTAGGCGCAAGCCATGCCTGACCCATGGGCGATCCTTCCGGCTTTATCGTGCCGGCTGACGGACTGGCCAGCACAGTGCCCGCAGCATCGGTGAAAAACTCCACGTAAACTTGGCAGTTGTCAGCAGTTGATGCCCCCATTCCAGCCCTGGTGTAGTAGACCCCATCCGTCACTGGCAGCACTTCGCTGCCACTCGGCGCAAGCACCGGCCATCTTTCTCTTGCCATAAAGGCCTCCTTGGTTCTGTCAAATGATACCACTACCGGCAATCGACGGCATTGATTGCTCCATGACAGGTTTTGAATGTCAAGCCATTGTGCGATAATCATTCCGATGATGACTTGAGGATTAATTTGATGACCAACCCATCCGGCCACGATCCGCAGGGAGCCTATCAGCTCGGCAGGATGGCCGAAGCCCTATCACAGAACACTGTCACCCTGACCAAACTGGTTGAGGCAGTCGATGAGAATTCCCGCAACACTGTCAGGCTCGCCAGCAGGCAAGACAGAATGGAACAGACCATTGAGCAGATCCAAGCTGACCAGCGCAAGATGATCAACATCAACATGACCGGCCAGTCCACCGAGGCTGATGTGCGCAAGCGCCTAGAGTGGCTGGATCGCAAGTACCAGGAGGAGGTTAGCGCCAACGGCGTGAAGGATCACGGCAAAAAGGTGCTTTATGGTGCTGTGCTGGTCGCCCTGTTCTGGTTCATGTTCGCCCTCGTCAAAGATGCCGCCGTTGCAGAAGTCGCAACACAGCTACGAAATCAAACCGAAATTCGCAATAAAGGATAACCCATGCAACCACTAACCACCTCGCAACGATGCGCAGCCATCATTGAATACGCCATCAATCCTGCCATGGCTCTACTGCCACCCAAGATGACCAGCGACAAGGCCACAGTCATGCTGCTGGCTATCGGACTGCAAGAAAGCCGCCTGACCCATCGCAAGCAGATCGGCGGCCCTGCCAAGTCATTCCTTCAATTCGAATCTGGCGGCGGCGTGAAGGGGGTGATGACTCACTCTGCATCCAGCTCCCCGGCGCAAGCCCTGTGCCAGTCTCTGGCCGTACCATTCGACCGCGCCGCCATATTCCAAGCCATGGAATTCAACGACGTGTTGGCGTTCGGGCTGGGTCGCTTACTACTCTACACCGACCCCAAGGCGCTCCCAGAAATCGGCGACGCACAGGCGGCATGGGATCTTTATCAGCGGGTCTGGCGACCAGGCAAGCCGCACCGCCAGACATGGGATGAGCTCTACGCCGTGGCATGCAAGGTGGTAACGTCATGAACTGGATGGACATAGGCAAACAAGCGATCCAGATGGGGGCCCCGATACTCGGCGGAGCCCTGGGTGGGCCAGCTGGTGCAGCGGTGGGCGCCATGATCGCCAACCAATTCGGCATCGACACCCCAACCCCGGACAACATCATGGCCGCAATCAAGGCGGATCCCGAGGCCGCGATCAAGCTACGGGAGGTTGAGCTGCGACACCAGGAGCGCCTGACAGAAATGGAGGTTGACCGGTTCCGCATCGAGACGGCAGACGTGCAGGACGCACGAAAGGTCCATCAGCATCACTGGATGCCGTCAGTGATCACAATGGTGATGTGCGCCATGTTCGGTTGCATCGTCGGAGCCCTGTTCATCTGGGCCATCCCCGGCGAGAACAAGGATATCGTGGTTTACATGGCGGGGCAGGTGTCCGGTCTTCTGGCCAGCTGCGTGGTGTACTGGGTAGGGTCAACCCGGGCCAGCGCCAACAAGGATATGATGCGCAAATGAAAAGGGCCCGCGAGGGCCCTTTTCACATAATTAGTATGCCTTAACCCGGACTGCGGGTCCGGCACATAGCACCTGGAAATAGAACGCTCCGGAAGTTAACCCGACGGGTGTCGCGCGAAGGAAGTTTCCATTTAGTGTCCAAGTAAAACTGGGCTGACTTGTAGTCAGCCCGCCGGTAAGGCCGGTGGCGCCCAATTGAATTACCGTAGACCCCTTGCAGACCAACAGCTTGTAAACGGCGGTATTCTTCGCCACTTGAGAGCTTGGATCCGCGTTAGTCGCGACTATCGCGATCTCCCCTGCGAAATCAGCCTGGTGCCCCTGCGAGTTGGATAGTTCCGCCACGTCAGTGGCTGCTGTGACCGATAAGCTGCGGACAACTTTCGTGCGGTGCACATGGTGAATGTACCCGCCATTGGCGGACAGCGCGCCTGCCGGGAGCTCGTTATCCTCGTCGACCAGATAGGCACCGATCCCGTCTACCAGAACGTCAATGGCACCATTTGCCGGAGCTTGTGAGTAGCTCCCGCGCAGAATGACCTTGTTTCGTACCGAGTTATCTGCTTTCAGATACAGGAGGTTCGGGAACCCTCCATTGGCTTGGTTGTTCTGATAGCCAAAAATACCATTGAAGGTAAGGCCAACGTTCTCACCGGCAGCAGTCGAGGACACTGCAGCAAAACCACTCCTACCATTCGATTCCGACCCGCACCCGTTAACTACAGTCGAGTGGGTTTTGTTGAACAGGTACCCATATAAGGCACTGCTATCAGATGCGCAGGCGGTCAACACGGAGTAAGTGAACTGATTTATGTTGTAACCAGACCCCCCATTGCTAGCGGCATAACAGTTGTTAAGGTGCATTGATGTATGCAAACCCTGGAACCTAAAACCACCTGTTCCGGCACCCGCGTGAGTTGCGAATACCTGCTCAAAGTGGCCCATGAATCCGCGCTCGCAGTCGACACCATAAGCACCATTGAATCCGGTACGCACACGCTGGAGGTTGACGTGGTTCCAGGCACCAAATCCAGACTGGATTCCCTTTAGCTTTATGCCTGCTTGACCAGCCTTTTGAACTGCCAAGTCAGCGACTCTACAGAACGTAGGCTGCTCAAAGACAAGACCATCCTGGGCGTTTGGCGCGGTGTCAAAATCAAGCGTAGTCCCCTGCTTGCTGTCACCCTCGAGAGTTAGGCCCGATAGGCGTGATGCCTGAGAATTATTCAAGATAATGTTGTTTGACAGCGTGTACTTACCTATCTGGACATGGATCCTGCCCCCGGTAATTGTCTCGTCGCCAGTATCAAGATCATTAACTGCTGCCTGAAAAGCTGCAGAGCTATCAGATGGTCCCGGTGATGCGCCTTTATCCGCTACGCTATATCGCTCCCGCATCTTTTGCAGGGCCGTCATAGCGACAGATCCATCTCCATACTGAATGAACCCAATATTGTTAGAACCTTCAGGTGAAGATAATAGCTCCTTCAAATCAACATCAACCTTTGACCAGCTCAATTGATCAACATTAGGGTCTGTCAGGTTTCCATCAATCTTGCTCTGCCACAGAGTGACTCCGTCACCACCAAGAACCACAGCCCCCTTAGGATATCCACCAATAGCCGTTGCCAGCTCAGTGCTGAATGTTGGCTGCCCACCAGCCTGCACATAGCGCAGGATGTTGGTGATTTCGTAGAGTATACCGTTGAAATCCTGACCGGCTGGCGGGATCCCTCCGGCCTCAGGAGGCGTCATCGTAATGTCAGGAAAACCCTTATCATAACCGGCCTCGCCAGTAGTGTTGTTGGCGTTTTGCGGGATGGGGTTTTTGGAGCCAGTATCAGCCCAAGGGGTAATTATTTTTTCTGGTTCAGCGATAGACATTGATGTGACCTCATGGCTCTAAAATTGATGCGACCACGCCGCCCGGGCTGGGAACGGCGTCGCCCTGGAAGATTCCTCTCTCCCACGGCTCTAGTGTAAAGTCAAATACATACTGTATTTCCATTCCGCCAAAGTCTTCTACATAACAGCGACCCCTGCCCGGGAAGATTTGCTGAAGCATTTTATTAAGGTTGAAGGTTGTAAGATCTGATATGTTCGTGAAGGCCTTTGTCAGAATCAGGGTTCTGAATGCCACATCAGACAGATTGAAAGCTTGCCCCCCAGGATTTCCATCATAGAACACCCCACTACCAAACGGCAGCCAGCTCTGGTTTATGGTCCCAGTTTTAAACCCAAAGTAGTTGTCAGGGCGAACAGTTACCACTCTGCCATTTTCCAAGCCAACAATGCGGCCCCAGATATCCAAGCCAAAACCAACCGCCGTGTTCACATTCCACACTACGTCATAAAACTCATCAACCCAGGTCGCCGAGAAATATTCCGTGTGATAGCTGATTAGCTGCTTGATGCGCGGGGATGCAGCATATTGGCGCATGGATATCATATGGTCTGCACCTCGATGTCTATCGACGACAGGGTGGGGGCCTGGTCTATTCCGATTTCAAGAGAATCTGCATCAGCAGTTGCCACTCCCACCTTGATTGACAGTATAAGGATTGACTGGGAGATTGCGGAAACTCCGGCATAATAGCTGGAGGCAAAGATAACTCCTCCAACTCTTGCCCTAGCCTGAGAATCACCGACGCCATTGAACGTGTCTAGCACTGATTGCCGGACAAGCTGCTGAAGGTTTGAAGGGAGCGCTGTGCTTGCTTTGATCTGCACCAAGAATTTCACAGCAAGCGCGGCAGGCCGCTCAAATTGTATTTCATATGTAGGGTATGGGAATGCGACCCCACTCTCATCGTCCACCACCACAACCGTGGTGTTTCCGTCCAAGTTGCAGCCACCATTTTTCCGCTGGTATATGGCTTTTGCTACGTCGGCATCACTCCCACCTACAACTGCAACATAGACACAGTTTGGGGGGATGGAATATGCGGTAGGGCCAATCTCAACAGGGGTATCCCTTCGGTTGTCATATGCATAGACATCAAGAACACCAGTAACATCCCACACCGCGCCACGTATTGATGCGGCAGAACCTGATCCATTTTTGGATACAGAGGCGAAGCGACGGGCCTCGAAATCCGCTCTGGATTCAACGTTGGTTCCGGTTACTGCCGCCCCTGCGTTGTTGATGGCATCCCAGCCTAGTGACGACTGAGCGATCCGGTTCAACTCCCCTATCCCGAGCTGGATAGGGCCAGGAGTAGTGCATGCAAACTCAACCTCCGCCACGCCGCCTATTGGGAATGTGACAGTTCCGCTGGACGTCCAGTAAAGGCCGTTGACGTCACGAGCCAGAGCTCCGGCCGACAGCACTGCGCCTGGCTGCCCCGTGACCGTAGCCAGAACCACGGAAGCGGTGGCGCCCTTGCGGGTCAGGAAATAGATCCGTCCGATTGCGTCCTGAAAGCGCCCCTCACTGGTTGCCGGGTCTACGCCAGCAACCACAGATGACACAGCGGCGTTTGCGTCAGTGATGTTCTGGGTCAGGTTGTCGGCAAGATGGGCCTGCGGCGTGGCGCTGCTGGTGATGTTGAGATTACCGCCAAGCGCCACATTGTAGTCAGCAAGCACGCCGGTACGGATGGCCGTAGCCTGCGGCACAGTGATGCCTTGATAGGTGATCGTGAGTCTTGGCACGTTAGACATTGATTTGGGTCCCGTCTGTCAAGGTGACTTGGATTTGCCCGGTAACGCCACGGGCCTGGTCATAGATAAGCACCGGAGTTGCCGACGCTACGTCAGGGACGCGCAGCGCCTCCTGCTGGTACCATGCCGCCAGCGTGGCTTGCGCCGGTCGCTGCCCAAGCACTGATTGCTCGTAGGGGATGCCGTCATCGGTATTATATGGGGCCTCTCCGCGCCACAGCAGCGACTGACTTGCCACGTCCTGCGCCACAGAGTAGGCAGACGAAGACAGAGCAATGCTGCCGGATGCGTCCACATCTAGATCCCATGTGGTGGGGTTGAGAAACATAGTGTCCATCAGTTCGCCTTCGTCAGGGTGGTTAGGTGGCTGGCATCCATCTCTTGGCTCGGCGTTGGGCCGCCGCCGTGGGTGTGCCCGTTGAACAACTCCACAAACCGCTCGTCCACCAGCTTGCGCACATCGGCGCCCGTGTCTCCCAGTTTAACACCGGATGTGTTATGAACCAAAATCCCGCCCTCGGTGATCTGGACGTAGCTGGTAGGGGTGCCGTTTAAGAAGCCGCCCAGATAGAGCGCGTCACTGAAATCGTGGGATCGCCAGCTGCCTGGAGGGGCGACATCCTTTACAGACTTCACCGCCGAGATGTCTCGGGAACAGAAGCAGGCCATGCCAATGTCACCCGGAGACGGATCCACGATCACCGCATTGGTGCCGCCCTGCAGGCGGAAGTATGGCACGTTGCTGATCGTGCCGTGCTGCACTGTGTTCCCCTGGCCGTCCACCATATCCACCAGCACCTTGATATCCACTTGCCCTACCGGCGCCAGACCTGCATTGCGCACGGCCATCACCCGCACCGGCAGGGATGTCTGTAGCTTCAGCATGGCCTGTTCGATGGCAAATTTAAGGCCGTTCTGATGGCTGTCGAAATCTGACGGTAGGGCAAGTGGATTGCTGGTTTCTGCCATTAGCGGGTCCTCACGTATTGACTGATCGCATTCGCATTAACGTACATGAACCACGCGCCGCCAGGGGTCTCGCAGTCGAGGTTGATTGCCACGCTGCGGACGTACCAATCCCCGGCGCACGGGGTGACGCTGGTTTCCAGCTTGATCTGGCGCCCTCGGTAAATGCCAGGGTCATAGAGACACATGAAGTCTACCCCGAGGTGTGTTGGCGTGGGCCATCCTACCAACCCCAGCTCGCTATTCATCACAACTGGATCTTGGCTGCGCGGCGTACCGATCGGTGCGATGGCGATCAGCCCTTCGGACGGCTCTACCCACAACTGGCAGCGGGCCATGTCGCACAGCGTGCGCAGCTGGTTCAGATATGACCCGCTCAGGTAGGTATCAGAAACGGTAGCATCCACGCCGTTATTTTCCAGCGGTAGGCCGATCCTTTTGCAGAGCTCCGCTGCGATAGCGGTAACTTTCTGAGGCCCCGGCCACGATGTCGGAGGGTTGGCATCAACGGACGACTGCAAAGACTGGTAGGCCTCAACCATGAACGACACATCAGGCGCGCCCATGTAGTCGGCGTAGGCGCTGCCGATGGTGCCAAGGAAAAGCGTGTTGTACTTCCCATCTGGGCCGGTAGCCTCGACCAGCACTTCGTTACGCTGCAGCTCGGTGTTGACGTAGTTGATGATGGTTAGGCGGTTCATGACGTCCTGCGCCAGGCCCTTGATGCTGATCCGCGCCGTGGCGAACTGCCAGCCGCCCGGCGCGTTAATCTGCACAGACGAGCGGAACCCCTCATAGACAACCGTGTCAGGGTCGCCAGGGCCAGCAAATGACCCGGTGCGCATCTTGAAGGTAAACCTCAAGCCTCTGGATTGAAAAGAAGTTGCCACCGGCCGCCCCATCCTGTGTAGTCGGGCGCGTCATCGCCCTGGGTGTCATTGACTGCGATATCACCGATAAAGCCGGTGTACGGCACGCGCAGGATTGCGGAACGGTTCACCATCAACACCGTGTCACACAGCACCTGACCGGCCCATGACGCGCTCAGATACTGGCGACCGCCAAGCTGGCGCAAGTACAGGGTCACCGGCTGGCCCGCAAGCGTGACCTGAACGGTCTGGGCTGGCACGGCGCGCAGGGGGATTTGTTCTATTGCCATAAGCTCCTCACGGTCCAGTGGTTTCTGTTGGCGCAGTAACTTGAGAGTCCCACTGAATGTCCTTCACCGGCTCGATGGCTTCACCAAGCTGCACCCTGGCGGTGGGGGTTGGCGGTACGTTGTTCGGGTCTGCGATCTTGCTGTTGCTGTAGACCACTTGGGTCTCGCGCACTTCCTGCATCATCAGATCGGCGACAATCATACCGGCCCCGCTGGACGCCCCGCGCAGGATCCGGTACTCAACCAGCGTGTAACCGCTGTACCGCTTCTCGGGCATGACGATGTCCCACTGGGTTGGCAGGTTCAGGTTTTCTTGCAGCCAGTCGGTGATATATGAGCGGGTAGATGCCCGACCCTCCTTCGTAACTCGCAACATCAGCATGCCAGGATTTCGCACCTTGTTGTAGCTGGTGAAGCTGCCTCTCTCGATAGGATAGCTTGATGCCTCCGCAGATCCGTTGATCCCCATCTCTACGATGGAATCCACCATCACCGGGCCATCCTCCTTGCCCGGCTCGAAGATTCCCCACTTGTCGCCCGGGAACAACGCAGACCACAGCGACCCGATAGCCGAGCTCAACACACTGGTTATCGGCGCCGGTATCTTGCCGCTCTTGAGGACTGGAAAGCCAGGTATTCCGGCCATGTTAACTCCTTGGTTTGCCTTGTCGGCTTGCTATGGGGATTATTGCACAAAGTGGTGCGTTGGGGTATCTGGTGAGAATTGCAAGAAACAACTTGCGCATCAACGCAAGGCGAGTTATTGTTTCTGCACCAAACAACACAGGGAGATGAAATGAAAATTTATTTGAAATTTGTTTTGTGGTTATTTCTGTTTGCGTCATCGTACGGGTTTATTGTCCCGTCACTGATTTCCGCAAAAGACAGCATTGCGGTGATTGCTGGGCTTTTATTTTCAGTTGGTATTGCCCCAGCAATGTTGTTCGCTATCGGTCACGACATTTACAAAAAACACATCAAAAAGGACGAAGAGAAATGAAAAAGATTATCATGGCAATCATTATGGCCGCATCGTGCATGACACTTACAGCATGTGGACGAGCAACAGTCCCCGCGGGGTTTGTTGGGGTCAAGGTTGACCTGTACGGTGACGAGAAGGGCGTTCAACAAGAAGTGGTCGGCGTTGGTAAATATTGGCTTACATGGAATGAGGAGATCTATCAGTTCCCGACATTTAACCAGCTGCACGTTTATGATCAGCAGTTCAACTTCCAGACCAAGGACTCGATGAGTGTGTCAGCCAAGGTTGGCGTCGAGTATTACGTTGACCAATCAAAGGTTTCAACGGTGTTCCAGACTTACCGAAAGGGGGTTGAGGAGATAACTCAGGTCAACATCCGCCAAAACATCGCTGACGCCTTAATCAAGGACTCCGGCAAAATGGACATCGGAACGTTGGCAGGCGAAGGGCGATCCAAGCTCTTGGATAGCGTGACGGATGCGGTAAAGAAAAAGCTGGACCCTATCGGGATTGTGATCGTCAAGTTGAGCTGGACTGATGACCTTACCTACCCTCCGCAGGTCACAGCGTCCATAAACGCCAAGATCGAGGCAACGCAAAAGACCCTGCTTCGCGAGAACGAGATAGCCCAGACCAAAGCAGAGGCACAAAAGGCCATCGAGGCGGCACGAGGTGAGGCTGAGTCAACAATCCTTCGCGCCAAGGCAGAGGCTGACGCTATCGCGCTGCGTGGTGACGCTCTCAGGAAAAACCCTGAAGTCCTGCAGCTGGAGGCAATCGGCAAGTGGAACGGAACGCTTCCGCAGTACATGACCAGCGGCGCATCAACGCCATTCATTCAGGTTAAATAAAACAAAGGGGCCCCGCGGCCCCTTTCCCTCACCTCAACCCAGCATCGTGCTGTCGCACAATCTCCCCTCTCAGCCCAGACGCAATGCCCCGCACATCCGTCGCTTGGGTGTTCACTGTGATCTGTCCAATGCTCACCGACGAGTTACCACCACCGCCACCCTGCGCCATATTTATCCCACTCAGGATCTGCTGGTCGTTCAGGTAGGACTTGCCCGCCTCGTGCTGGCTGATGCCACGGATCATGGCAGCCGCCGTCGCCGGGTCACCGAAGTTGAGTTGCTGATTCGGGTCAAGCCCGGTTGTCTTCGACAGCGCATTGATATAGGCCCCAGTATTGTTGGCTCCCTCCGGCGCATAGACGCCCATGATCTCGGTAAGTGTGTCAATGCCGCGCTTCTGGTACAGCTGCAACTGGCGGTACAGGGCCGCAACGCCTTCCTCTGCGCTTTGGAACTTGGCGAAGGTGTGGCCCGCGACCGTCTCGCCCTTAGTGGCCCCGCGTTGACCGGCAAAAACCAGATTCCCCGGGTTGTTGTGGCGCTCGGCTACCGTGCCGCCTTTCTTGTTGGCGGTGGTCGGCCCCATGTAGTTATCGCCCTGCAGCTTGCGTAGCTCTTCGCCCTCGCCCTTGTTCAGCCCGCCAGAGTACAGCAGGAAGCCCAGCGGCGCCGCCAGAGACGCAGCGCCAGCGGCAAGGCCTGCCATAGTGGCCGACAGGGACGCAATTCCGCCAATGACCGCCGAGCCTCCGAGCAGGCGCAGGGTTGCCAGAGCAAGCAACAGTGACGTGCTCCACCCCTCTGTTTTCTCGTCCAGCTCGGCGAATATCTCAACGGCCTGCGATAGTGGCGGGATGATCACTTCGGCCATTTTCACGAATGATTCCGCCAGCCGCTCAAGCGACGGCAGCACCTTGATCACCAGTTCCCGGGTCAGCTTCTCCAGTCGCTGCTGGGCCTTGATCCAAGTCTGCTCAGCCTTGTAGGCGGCGTCTGCGTCCTTCTGGCTGAAACCCTGCTGGGCGGCTAGCGTGCTGCGCAGCTCCTTGCCACCCTTGGCGATCAGGTTGATGGTGCCCTCATCAAAGCCCATCTGTTTCAGATAGGAGTAACGTTGGTTCCGATCTGGGAATGCCTTCTCGGTGGAGTCTGCGATATCAGCCAAGATGTCGGTCAGCGGCTTAGCCTTGCCAGCCGCATCAGTGACACTTACCCCCAGCTGGCGCAGGTAAGGGGTGATCGCACTGTCGCCCTTCATGAATATTTCGGTTACTTGGCTACCCAGGTTCTGCAGGGTTCCAAGGAATCCCTCCATGCTCCCGCCGTTCAGCTCGCTGGCTTTACCCCAGCGGTGCATAGTGTCGGCGGAAATATTCAGGTTCTTGGACAGGCGGGATAGGTTGGCGCCGGTACTGACAACATCCCTGGTGAAGTTGATCAGCCCTTTGCCAGCAGTGAGCACAGCAAAGAACTTGATGGCCGAGCGCTGCATCTGGCCAAAGAACTCGGCGGCGTCCTTGCCGGACGCGGCGATCTGTTTGCCAACCCTGTCTGTTTTCTTGCGGGTGTCGGACAGCCCTTTCTCGGTGTCCTTCATGCCCTTCTGGAAATCCTTGTTATCCAGCCCCAGGGTCACGATCAGGCTATCAATCACTGTTGCCATTCGGCCTCCTACCCTGCAGCACCAGAAGCGCGTACACGGGCCATATTCAGTTGGTCAATCTGGTGGATCTCGAGCATCCGATAGGCATCATAGGGGCCGTAAATCGTCTGCAGTTCGTGAAGTGTGGCGAGCCGTGCTGAAACCAGGGTGGCGATGATGCCGGGGGTGTTTGAATAAGGGGCCATCTCGACCCCCTTACCTCCGGCTTGCTCGGAGACCGTTAGATCTGCTCTTCGCCACCGGTAGAAAAACCCAGATGCAGCCCCATCACCTCTTTGCGCAGCATGAAGCGGGTCCTCACGTCCTCAATATCACCATCCAGCAGGGCGCGGGGTTTCTGGGTTGCTGGCACCAGAATTTGGACACAGGACATCATTTCGTCCAGTAATGGACGTGCCATATCCGGAGCAACCCCGGCTAGCGCCTTGATGCCCTGCACGGCAAGTTCTCTCATCGGCGCTTGCAGGTTCAGGTCCACATTACTGGACGCCACTGCTTGTAGCGCCCGGAATGCCCACCACTCCGCCGCCTCGGCTGACATCTCGGTGATCTGGTACTTCTTGCCCGCGTCGCGTCCTTCTGCAATTTCAACAGTCTTGGTGCGTCTCATCGTCTCATCTCATCGTCAGTTATTGGCCGGCGCGCCAGCCATAGAAAGAATCAAGGCGACCATCTGGCCGCCTTGGGATTATACCAGAGGGGTGGGGAGTATGCTTTCCCACGTAATCGTGAATGTGCGGGGCTGCAAGGTGCGTTGTGCGGTCGGGATCGAAGTGTGCCGGTTCAGTACGCCACGAGAGAGCGTATAGGACCGCTCAGTGCCAGGCAGGGTGATGACACCACCGAGGCGAAACACGGTGCGGTTGGCGTCCTGAGCCAGCACGATGCCGTCAAAAATGTCGATACTGGCAGAGTCGGCTTGCAGGGTGATCGTCTGAGTGTACATGCGCGGCACCCAGCCAGCAGACATGACGCCATCAACCCCCAACACAACCTCGGCCGTGTCCGCTTCGTCAGTGGCAAACGCTGCGTCGGCAGCGTAGCCCTGGATCTGAGTGGCAGCCAGCGCGAAGTCTGCCGAACTCAGGATGAAAACGCTGTCCGCGCTGGTAATCGTACGAGCCATGGTCGTCTCTCCTTAAAGTACGGCGATTGACGCCAGGGTGATTTGCTGGATAGAACCGCCGTCCATGTACCACAGCTTGACGGGCGGGCTCTTGCGCTGTCCGCGCACCTGGGCGGTTGCTGGCAGGATCTGCAGGTAATAGCCTTTGCTTTGCAAATCTGAACTGATGTCCAAACCAGCCTGCTGAGCTATGGTAGCTTTCTGTGCACTGCTCAACAGCACGCCGGTTCGTATGCTGCCGTTGTTCAGCGCCTCGGCGATCGGGTCTTGGCACCATGAACGCAGCAGAGTCTCGCCCAGCGCGTTGTACGGGGCCGAGTTCACCGACAGCAAGCCATTGAAGATTGCTAGGCGTAGCTGGGCATTCAGGTACAACTGAGACATGAAGGAGTCAGCCCACTTGAAGCTTGAGCCGTTCATCTGGCCGTCGTACATGATGCTATATTCGTTGCCCTCGCCGCGATCAACGTAGGCGCCGTAGTAGCTGGCGTTGTTGGAAAGCACAGCGGTGGCGTCGGCCAGGCTGGAGATGGAGGGCTCCAGCCCGGAGAACTGGCGGAACGCCATGGTGCTGCGGCCGTTGACCGCCTGCCAGTCGATGGAGCCCGCCCATCCACACGCAGCAGCTGAATGCTCGGCCTCTCCGTAGATCACCAGGGTGCCGTCGTAGTTCATGGCATCCACGATGGATCCGAAAACGGCGGCATTGTTGGTGGTCTTGTAACCAGAGTCATTGTCCCACGCGACATAGGCATAACCCTTGTTCTGGGTGTTGGCCCACTGAGCAAAACCTTCATGCTCGGTCAGATCGCACTCAAACACGGTCATGAAGTTGGCCCAGTTGTAAGACTGGTCCTTGACGCGCGCCATAGCAGTGGCCGGAGTGTCTGCATCCACACCCTGGGACAGGATGCCAGCGGACAGGCCCAGCGACTCGGCGGCGGTGCCGGTGGCTTGGGTGATGGTCGAGGTTGCGCCATCAGTGCCGGAGGTGACAACAAAGAGAGAGGCGGTTGCGTCCCAAGTCACAGCGGCCGGACCGGTCAATGCCAAGCCGGTGGTCAGCAGGGAGGCGGCGTTGGTGAAGCTGGTAGCAGCAGACAGATCCACACTGGCATCAGTGAAGGCGGTGCCGTCGATAGTTACGGTCAGCGTGCCGGTGATGGCCTTGACCTGCGCCAGGGTGAGCGCCAGCACTTGGCCACGCAACCACGCAGCACGATCCAGCGCAGCATAGCCACCGAAAAACAGGGTGCCGGGCTTTTTGAAGCTGTTGTCTGGGCCGTTGAAATAGAACCCAGCCAGCTTGTACTGGTCGGAAGTGAAGCCGTAGTAGTTGCCGACGCTATCCAGATCAGGAAAGCTCAGCAAGCTGGACACTGGGGTGGTCAGGCCCTCATCCAAAAACACAGCGTTGAGAGAAAGCGGGTTTCCGCCTGTCCCCACTACTGCGGGATTGATCGTCACGATTTGACTTACGGGGATAGGCATCGCCTGCTCCTTACACGGGGTTGAGTAAATCGGCTGCGATCACCGAAGTTTCACCAACGGTATCGAACTGCTCGGCAGCCACGTTGATGACTGGATTGTACTGCATCGAGGCGGTTATCGTCCAACGAGCCTCGTACTGCTCCTCGCCGGTGATGAGCGGCGACTGGATGCCGTCAGAGCAGTACAGCGGCTTGATGTTGTCCGGGAAGTTGTCCGGACCGTACGAGCTGCGCAGCAGGGTTTTGGCCGTATTGCACATCTCGCCAGCTTGGCCGTCATAAAAGTCGATCTGGACATCAATACGGGTTGAGCGCTGAAAGTCGGCGCCGGTCACCATGTCGTAGGTGTTACGAGTGGTGGCAAGGTCATATTGACCCATCTCGGTCAGCACGATGCACGGCGGCTCTGGCATGGCGACACGGTTGACCTGCGCTCGGACTATCTGCGTCCCGGCCGGCATCAGCGGATCCAGGAAATTCGCCAGTGCGGCGATCACGTTGTCGATAGTGATGCTTGGCATGGCGCTCATGCTGCGGACCCTTGATAAACGATGGCCACCTTGCACCAGTCAGGCCATGTCTCCAGCACCTTAACAACAAGCCATCCCTGGCCGCCGAACTCAACAAGATCGCCACCCTTGCTATCAGGGCGCACCACCCCGGCCAGATTGCCGTACAGATAGGCGGCGCGAATGGTGCCCTGGATGTTCAGGCCGTCCAGCTGTTTGAGGTCCTTCCCGTCCAGCGCCTGGATGTTGGCTTGCCCCGTCTCGATGGTGTAGGCGGGAACCTGACGGCGTGATGCTGGGTCGATGATGTAACCGCTGGACACCTTGACGTTAACTGGCGTGTTTGGGTTGATGGATTGCGTTGCCGCGTTGGCTATGGCGCGCAGGTTCATTCGTCACCCTCCATGCGGACTTGATAAGTGGTGGAGCGGAGCATGTCGCCAGTATCGATAAGCGGTTTGTTGAATCCCTTCTTGGCGACAGTGCTTGGCGCGTTGGGCGGCGCTTGCCAGCCGACAATGGACGACTTCAGGTCGTCGTTGATCTTCTCGCCAATAAGACCCAGAGTCTGACGGGTGCTGTAACCGGTACTGACGGCAGCCTTGCCAAGTAGCTCGGGCCAGCCCGCTGACTCTTTGGCGATCATGGAGCGGAAGAATGGTCGTGATGGTGCGCGGCTGGTGCCGAACTCGTTCCAGAATGCCACCTGCGCAACCGGCGTCCCGTCAGGGTAGGTGGCGCCAGACATAAAGCCAACGTCCAGCTTGCCGGGTGCCATGTTCTTGGCTATCTCGGCCAGCTTTCGGGCCAGCTTGTCGCCGCCGGTTAGGGTTGCCATCAGTATGAATTAAATCTGTATTGATGAACGATGACTGGCATGCCGATCACTAATAGCGCAGCACAGACAGCGTTATGGATTCTTGTTGGCTGCATTCCATATTTCATCATTAATACCTCGTCGGCCTTGCCACGTAACGGAATGAGCGCAGATAGGCGGTGGCGGCCCAGAACTGCGCACCATAGGATGTCTGCACAAACCAGCTTGCGCCCATGGTGGCATTGAACTCCAGAGAGACGCTGACACTGCCCTCTGTCGCGCTGGACGTGCGGCCAACCGGCCCCGGGATGCCTCCAGGATTCAACGCCCCAGCCAACTGGGCGATGTGCGCCACCAGCAGCCAGAACAGCAGCAGGCGCTTGGACTCGTCTTGCACTGGGCAGTCTTGGTTGGCAAGGAATAGCTGCGACCGCACGAAATAACCATCCAGCGCAGCATCTGGCACCGCGCTGAATTCTGGATAAGCCGCCTTGAAGGCGGCCGGGTCAAAGACGACGGCCGCCATGGGTTACACTCCGGCCGGTTGCGCCACTGCGCGAACCAAGGCCATGATGCCGGTCTGGATGTCAGTCTTGCCGATGGCAGCCCACTTGGCGGGCTCGGCCATTCTGAATCTAGACAACTCCTCTTTGGCCTCATCGCTTTCGTTTGCAGCATTAGTTTTTGACAGGTGCTGACCAGTAAGCATCAGGCTAAGCTCATATTGCAACTCAAGCAGCTCAGCGCCCTTAGCTTTGATGCGATTCATCAAGTCAATCTCTTCCTGACTCAGCTCGCGGTATCCCTTGATTTTGCGGTGTTGGTTTTCCATGGGTTAATCCTCTGACTTCTTCAGTCCGCTCTCTTCGGCGCTCGCACCCTCAAGGCCGGTCTTGTCCTTGACGCGCTCTTTGGCCGCCCCTTTGGCCTTGGCCTCCGTGGCCTCTGCGAAAATCGCGCCACTGACAACCGGGGCGAAATCGGAGTGCTTGGCGATCCACTCATCCCAGAAGTCCTTGTCCACCTCAGTGTAGCCGCAGTGGGTCGGCTGAATGAAGATCGCGCCATTCATGTCGGCGTTCTGGCCGCGCAGGGTAACGCGCTTCTCACCGCCCTTGCCATCTTGCAGTCGCAGTACCAAGCCATTCGGGAGGCGGCAACCCACAGTAACATTGCTCATTATTTGGATCCTTTTTCGTCAATCATCAGCGCATCAGCATCGAAAGTCCCGGTGCGTAACATGCCATCCACAAACCACGCACAGTCAACTGTGCGGCCTGCGATTCGCTCGACGGTCATACTTGGCGAGCCGGAGCGTAGGCGGACGATCTCACCGGGGGTAAATTGTCTCATCTACTTGCAATCCTTCAGCAGGATTTCATTAACAGCTTGCTTTACTCGGTCTGGCAGGCAATCAAAATCATCCCGCAGCGCCTCGATAAGCTCTTGCACCATCGGCAACTCAGTTGCCTTAACTTCCACGGTCAGTTTCAGCGCCTCAACCATCATCTTCATCCTCAACAAAAGAGGGGGCTTTCGCCCCCATCTTAGCACAGCATCAGACCCCAAGCATCGCCTCGATCGCCATCGGGCGATAGATGACGGTACCCCAGGTGCCTTGGCTCTTCTTCTGCTCGAAGGAGGACAGGTTCACCTTGACTGGGTGGGCGCGCATCTTCTCGGTGAAGCAGCAATCCCAAGTGCGCTGACCTTCGATCTCATCGACAACCAGTTGCACCAACTCGCCGGAAGCGGTGGCGTACTCGGGCACAGTTTTCACTGTGATGCCCGGGTAGTTCTTCTTCAGCAAGTCGGCAACGTTGACGTTGAACTCGTTGGTGAAGGTCAGGGCCACTTCGGAAGTGGGCGACATGATCAAGGTCATGCGGCTACCCAAATCCACGTTACCCTTGAGGCGGGATTGCAGGTTCCAGTACATGGCCTGGATGTCCGCCAGCACTTCCAGTGCGGTTGCATTCGGCACGCCGCCAGCGCCCACCCACTTAACGCCGCCAGCCGCCTTGGTGGACGGGGTGAGCGGAGCGGACAGCGCCGGATCGTTGGTCATGCCGTAGTTCTGCAAACCAGCCACACCGAACAGGTAGGACTTGTTCTGGAACTTGTTCAGGGTCAGGACGGAAGCGATGTTGACCCGACTCGCCCAATCGATCTTGGCGGCGCCTGCACGCTCCAGCTCTTTCTCACCCCACTGGGAAATGGTCTGATAGTGGAAGCTCTGGCGCTGCGGGAAGTTGGTGTTAACACCAGTGGAACCGGCGTTGTTGTAGTCACCATAGGCCGCAGTCTGGCCGGTGGATTCCACGACAGGGAACATCGCAGTTTCGGTAATCCAGTCGCCCTTCTTCACTTCGGCGCCAACCGCCTCGGCGGAGCGAATGGGGGACACCAAGATCTCGATCATCTTCGGATCGATGTAGGTAGTCAGGAAGGCCGGGATACCGGAGTTGCCAACGGTAACCAGACCGGGCTGAGCATCCATCGCCAGCTTGTAATCGTAAGCCACGGAGGAATCCATCGCCATGGGTTGCGCACCCATGAAGTGGACACCGGCGCGGAGCTCCAGCTCGCGGAAATCAATAACTTTGGGCATGATGGCCGCTCCTTAAAGGGTGATCACGGCCAGCTCGTTCAGAGCGCAGCCTTGGGTGATGACGAAATCGGTCTCGATGAAACCCGCGATAGTCGCGCCAGCTGCGCCAGCTTGCACCGTGCCGTCGGACAGCTTGGCAAACACCTTCTGCCCCTTGGTAGCGGCTGCAACGGTAGCAGTTGCCCAGTAATCCCCGGTGCGCATCACGGTTACCGCGAAGCCCTGCGGGATCAGGTTGCTGAATTCGGCCAGGTAGGTGGAAATCAGCGCCTGCTGTTCGCGGTGAATGAAGCCATCCGGCTTGCCGGTGCCGGTGTTGGACACCAAGCCGGTGGTGGCATTAATCCACGCAAAGCGACCTACGGTTACGCCAGCGGCGTCAGCCACATACTGACCCTCGCCTGCCGGGAAGGAGGCGCGGGGGTTGGCGGTGGCAAAGTCACCAGCGACAGCGGGAGCCTGCTGGTAGTTTACGGTGTTTTGAAAACCCATTTTGTAGGCTCCTTACGCTTGACGGAAACGGTCAAGACCGAAGTCTTTGACTGTGGAGGCTGCATCTTCAGCGATGCGCGGCGCCGACTTGGCCGGGGCTTGGCGATCTTTGAGTGCGTTGAACATGGAGCGCAGGCCTGGGGCTGGCATGTCTTTGTGATCGACACCCATTTTGTCCAGCGCGAAGCGATATACCTGCTCGGCTGAGTCCATGCCAATGACATCGCCGACTGCGTGACGCACATCGACTTTGGCCTGCTCCAGCCGTTTGAAGCCGACACGCATGGAGTCCATGGCGGCTTCAACGGTAGCGTTGACGTCTTCCGGCTTCATTGCTGGGTACTCGTCCTTGGCGGCGGGTAACATGCCTTTGACGGATTCGAGGTCTTCCGGCGACAGCTTGCCAGAAAGGAATGCCATCAGGTCCGGCTCGTCTTGGCCCATCTCGCGCTCAAGTTCGACAGCCTCTGGGGACTCTTCAACGCCGATAACGGCGTCGATAATCTCGTCTGCTCGCTCCGGGTCAATCTCGGAGTCCATGGACAGCATGCCTTTCAGCACAGTTGCTTTCTTGAAGGTTTCCTTCTTGGCATCCCCCACCAGGGCCGCGAAGGCGGCATCCTGTGCGATCGTCGGGGACAGGCCGCGAAGGGAGACAAAAAGGGCCTTGCCCAACTTGCTCATTTTCATGGCGGGGATTTCCTTTGGTTGGTTGAAAACTGTTTGGTGGTCGGCCACTACTACATCAGGCCCGGCGCGGCCGACTTCTACGAGCGCCAGGTGGTTACCGCGAATATTGCGCATGACGCCATCGTATGCCTGACCGTCAGCGGTTGCGCCGGGAGTCATGTCGGGGTCATAGCGGTATCCGCAGGAGAGTTCGCATTGCTTCTCTGACTCGATGCCAGCGATTGCCGGGGCATCCCAGAAGCATAGAGAGGCCTGAAGGAATGGTGCGTCGAAAGTGACATCGGAACCGATGGACCCTACCACGTTGTTTTTCTGCGGCGAGTCCACGGTAACAGGGATGTGCTTGTTGAGGATTGGCAGGTTGTTGAACGTGCCAGCACCCTTGGCCAGCTCATCTGGATCGCGGTACAGGCTGTAAACCTTGTCGCCGTTCAAGCCTAATTCCTGCCAGCCCGGGATCTCGCGCCCGTAATACGGGTTGACCACAGCCTTGCTGATGTTGGTCTTTGCAACATGCAGTCGCCCGTCAGCGTCAACACTGCGGGCGGATTGCCGGTCGAAGGCCATCAGGTTTGGATTTGGCATCGTCTGAACCACGTTTCATGAACTGCAACAATGATAGGGCTTTGGTGATTTATTTGCAATCAGGGTTGACAGACTGCATTTATTGCGCAATGATTCTTGCGTTAATTCAGCGGGGTATTTCAAATGGCAGTAACACCAGAATGGTTGCTAGATGCAGCGTCACGAAGACTCAGCGAGCGAGCGAGAACCCCGCTTTACCGATACGAGGCGGCAAAGAAGTTTGTTAATTTGATTACATCAAGTCACATGCCAACACTCGACGGATTGCGTATAGCTGGATATGCAATGAGTGACGGCAAAGTTAAAGAGGCTTACCACATTTACTTTTTGCTTACCATGAGCAGCAAGCACAGCAAGCACAACATCGATCGCATTTACAAAATGATTCATGGTTAATTCAACAGGAGCAACAGCAATGAAACTCACCAAAAGCAAGCAATTCCTCGCCGACGCAATCCACGCAAGCGGGAAGGGGTGGCGCCATGGCGCAATAAGTGCGGCGCAGTGTAAGTCAGATCTGACAATTTCCTTCTACCGTGACAAGCCATACAAGGACGGAATCAAGTGGTGGGGTGAGCACATTGATGGAGCTGACATTCCTTGTGCCAAGCTATCCCCCAACTGGCACCAAACTTGCCTCAGCCGCGAGGAGTATTTCAGCGCGTATCCGGCAGAGCCGGTGGCTGATGCTGATGGGTGGATTGAGTGGAATGGTGGGGATCGTCCGACTGGGGTTTTTGCAGAGGATGTTGAGGTAAAGCTTAGAGATGGATGCGTTATTACGAAGTCTGCCGGAGTTATCGACTGGCGCCACTTTGATAACAGAAGTGATGTGGTAGCCTACCGCCTGCACAAGCCAGAGGTTAGGACTGAGTTATGCGAATCGGTAATGCGCAGCATTCCAGAGCCTGAGTATGATGATGTCGATTCACGCTTAGCCAAAGCATTGGAATTGGTTAAGGCGGCAGCTCCTCACTTGCTTAGTGATAAATACAAGTTCAATGGTGATGAAGTAATGGGAGAGCGCAAGCAAACCATAGAGCAGCTGGCGCAGGACTACCGCGATACAAAGGGCCGCGCAGAGCGGTTGCAGCAGGAGGCTGACGATGCCAAGGCGGCCACTGATGCCAAGCGGGCTCTTCTGGTAGAGGCTGGCAAGGTGCTTGGTCTTGATGTGTCGCCAATCACCATAAAGCAAGAGCCTGAGCTCGTGATTACCGACTGGCGGGATTTGATGATTGGGGATGAGGTGGAATATTCACTTGGAGGCCAGAAGCACAGCATAGGGATGATTGGCAAGGTGGTAAAAATTGACCCTAATGATGATGATATGAGAATCCGGCTTAGATTTGGAGATGGGACGACAGGATGGCCGAGCAAGTGGCGCTTTATCCGCCGCCCCCTAACAACAAGGACCCATCATGCAAAGCAAAGTAATTCCAATAGTTGGCGCCATCGGTCTGATTTCAATATGGGTTTGGCCAACTGGATATCTCGGTTTGGCAATCGGCATCCTGTGTGCGCTTATCGCAGCAGAAAAGCATTTTAGCTAAAACAAGGCCCCAGTCACGGGGCCCTTTCTTTTGTCAAAACGGCAGCACGCTCTTGCTATGGCATGTCAGGCCAATACCTATTACCCTTGGCGAAATTTTCCGCTGCCGTGATTATCCTAAGATTACAACTAACATTTAATCCACACACAAGTTTGGATCTTAGTGGGACAATGTGATCAACATGCACACCATCCAGCATGGATGCCTCTGCGTAAATCTTTTTTATTTCATCTAGGTTGGCCCACTCAGGGGTTGCGTTCACCTCTGCGGCTCTGCGCTTTACTTTTGCTAGCGCAGCCTTATCTGGGTTTGTGCGCCTCCAGTCCCTTGCCCTCTTGTTGTTGCACTCCCTATTCAGTATGGAGTATTCCTTTAACCATTCTGCGTTTTTTGCTCTCCATAGCTTTATGCTTTCCGCTATCTTTTCTTTATTGGATGGATCGGAGCGATATTTTTGATATGGCGCAATCCCGGACGCCGCCTGTGCCCTTACCTTTTCAGATATGGTTTCTTTGTTGTTTTTGTAATAACTTTTTGACCAGTCTCGGTGTTTTTGTGCGCCATCCGGAGTTGATCTTCGCCTTTCCCTGTCCACCTTGTCGCAAGACTTGCATGTGAATCTCAACCCATCTTTCTTTTGCTTGTCTTTGCAGAAATTAGAAATCGGCTTCTCTTCTGAGCATTTTGTGCATTTCTTCATGGCTGTCTATTCCATATCGCCTATTGGAGTGATGCGGAAATTTGATAGACGATCAAACTTGTCGGGAGCTACCCTATCCGCATGTAAATCATATCAGAAAGGAAGGACTGATCTACTTGTGCAGCGACAGCCAGGTTTTTGACCGGGCTTGATGTATTCCCCATCAATCAAGCATCCTTTTGCTATCTTGTACCTCTTTCTGTCGGCCGCAACGTGCGATTTGCGTGGCTCTTTGCCACCATGAGAATGCATCCATTCCGCCTCCACTATGCCTATCTCAGCCCTTCTCCTGTCAACCACATCTCCATTAAGCTTGTTGCATTGATCTCTTGCGATGAATGCGGCTCTCCTTTGGGTTACTCCATATCTATATTGCAGCTCCTCAGTAATGGCAGCCAAATCTCTTCCTGATGAGTATCCACGCATTACGATCCCCTCTACCTCTAGGAAATACTGCTGCGGTATCGACTTGATTAGCGCCACATTCTCCACCACGGCAGCCTTTGCCACGTCCTGCATGGAGCGGGTCATCTTGAAGTCTACCGCCCAGCCGGCATCCTTGAGCGCATTCTGGAATGAGTTGTCAGTGGCCTTGATGGCGCCAGAGGTGAACCGCTTGGCGATGTCGTCGGCCATGTCGTTGAATCTGGCTATCCACCGCTTGGACACTTCGCGCACATTGGCGGCCATCTCGGCGGCGGGTAGGGCATCCTCGGCGATCTCAGGAGGCGCCTGCCGGTACTGTGCTGTCAGCCAGTATTCGGCAGAGTTGCTCATCTCCTTGATGAGCCCCTCTAGCGCCTTGCGGTAACGCGCCTCCACCCCGCGGTTGGAGTGGATGGCGCGGACGGTTTTGGGTTTTGTGGCCATTACTGGCCCTCCTCACCCGGCAGCACATCTGGATCCGGCACGTCAGGTTCCCCGCCATCATCATCAAACATCCCGGGCTGCACAATCTCCAGGTCACCATCAATGTTGTCCCAGCCTGAGTCAGGGTCGTCTGACAGCTGCTGGCGAACCTCCTGTGGGTCAATACTGCCAATATTGACGTAGATATTTGCCTCCTGCGCCTTGTTGAAACGGATCTCGCTCTCCTCCTTCGCGCTCGGCTGCCACAGCGGCTTGAACTTGAAGGTGATCGAGTCGTCAATCTCACCCCACAGGTGCAACTGGATAACCTTCAGGCAGGTGTCGATCGGCTGGTAGTAGTAGGCCTCCTGGATGGAGCTTATCCAGTCGTAGAACGTCCGGATCTCTCCCTCGCTACTCGCGTTCAGGCCAGACGGGCTAATGCCGGTCAGAATGATGGCAGGGGTGCGGCTAACCGAGCACATGTGCTCCTGAGACTGGGCCTGCAAGTCGGACAGGCCGGACAGCGGAGTGTTGACCTGCACAATGTCCTCGGTCTCTTTGTCAAGCACACCCATCCCGGTGTTTGACTGCATGTTGACAAATATCTCGACTCGATCAAATAGGTCGCCACCATCGCTTCCCGTTAGGGTCTGAGCCATATTCGTCGCCAGAAATGTCTTGCTGAACTTGTCAATCAAGTCGCTGACTGACTGCCGGGTGCGCAGCCAGTTCTCAACGTAGGGCTGGGCCAGCTGGGACAACGACATGCCAGAGAAGTTGTATGCAGGCTTGAGCATGTCCGGAAGCGGGCGAGTGATGATGGTCAGCAGGCGGGAGGCATGCATCTCATGGCCCAGAACCCACCAGGTGTTTGGCTTGTAGAAGTCTGGCGCGGTCGGGTCGAGCGCGTTGTAGGCGCTGGGGCTGGTCCACATCGGCTCAATAGTGGTGAAGTCGCGCAGGCTGCCCTGCTGGATGGTGCGTGGATCCAGGATCAGCGGCAGCGATATATCGGCGCCCTTGATGTTGATGGACACCTGACCCCGACCGAACAGCGTCTCCTGCTCGGCGGCCTGCCGGAACACGTTGCGCAGGTTGAAGTATTCGCAAGCCTCCTCCAGCTCCTTGATCTTGTCGGCCAGCGCCTTTGCGTCCTTGCGGCTCTTGCTTGTGATCTCGATCCACTCACGGGTTAGCTCGTTGCCGTGGGTTGAGGCAAACGCCCGGTACTCCGCCCGAGTGGCCAGCGCTGCAAGGTTCTGGTAACCGGGGAATGGCTGGATATTGGCCGCATAAAGGCCGCCAGCTGCAGAGTTGAGAAACTGGTAAGTCGGACCACAGAGGGAGTCCATGGCCACGGCCGGGGTGGTGCCGACTGGGACGACGCCCGGCATGAGCTGGGGCGGCGCCCACTTCTTGGCGCTGTCGCTGGCCCTCCGCTCCATGGACTTTATCACGGCGCGGCGCATGGCCAGCTTGCGGGCCTTTTCCTGCCCTTCCTTTTTTCTCACGTCGGCCACCTTGTCCAGCATGGCCTGGGTGCTTTTCTTTCTGTCAAATGGCCACATGGGCGCTCCTTGTAAGTGTGGTGGCTACCGCCTGCCCATAGGATACCGCATGGCGCGGGCCTTGGCTTCTGCCGAGATCTTGATCTTGCCGCGCACCGGGTACAGGTGGCGGACAGCTTGGGTCATTGAGTCAACCTGGTCGTCGTTTGCCCCGAACGGGAATGACGACATCTCATCTGTCAGCCTGGTTACCCATGGCGCGATGTCTTTGTGCGGCAAGTAGATGTTGCCGGCCTCCCACAGGTAGGTGATCGCGTGAGCTCGCGCCAGCTTGGAGCCGTCAGGCTCAACCGGCAGCAATCCGGGAACCTCCATCTTGAGGGAGTCGATGATTGCCGGGCCGTTGGCCTTGTCCTCTATCAGCACCGCACGAATGTCGTCACGCGATGCCTTGAGCGAGACCACCGCCTTTTTGGTGTTGGTAAAGCTCATTCGGTCCCGCACCTGATCCAGCAGATAGCAGTTGGCGTCCTTGCGGCCCCACACCTGACCGACCACATAGTCGGATCCGTCGGTATCTTTGAATGTGCAGTCCCACGAGCAGATCACTTGGTCGAACTTCTCAGGAAGATCCTTTGGCAGGTAGAACCGCTGACCATGGTCAAGGAATACAGAGCCACCCTTGGCGCTTGGGCGCTGCTGGAACTGTCCGGCGACGGCGTGACTGCCCATGAGCTTTTTGTCGCGCTCAACGACGTGCGCCGGGAACCGGTCGGGGAATAGCAGTTCGCCCTCTTCCTTGCGCCAGTCCTCCCAGCCGATCGAGGTCTTGCAGTGCCTGTCGCGCTCGTACTCCATGGGCAAGCACAGGTGCTCATAGCCATAGTCATCGGACAGGATGATGCCGGACACGTCATTCTCGTTCAGGCGCTGCATGACAATCACGATAGCGGAGTGCTCAGGGCTAACCAGACGAGTCGGCAATGTCTCCTTGAATATCCGCTCAGCCTCTATCAGCGCTGCTGGGCTGTGGGCATCCTCGGCGCTGTGCGGGTCATCCCAGATCACCCTGTCGCCCCGGCGGCCAGTCATTGAGCGGACAGCGCAGGCTTGGCGGAAGCCGGTGCTTTCGTTCTCGAAGCTCAGCTTCTGGTTGTTGTCCCGCATTAAGTTGGTGGGCCAGAGCTTCTGATACCACGGGTCGGTCACCAGTCGACGCATTTTGGTAGAGTCTCGCACCGACAGGCTCTGCTCGTGGGACGCCCCGATCACCCGATTGGTAGGAATGCCCTTCGGCCCCCACTCCCAGGCGGGCCAGTACACCGACACCAGGGAGGACTTGGACGTGCCGGGGGGTATGTTAATCAACAGGCGGTTGATCTGACCCTTGGTCACAGCCTCCAGATGCAGGCACACCGCATCCATGTGCGGGCCCCACACCAGAGGCATCCCGGGATCCAGTATCTGCCACGCCCGCTTGACGAAGTTAGCCAACGAGCGGGAGCAATATTCCCGCTCTATCTGGTCGAGCACATCAGGAGTCAGCAGCATCACGCGCCTTAAGTATCTCGGCCATTGCAGAGTCGGACAGCTCGCCGATGTTGATGGCGCCCTTGGGGGTCATGCTGCCGTCTGAGGACTTGAGATCGATGATCTGCTTATCCAGCCCCAGCAGTTTGGCCTTGCCCATCGTGGCGGCAGTGGCAGCAGCGGCCTGGGGGGTCTCGGCGCAGAGGGCTGCCTGGCGGTTCTCTTCCAGCTCCTTGAGCAGGGTGTCTACGGTGATTTGGTTGCGCTGCGCTGACTTCTCTTGAAGCTCTGCCACTCGCGCCACAACATGCTCCCTGGAAAACAGCTGCGCGGCCTTGACGGATACGCTCTCGGGGCTCCATTTTTTAGACTTTGGATACCCCTCTCTGTAGGCGTCCGATTTGGTCGCCCCTTTGGCATATGCGAGACATGCCACCTCTTCTTGTGCGTTGCACTTTCTCATCTTCATCATCTCGCTACTAACCAATTGCTACCGCAAAGTCTACCACTTTTCGCGCCGCAATAAAAAAAGCCCCTCAAGTGAGGGGCAAAGGTTGGCAGTGCACAGGATATTCCACAACTGGGGTTGCACCGGAGTGACCGGAGGACTCCAGCTGCATGGAAGCCTCAAGGTCGCGTTGTTTAGAGTGGTAACGCCACCACGCCCAATGCAACCTCAGTTATGTGCCGGTTACAGCGTCCGGCGAGCTATGGCGGCGTATCGGCTACTGCCAGTGCCTGCTCTGATGTGGTGGCCGGTGCTGCCATTCCGGCTTGTGGACTGTGTAAGTCTCAGCTTCCTGTCTCGTGGCTATCGAGATAGTAATCACCCCTACAGTGACCCCACATGGCTTTTGGGCTTCAACCCCGTTCCATTCGCGCATCAGCCTGCGCATTCACCACAAATTCATTCTCACTCAGCTGCGCATTAAACGCAAGCTCTATTTCCCATAAACCAAAATATCCTCCACCTTCTGCGCCACCCGCTTGCGGGCCTCGGCATCCGCCACACGATCACTCCATCGTTGCAGGGCCTCTGCCTGCTCCTTGGCTTCCAGCTCTGCCCGTGTAAAGGGGCGGCACTCCACCCCTATCAGCACGTTGTTCACCTCGCAGACGTCGCCGCCGTGCTGGGCCTGGTAGGCTGCGATCTTCTCGGTTTTGTACTTCTGCCAGTGCGGGCCTACCCCAATCACCAGTACCACGACAACCGCCAGAATCATGCGCATGTGTCACCCTTCCCCGCGAATAGCATCAACTACACGAGAAAAGCCAAATGTAATCCACATCCCGACAAGCTGAATGGATGACTCGATAGACTCTCCGGTAAATGCGCTAACTGCTGCACCGCAGCCAAGAGCGATTGCACCTATAGAAAGCCAGTTTGTTTTCATATCCGATCCCCATTATTAAGTTCAATAGTAAACGCCCGATAGGTCGTCATCACCAGAGCTAGGTCTGCTTGATCTGGCTTATCCACCACCAGGGCCTTGCCCATCAGCCTGACGCTATAGCCTCGGTCTTGCAGGTAGTAAGCGCCATGCTGGGCGTCGCATTCGGTGAGGAACTCAAGCTTGATCATTCTTCCAACACCACTTGCCCGCCAGCCATCTCCTCCAGCATGCGCCGCAGATGATGCAGGCACCCCGCCGGAAATGGCTGTTTGGCCAGCCCTTTGAAAATCAGATAAACCCGCTTGTGCTCCACCAACCCAGGCAACTGCCTGTTAACGCAACGTCGGATCGCTGTGTTCACCTTGCCAGCACGGTGCACCTCGGCACACAGCTCAACCGTGACCAGTGCCGAAAGGTAAGCGCATGCCTCGGCGTCACGGGATGTATAAGTCGTGATCACTGCGCAAGCTCCTTGCAAATAAGCAGAAGGGATTCTGACTCCGCTTGAACTTTTGATGCCCTAGCAAACCTCGACTCACAGAACCCGGCTCGGGCGTTGCACCACTCTCGGTTCTGTTCTTTTTGGCAATGTCCGCCAGCCCGGCGCCATGCGGTGGCAGCCTCTTTAACTTGCCCCTGGCTTTCCATCTGCGCGGCTTCTGCTGCGAACTCGTTGAATGATTTCATGGCTATCCCTCTGTGTTGTTTGTGCCGCCCCGTGCAGGGCGGCGGGTTTGGTTACTCGAATTCCATTTCCACTGGTTCGGATGCGTCGGCGCTGCTGGCTGGCTCCAGCTCCCCCTCCAGAACCTCGCCTTGTGATGCGTCAGCCTGCGCCGCGTAGGCTTGGATCCGCGCCTGGTGCTCGGACTTCATCAGGATGCAGGTAGCCTTTGCTTGGGCCCACTGACCATCAGCCTCCAGGCGACTGCGCAGCTCTACGCACACGGCGTTGAGTGATGCCTCATCGCCACACTCGGCCATGTCAGCCTTGATGGCGTCCCAGTCGATCGCCTTGGTCGCCGGGGTGATGTCCTTTTCGCGGGATTCGCGGGATTCTCGGGACGAGTTGGCCGTTATTCTGGAGGCTTCGTCGTCGTCCAGCACTTCGGATATACCAAATGCCTTGCGGACGCACTGCCCAAGAGATTTGCCAGCAAGCATGCGGTAAGAGTATTTCTTCCATGCTGGGCTGGTGGGCACGAAAGCCTCCTTCATGTACTCGGTATGAGGGGTAGGGAATCGGCGGTTCTTGACGTAAATCTTGGTTGTGACTGAAACAAGATCACCCTTGCCGTCAAAGTTGTCGAACTGCTCATACCCGTCAAATTCAGGGTGCCTGTTGGCGATCTTAATCCAACCATCCAGGCCTATCATGACCTGAAGTTTCCCGCCGCTAACGAATGCATGCCCCTCTCGGATGAACGGGTTTAGGTCGTACTTTGCAAAAATACTGGAAACCACGGTCATTTCTGCGTTGGTGGCTTGCGCTCCGTGCTGACCTTTCCCGCTAATGATCATGCCTCGCAATACTTCGGCAACCTCATCTTGCGTAACCCCGTTGCTCGCTGCGATTATTGATAGTGCGTTGCTCATTTTGGTTCTCCTGTTCATGTGACAACGCAACAACAATAAGTCATGGCGTTGTTTATTGCAAGTTGTTTTGCGTTTTATTTTAGCTGCGCGCCCAGCGTGGCAACTCCAGCACCTCGACGTGCATTCCGGCGCCGAATTCCTCCATCTCCCGCACGCGCTCCAGGTCTTCTCTGTACTCCTGCCGACCGGCATCCACCCAGGCTTGCTCAAGCTCAAACACCCGCACCGGGTGCCGCCCAATACTGCGCCGCTGGCCAACTGCCACGAAGATGAATCTCGGCCTGTCGCCTGTCCACTGCTCGTAGATGTCGGAGTAGAAGGCGGCCTGCACGTAGTAGCGGAACTCCTGAATGGATCTGGCAATGTGGCGGATGTCGTCCACCTTCTTGACGTCCACCAGGATGTTGCGCCCCCTAATGAGGCGATCGGGGCGACACTTCACCCGCACGCCTTCCAGCTCGCCGAAGATGCTTGACTCGCTGATACCGTCACCGGTCAGCAGGTCCCGCGCTGTCGGGTGCGCCATGATGCTGTCACGCATGGCGATCACCATGTCGTATGTGTCGGCGTCCAGGGCGATCTTGCCACTGGCCTTGCAATGCTCGGCAAACGCTTCCACCCGCGACCTGTCCGCCGCTGTCCGCCCTCCCGACGGCGCCTTGCGGTAGGTGCCGGCAAAAACGTCAGGCTCCAGGGTGGCGCAGTGCACATGGGTGCCAAGATCTACCTCGTCACTGCCAACCGATGGCGCGTTGCGGGCCCACTCCAGCAGAGACGGCGACAGATGGATGTAGTCCAGATCGGACTTGGAGTAACCGCGCTGGGCGCGGTAATCGGCGTTGCTTAGTCCAAGGACTTGGTGGGCCATTATTTGGTGCCCTCCACGAGGGATATGACTCGCCGCAAGTCTTCGGTGGAGACGCATACCTTGCCGCCATATTCCACCTCAAACTCGCAGTCTGCCAGCGCCTGCTTGACTGCAGCCAACAACGCATCCCGCTGCTCCCGCAACATAACCAGCTCCGACTGCTCCCCATTGGCATACAGCCGCAGGCCGGTCTCGGCGATCTCGTCAACGGTGAGGAAGAATGACGGAGCCCACTCCTTGATGCGGATGCCCCAGCAAAGAACCTTGCCATCAGCTAGCTTGTACCAGCGAGGGTCCCCATTCGGGATGGTGGCGTGAGTAGTTCCTTCGGGTGCTGCTGTCCAGTCGATTACCATGATGTTTCTCCTGTGTTGTATATGGGCCACTGCAGCGGCCCGTTTTTACTCAATAGTGAATTCTGCAGTTCGGTACAAGCCCTTTACCAATGGCAGTCAAGACGGCCTTACCCATCTCGACATCGATCCCCGTCTCAGCCATCAGCGCATTCAACGCGGCGCGGTTGATTGCAGTGCGGTGTGCCTTGTCATCCTCGCGAGCCTTGCGGGCCATCTCGGCTTGGCGCTCTTCCTCGGCCATGCGGTCACGCTCGGCTTGGGCTGCTTGCTGCTCTGCCATGTACTGGCGATCGGCCGCTGCCTGCTCGGCTGCAATGCGGCGTCGCTCAGCTGCTTCGGCGTCGGCTTGGCGTCGTTGCTCGGCTTCCACTGCGCGCTGTTCTGCCAATTTGGCGTCCAGTTTGGCTTGCTCTTCCCTCTGGCGAGCTTCGGCTGCTCGGCGCTCGGCGTCTTCGCGGTCACGGCGTGCGCGGGCCTCTTCCTCTTCTCGGGCCTTGCGGGCGACCTCTTCGGCGATCAGGCGATCGCGCTCTTGCTGCTCGCGGATAGCGGCCTCTTGGCGGAGACGCTCCAACTCTGCTGCCGTTGCCTCTTCACGCTCCAGTCGCTCCAGGGTGTCACGCAACATGGTCAGCGCTGTTTCGTGGGCCGCCTTGGCTTTCTTGCGTAGCTCCGGCCAGAAGTCGTCCAGATTTACGGATTCGGCTTCGGCAAGCGCAGGGCGCGCAGAATTGCTTGTGGTGAATTCCGACGCGCAGCGAGTAGGGATGCCTGCCAGCATGGCTAGGATTGCGTCCTGCGCAGCCTGAGCCCGCTCCAGCGGCTCAAGAATGGTCGCCTTGAGGCTGTCGAAGCGCTCGATGCTCTCACGGGCATTCGCTTCCAGGATCTTCGGAATGGCCTTGATGGCGCGCAGGTGGTCGCGGATCGGCTTGTCGATGGCGGTCTTGCTGCTTGCCACCTTGGCGGCCAGGGCCTTGATGCTAGCGCGGCCCTCTTGCGTCTCAACGTCCGGCACCTCTGCGGTGACTTCGGCCTCGACCTGCTTGTAAAACGCTTCCAGTGCCGGTGCGGTGAAGTGCGCCGGAATGCTAGGCAGGTTTGCCTCGTTGGTGTCGGCTGGGGGTAGAGTGATCAGTTCGCTGTTGGTGGTCATGGGTATCTCCTGTGATTTTCGCCAGCCCGTATTGACTGGCACAGGGAAAGAATACACCGGCAGGGATTTAATGCAAGAGGAATTGCGTAAATAAATAACCCCGCACTTAGCGGGGCTTGGGGTGGGTCTGGGCGAATGCTAGTAAATGCGCTTGACGACCAGCTCGCCAGTAGCCTCATCCACTGACAAGAAAAAATCCATCCCAGTTCGGCATTTCGTGGTCGCCACGTTACCACGGATCCGCTTTTGCTCTGACTTCGCAAACCGGAGCTCCTGACCAATCTTCATATCCGAGATCTTGACACGAGGTCTTTTATCGATTGTCGCAGCGCTTACCGATGCCGGAATTGCTTTGGTAAACCTCATCAGCAGGTATGCAAAATGCTCCGGCGACTCAGGCATGATCTTTTCGCCTACCAGGATGCCCTGGATGATGCGGATCTGTTCATCGTACAGGTCGCCGATGTTTTTGTTGATGTACTCAATGCGATCACGGGTTTTGTTGTCGGCCATGATTTCGGCCAGATTACGTGGGATTTGGTTTTTCATGGGGTTGCCTCGTGTTGGCCGTGACTTGAGGTGTGCTGGCAATCCGGTCACGAGTCGGAGGTTCGGGTGCCCCCTAGCCAGCAACGAAACTCTACCTCGGCCAGTCGCTGACGGCAACCCATCAGCGGTCATTTTCCAATAATTTCCATGCAAGATGTTAAGTCATTGATTTTCATGGTTTTTGCATTTCCGGTTCACTTTTGCACAAGGATTTACACAACACCAAACCCTTGCACGGCGTGGCTTGCAGGCTGTTTTATGTATTTTTGTATTTTTTATATATATAGATATATAGATATATATATTACAGTAACATAAGTGATATATGACTAAGGGGGGGTATCATTACAGAAATTAAAATAGGGAGGGGGGCTTGTGTGAAAAAAATGAAAACTTACACAACCCGGCCTACAAGCCGCACCATTACTGGGTTTGCACTTGTTCATTTGCTGTTGTGCGTTTGTGCAAAACACACAAAAGCTAACCCACAAAACCGATTACAATATAGATCTGTAATCCGGCCTCGGACGTCTAGACGTGTTTACTTCCGATATTTCAGTAATCACCAGATTGTGGCGCGGGCCACCAACCGCCCACAAAAAAGCCACCGAGAGGTGGCTTTCCGTCTTCTGTCGGCTTTGGCGTCCCTACTTCCTCAACCTGATCTGCTTCCCGCTCGGGTCCATCTCCACCTTGCCGCCCAGCATCGCCAAGGCGTTTTGCATGGCGTCCTGGTTAGCCCCGTCCAGTTGCTTCTGGATCTGCTGATAGAACTTGCGGCGCTTCATCTGCGCTTTGATGACGCTCACGTATCGCCAGCCGTCCTGATCGTCCTTGCGGCGGTCTATGTTGATCATCTTGAGGATGGCGGCCTGCACTGCTTCCAGCTTCGCCTCGATGGTCTCCTCTGTGGCCCCCTCGTTGATCTTCAGGTTGCTGGTCAGGTGCTCCAGGCTCTGCAGCACAAGCATGAGCGCGTAACGCACGTAGGCGCTCTCAATGCGCGCCCCGTCGCAGCTGTAGTTACCCAAGGCCATGATGGACGACAACGACATCACACGTTCAACCAAGCGGGCGTAGATGGCCCCCACACGCGGGTGATTGCGGTAGTGGTGCTGGTCGTAGTGCTGCAGAATGGCGCACATGTCCCGCTCGGCGTCCGGCGTTATGTCGTAGCGGAACGGTGACCCGTTGAACTCGCTGTCCACACTGTGCTTGCTCTCGTCGTCGGCAAGCTGGCATATCAGCCCGATCTGCGCCTTCAGCATCTCGAATTGCATGTCCTGGCCGCCAGCTGGCGCATTCTTCAGGTCCGCAATAGTCAGGCGCTGCGGGGCCCGCTCAATGCCGCAGTCGTTGATAAGCGCCCGCCCCAGAAATCCCGACTCAATGCTGTCCTCGTCCACGATGGCGGCCAGCTTCTGGGGTGTTGAATAAGCCAGCAGGTGCAGAGATGGGTCGCGCACCCCATCCCGGGCTGTGATCGCCCGCTTGTCGTGATCGGCCAACTTGCGTTCCAGGTGCTCGATCTCCAGCTGGGCTTTTTTGATGCGCCCCTCTTCGTGGTCTTGGTTCATGTGGGCGATGGCCTCGCGCTTTGCCTCGATCACCTTCTCCACCCTGGCGCGGGCCGTCTCGATATGCGTCAAGAACTCATCCCGGTGCAACTGTGATAGCTTGTAACAGGAGGTGGTTGATAGCTCCATCAACGTGCTGATCACGTTCGACATGTGCTTGTTCTGCTGGCTTCCGGAGTTGGACGACAGGATCTTCTGGGCCTCGTCCACGACGTAGAAGCAGTGCCCGTTGTCATAAATGGCCGAGCGGATCACGTCCTTGTCTGAGCGAATGTCGCCATAGATAGTCTTGCCATGGGCGTCCAGC
>JACCEA011255486.1_pt1 | contig 44105 bp, 41 predicted proteins | sample 7449851 | NCBI WGS metagenome assembly JACCEA01 (sample SAMN15323453, study PRJNA562643) | freshwater metagenome | isolation source: river surface water | place: USA:Blue River Watershed | collected 2017-08-18 | reverse complement strand
CAATTATCTGCTGTATTGCGAGAAGGATGAGGATACCTGCTATATACCAATGGAATGGTGAGCAGAGAGTCCATATTCTTTTGATGATATTTGTTTTTTTCATTGTTTTGTAAAGGTTCTAGGTTTATAGTTATTGTCGTTAAAATCAAGCCATATTATATCATATAATATATACATTTGTCTACTCCCACCTAATCTCACTTTTTCCGTATTTCTTAAGATATTCATTTGTTGCACTGAAGGGTTTTGAACCAAAGAATCCGCTATGTGCAGAAAAGGGTGAGGGGTGTGCAGATTCGATAACAAGATGCTTCTCTCTGTTTATGCATTGACCTTTGTTTTTTGCATAGTTTCCCCAGAGTATGAATACAAGATTTTCCCTATCTTCTGAAAGTTTCTGTATGATTGCATCAGTGAACTGTTCCCAACCTTTTTTCTGATGTGAACCAGGTGTATCTGCACGTACGGTAAGGGTTGCGTTGAGGAGAAGTACTCCTTGTTCTGCCCATCGTGAAAGATCACCATTCTTGTGAGGTTGTATACCAAGATCAGATTGTAGTTCCTTGTATATGTTTTTAAGTGAAGGGGGAAGTGCTACTCCCTCATGTACTGCAAAGCAAAGTCCATTTGCTTGTTGTGGGCCATGGTATGGATCTTGTCCAAGTATGACAACTTTCACCTTATCGAAAGGGCATGTAGTGAAGGCTTTAAATATATCTTCAGGATTCGGATATATTGTATGATGTGCATACTCTGATGTTATGAATTGAGAAAGTTTATCGAAATATTCTTGTTTAAATTCATGTTCAAGTACCTTCTTCCATGATGGTTCTATGTGGGCATTGTTCATGATTCGTATTGTATCATTTCTTCTTGTGTTACAATATTTACATGACATTACGTAATCATTTGGAAAAGTTTGATGTATCGTTTATTCACCTTCTGAAAAGAATTAGTGTTCCCTCAGCTCGAGGTGCTCTCTTTATTGTATTCTTCTGGTTCGGTATTTTAAAACTCATTGGTACAAGTCCTGCAAACCCCCTTGTTTCAAGTCTTCTATCTGTAACCCTACCATTTATGAGTTGGGATACTTTCATTATCATTTTTGCATTCTATGAAATGATTATCGGTATTTCTTTCCTCATTCCAAAAGCAGAAAGACTTGCAATTGCCCTTCTGTTACCTCATATGGTAATGACTGCACTTCCTCTCTTCTTTCTTACTAGTTCAACATGGCAGGGATTCATGACACCTACTCTTGAGGGTCAGTATATTATCAAAAACCTTGTCATCATCGCAGCCGCAATCGGTATTGCTGCTCATCTACATCCTTTGAAGAGGAGATAGTATGAAAAGATTACTATGGTTTCTTGGTATATGTATTCTTTGCCTATATGTTTTTTCTCTTCGTGCTCAGGATACAGTAGTTACATCTTTATACCTACCACAGGGAGAAGTATCTCTTCTCATAGCAGATACAGAAGAATCTCGGATACGAGGTCTCAGTGGTGTTTCAAGTATGAAAGAAAATACTGCACTTCTCTTTGTTTTTGAACATCCAGGAGATTATCACATATGGATGAAGGATATGCTTTTTTCTCTTGATATCATGTGGCTCGATGAAAATTTTGAAGTTATTCATATTGAAAAAAATGTTTCTCCTCATACATATCCAAAAACTTTTTCTGCTCAAAAAATGAGTTCTTATGTTATTGAGGCAAATTCTGGATTTTGTGAAAAAAATGACATTTTTGTCGGAAAAAAGTTATTTTTTAGCAAAAAAACTATACAAAGTCATTAAAAAATGTTCGAAAACTATTTTTTCTTCAAAAAGTGAGTTATCCACTTTTTGAATCTTTTTGCGCACGGTACAATTACTCCTACCTCAAAATTATTAGCAATAAATTTACACCTTATCATATGAGTATATCTATAAAGAGAAGTGACGGTACCTTAGCACCTTTTAATGCAGATCGAATCAATCGTTCTATTGAGCGAGCATGTATTGGTCTTGTTGATCCGATTGCAATGGTTACTCAAATTGCAACTGAGACTCATCTTACCTTGTACAATGGTATTACTACTGATGAGCTTGATATGGCAACAATTAATGCTGCCGTACAGAATATTAAAGAGGATACTCAGTATGATAAGGTTGCTACTCGTCTCTTGCTCAAGATGGTGTACCGAAAAGTTATCGGAGAATATGATAAGGATAATATTCTTGATTTAAAGGAGAAACATCGTCATGCTTTCCTCGACTATATAAAGAGTGGTGTTGCTAAGAACAGACTTCATCCACATATGGCTTCTCGATTCGATCTTAATGAACTTGCTCAGGTTCTCGATATTGATCGTGATGATTTCTTCGTGTATGCCGGTCTTGATGGACTTATTAATAGATACTTCTTGAAGAATGATCTTCAAGAGCCAGTAGAAACACCACAGTTCTTCTTCATGCGAGTAGCTATGGGTCTTTCGTATAATGAAAAGGATCCTACTGCATATGCAAAAAGATTCTATGAAAAGATGTCTACCCATGCATATATTGCTGGAGGCTCAACAAATCTTGGTGCTGGTACAACTCGTCCCTCTCTATCAAACTGTTTCTTGCTTGAAATTCATGATGATATGGGACATATTGCTAAGTCAGTTGCTGATGTACTTCTTCTCTCTAAGGGATCGGGAGGTATTGGTACTTCAATCACAAAACTTCGTGCAACAGGCTCACCTTTGAAGTCGAATTTTGGAGGTGTCTCGAGTGGTCCAACTCCTTTTGCAAAGATTATTGATGTTTCTATACGAGCGGTGATGCGAGGGGGAAAGAAGAAGGGAGCTCTCTGTTTCTATATGGAAAATTGGCATATTGATTTTCCTGAATTTCTTGATTGGAGACATAATGCGGGTGATGAACATATGAGAATGAGAACTGCTAATACAGCAGTATTCCTTTCTGATGAATTTATGAAGCGTGCACAGGCTGGTCAGGATTGGTATATGTTTGATCCTGCTGAAACTGCTGATCTCAATGAACTTTATGGAATTGAGTTTGGTAAACGATATGCATATTATATAGAGAAGGCAGAGAGAGGAGAATTGAGAATGTTTAAGAAGGTTCCTGCTCAAGAACAGTACCGACAGATTCTCGTATCCCTCCAGTCTACATCTCATCCATGGCTTGTATGGAAAGATACTATTAACAATCGAGCTCTTAATAACAATACAGGTACTATACATATGTCGAATCTCTGTACGGAGATCTGTCTTCCACAGGACAAGGACAATGTGGCGGTATGTAATCTCGCGTCTCTCAACCTCGCTGCTCATATTCGAAACAAAGAAGTTAATTGGATGCGTCTTGAAGAAAGTGTGCGTCTTGCTATACGACAGCTTGATAATCTTATCGATATCAATGAACTCCCTATACCCGAAGCTGCTAAATCAGACAAGGAGAACAGAGCTATTGGTCTCGGAGTGATGGGATTTGCAGATACCATCGAACAACTTGGTATGGCATATGACAGTGAGCATGCATGGAACTTTGCAGATCGAATATTTGAATTCATTAGCTATATCGCAATTGATGAGAGTGCGAATCTTGCACAGGAGAGAGGATCATACAAGAACTTCATTGGTTCTGAGTGGTCTAAGGGTCATGTTCCCATCGATACTGTTCGAAAGGTAAATGAATCTCGAGGTATTCCTGTGTCAGTTGATATGCAAAGCAAACACAGAGGACTTAACTGGGATATCCTTCGAGCTAAAGTGAAGAAGGGTATACGTAATGCAACTCTCATGGCTGTTGCACCTAATGCAAATATTGGTCTTGTGGTGGGAACTACTCCAGGTATTGATGCTCGTTTTGCACAGGTATTTTCTCGAAACAAGATTTCAGGAAAATATCTTGATCTTAATCATAATCTAGTTAAAGATCTCAAGAATATGGGTATTTGGGAGAAGGTACGTGAAGCAATTATCGAGAATCAGGGAGACATTTCAAGTATTGCTGAAATTCCTCAGCATATAAAGGACGTATACAAGACTTCATTTACTACATCTCCGTATGCATATATTGAAGTTGCTGCTCGTGCTCAAAAATGGATTGATCAGGCTCTTTCTCGAAATATGTATCTTGAGACACGAGATATTGATGAGACAATGGATATCTATATGACTGCATGGAAGAAGGGACTTAAATCAACCTATTACCTTCATATGAAACCACGCCATTCTGCTGAACAAAGTACAGTCAAGGTTAACAAGGCTGAGAAAATGGGAAAGAAAGGTTTTGCATCTGTTGCGTCCTTGAAGAAAGATGACGTTGTGGTAGTATCTCCAACAGCAGATTCAATTGAAACACCTTTGAATATTGTAATGACAGAAAAGGTACTTGTAAGTGTTCCTCAACATTCTGAAGAACCTGTGTCTGTTAAGGTAGAGGAGGTGGTGGCGCGTGTTGAGTCTCCTGTTGTGCACGTCGATATCCCTACTCCAATTTCTTCATCATCTGAATTTATTTCATCTCATCAATCTAATGACGTTTCTAATGGTGTGGAGTCATCTACTACATCATCAGGATCTGCTCGAGGATTTGCACGAGCAACAAAGGTTATGAAGGTATGTCCTATCGATCCTGCAGAACGAGCTCAGTGTGATAGTTGTCAATAATTATTAATTTAAATTTATATACATTCTATGCTTATAGGAAAAGCTTCACCGGAGGATACAAGTTTACATCCCATTAAATATCGATGGGCGTATGAACTATACTTACAGGCTGTTCGCAATACATGGTTCCCTCATGAGATTACCCTCAAGGAAGATCTCGATGATTGGAAGAAGATGACTGATGATGAACGACATGCTGTTGAGTTTCTCATGGCATTCTTTAATCCTGCTGAGCTCATTGTGAATCGTTCAATTGCCCTTGGAATATATCCATATCTCAAATCACCTGAGTGTCATTTGTATCTTGCAAAGCAGATGTGGGAAGAGGCGAATCATTGCGTGTCTTTTGAATATGTTCTCGAAACATTCCCTTTTGATCGAGAGAAGGTGTTTAATCACCATCTTAATGTTCCTTCAATGAAAGCGAAGGAAGACTATATCAATCGATATATGAAGAGAATGACTGAAGTCTCTCTTGATATTGAAACAGTTGAAGGAAAGAAGGATTTCATTCGAAATCTTGTTGCAACTAATATCGTTATGGAAGGTATCTGGTTCTATTCAGGATTCATGGTAGTGCTATCATTCCGTCAAAGAAAGCAACTTAGAAATTTCGGTTCCATGATTAACTGGGTGCTCCGAGATGAAAGTCTCCACCTTAAGTTCGGTATGAATCTCATTCATAATGTTCTTGAGGAAAATGAAGAACTTCTCACTGAGGATTTTGCAAATGATATTCGAAATATCATCATCGAGGGAGTGGATCGTGAGATTGATTACAACAAAGATCTTTTCCCTAATGGTATTCTTGGTCTTAATGCAGACTATGTAAATCAGTATGTAAAGTATGTTGCTGATCGACGTCTCGAAGAGCTTGGATTTGAAAAGTACTACAATGTAACAAATCCTGCAAAATGGATGTCTGCTGCAACTGATGTGTATGAACTCGTAAATTTCTTTGAGGCACAGAATACAAGCTATGAAGTTGATTCTCATGCACATGGAAACAAGAAGGAAGAAAAGAAGGGAGGGGAGTAGATATTAACATATTTCTATTTTCTAAATTATTTCTACTGGTATAATTAAGGTTACATGAAATTACAGCGCATTTTCTGCAGCATTATTATTTTTTGTGGTTTTTTTCTGATATATAGTAGGGTAGAGGCAGCATACCCTCTTGGTTCTGAAGTTGTCTTTTATACCTGTGAAGGATCAAATGCAACAACGACAAATAGCGGAACAGGAGGATCAACTTACGACGGTACTCTTAGTGGTAATGCTTCAACAACATCAGCTGTTGCAAAATTTGGATCTAAGAGTTGTGCCTTTGGAGAAACTGGTGATTATCTCAAAACCTACTTTGGTAATACCATTAACCCAACAACACAATCAATTAGTGTAAGTTTTTGGGTGTATAAATACAATACATGTAATACTGGTGATGATGATCATGTGTTTGGTGTAAGTGGATCCCCAACTGCTAATCGTTGGTATATACGATGTCGTACCTCAACTACAAACAAGTGGGGATATCGTGTGCAGGGGAATGCTGAGGTTTTTTCAACTAATACAGTTACGTCTTCAGGATGGGATCATGTTGTACTTGTAACAAATGCTTCAACTGATCAGGCTACTTTCTATGTAAATGGCACAGCAATTGGTTCTCCTGTTGCGTATACTACCTATACACTTCCTGGAAATTTTTATGTTGGAAACTTCAATGATACAGTGGGTGGAGATCTCACTCAAGGAGGTGCTGCATATATGGATGATATTGCTATATATGACACTGCACTAACTGCATCAGATGTTTCAGCTCTCTATAGTGCGGGAACATCGCCAAATCAAGTTACTGGTCTTGCTGCAACTCCATATGAAGGGAAGGTATTTCTTTCTTGGACCGCAGCTGGTGGTACGCTCACTGATTACAAGATTGAATACAAGCTTTCAAGTGATTCAACTTGGACAACTTTCAATGATGGAGTTTCTTCTACTACAGCGTCAACAACTGTTACAGGACTTACAAATGGTTCTTCATATGATTTTAGAGTTACAACATTAAACAATGCTCTTGAGGCAACTCCTTCAGCCACAGTAACAACTTCTCCTTTTTATCGAATTGCTTTCATATCTCCTACTATTACTGATTCCTCAACAACTACTAATTCTTCAATTACTGCGTATGCCTCAAGTACAAATTTAACAGCTTCTACTACACAGTATATAAGGATAACAACTCCAGGTGGTTCAGTAGTTTCTCAAGTTGCCACGACAACTCGATATGGTGATTATAATGTTCGCCATCTCGATACAATAACAGCAAACTCAGATCTATCTCTTGCAGTTAATTCATCGGGTATTGCGTATGTACCAACAACAGGTACTTTATTTATCGTGCATAACGCAGCTGCTGGCTCAGATTCAACGATTGATGAGGTCGATACAAGTGGTGCTTTGATTAGAACGATAACTTGTACAACATGTGGAGATATTGAAGGTATAACGCTCATATCAAGTACCGCTTCAACGAGTGTCGGGGGATACGATCATACCTTCATGATTTCAAGTGAGAACGATACTGCAAACGCTGAAATCTATCGAGTTATTATCCACTCTACGGGAGTTGTTACTGTAAACAAGAATGACTATTTCGATACGGGTATTACGCATGCTGCTAATGGTGGTCTTGAGGGTATTGCATATAATCCAACTTCAGGTGTTTTCTATGTTGCTCGAGAGCTCTCATCTCCTGCACTCTATGAGGTAACTCTTGGTGCTGGACATAGTACAGTTACAAATCAAATTTGTAGTGGACTTTCATGGGATGCTTCAGTCAGTGACTTTTCTGATCTTGCTTATAATAATGGAGTACTGTATGTGTTGAGTGAGAATACTAATCCAAGTAAATTAGTTCCTGTAAATATTACAAGCACAAGCAGTTGTTCATATGTTGATAGTGATGAAGATGGGGACGTTTCAAGTTCTGATACAGGGAACTGGCTTACCTCTCTTGCTGTAGGTGTTACTGATCAGGCTGAGGGTGTGACGTGGGATTCAACAGGTGACTACCTCTATGTTCTTGGAGAGGCAGATTTTCTTGCAAAATATAGGACAAATCGTTTTACAACTCGTAATGTCTTTAGTAATGTTGCTGATGGAAGTTATCTCCTTACTTCATACTTCATTGATACAAATGGTATTACATCAAATGCCCTTTCAAGGACCTTTGGTATCGATGCAACCGGTCCTGTTATTTCTGCAATTGCTTCAACCACAGATTCAACAACTGCTAATGTTACATGGACTACAGATGAATCATCTAATTCAAAAGTGTCATATGGCACTATTTCGGGAACATATACAACAAGCACCTCTTCTGCCTCAATGGTTACTTCGCATTCATTAGGATTGGTAAGTCTTAGTGTTGGTACTACATACTACTATGTTGTGGTGTCTGCTGATTCTCTTGGAAATATCTCAACTTCATCTGAAAAAACACTCATCACTACTTCTATACCAGACTCAACGAGCCCCACTGTTTCGCTCACCGCCCCTGCCGACGCCTCAACTGTTTCTGGAGCATCAGTAACTCTTTCTGCAACTGCGTCTGACAATATTTCCATTGCAGGGGTGAGTTTTAAGGTTGATGGATCTTTGATTGGAGTTGAAGACACTACAAGTTCATATGGTTTAACATGGGATAGTACATCCGTTGCTGACGGTTCCCATGTCATCGTTGCCGTTGCTCGTGATTCTTCAAATAATAGAGCAACGTCTTCATCAGCAACAATTACTGTTGATAATACAGCACCTGTGCGATCATCTGGTTCTCCGTCATCAGCACTGCCTTCTGGAACAACGTCAACCACACTTTCATTGACTACGAATGAAAGTGCTACGTGTAAATATTCTACAGATTCAGGTACTGCATACGGATCAATGACAGCTTTTGGTAGTACAAACTCATCGTCTCATTCAACAACTATTTCTGGTCTATCTGATTCAACTTCGTATACATACTATGTAAAATGTTCTGATAGTCAGGGAAATATTAATGCAACAAATTACTCTATTAATTTTTCCGTTTCAGCTGATGTTGATGCCCCTGTAATTTCTTCTCGTTCTGTTGGCTCTATAACGAATACAACTGCAGTGGTATCATGGACAACTGATGAGTTAGCATCATCACTCGTTCAATTTGGTCTCACAAGTTCACTTGGATCAACTACTTCTGAAATTGATACTTCTCCTCGAGTGACATCACATTCGATATCTCTCTCAGGTCTTCAATCTTGTACCACATACTACTACAAAGTTCGTTCAAAAGATTCAGAATTAAATACAGCTCTTTCGTCTTTAGATTCTTTCTCGACAACTGGTTGTACGGGGTCGGCTTCGATAGAAGATATCACAGCAAGTTCAGTAACTACTGCAAGTGGTGGATCGGTAAGTCTTATCTCTGGAGGAAAGGGTCCTACCCTCACTATCCCAGCTGCATTTAGTGGAAGTGATGCTGATTTTCAGATAAAGAAAATTGATAAGACTCACACATTGAGTACCACAGGAAGTCCTACAGGACTTACTCTTGCTTCAGATCTTCTCTATGATTTTAAGGCATATTCTGATATATCAACAACTATTTCAAGTTTCAGTGAGCCAATTACTGTTGTTATCTCATATACTAATAGTGATATTTCTTCATTCTCTGAATCATCTCTTGTTATAAAGCGATGGGATGGCTCATCGTGGAATGATCTATCCTCATGTTCTGTAAATGCAAGTAGTAATACTGTCTCATGTACGACCACACATTTCTCTGTCTTTGGTCTTTTTGGAATTCAATCTTCACAACGATCATCGGGTTCAAGGATAATTATGCGCACCCCTGTTCCTGTGCCAACTACGTATAAGGAATATCTCACAAAACCCTTAGGGTATGGATCATTTGATCCTCAGGTTAAAATCGTACAGCAAGTTTTAAATATGAATAAAGATACTCAAATTTCAGTTTCTGGACCTGGATCAATGGGTAAGGAAACTCTATTCTATGGTACTCTCACAAAGAAAGCTATTGGAATATTTCAGCTTAAATATGGATTAGTTAAGACAGTCAATGATCCTGGTTATGGAAGAGTTGGCCCAAATACTCGAAAGAAGATGAATGATTTGTTAAATTATAAATAATATGGTATAGTTTAACCACGTACTCGACAGTCGCTGTGTACTATGTACATAGAGGAAAGTCCGAGCACTGGTTGTTCTTACAACAGCAGGGTAGCGGGTAACCCCCGTCCATCGTGAGATGTGAGGTGCGAACAGAGACGTTCTATCTGGAAACGGATAGTACTCTTTCTCGCAGGAGAAAGATGAGTCTCTCTGGTGACAGAGAGGGTGCAACGGCAAAATCCTTACCTCAGTGCAAGGCCGTGCTGGTAAATCTTTTGATTATGCCAGAGTGCCGCTTGAGGGATGTGGTAACATATCTCCCAGATAAATGACTGTCGTCATAAGGTACTGATCTTATGATACAGAACTCGGCTTACAGGTACGTCATCAAAAAATCCCCCCTAAAGGGGGATTTTTTGCTTAATCTTTCCACATTGTTTTGGATGTTTCTGAGGTATAATAGGGGGATACTACTTTTAATTTTTTAATTTTTATTATGGATCAACAATTTATGCCACCTTTGCACAAACACACACAAGCTCCTGTGCAAGAGAAGAGATATACCGTTGAATCATCATCTGATACCACTATTACTAAGGCACCTTCATCGAAGATGAAAAGGGTGGCTTTTATTGTTTTACTTATTACAACAATTCTTACTCCTCTCATTATTATCCCATCTCCTTACTCTCCTATTGATTTGAGTAAGTCGCTTGTCATATCGATGGGTGTTCTCATATCTGCTCTCCTTGCGTTCATACCTCTTATAAAAGAAAGGAAGATAGTTTTACCAAAAGGTAAAATAACTATTGTGTCTGGTCTCCTCGTCCTGTCTCTCATTGTTTCTGGATTATTGGGTAGTAATATCTCAAAGTCATTTATCGGTCAGGGATTTGAGATGTTCACAGTTAGTTTTATTTCATGTTTGTTTCTCCTTGTATATCTTGTTATTCGTCTTACTCAGAACAAGGAAGATCGTCAGCTCTATATCTATACTGGACTTTTTGTTTCGTATGCAATTCTCGTTGTTTTCCATGTTCTTCGTCTCATATTCGGACCTGATTTCATGGATCTCGGTATTTTAAATTCAACTATTTCTACCCTTGCAGGAAAGTGGAATGACTTCACAATCATGTCTGGATTTATATTCATCATGTCTTTCTTTGGTATTCGTTACTTATCTCTAGGAAAGATGGTGAAAATTGGACTCTATTTAGCTCTTGTTGCTTCTGCATTCTTTGTCTATCTTAGTAACTTCTATCTCATCTGGTGGGGTATTGCTCTAGTGATGATTGGCCTTGTTGCATATCTTGTTTCTGGAAAATCATCAATTAAATCAATGATTATCCCTTCATTAGTGGCAATCATTGCTCTTGTATGTGCTTTCAATGTTTCAAATTTCAGAGAATCTATTGATAGGATGTTTAAGGTTCAACAGACTGAAGTAGTTCTTCCATGGCAACTTACTCTTGATGTTACTGCTGAGACGATTAAGGAATCTCCATTGTTTGGAGCAGGACCAAATCGTTTTGGTGTTCAATTCCTTCGCTACAAGCCAATTATCATCAATGATACTGATTTTTGGGCAGTTGAATTTGGTAATGGTTTTGGAACTGTACCATCATTCTTCGTTACTCAAGGTATTGTCGGGGGAATACTCTGGATATCATTCCTCGTTCTTCTTGTAATATATGGAGTTAGGTCTTTGAGGGCATCTTTCAAGCAGGGAGCACAACCAGAGATGCAGTTCATGCTTATGTCTTCATTTTTTGGAACTATGTTTCTATGGTTTATGAATATTGTATATATTCCTGCTCACTCTACTCTGTTTATTACATTTCTTATGACAGGAATTTTCATCTCTGTACTCATAACTCAGAAACATCTTCGTGTTGTGGAGTATGGCAGTGGTGATGGTTTTGTTCATAAGATATGGAAACTTGCTCCCATTGTCCTCGTTATCGTTATTTCACTTTGGTCTCTTGTGTATCTTAAGAAGAATCTCGCTATCGCATATTTTGAAAGTGGAGTGTCTTCACTTGGTAAGCCGGGTATAGATGCAATTACTAAGGCAGAGGTTCAGTTCAAGAAAGCTCTTTCTGTCGACAAAATAGATGTATACTACCAGGCTCTTTCAGAGGCAACTATATTGAAGATATCAGCACAGGCACAGGAGATACAGAAAGTTACAGCAGAGGGTAATGTACCGAGTGCTGAATCTGTGAAGGTTATAACAGATATGGTGACAGAAGCACTTAATTACACTCAGAGTGCTATTCAAATTGACCCTACAAACTACTACAACTATATATCTCAAGCTCGTATTTCTGAGGTTGCACAGACTCTTAAGATTGAGGGAGCATATGATAGTGTAAAAAATTCTTATCTCAAGGCATTAGAGGTTAATCCATATAACCCTGCATTCTATCTTGCTCTTGCTCGTCTCGAGGCTTCTCAGGGAAAGATTGCTGATGCACAGAAATATATAGGTGCTTCTCTTCAATTGAAGCAGAATTATCTCGATGCGATTTTCCTTCTCTCTCAGATTCAGGTAAGTCAGGGACAGATAAAGGATGCAATAACATCTGTTAAGGTTGCATCTCAGATTAATCCTTCAAATCCCCTCATATTCTTCCAGCTCGGTCTCCTCTATTACAATGACAAAAATTATGAAGGAGCAATCGAATCTTTCAACAAGGCTATTGAGTTAAATGGAGATTATGCTAATGCCCGTTATTTCCTCGGTCTCTCATATGTACGTATGAGTAATATCCCAGGTGCTGTAGAGCAGTTTGAAGAACTTGCTCGTACTAATCCTGATAGTCAAGAGGTTGCTCTCATACTCTCAAATCTTAAGGAGGGAAAGAGTCCATTTGCTGATGCGCAACCACCTATTGATAGCAAGCCAGAAAAGCGTAAAACTCTTCCTGTAAAGGAAAAGGTTGAGACTAAGTCAAAAGTACGATAGTCTGTAATTCTCTATGGTTAAGAAATTCCTGACTATGGTTGGAAAAGAGATACGTGGCCTTCATGAGGCTGCGTATCTCTTGGCTTTCTTTGCCCTTCTTTCACAAATACTTGCTCTTGTGCGAGACAAGTTGCTTGCATATCACTTTGGTGCAAGTACTGCACTTGATATTTACTATTCTGCATTCCGTATTCCTGATCTTATATTCGTATCTATTGCTTCAGTTGTGTCTGCTTCAGTACTTGTACCTTTCTTCATTGATAGATTTCACAATGATGAAGACAAGGGGAAGAGTTTTGTTGATAGTGTTTTCTCTGCATTCTTTATTGTTATTATTGTTGTAAGCGTACTTGTCTATATCATCACTCCTCAACTCATCTCAATTCTTCTTCCTGGTTTTGCTCATGACAGTGCATTGCCTGACCTCATAGCCACTACTCGTGTCCTCCTTCTTTCTCCAATTTTCCTTGGTCTATCAAACTTCTTCTCAAGTATTACTCAAATGCACAAACGATTCCTTATCTATGCATTGAGTCCTGTTGTTTATAACTTTGGGATTATATTCGGTATCCTCTTCCTCTATCCTTCATATGGTCTCTTGGGTCTTGTGTGGGGAGTTGTTATCGGTGCATTTCTCCATATGGCAATACAGATTCCTTTCATTATATACAAGGGTTCCTTTCCTCACTTTAGTTTGAATATTAAGTGGTCTGATATACGGAAAGTTATTTTCATCTCTCTTCCTCGAACCCTTACACTTTCTTCAAATCAACTCGCATCCTTCTTCCTCATTGCTCTCGCTTCTCTTATGACAGGTGGTTCGATCTCAGTATTCAATCTAGCCTTCAATCTTCAATCTGTACCCCTTACTATCATCGGAGTCAGCTATTCTTCAGCGGTATTTCCAACTCTCTCTAAGTTCTTTATCGAGAAAAACAGAAAAGATTTCTTGGGACAAATGATTGATTCAGCTCGCCATATTGTTTTCTGGTCTATCCCCATTATGGTGCTTTTCATTGTCTTGCGAGCACAGATTGTTCGAACCATCTACGGAGCAGGTCAATTTGATTGGGCTGATACACGGTTAACAGCAGCAGCTCTCGCTCTCTTTGTCATATCAGCTACGGGACAAAGTCTCATACTTCTCTTTGTTCGTGCATATTATGCTGAAGGGAAAACTCGTAAGCCTCTTGTCATCAATATCATATCAGGTGCCGTTATCGTTGCTCTTGCCTATGGACTTACGAAACTTTTCTTTGCTTTCCCACTCTTTGCTTTCTTCCTCCAAGATCTTCTCAAGGTTGGTGGACAACTTGGTACAAGTGTTCTCATTCTCCCTCTTGCATACTCTCTCGGTGTTCTTTTCAATACATACCTTCATTGGCACATGTTTGAACGTGATTACCCAGGTTTTACAAAACCAGTCATTGCAACTCTTTTCCAGAGTTTCGCTGCGTCCGTTATCATGGGGTATATAACGTTCTTGTCACTACGTATATTTAATGTCATCTTTCCACTCACGAAAGCATGGAATGTATTTCTCCAAGGACTCTGTGCAGGTATTGTTGGTATTGTAGTTGGCGTACTTGTTCTCATCATTTTGAAGAACAGAGAGATTGTTGAAGTATGGCAAACTCTTCATCATAAGTTCTGGAAATCATCAGTTGTTGTTCCTGATCAGGAGACTCTCTAATCATTTACTAATCCCCAGTATTATAGTATATTGAATTCCACTCATGAATTCTTCACGTATACGAAACTTCAGTATCATCGCTCATATCGATCATGGTAAATCGACGCTTGCAGACCGCATGCTCGAGCTTACGCATACCATTGAAAAGCGTAAAATGCAGGAACAAGTTCTCGACAGTATGGAACTTGAACGAGAACGTGGTATTACCATCAAAATGCAACCTGTGCGCATGAAATGGGTTAAAGGTGGGGAAGAGTATGTTCTCAATCTCATTGATACACCAGGGCATATCGATTTCTCATATGAAGTATCTCGAGCACTTAAAGCTGTCGAAGGATCAATTCTTCTTGTTGATGCAACTCAGGGGGTGCAAGCTCAGACCCTCACTACTCTCAATATGGCTCGTGAATCAGGACTTATGATAATTCCGGTGGTTTCGAAGATAGATTCACCTCTTGCGCGTGTTTCTGATGTTGTACTTGAAGTCTGTGAACTTCTTGGGTGTGAAGAGTCAGATGTTCTGAAGGTGTCGGGTAAGACTGGTGAAGGTGTTCCACATCTTCTCGATCAAGTCATTGAACGTGTACCGGCACCAAAATCTCCTGATGCAACAGAACATTTTCGATCTATTGTATTTGATTTTCAATATTCTAATCATAAGGGGGTGATTGTCTATGTTCGTGTTATGAATGGCTCTGTAAAGAGACATGATCAATTGATATTTAAGATATCCGAAGAGAAATTCCAGTCTCTTGAAGTTGGTATTTTTGCCCCTGATGATACTCCTGTTGAATCATTGGGTGCGGGTGAAATTGGATATATCGTAACAGGTATTAAACAACCAGGTATTGCATCAGTGGGAGATACTGTCTCTTCTGTTCGTGATACCATACCTCCTCTTTCAGGATATATGAGTCCTAAACCTGTAGTATGGGCCTCTATATACCCTGAGAGTCAAGATGATTTTAACAGTTTACGTATGGCGCTTGGACGTCTTCGTCTCTCAGATTCTTCATTTAGTCATGAAGAAGAAGCATCAGGAACACTTGGACGTGGTTTTCGTTGTGGTTTCCTCGGTATGCTTCATCTTGAAATCATCTCAGAACGTCTTCGACGTGAATTCAATCTTAATCTCATTGTTACCACTCCAAGTATTACGTACAATGTTGAGCTCAAGAATGGTAAGACAGTGACTGTATATTCTCCAGCTTTGTTTCCTGAAGATCATGATATCAAGAAGGTATATGAACCTCTTGTTTCTATGAAAATCATTACCCCTCCTCTATATCTTGGACCTATCATGCAATCAATATTTGATCATGAAGGGGAGGTGACAAGTACTGAAAACTTTGGAGAAAACAGAAATGCTCTAGTTCTCACCATGCCATTGCGTGAACTTATGAGAAATTTCTTTGATGAAATCAAGAGTGTATCATCAGGCTTTGCATCAATCTCATATGAAATTGGAGAGATGAGAGAGGCAGATGTTGTACGATTAGATATTCTTGTTGCAGATGAACCTGTTGTTGCCTTTACTCGTGTTGTCTCTCGACGTCGTCTCGAAGAGGAAGCTAAGTTGTCTGTAGAAAAACTTCATAAGGTTTTACCTGCTCAAATGTTTACCCTCAAGATTCAGGGTAAGGCTCTCGGACGTATCATTGCTTCAGAAACACTTCATGGTATGAGGAAAGATGTGACTCAACATATGTATGGGGGAGACAGAACTCGAAAGATGAAGCTCTGGGAAAAGCAGAAAGAAGGAAAGAAGAAAATGAAAGAATTAGGAAAGGGAAATGTAAACATCCCTCAGGAAGTGTTTGTGAAGATGATGAGATCAGATTAACCCCTTATCGAAAGAGAGAGGGTGCTGACCATATGATCATACTCAATATGATCAAAACACCAACAACGAACATAACGTATTTAAGTGCTTTTCGTGTGTTTTCGTGGAATAACATAGGTAAAACATAGTATACTATACTCATATCATAAATATCAATGATTGAGTTTCAAAAGAAAAAGAAAATACGAAAGTTTGTATATTCACCATTCACCCTCCTTGGACTCTGTATCCTTTCTGTTTTCATGCTCCAAGGGCTTCTTGATGTGTATCATAAGGAGAGTGTGAGTAGGGAAAAGCTTGAAGCTGCACGGATTGAGCTTGAGAAGCTTGAGTTACGAGAAAGAAATGTTGCACAATCAATTGAATACCTCAAGACTGATGAAGGTGTTGAGGGTGAAATACGTCGTAAGTTTCGAGCTGCAAAAGAAGGTGAGAATATCGCAGTTATCCTTGATGAAGGGAATGCATCAACAACTGAAGAAGCTTCTTCTACTCATGGAGAGAGTCATGGATTCTGGTACAACCTTTTCCATTAGTTTGTGATATACTAAACAAACTTAGTAGCTTAATTTTTTTATATCCATGAAAAACGTAACTATATATTCAACACCAACATGTCACTTCTGTGGTCTCGCAAAAGACTATTTTAAGTCACACAATATTTCATACACTGAACATAATGTAGCTACTGATCTTGAGAAGAGAAAGGAGATGGTAGACAAGTCAGGACAGATGGGAGTTCCTGTTATCGACATCGATGGTCAGATAACGGTAGGGTTTGATGAAGGAGAGCTTGCTCATCTTCTCGGAGTTAATTAAGATAAAAGACCACCTTACATAGGTGGTCTTTGCCCCTGTAGTTCAATGGATAGAACAATCCCGTCCTAAGGGATTGATTCAGGTTCGATTCCTGATGGGGGCACAAAATTGGTGGTGTTGACTTTCGTCACATAATATGTTTTCATATCCCAAGTTATGTCCTTTGAAGTACACAAACAATCCTAGCTTTCCATGTGTTGTGGAAGTATGTGATTGTCAGAGGATAACAGAAAGGTACAAAACTGTAGTATGCAACTCAAGACCTCTCATCGTATCGCATTCACTCTCGTGGAAATCATGATTGTTGTGGCGATCATTGGATTACTCGCAGCCATCGCCATCCCGAACTTCATCAAGGCCCGCGAAGTTTCGCAGAAAAGGGTTTGTGTCGCCAATCTCCGTCTTATGTACGGGGCCAAGAATACCTGGGCCCTGGAAAAAAAGAAGGTTGGTACCGAAACTCCCAGTGACAGTGATCTGTTTGGCGTGGATCTCTACACCAGGGAAAAGCCAAATTGCCCCACTGGCGGTACCTATACCTTGGGCACCGTTGTCACTAAGCCTACCTGTTCCATTCCTTCCATTGCTGGCCACACTTTGTGATGATGTGTTGACCGGTCACATCCCCGCGCTCTTTTGATAGGGTTGCGGGGATTTTTGCTGTATGTGGAATACCACCTTTACACATCTATATTCATGGTATAATTAAGGGGTAAGGATAGATTATTAATTAGTTAGTATTTTATACCATGAAAGCATTACACACATTAGCGTTTATCTTAGTTATCGTAGGAGGTCTTAATTGGCTCGTCTTCGGTATCTTTGGGGTAGATGTAGGTTCAATCCTTGGAGGTATGGATTCTATTATCTCTAAAATTGTTTATGTTCTCGTAGGACTTTCAGCTATATATCTCATTGCAACTCACAAGAAGTCATGCAAGGAGTGTGCAGCTCCACAAGCTCCTCAGATGTAAATCACTGAGATTTTCAAAAATCACCCATAACAAACTGTGGGTGATTTTTGTTTTCTTTTTCATCAAATTCTGGTATACTCTTTGCCATGACCCCAGAAGAGAAGTCACTTCTTGAGAGAACATATAAACTTGCAGAGGATAACAATGAAATTCTACGACAGATGCGTCGTGTGAATCGTTTTTCTACCGCATTGAGATTTCTGTACTGGGCAATCATCTTAGGTTTGTCATTTGGAGCATATTATTTCATTCAACCGTATATTGATTCCCTCTCTGGACTTTATGGCCAAGCTCGGGATAATATACAGACTGTTCAGAGTGTATCCGGAAAGCTCGGAGAATTACTGAAATAGATATGCCAAGGTAGCTCAGTTGGTAGAGCATTCCCCTGAAGAGGGAAGGGTCACCAGTTCGATCCTGGTCCTTGGCACCATAACAAAAAACCCCCGTTGGGGGTTTTTTGTTATATAGTTTTTACTTTCAATTTAGATTGTCGCTTCTTATCAAGTTTTGGTAGTTTGAGAATGAGGAGACCGTGTTTCTCCATTGCTTCTGCTTCATCAACATCAATCTCTTCAGGGAGAGTGATTGTTCGTGAGAATGATCCCCAGTAGAGTTCTCTCATGAAGTAGTCTTCTTCTCGGACAGTTCTTTCTTCTTCTCGCTTACCTTTAATAGTTACAAGATCACGGGTTATTGAGATATCGAGGTCTTCAGGACGAACCCCTGCTATCATGGCTTTTATAACGATAGTATCATTGTTTTGATACACATCAACGGTAAGTTCACCGTCTCTTTCTTCCTCCTCTATCCATGAAGTTGCCTCCTTAGCAACCTCACGTTCTTCGAATGACTCACGCTGTTCATCCTCCATGCGGACACTACCAGTGAGTCTCTCAAAAAATGATTTCTTTTCTTTTGCCATAATGTAAATATGCTCAATCTAAATGAACCTGTTAATTTATAAATCTTACGGTGTTTTTGGACGTATACCTTTTATCTCTTCAAAAAGGATTATGAGGATAACAACTTCGCACCACACCCAGCCAAAAACTTTGAGTGTATCTGTTACTGATGAATTTATTATAGACAAATTAAACGATGCATGCAATGTGATGGAGAGGATAATTCCAGCGATAAGAGCAAGAGCTTTTATAAGTGTGTTTTTGTAGAAGGCGAGACCAAGCATAAAACCAATTGATGCTGATGAAACAACGTGTACAAGGGTTGCTCCAATGAATCGCATATTACCGGTGATAATTGTTTTGGTAATGTTTCCATCATCAAGGGGAGTGAGTATGAAAAGTGCATTTTCAAGTGCTGCAAATCCAAGTGCAACGGTAATGCAATATATCATCATATCTATCGGCTCATCGAGATATCGGGAACGGAATGCAACAAGGAGTACTGCTACAAATTTAACCATTTCTTCAATGGCAGCCCATACAATATATTTTATTTTTGTATCAAAGATAATGTCAGCAGCTATTTTTTCAAGAATTACTGCAGATATGACAGAGAGAATTCCGACTAGAAATGTTCCTGCTATGAGTGAGCGTGGTTCAGGGTGGAGATTGTCTTCACGAAGCCAAAACCATAACCATAAAAGAGCAGGAAGTAGTCCTGAAATGAGAGCATACGAAATAGTGACAATGTCCATGACAGATATTATATCCCCTTAAACAACTTGAGGGTAGATATTGACAAATATATTTAAATATGCTAGTGTTTAGCTCGAATTAGATAGCTCCTTGTTATACGGAAATATGAGGCTGTGTAGCCCTACTCATGGCGTGTGTCCATGGGAATCCCTATATATTGAGCTATTGAACTGAATTATGAAAAAGTCATTCTTCCTTGCCATGTTGTTCGTCATCAGTATGATCAGTATGAATCTTAACGCTGTGAATATCGAGGTTACCGCCTCGGTGGGGCCTCGGAAGAGTTCGCCCAACCTCCCTGCGTTCTACGCAAATACCCTCAGCAATCTTGTGGGGCACTATCGCCCCGGGGATGCGCCGGATAACGCTCCTTCGGAGTATGCGCCATTGGGTTCATATCTTCAGGGGGGGATGTTGATCTCTCCATCCAGTTCGTCGAATTGGATCAAGCAATGGCGTGGGGTCATGAACCCCCCTAGCGTTTTTGCTCAGGAAAGTGGAAGTACGATCTGGTTCACGGTGAGGGTTTGGTCTTCGACCAAGTTCAATCCAAGGAACCTCCGATGCATTCAGGATGGCAGTGATGCCAATAACCTCTTCGACAAGACGGAGACGTTCTTGTCGGGGAATCCTGGGTACGGAATTGATTCCAGGGGGGTTATCTGGAACTCGGACGGCAGCAAGACTATCGTTACTGGTGGGGCTTGGGGTGATGTCCTTGTTAACGAATTCTATTTCGTTGGCTCTGCGGCAAAAACCCTTGTGGCAAATACTCAGTCTCAGATTGATTCTGCGACTGCGGTCATTCAGTCATGGCCTAACTTCAGCCTTATGTGCACATGGGAATATGTGCAGGATGGAACGGTTCTTGCTAGCGCAACAAAGAGGTTGCAGTTGGGCGGATCCGTGGCTATGCCGACGATTGATGTTATGCCTGCAAATGGGGGTGTACATCTCATGGTTGAGAGTCCTGGAAGCTCAGTGATTGTCCAGACCACTACCTTAATCTCAAACTCCACTCAGTGGACTGATTGGGCGGTAGTGACTGGGATGCAGAGTTTCCACGTAACTGGAGCTCCTCAACAGTATTTCCGTTTACGGCTTCCTTAAGTGGGGGTCAGTCTCAAAAAAGCGCTATGTATCGAAGTTCTCACAAGAACCTAGGTACACAGCGCTTTTCTTTATATACCACTTGACTTATTTTATATATAGTGTATACTTATATAGTTATTAATTAGAAACAGAAAATACAATGATTAAGAATTTTAAGGCAATAATCCCTGTAATGGTTGCAACTCTCTTCATAATTCCTGCTTTTTCTCACGCTATGGCAGTTGAGGACAACGGTAATGCATCAAGTGAGGCAATTGTTTCAGAGGATAATGGTAATGCTAGTTCTGAGACTATAGTTTCAGAGGATAACGGAAACGCTTCACACGAGACTGTTGTTTCTGAAGATAATGGAAATGCTTCACATGAAGTTTCTCCTACACCTTCAAACTCAGGATCAAATGGTGGATCTTCAAGTGGATCTTCATCACGAAGACGAAGTTCATCATCAGGTACTCGAACTGCAGTAACTCTTGCAAATCTTGCTGATTGTTCATATATCAATGAATACATGAAGCTTGGTGGAAAGAACTCAGTTACTGAGATTACTAAGCTCCAGACATTCCTTAAGGATGTTGAAAAGCTCAATGTTACTGTTACAGGTAACTTCGATGCTCAGACTGTAGAAGCTGTAAAGGCTTTCCAGGCTAAGTATGTTAACGATGTTATGGCTCCTTGGGGTGTAACTACTCCTACAGGACAGGTCTTCTATACAACAAAGAAGAAGATCAATGAGATATATTGTAAATCAAACTTTGCCCTTACCCCAGCTCAAATCGCTGAGATAGAGGCATACAAGAAGGGAACAATTACAAAGACTGTTGTTGATACAACTGCTCCTGTGAATGTTTCAGCAGAAGTTGGTACTATTGCTACTACTTCTACTTCAACTCTCGATACTTTGACTGCTAATGCTTCTTTTGGAAGTAAGGTAGGAAAGTTCTTCAAGTGGTTGTTCGGTTACTAATTACATATCTCCAATACCATAGAATGGTATAACAAAAGTCACCCTTCGGGGTGACTTTTGTTATTTCTCTGACAGTGAAAGATTTCCTTGTGCTCGCATTTCCTCTTGTTCCATCGTGTCTGGTTTCCGTGATCCTGCTATAGCAATCATAAGGGCATTGTCTCCTGTGAGGCTCATATGGGGGATGTGAAGTGGTATTCCATATTCTCGTGCAAGGGTTTCAAGTGCTGTACGGATATGTGTATTTGCTATCACCCCACCTCCTACAAGAAGTGATGCTGGATTGTGTGTATCAAGAGCTTTACGAGTCTTGGTAATGATAACCTCAGTTACTGCATCTTCGAATTCACGACACAGTCCCTTCTTCTCATCATCAGTCATAGATTCATGTTCTCGGAGCCCATAGAGTACTGCTGTCTTAAGACCTGAGAATGAGAAATTCATATCATTGGTGTGTATCATAGGGCGAGGGAGGGTGATGGGACTCTCTATAGCATGAGTTCGGGCATACTCTGCATATGCACTTATCACAGGACCCCCTGGATAGGGGATATTCATCATTCGAGCTACTTTGTCGAATGCTTCCCCAATTGCATCATCTTTTGTCTTTCCTACGAGCTCATAGGTAACAAGATCTTTCGTATACACGATTTCAGTATGACCTCCACTTACAAGAAGAGCTACTGCAGGAAGTGGGGGAATTGTAAATGGAATCAATTCTCCTTGAGATTGAGAGTGGTGAACAAAGGATGATACAACATGTCCTTCCATATGATTTACCCCGAAGATGGGTATATTCCAGATTTTATGTAGAGCTCGTGCAAAGCTAATACCAACCCAGAGAGCAGGTTCAAGTCCTGGTCCATGAGTTACGACAATTCGGTCGATACATGGCTTGCGTGTCATGAGAGATGAAGAAAGGAACAGGGGACAAAGATCTTGTTCTTTCGAAAGGATATCCTGTATTTCTTGTGTATTTCCTATCGATATATTTTCATACGGTATATTTGATTCAGTAAGTATTTTTTCAAGAAGAGGAACAAGTTTCTTACCATGTTCACGTTTTGCAAGCATAGGGAAAACACCCCCATATTCTTTATGAATATCTATTTGAGAGTGTATGGCAGAGCCCAGTACTCGATATGAATCTCCCTGTGTTTCAAGGAGACATACTGCTGTCTCATCACAACTTGTTTCAATTCCGAGAGTTATCATGTGGGGTATAGTAACGTAAAATCATATACTATACACCCTTGACTTTATGTATATAATAGTGTATGATTATATTTAGACAAATGAGGACTATGCTGAAGTATAGTGTTCTTTGTTGAAAAAAACTCAAATATCGGTTTGTTATGAAGATCAAAGTTTCTTACGGTTCCAGTACATTTATTCCAAAAATCAAGAGGCCGAAACAACCCACAAGGCTTCCTATGGGCGATTGTGAGGCTTTTTTAATCGCCAACAATATTATGCCAGGTTATCTCTTTAACCTCCATGTCCGTGGAGGTGAAGATGTGATAGCATTGCAGGCCTTAAGGAGGTGTGGATATTGCGGTTGATGACATTCAACATTCCCAATGAAAACCCGTGCACTATCAGATGCACGGGTTTCTTTTTTTTGTGCGCGATACAGGACTCGAACCTGTGACCCTCCCCACGTCAAGGGGATGCTCTACCAACTGAGCTAACCGCGCAATACGAATATGATCGTATATTACCTTTAAGCCTTTGGTTTATCAAGCTTATCAAGACCAAGTTTCTTTACACCGAAATATACAACACCTGCAATGATGGCAAAGTTAATGAGAATACTAAGGAATTTACCATAGGTGATATTTGCCGAAAGAACATGAAGGGAAAGTGCAGAAAGATCTCCAAATGCTCCTAATGCAATACCAATGACAGGGTTGATAATATCTGTAACAATTGATGCGACAACATCAGATACTGCTTTTCCAAGTACAAATCCCACCGCAAGACCCACCACTCCTTGTGTTCGTATGAATTCAATAAAGCCTTTCATAATATATTTTGTATTTGATAATGAGTATAGTATATCAAATTATATTTTTCCTGCGGTGTACTCGGGTATAGTACCCCACACTCCAAGCCTTATAAGGCTATTCTAGCACATTTCCGATTGTGAAAATAAGGTTTGTGGGTCGGGGGTCTAAGTTTTGTAAATGCTACAAATGAGACACAGAAAGGGCTTCCTAGGCACTGTCTCATTTACAGCTAAAACTTCATGACGGTCATACGCTCAAGCTTGGTACCAGCTTCTGGTAAAGCCTCCCTTCGCTCCATATCGAAGATGAATCGTACAAACAGGTATACAAAGTCGAATGCCATAAACTCTCTCCCTTGCTCGTCCTTGAGCGGATAATAACTAACCCGTGGGTTTTCTGATTTTTCGTTACTGCCCATGAGTATATAGCCACTGAAATCCTTTTTGCCGAGGATGATATCTTGCACCTCATCAAACCGTGGCGACAGGACAAAATCTCGTCCGTGATCAAGGCACACTAATTCATACCCAATCTTATACAAAGACCTCGCAAGAAGTTTTAATCGTTTCGCATCCATTTTTCTTGTGCCACGAAAATCTAGTTTGAAACCCGTATCGCTTTGATCTCGTACATGCTTCATGGTTTGAAGATGTACTTTGATGTGATCCTTGTTAGGGTTTTCTATTTTTAGATTCGGGAAATTAGCCACAGGAACTTTTCCAGATTTACTTTCAATTCCATTCATGACTCTCATGAATTTAATACCTTCAAAATCTAGAAGTTCAGCATCTAGTCCAGAAAGAACTTCATTATTACAGGTATCACAAACAAATCCTTTATCTAAAATCTTCTCTTTGTTACCGAGTGACTCAGGAAAAATATGCTCAACACTATTGAATGAGTTGGTTGTGCTTTTACAAAAGATACATTGCTGAATCGTTCCCATACGTACATTATATCTCGTATTTAAGGTAAAATATGCATATGAAGCGTAAGAAACCAGAATTCATATATCCATTCAAAGATAAGGAACATGAGGAATCATGTAAGTTTTTGGATATTCGAAGAATGAACATGGTCTCTGATCGCAATTCAAAAGTGGAACTTACTGAAACTATTTATACTGGCGGATACCGAAAGATTGAATTGAAAGAAACTATCTATATTAAAAAAGGAAATGGTCAGAAACTTGGCGAGCTACTCTACCTGCGACCATACGATCAAATACGTATGAAAAAGCTGATTGATTTTGTTGTTCACATCAACAAAGATGGCGAGATGTTTCTTACGAGAAAAGATTACGCCAAAGAGCCTCTTGATTTCACTCCTGATCAAAGAGCCATTATTAGATTATTCTATGAGCGAAAAAATGTGACCCTTGAAGATGCGGTTGAGATTTTAGGGACTTACAAAAACACAGAGTCGCTGAGAGTAACTATACGAAAAATAAATCGTCGTGTTGTAGGACACTTCAAGCTTACTGATCGAGATGAATTCATTAAAGGAGATTTTGATAGAAAAAGAAAGGGATATGCATTCAACCCAGACATTAGACTTGAATTTATAGACGACAGAGTGCTTGGCGAATAAGCGGAGTGGAAAAGTTTATAAAAAAGCCCGTAAATACGGGCTTTTTTAGTATTTATATACCTCAAAGTTACAGATTACAGCTTCTTTTTTACGGTCTATGCTCAATGTAGATATACACATATCTACATTATCAACTAACCAATACAACTATGAGTAAAAAATTAGTTTGGCATACGGAGAAACGTAAAGTGAAGGATTTGATTCGATATGAAAAGAATCCTCGAATACTATCTCCAACACAACTTGAAGGACTCAAGCGAAGTCTCAAAAAGTTTGATCTGGCAGAATTGCCCTGTATCAACACAGACGGCACTCTAGTCGCTGGTAACCAGCGAGTGATGGTTCTGTCTCTTCTTGGTCGAGAGGATGAAGAGATCGAAGTGAGAGTTCCTAATAGATCACTTTCAGAAAAGGAATTCAAAGACTACCTGCTTACCTCAAATCGAAGCGGTGCATCTTGGGATTTTGAAAAGCTTGCACGAGATTTTGATCTCGACGAACTCCTTACTGCGGGTTTTGATTCATTCGATCTTTCTAATATTTTCGATGACAACCTCGAAGTAGATGACGATGATATTGATCTTGAAAAGGAACTCAAGGAAGCTCAAAAAACTGACATTAAATTGGGTGATAAATTTTCACTCGGGAGTCACGTTTTAATTTGTGGAGATAGTACTAAAAAAGAAACCGTTACAGAGCTAGTGGGTTCTGAGCGGATAGATCTCATCAATATAGATTTTCCATATAACATAGGCGTAGATTACTCGGCGGGATTAGGTGGCAAGCAGAACTACGGAGGAACTATCAATGATAAAAAATCAGATGCTGAGTACAAGGAGTTTCTTGCAAGTATCTTAAAAAACGCACTGGGGGTATCGAAGAACGATTGCCATGCTTTTGCATGGCTTGATGAAAAATATCTTGGAACAATGCAAGATGTTTTCAAGACGGTCGGTATTGATTTCAAGCGACTTTGTCTGTGGGCAAAATCACAACATAACCCAACTCCTAAGATTGCCTTTAATCGTGCTGTGGAACTGTGTATGTATGGCGTGCGAGGAAAGCCTTATCTCTCTGACAAAATAAAAAACCTTACTGAGTTCCAAAACAAAGAGATATCTTCAGGAAACAGACTTATTGAAGATGTGTTGGACATGTTCCAGATATGGCTCGTGAAAAGATTGCCGAGTTCCCAATACCTTCACCCTACTATGAAGCCCCCGACCTTATACGAGAAAAGCATCAGGCGATGCAGTAAGCCCGGCGATGCGATTCTTGATCTAACAGCAGGATCAGGAAGCCTCCTCGTGGCTTGTGAGTCTCTCAAACGTCGAGCATTCCTTGCAGAGATCGAGCCAGTTTTCTGTCAGGTAATTATTAATAGATTTAAGAACATATCCGATGAAAAAGTCACTAAACTTAATTAAATACGGGGATGCATTTCAATTAGGCTCGCATTTTTTATTGTGTGCAGACTCTCGCAATAAAGACATGATCGCAAAGCTTGTTGGTAAGCACAAGATAAAGGCAGTGATATCAGATCCTCCCTACGGAGTGGCAGTAGCTGAAAGCAAAGAAGGATTCAAAACTCTCGCTAAGAATAAGCCAATCTTAAACGATCATCTGCAAAGTGATCTGGAGTATAGAACCTTTTCTCGTGACTGGATTGAAGCAATTCGACCACACCTAGATCGCAAGAATAGTTTTTACATCTTCAATTCAGACAAAATGATATTTGCTCTTCGTGATGGAATGCACGATGCAGGATTAAAATTTGCCCAACTGCTTATCTGGGTAAAAACACATGCCGTCATCGGTCGGATGGATTACGCACCACAGCATGAATTGATTGCTTATGGGTGGCATGGAACACATGAATTCTTGAAATCAAAAGACAAGAGTGTTTTGGTGTGCCCAAGACCCAACAAGAGTAAGATGCATCCTTCGACAAAGCCGATTGAGCTTATTCGTAGACTCGTACTGAACAGTACTCGAATCGGAGATGTGGTGTTTGATGGATTCCTCGGATCAGGCACAACACTGTTGGCGTGTGAGCAAACAAAGCGTATATGCATCGGAGTCGAAATGGATACTGAGTATTGCCAAACAATCATTGATCGTTTTGAAAAACTCACCAACATCAAAGCAAAAAAACTATGAGTAGAAAAGATTCAATCAATGAGCGTCAAAGCAAAATCAGGGATGCACTTCTTGATCAGTTAAGGCGTACACCAACGCTTGAAACCTCTTGTCAGAAGGTCGGTATTTCTCGTGCGAGCGTGTATAGATGGATTGCAGGCAGTAAGAAATTTGAGCGACAAGTTGATGAAGCGTTAAATGACGGACGGAAATTCATGTCTGATATCGCTGAAAATCAACTCTTCTCTCTTATTGGTGACAAAAAAATAGAAGCGATCCGCTTGTATCTCTCAACTCATAATCCTCGATACAGCAACAAGCTTGAACTATCAGGAAGTGTTGAGACAAAAGAAAAACCACTTACGAAAGAAGAGAAAAAGCACATCCGTGCCGCCCTCAAACTTTCATCACTACGCAAACATGCCAAGTTTAAAGATACAAAGGAATAGTGATGAGGATATCTTTGAGAAAATTCTTACAGATCAGATTGTAAGAAAGCATACTGTACAAAATAGTTTTGAATTCTTCTTTCCGATATATTTTCATCAATACATGGAATATGAGACTGCACCCTTTCATGAGGAGATGTTTCGTATTCTTGAAGACGAGCAGATTAAGCTTGCGGTTTTTGTTGCATTCCGTGGATCAGCAAAATCAACCATCATCTCAACTGCGTATGTTCTGTGGTCTATTCTCGGAATTCAACAACGAAAACTTATTGTCATTTGTGGTCAAACTGAACAGAAAGCACGGCAGTATCTTTTGAACATAAAGAGTCAACTTTTAAATAATGAACTACTGAGAAAAGACCTCGGACCATTTGAGGAAGAAAAGAATAATCTTGGCAATGCCACTGCTCTTATTATCAAGCGACTCAATGTGAAGATAATGATTAGCTCGGTCGAGCAAAGCATCCGCGGTATGCGTCACGATCAACACAGACCAGACCTCATAATCCTTGATGACATCGAAGATACTAATTCGGTAAAGACACGAGCTGGGCGTGACAAGACATTTAACTGGCTTGTGAGTGAGGTTATTCCCGCAGGAACAAAGAAAACCCGTATTATTGCTGTGGGTAATCTTCTGCATGAAGATTCCGTATTGAAACGTCTACAGAAGCGTATTGAAGGCGATGAAATGAAGCGTATCAAATCAGTCTACCGAGAATACCCAATCGTAGATGGAAAAGGTAATCCTTTGTGGCCCGGCAAGTATCCGACCATAGAAGACGTTGAGGCTGAACGAGAAAAGACCATGAATGAGGTCGCATGGTTTCGTGAGTATATGCTCCAGATCATTACTACAGACGAGCAAATCGTATCTCCTGAATGGATCACATTTTATGACAAGATGCCTGCGGACGGATTCAGGAGTATCTGTATTGGTATTGATTTGGCGGTAAGTGAAAAAGATTCTGCTGATTGTACTGCCATTGTTGTTGCATATGTATACGGCACAGGAAAAAACATGAAAATCTATATTCAAAAACATCCCTACAACAAGAGGAGTTCATTTCCTGTACATGCAGAATTTATTAAAGCATTAGTAGCAACTGAAAAGATGAAACATAATCGAGTAAAGTTGTACGTTGAGGATGTTGGCTATCAAAAGGCATTGATTCAATTCTTTGAAAGCCAGAAGTATGACATTGAAGGGGTACCTACTGGTAGAAATGACAAAGGTGCACGATTGCGACTCACAACTCCGTTATTAAAAGATGGCAGGATTCTATTTCCAGAAAGTGGGTGTGAGGAATTAATTGATCAACTCCTTGGATTTGGAAAAGAAAAACACGATGATCTAGCTGATGCTTTTTCCATCGTGGTTCTTAAAATCATTGAGAACAATCCAGTTGCTGGCGGAATATTATTTGGCTAGTTCTCGGTATTTTTATTTTGACTATCTTGAGTTTGATTTAAAGCTCTATCAAACATCTTTTCCATACGGTTTTGCATCTTATTTATGATGGGGGTCATAATGAATTTAACTTCTTTCATATAGAATTCTGCACCTTTCTTTGAGTCACCCGTAAAAACTCCGTAGATAACAGCAAGTATTACTGCACCTATCAATAATGCTCTTAAAATCTTTTTAGGTATGTTAAAGCTCCAATCATCCATGTTAGTGAAATCTTAAGCCACTCCTTTTTAGCTCTTCCTTAATCTCTAGATAATCAGGCATGGCTTTGGCTACCAAATTCCAGAATTTCTGAGAGTGGTTAAATTGTCCGAGATGACAGAGTTCGTGTACGACTATGTACTCAGCAAGACGTTCTGGTAACAATGCAATCTTATAGTTGAAATTGAGATTACCTTTTTTAGAACAGCTACCCCAGCGAGTCTTCTGGTTTTTAATATTAATTTTATTAAAGGAAAATTTATATATCTTGTTGAATTTTTTAACCTTTTCCTCAGCCAAGACCTGAGCTTGTTCTTTATATTTTAGATACTCAACATTGGTATTTTTCTTTTTGAACACATCTGCAAACTGACTGAAGTAATCTAATTTATCAATGACCCACTGAGATCGCTGTATGATGAATTTCTCAATAACAGAAACATCGACATTTCTAGGGGTGGTCACAACAAAAGCACCGTCACAATAAATTGCGAGGCGGAGTCTTTTTGCTCGCTTACTTACTTTGAGCGTATATGGAACTTTTCTTTTGTGAAGTTCTATATGCTTTTTCATAATTAGAATTTTTTAATGACCACATCAATGAGTCGATTTAGGTATTTGTGGAAGTCAGAAATTTGAATCTTGCCTTTGTAATCCTTAAGGATTAATTCTTGTAGTGTTCTCTTTGCTTCTTTGATAAATTCTTCACGCTTTGAAGAATCCTGCCAACCATCGTCGAGAACATCTTCTAGCCGAGATGACATCTCCTTGATGAATTCTTTGATAACGGGTTTATCAGATTCACCAATAAACTCCTCAGAGATAACAAAGAGTCCGTATTCGTGAAGTGAGTATCCGAGTTCCTTAGCTTCTTCTGTCTTCGTCTTAATATCATTTAGCAACTCGTAATAACGCTTGATACGCTCAGCGAGATCAATCTGATGTTTCTCAAATTCTTGTCTGATAGAAGTTAGTCGTTCTCCAAAACCTTTAAATGCAGGGTGAGTATCTATGTTAATAGATATTTCACGCTTGAGCATTTTCTCAAGGTTGAGAGCCTTATCTTCTTCAGGAAGTTTGTCTAGCTTGTTGAGTGTTGCAAGATCATGGACCGATAACTCACGGAAGTTTTTAGTGATTCCTTCGTAATCAATCTTGTCTTGAATGAGGTTTTTGATCTTCTCTCCATATTCGGCAAGAGAAAAGGCATCAACTCCTTCTGGTTGAAACTCCTTGCTAAAAGCAAGATAGAAGCTTGTGATCCACTCAAACTTACGCAAGTACTCGATAAGGAATGGGTCAGGAGAAAGTATCTCAAACAACATCTTTAGGCGACCATATTTGTCTTTAAAGAATTGTTGCTTGCTCTGGTTATCGATAAATATTTTTAGACATCGTCGAAGATTATCGATTGAAGGGTCTTCAATATTAACTCCTTCAAACAAACTCATGACTTCATCGAGTACTTTTTTGAAGTCCTCTTTTAGTCTTTCGATATTTATCATTGCACTATCAACAACACTCTCATCGAAATTGAGTGCGTCATAGAGATTTTTTGTCACACCATAGTAATCAATAATTTTTCCACATCCTTTGTTTGGATAGACTCGGTTAGTACGAGCAATAGCCTGAAGAAGATTGTGATCTCGCAGTGGTTTATCAAGATACATAACTTGTTCAACTGGTGCATCAAAACCAGTCAAAAGCATGTCGCAAACTAATAGGAATTTAAGAGGATGAGATGGATCTTTAAATTGTTCGATGACTTTCTCTCGCTTTTGTTTGTTTGTATTATATTTTTTTAATTCATCACTTTCACTATTTGGATCACCCGGCGAGTAAACAACTTCAGACCATTCAGATGGTACAAGCTTGTCTAGCAAGTCTTTATACTTTGCTGTTGCCTCACGGTCATAGCATACAATCTGTGCTTTAAATCCATTAGGCATGACGTAGAGCTTGTAGTGTTCAACGATATCTTGAATGACAGCCTCCATTCGCTTCTCTAGTTTTACTAGTGCCTCTTTCTTTCCGTATCTTTTTGTGAGAAGTTCTTTTTGCTCTTTGCTGAGTTCAGAAGTTAATTCGTTAAACTTTTTATCTACAGTTTCCTCATCAATAAAGAATTTTGATAGTCGTGCCTCATAGGTAACAGGCAAAGTAGCACCATCATCAATAGCTTGTTGAATTGAATAGTAGTCCAAATACCGCTCTCCCTCTTCACCAAAGTTGCGGTGGGTATTGATAGTAAGCTTATCGATAGGCGTTCCAGTAAATCCAAAGAAGAACGCATCCTTGAACGCATTACGCATTTTGATGGCAGATATACCTTCATTGTCTCGATGGGCTTCATCAGAAAGGACGATCACATTACCGTCGATACTCTCTATTTCCTCAAGCTCAGTAAATTTCTGAATAGTTGAAATAAAGATACCTCGGTCTGCACCCTTGATTTTCTTTTCAAGGTCTTTGCGAGATTCAACACGAATAAGGTTTTGACCACCCCATGCTTCAAACTCCTCAAATACCTGATCATCAAGATCAATACGATCTATAAGAATAAAGACTTTTGGGTTTTTTAACTCAGGAGCATACCGAAGCTTCCATGCAGTAAAGAACATGGTAAGAGTCTTACCTGATCCTTGTGTATGCCAAATCAGACCTTTTTTATGATCACCATCTCCAACTCTCTGAACAATTTTATTTGTCGCATAAAGTTGCTGATAGCGAGCAATCTTTTTAGTGATTCCATCCTTTTTCTTTTCAAAAACAATAAAGTTCTTCAAGATATCAAGAAGTCGTTCTTTCCCAAATAGGAAGTAGAGGGTTGAATCTAATTCATCATCAAACATCTTTGGCTCACTGTGTGGGTCTTCTCGCCAAGTCAAAAAGTATTGCTTTGGAGAATAGGTTGCTCCGTAGACAGTCTTAAGCCCATCGGTCGCAATGTTGAAACAGTTTGGCAAGAATAGCTTGGAGGCAACTTTTTCGTATCGCTTAATCTGATCAATAGCATTCTCAAAACTTACTGAGCTAGAAGCGGTAGGGCTTTTAGCCTCAATATCAGATACTGGTAAGCCGTTAAGGAATATCATTACATCAGGACGGATGTTCTCTGTCGTACCTTCAAAATAGAACTGGCTTGTTACAACAAATCGATTGTTGTCAGGATTTGTAAAATCAACAATATGAAAATCACGATTCTTACCAGTTGCAGGATCCTTGAGGTTAACCCCGTTTCGCATTGCAAAAAGAAATGCTTCGTTGGTATCCAGTTTCTTTATTTCTCGAACAACACTTAAAGCCAAATTTTCATCAATGCCGTTTATTTTCTGAACAGACTCTAGTAAATGAGAAGTAATTATGAACTCGTTTTCAAAAGTACGAAGCTTTGAAAATTCTTCGGCAGGAATAAATTCATAGCCAAGATTTTCTTGGATGAATTTAATGATATGTTTTTCTATTGTATATAATTCGTTGAATTTCATGTTATTTGGTTCTTACTTTTCCACTCAAGAGATCTGCCATTAACCCTTGCTTAAGCTCTGATAATTTAAATTTTAAGTTTTCGCTAATTAATATCTTGTTATCAATAGAAGAAATAATCTCGGCTATTTTATGTTGTTTTTCTAAATCAGGAACTGGTATAAAGGTATCTCTGATAACAGCTTGCGATATATTCGGTTGAGCAGCACCAGTTGCTTGATTAACAAAATCTTTTGTTATCGTCAGTAAAAATTGATACAAAAATTCTGGATAAAATTTGTCATTCGGCAAAACTCCACAAATTGCTTGATTCGTTGAGGATTCAAAATCTAATAAACCAACCTGTCCTGCGGTTGCACCATACATTGCAATAAGAATTGTATTACGAGGAAATACTTTTGCTGATGAGTCTTCCAAAGCCTGTTTTGTAATAAATTGTTTTGATGTGCTTACATGACCCTGACGAACTTCACCGCTTGTTAACCAAGGGATTGTTCCATTTTCGTAGTATTCTCGCTTACTTTTTAGCGGAGTTCCTCCAGAACTAGTTACGCAAACATCTCCGAGTCTTACCCATTTCTCATTTTTTTCATTTATATACTCAGAAAAAATCTTATGAGTAAGGGATGTCTTGAGTCTTTTGGTTGCATTAATAATTTCACTAATTTTAGTAATATTGTCATCAACCGCACTCAAAATATCTGCTATCTTCCTCTGTTCTTTAATTGAAGGAATGACGATATCTAGTTCTTGGTATTGCGAAATGTAATGTCGCTTATGGTTAGCGATTGGGAAAGTAAAAGATTTCATGATCTCATAAATAAATTTGAGGTCTGTGTTCTGGTCTCGGTTCGTGAGAATTTTTATTGCGGAAGATTTTACCTTAAATGGGAAATCGACATATTTACTATCAGTAGTAAAATCATCAAAAATAATTGCGGGAGTATCCGTATACACACCATCAGTTTCGTTTGTGTAACCTAAAACAAAAGACTTGTTAGCTGTGAGTACAGCTGTCTTTCCTGTGGGGGTGTAACTTGAGCTTTCAACAATATATTTTGTTGGTTGCTCAAAATCCAAAAGATCCTTAATCTTCTTTACGCTCCAATCCTTAGGAATATTCTTTTGTAATAAGTTAGTCTTCATAATTAGTCATGTGTTTTTACTACCTCAAAATCGTGGATCGCATCTTTTAGGGCAACAGCACGGTCAATGTATGTATTGTGGTTGGCGATAAAATCTTCCCATTTAACTGGATGTGCATAGGAATGATCCCACCCATGGTGGTGATAGCCGTAGCAGGTATCACACAGTGAATGATTCTTATCTTTCCTGTTGAACATATTATTCTTTATGATGTTAAAGAAGTTTTGAGTTTGCCAACTTCGAACACCACAAGGTCTATCGATTACCGCATGATCGTAACTACCGTTACTATCTGGTAATGCGACTAAAATTAGACCATTTGTCCAACTTGTTTTTTCTCCACGTTGTTGAACTCGCAAAGAATAAGAAATCTCATTTGGAATCCATTGTTCTTCTTGAGGTTCGTAAGCATCAATCATGTTTGGAGAGAGAAGCACGATTGTTATAGAACTATCAAAGAGTTTGTCTTTTAGTTTAGAGTGGATTGTTGTATCTGATAGATGACTTGCATCATCATCACTTTTTTCACCTTTATAAATATGTTCAGCACCCACAACTTCAATTATTTTATCTACATAATGTCTAGGTGTGTAAAGATAATTTGTGTCCTCAGTAGGTGTGTATTCAGGCAAACCCAAAACATCATAATCTTTATATTTGTAGCTAACGAATATTTTTTTTGACGTATTGTTTTCCATATATTAGTTTGCGTTTACTACTAGATATATTGCACAGGCAATTAAAGGTGCGTAGAAAAACAATAAGGTTGAAGAGAGCATACAAAAGAAAATTGTATTTTTCTTATACTTTTGAAATTCAGTAACATCCATTGAAAAATCAACATCTTTAGCGTTTAATTTCCTCACTTTGTTATATAGGTCTCTATACATTCTTTCCAGAGATAGGAAATAGCCATCATATATCCATGAAATGATCATGACCAAAATGACAAGTAGGAATGGCAAAACATCACCACTTATCTGAGACAACAAGGCTAAGACACCGGCAACCAAAGTAATAACCCATCCTCGTAGGTAGAATAGATTTCCCGCCATTCTAGTAATTACACCTTGAATTAACTCCAAGTGCTTTAGTTTATTTTCATTAAAGTTTGTTTCTTCCATATATTTAATAATTATTTCTTATACTTATCGCTTCTTCGACCAATCTCTCAAGATTATTTTTTATATCACCGTACGCATCATAAGAACTTGGGTTGTAACAAGTCACTATTGAGGACATTGACCTTCCACCGACCGTGAATTGTTCAAAAGGATTTTTTCCTTGTCGGCTGATCCCATTTCTTGGACACTTCAGGTTGTGAATGTAGATACCCACAAGACCACGACCGTCGTTCCATGCTTTTTTGATTTCATATTTGACCCATTCTCGATCTGCAGTATCTTCACCAATCAGAACGACTACACAGTTTTTATACTTCATGTTCTGATCTATCCAGTTTTCAATAGCTTTTGTTCCTCCACGCTTAACTTGTTCCCAGTCATTTACTGAAACAGGAGTATTACCCTCGATTGTGCCAATGTTTCTTATTTGCTGAACTCGCATTACATCCTTATCGAAATGAAAACTATAGAAAATTTGTCTTTTAGTATTTGCCATATTGTTAATAATTAAGTTCGTCTAAATATTTTTCGACTAATTTATCCGCTTCCACTAACTCTTTTTTAAGAGAGACAATTTCACTTCTAACTTTTTTTACATCAATAACTTCATCTTCTTCAGAAGAATCAACGTATTCATGAATGTTTAGGTGAAAGCCTTTACTTTCAACGTCATCTAGAGAAACGACACGAGCATACTTCTCGATATCTTCGTAGCTGTTAAACGCTTTTACTATCTTGCTAACATCCTGAGGTCGTAGGGTGTTTTGATTTTTTCCCTCCTGAAAATCTTTTTCTGCATCGATGATCAAAACCTTGTTTTTCTTTTCCTCGGCTTTGTTTTTATTGAGAATTACCACCACGGCAGGGATACCTGTACCGTAGAAGAGTTTTGGGGGAAGAGCGACAATCGCCTCAACAAGATCGTTTCTAAGTATTTGTTCACGAATTCTTGCCTCAGCATTACCTCTGGTTAATACGCCGTGTGGTAACACAATACCTGCACGACCATTGGTGTTCATTGATTTAATAATATGAAGAACGAATGCGTAGTCAGCATTTTTATCTGGTGGAGCATCATATCCTTCAAGACGACCGAACTTTGTTTTGAATGCTTCGTACTCCCAGTCTTTAATTGAATACGGAGGATTGGCAACCACAATGTCGAAAGTTTGCAAACCTCCTTGTTGGTTGAGGAATTGTGGGTTTGCTAGTGTATCTCCTCGACGAATGTCGGCACTATCAAGTCCATGAAGGAACATGTTGATTTTTGCGATTGCAAAAGTAGCAAGGTTTTGTTCTTGTCCGTACAAGTAAAGAGTTTTAGCAATCTTCTCGCCAGATTTTTGTTTAAGATAGTCGTATGCTTCCAAAAGGAAACCACCTGATCCAACGGTTGGATCGTAGATATGATCTTTCTGATGGGGTTTTAGAATACCCACGATAACTTTTTCAACTTCACGGGGTGTGTAGAACTCGCCACCTTTCTTACCTGCGTCTGCTGCGAATTGCTTGATCAAGTATTCGTATGCGTCACCGAGAAGATCAGAGCTGATGTATGTGTTACCAAAATTGTACTGAGAGAAATGATTGATAAGACGTTGAAGGGTTTCGTTTGGAAAACGATCTTTGTTTGCAAAATCTAGGTCTTCAAAAATCTTATCGAGCTTAGGACTATTCGCATTAGCGAGTTTTTCAAAAATATCATTAAGCTTTTGCCCAATGCTTTCTGCTTGTTGGGTAATTTTTTCCCATCGACAATCCTTTGGTACTTGAAAACGGTGATTGTAGTCGGCGCGAGCGATGTCTTCATCGTTGTACTCTTTCATTACAGCATTAAACTCTTCATCCCATACGTCACTCATTCGTTTATAAAAAAGAAGACCAAAGATATATTTCTTGTAGTCTGAACTATCAATTTTCCCACGGAGAATGTCAGCACTCTTCCAAAGGAACGACTCAAGTTGGGGAAGGGTTAACTTACTACCCATTTTGTCTACAATAGCCTCAATATCTTGAGGGCGATATTTTCGGTCTTTTCGTGGTCCAACCCTAAGAGGAACGAGTGTTCCGTCTTTTTCCCAATTACGCAAAGTATCTTGGTGGATGGAAAAAATCTCCGCTACCTGACCGATAGAGAGTAGTTCTGGCATCCCCTTAAGTTTTTCTTGTATATCTTTTCTCATATGTTGTAATTTGAGTCTATCAGATTCAAGATATAAAGTCAAGTGTTCATAGGTTTTCATAGGTCTGTATCCTAGCTTACATTGAAAAATAAGGGTAATTTAGTTACCAACAGCTAGGAAATGGGACGCTCTAGACTCCTTAAAGGGTCTGCGTCATTAATGGTGTATATGAAAATAACAGCACCACAGGGCTTTGAAATAGCCCAAGAAGACATAAAGACCATTAAAACCCGATATTGCCTCTATGCTCGAAAGTCGAGCGAGTCTGAGGAACGGCAAGTTTTATCAATAGATTCCCAGATCAAGGAGATGCTCCAGTTAGCAGAACGTGAGGGACTGGAGATTGTATCCATGAAAAGAGAGAGTCATTCTGCAAAGGAAACTGGGCAACGACCCGTATTCAACGAAATTGTCGGGGAGATACGAGATGGTAAATACAATGCCATTCTCACGTGGGCACCTGACCGTATCAGTAGAAACGCAGGAGACCTTGGAAAGATAGTGGACTTAATGGATGCAGGAAAACTTTTACAGATACGAACATTCGGTCAGACATTTTCAAACAATCCAAATGAAAAATTCCTCCTGATGATCTTAGGGAGTCAGGCGAAACTCGAAAACGACAATCGAGGGATCAACGTAAAGCGAGGGCTTCGAACAAGAGTCGAATCAGGTCTCTGGCCCGGCATGGCACCACTTGGATATATCAATCAGAAGAGAATGGATAAGAAGTGTCAGATACTACCCGATCCTGATAGAGCACATGTCATCAAACAAATGTTTGAAAAAGTTGCGTTCGAAGGATGGAGTGGTAGAAAAGTGTACAACTGGTTACGGTTCGATTTGAACTTCTATACTCGAGGAAATAAACCCCTGACACTGTCGGGGGTTTATCGTATATTCGATATGCCAATCTACTACGGACCATTTGAATACCCACGAAATTCGGGACAATGGTATCAAGGAACACACGAGGCACTCATTACCGAGGAGCTGTTCAAGAAGGCGCAGGAACAGTTGAAGCGAGACAAAATCGTGCGCGAGAACCGAGAGTTCGCCTTTACTAAGCTCTTCACCTGCGGCATGTGCGGATCAGGGATAACGGCGCAGGAAAAATACAAACTGCTTAAGGATGGCACGAACGCCAAGTACGTCTACTACTCCTGCTCGAAGGCACGAGACAGGAACTGCAAGAACAAATATATACGCGAGGAAGAACTGGTTGAGGAGCTGTTTAAGATCATCGACAAGCTGAACATGAACGAGCTTGGTATGAGGATGAAACTTGAAGAAGAAATCAAGCGGTTCAACCGACTGCAACGACTGGCGACCAAAGGCAAACCCAAGATGCAGATCGATGAGGATGATATCGCAACGCGAGAGTATGCCAAATACGTCCTGCGCGAAGGAACGCCACTTGAGAAGCGTGAGCTGATGGGACACCTGCGATCAAGATTAATGCTGAACGACAAGAAGATTACCCTAGTGGAGGAATAACAATAAATATATATTGACAAACGATATACTCTAGATTAAGATAAAAGCATTAGTAGTCTAGAGTACCCCATAACATTTTTATGAAAAAAAGTTCAACAGTGTTTCTCCAGATCGTAATCGTACTCATCGGCATTGGTGCCCTTGCCCTCTTGCTTGGGGAACCTCACCTAGAAGGCGTGAACGCCAACGCAGGTTTCTTTGAAGTCTATCTCGATCCGTTTGTTGCATATATATACCTTGCGTCCATTCCATTTTTCTTAGCACTTTATCAGGCGTTTAGAGTGCTTGGATACGTCGGGCAGAACATGGCATTCTCTCAGGCTGTAGTAGGAGCTTTGCGAAAGATAAAATACTCCGCGTTTATTACTACGGGCGCAATCATAGCAACAGATGTTTTCCTTCTCGTACATGCACGCCTCTACCCTGAAATTGGTGCGGTAGATGGACCCGAGGGTGCCATCATGCTTGGACTAGTTGCGGCTTTCATCTCTGTTGTTATCGGCACTGCCGCAGTTGTGTTTGAAAGGGTCTTGCAGAACGCCGTCGAGCTGAAATCAGAGAACGATCTAACCGTATAAGTATATGGCGATCATCATCAACATAGACGTAATGCTCGCAAAGCGAAAAATGAGCGTCACCGAACTCGCGGAGAAAGTCGGCATCACGATGGCGAATATTTCTGTCTTAAAGAACGGAAAAGCGAGGGCTGTCCGCCTTAGTACACTCGAAGCGATTTGCAGCGCGCTCCAGTGTCAGCCAGGAGATATTTTGGAGTATAAGAAGTAATGGAAAATTGCTAAAATAGAAATATGTCCAAAAAGATTTTAATAATTACACCCATCGTCCTCCTTCTTTTGATTGCTCTGGCTTTCGGTCTTTTCCGGATTAGCAAATCAAGGACGTTTCAGTTTTTCGGTGAGATTATTCATCGGGTAGAGACTCAAGAGAAGGTTGTCGCACTTACCTTTGACGACGCGCCGATGGAAATGACGAGAGAGACATTGCAAATACTTGCCGAGAAAGGCGTGCCTGCAACATTCTATGTCATTGGGAAAAATATAGAAGAATATCCTGAAATAGCAAAAGCCATTGTGGAGCAAGGACACGATTTAGGCAATCACTCGTATTCGCATCAGCGGTTCCTTCTCTCAAAGGACACGTATTCTTTTGTCGAGAGCGAGATAGAAAAAACGAACGTGCTTATCCGCGAGTCGGGATACGAGGAAGAGATAACATTCCGTCCTCCGTATGGGAAAAAGCTATTCGTCTTGCCGTGGTATCTGTCCAAACACAAAATCAAGACCATTATGGTTGATGTTGAACCCGACACCTATCATTCGGGCGATGCGGAAGCGATGTTCGCATACACCATAGAACACACCAAGCCCGGCTCAATCATTTTGATACACCCTGATTGCGATACCGTATGCGCCGCAGGTCGAGAAGCCCTACCTAAAATCATTGATGAGCTTCAGGTGGAAGGATACCGATTCGTGACGATATCGGAGTTGTTGGAATACGCTCCTGTGAAATAATTTTATGAAAGATCGTAACAAGAATTCCTCAAACTCAACCACCTACATCGCATTCCTTCTCGGCATCAACATCGGTCCGCATAAGCGAGTGGCAATGAGTGAACTCAAGAAGATGTGCGAGCACATGGGGTTTGAGAATGTCCGCACCTTGCTTGCCTCCGGCAATGTGGTCTTTGATGCTCAGAAGAAAAGTACGGACGCACTCACCCGAGAGCTGGAAGCACAACTAAAAAAGACGTTCGTTTTTGAAGTCGGTGTCATCGTTCGCACGATCGCCGATATACAGAAGATGATTGATGCAAATCCGTTCAAGAAAATAGATGCGACGAAAAACATTCGTTACGTTACTTTTTATACCGAACAGCCAAAAGAGAAAGTTACAACAGGAAAAATACAGGATAAGAAAGGCAACCCCTTTAGTATTCTCTCTGTGTCCGATAATGTCGTTTTCAGCTCCAGGGAATTAGAAGCTTCCGCTACGCCAGACATGATGAGTGTTCTTGGCAAAATGCTCGGCAAGAAAATCACGACACGAAATTGGAACACCATTGAAAAATTGATACAATGACGAAACGAACCTGCGCGAAATACTAAATGTGTCTCGCGCTCCCCGATACGGCACAGGAACATTATCGTCACGCCTGTGGTGCCACAAGAAAACAGCGTCCTTTACAGGGCGCTGTTTTGCTTATCCGGTAAAAGAAAAGAGCAACAATTGTCGCTCTTTTCTTACAACCTGTAGGCTTGTGGGTCACAGCTCGGCATCGAGCACATGGGTCTACAAAACTAACAGGTTGTCAATGCGGAAAGGGAGGGATTTGAACCCTCGAGGAACTTTCGCCCCTGCCGCTTTTCGAGAGCGGTGCCTTCAGCCACTCAGCCATCTTTCCATATTTTTTATTGTAATGTATCTATTATACCTCTTATCATACCCTTTACTCTGAAGAAGAGAAGGCGATTGTTTACCTTTATTGCTATCGTGCCATGGGGAAGTAGGTTAATAGGTCTCTTTCCTTGACTGGCCCGACTGATTTGGGTAACGATATAGAATCTATTAGTTGGTAAACCCGTTATTTTTGACCAAAAAGCACGTGCCCCATCTATAGATGTTGAGGCGTATACATGTATTCCTGCTCGTATTTTTTCTTCAGGTACTTTTAATATTTTCCTTATAAATTTCATATATACCACTACCATTTCTGGATCGGAATTACTAAAGCTCAGTGTTTTTTGCAATCTTTTTTCTGATTTTGTACCTTCTCCCCAATATAGCGATGCTCCTATGATAGTTAGTATATTATCAGGTATATTATCAATCATTCCATGTCCATCTATGTAGCTCTTGTGATTTTCTTCCTGTATTCGTTTTGCTCGTTCTATATTTGACTTCTCTAGACCGCGAACATGGGCTAAGTCAGAATTTTTTTTCAATAGTGCTTTTGATTTTGCTGATAGAGTAATATTTTTAAACCACAAGCTAAGAGTTCCTTTAGATTTTATGTCTAAAATCTTAAGAATCTCACCATAACTCTTTCCTTCTTTGCGTAGTGCTATTGCTCTGTTTTTTAAATTTATGTTTGAACCCATAGATATATTTATATTTATTATATACCTGAGTTCATTTTTATCATATTGTATTTTATTAAAATTATGGTAGTATTTTATCTGTTCATGTTTGGCCCTATCGTCTAATGGTTAGGACATCACGTTTTCAATGTGAGAATCAGGGTTCGATTCCCTGTAGGGTCACAGAGTCGAGTGCTAGTTCGAGCACTCGAGAAGGGTCGTTTACAACGATCCATAACAAACAAAAAGCCACCATTGATTTGGTGGTTTTTTGTTTGAAAACTTAGTTTTAAGCTTTGACTGTTATAGTCCTGTTTTTCAAAACTAGATCACTTTTTATACAATCAAGAACCGATCGTTTTTCTAAAATTGTTCCATCTTTCAAAACAAATTTCATGTAATTTCTGAGATCAACTTTCTGTATATCTGCTGGATTGTCTTTTCCTAAAAACATTGCTTGGAGCTTTTTGAATTTCTTTATTTCAAGATTCAATTTTTCGTTAAGTTGCACTTCATTGAGATCCAGTGTTGTTGCCATTTTCTGAAATTCTTTTAGTAGATCATCTTCGTTTATTGCAGGATTGGTACATTTTCTATCTTTTGATTTTGTACATCTGTAATAAACATGTCTGTTTACTCCACCATTTAGTAATTTCTTAAACTTTTCATCTGCAGTAATTCCAGATCCGCACATTCCACATTTCACCATTCGGGTAAATGCAAATTCTTTTCCATGAGTTTTTATAACCTGCGTTTTAATTGCAGATCGACAATCATCAAAAAGCTCTTTAGTGATTATTGGCGTATGCTTTCCGTCATACCAATTTCCGCTTCCTTGCGGGAATTCAAATCTCCCATAATAAAAGGTGTTATTGATTATCTTAAATACATTTCCGACACTTAAATAAAATCCTTTATGTGTTTTAAAATTCAGTTCATATCGTAACCATGAATATACTCTCATTCCACTCCATCGTTCATATGCAATTTTTTCAAAAATCTGTTTGATAATTGGTGCGCGTTCTGGATCGATTTCTACTTCGCACTTCGCTAACCTTTCATTTGGTTTTCTGTATCCAGTTGGTGGTTGTACAGGCCATAATCCCATTTCGCACCTTGCTCTCATGCCTCGTTTTACATTGATGCTTTTATTGTCATTCTCGAGTTTCGCTTGAGAACATAGAATCATTAAAAGAAATTTATCACTTGGAGAATTTGTAAATGTTTGACCGAAAGTTTTAATTTGAGTTAGTTTCTTTTGATCAATACGATCTACCAGTTTTCCCAAATCTCCTGCATTTCTAGAAAGTCTATCAGGTGCCCAAGTGATAATGGCGTTGAATATGCCGTCGTCTATATCTTTTAGTATTTCTTCAAAAACAGGTCTCTGTCCTGATTCTTTTGCACTATGAGATTCACGACGAATCTCAACAATATTTAGTCCTTCACGATCGGCTATTTGCTTCATTTCTTTGATTTGGGAATCAATAGAAAGAGCTTGTTTTTCTTCTGCTTCGGTCGACTTACGGGCGTATAAACAATATTTTAATGATATTTGTTCCATATTACATTAATGACGCAGAAAGATAGTTTTGCTAAGACTATGCAGAACTAAAAATACGTCGCATACTCGCGATCAATTTTTTATAACGCTTTATTAAAAGGCTTTTTTGTGATAGATTATAAAAGTACCCCATAGTATTTTTTATAAGTGTGCTTAGTCCCCGGAAGGACTGTTTTCTCTTACCTGTTATTGGCAAAGAGGGGCAGTCCGAGTTCCATAACAGGAACCTTTCGGGGTAGCACCGCTATGGGGTACAGGCTCGGCTGTCCCTTTTTG
>JACCEA010702071.1_pt1 | contig 44241 bp, 39 predicted proteins | sample 7449851 | NCBI WGS metagenome assembly JACCEA01 (sample SAMN15323453, study PRJNA562643) | freshwater metagenome | isolation source: river surface water | place: USA:Blue River Watershed | collected 2017-08-18 | reverse complement strand
CGCGGGGTGCGAGGTGGCGAAGGTCAGCGCGGTGGTGACGCCGTGGCGCCGCAGTTCGTCCAGGAAGAAGGTGGCCACGCCCTCGGCATAGGCGGCGTCGGAGAAGCGCGACTCGTGCGGGAAGGTGTAGTTCTCGAGCCAGGGCAGCAGGCCCTCGGCGGGCGAGCCGATGACATCGGTCTGCGGGTAGTGCACATGCAGGTCGACGAAGCCGGGCGCGAGCAGGCGACCGGGCAGATGCTCCACGGCCACGCCGGGGAAGCGGTCCTTGAGCGCGTTCCAGGGACCGGCGGCGCGCACCAGGCGCAGGCCCTCAGGCCCCGGGCCGATGACCAGCAGGCCGTCGGCGTCGTAGACGGGACGGCCCTCGTCGTCGAATCGCAGGAGGGCGGCGCGGTAGGCTCTCATGGCTCCTATTGTGGCGTCACGGTGAGGCCGGAGCGCCGGAAGGACGCGGCGCCGGCCCGGCCTGGTTTCGGGCCGTGTTATCAGGCCTTACTTGGAGGCCTTGCCCACGACGCCGGCCACCAGCCAATCCATCGAGAGGATCTGCGCGTCGGAGAGAGCCTGACCAGCCGACAGACGGGCGCGGCCCTGGTTGTCGGTGAGCGGGCCGGCAAAGGGCTTGAGGCGGCCGGCGGCAATGTCCTTCTGGCGCGCCAGCACCTCGGCCTGGACCGCTTTGGGCACCTTGGGGCCGAAGCCTTCGACCTTGACCATGCCCTCCTTCACCCCGCCCCAGACATTGCCAGGGGTCCAGCGGCCCTCGAGCACCTCGCGCGCGCGGCGGGTGTAGTAGCCGCCCCAGTGGTGGGTGACGGCCACGATCTGCGCGTCGGGCGCGACCTGGCGCATGTCCGAGTGATAGGCCACCGCCATGCGGCCCTTCTCCTGGGCCGCGGTCATGACCGCGGTAGACGCGGTGTGGAAGGCCACCACGTCGGCCTGCTGGTCAAAAAGACTCAGGGTCGCCTCGCGCTCCTTGGGCGGGTCGAACCACTCATTGATGAAGATCACCCGGACCTGTGCCTTGGGATTGACCGAGCGCATGCCCAGGGTGAAGGCGTTGATGCCCTGGATCACCTCGGGAATCGGGAAGCCCGCCACATAGCCGGCCACGCCGGTCTTGCTCATTCGCCCGGCGGCGATGCCGGCGAGGTAGCGGCCCTCGTAGTAGCGGGCGTTGGCGGCGGCCACATTGGCCGCGGTCTTGTAGCCGGTGATGGACTCGAACTTCACGCCCGGAAAGTCACGGGCCACGTCCAGCGTGGGCTCCATGTAGCCGAAACTGGGGGTGAAGATGAGGCCGTAACCCTGGCGCGCCATGTCGCGGATCACGCGCTCGGCGTCGGGGCCTTCGGATACGTTCTCGACGAAATGGGTCTCCACCCGCTTGCCCAGAGCCGCCTGCAGGGCCTGCCGGCCCTCCTCGTGCTGATGCACCCAGCCCGAAGGCAGGACCGGGGTGACGTAGACGAAGCCGACCTTGAGCGGCGCGGAGGCCGGAGGAGCGACAGGAGCGGGCGCCTTGACTTGCGCATGCAGCGCGGCGGAGGGGAGAAAGACGCTGGCGGCCGCCAGGACGGCGGCTGCGAGGTTTTTGTACATGGTGTTCCTCGACATGGCCCCGGGACAAAGAAAAGCGCCGCTGCGGGGCACAGCGGCGCGGTTCGAATTGTAAGGCCCGGCTTCGGAGTGAGCGCCCGTGGGGGTTTGCCAGGACCTTGGCCAGGCTACGGGCCGGGACACCGCCCCTGGCCGCGTGACGGCCCTCAGGCGAAGCGGGCGAAGGTGGCGTCCAGCCGCTCGATCCAGCCGGCCTTGGCACCTGCATCCGCGAAGCTCGCCTCGAAGCTGTTGCGCGCGAGGCGGTAGGCCGCCGGAGCGCCCAGGCCCAGGGCGGCGAAGGTCTCGGTGAAGTTCTGGTTCATGTAGCCGCCGAAGTAGGCCGGGTCGTCGGAGTTGACGGTGGCCACGAGGCCGGCGTCCAGCAGCCGGCCCAGGTTGTGGCCGGACAGGTCGGGGAAGACGCACAGCTTCTGGTTGGACAGCGGGCAGACGGTGAGCGGGATGCGGTCCTTCGCCAGGCGCTTGACCAGCTCCGGGTCCTTCATCGACTGCACGCCGTGGTCGATGCGCTCGACCTTCAGCACGTCCAGCGCTGACCACACATAGGCCGGCGGCCCTTCCTCGCCAGCATGGGCCACCAGGCGCAGGCCCAGCTCGCGGCAGCGGGCGAAGACACGGGCGAACTTCTCGGGCGGGTGGCCGACCTCGGACGAGTCCAGGCCCACGCCGATGAAGCGGCCCACGAAGGGCAGCGCCTCCTCCAGCGTCTGGAAGGCCTCCTCCTCGCTCAGGTGGCGCAGGAAGCACAGGATCAGGCTGGCGCTCACGCCCAGCTTCGCCTTCGCGTCCTGGCAGGCGCGGTGCAGGCCGTCGATGACGGTCTTCATGGCCACGCCGCGGGCGGTGTGGGTCTGCGGGTCGAAGAAGATCTCGGCGTGCAGGACGTTGTCGGCGCGGGCGCGCTCGAGGTAGGCCCAGGCCATGTCGTAGAAGTCCTGCTCCTGCAGCAGCACGCTGGCGCCGGCGTAGTAGATGTCCAGGAAGCTCTGGAGGTTGGTGAAGGCGTAGGCCTTGCGCAGGTCTTCCACCGAGGCATAGGGCAGGGCCACGCCGTTGCGGCCGGCCATGTGGAAGATCAGCTCGGGCTCGAGCGAGCCCTCGATATGGATATGTAGTTCCGCCTTCGGCATGGCGCGCAGCAGCTCGGGCAGGCGCTCAGGGGCGATGGCGTTCAGGTTCGCGGGGAGGTGGAAAGCGGACTTGATCGAGGTCATGGAAAGAGCGTAGCAGAGCGAGGGACAAGCCCGGCGGCGCCGGGCGATCTGCTAACCTTTCCGCTGTGAGACTTGCTCGTTTCTGCCTGCTGCTCCTGCTGGCCCTCGTGCTGCCGCTGCGCGGCGCGCTGGCCCAGGCACAGCCCTGCTCGGCGGGCCACACCCTGGCGATGGCAGCCGCCACGCAGCCCCGGTCGGCGGGCCCGGCGGCCCCCCTCGCATCGGAGGCCGTCCCAGCAGACGCGGGTGCAGGCTACTCCGACCACCACCTGCATTCTGGAAAGAACACGCAAGGCGAAGCAGGCCACGCCCCTGGACACTCCCCTGCACACGCCCACGCGCATGGCCCGGCGGACGCAGAGGTGGCCGTGGCGACGGCGGACACATCCCAGGACCCGCTGCATGACTCTTCGTCGCAGGTCCACGGCCAGTGCAGCGCCTGTGCCAGCTGCTGCCTCGGGGCACCCCTGGCGCACGCAGGCGTCAAGGCCCTGCCTGTCCTGCCACCGGCAGGCACGGTGAAGTTCTCCGCCGAGTCCGCCCCCGTCGCCAGCGTCGTCCTGGCCGGCCTGGAACGCCCTCCTCGCGCCCTCTGACCCGCCGGCCCTGAGCCCTCATCACGGGGTCTCCCAGGGCCCGGCCGCGTCGGTGCACGTCCTGCGGACGTCGCCGGCGCCGTCTCCGGCGGCTGCCTGCCGTCAACCCGAGCGCGAATTTCCGAGGAGCACCGATGACACCGAACCTGGCGCACGAGACCCGAGCCAAACGGCCGCTGGGCCGCCGATCCTTCCTGCTGGGCCTGGCCGCCACGGCAGCCGCCACCCACTTGCACGTGCAGGCCGCCAATGGCGCCCTGCCACTCGTCGAAGTGTTCAAGAACCCCTCCTGCGGCTGCTGCGGCGCCTGGGTGGAACACCTCCAGGCCACCGGATTCACCGTCAAGGTCCAGGAAGTACCGGACACGGCCGTCACCCGCAGGCAACTGGGCATGCCGGACAAGTTCGGCAGCTGCCACACCGCCCGCGTGGGCGGCTACCTGCTGGAGGGCCATGTGCCGGCGCAGGACGTCAAGCGCCTGCTGGCCACCCGGCCCGAGGCCGTGGGCCTGGCGGTGCCCGGCATGCCGGTGGGGTCGCCCGGGATGGAAGACGGCGGCCGGCGCGACACCTTCCAGGTCCTGCTGGTCGGCCGGGGCGGCGGAGCGCGGGTGTTCGCCTCCTATCCCGCGGTCAAGCCTGCTCCCGCCGGGGCCACCCGTTCCTGATGGAGCCCGCCATGAAACCACCCTACGCCCGCGCGCGAGCGCCCCTGGCGGTCCTGGCGAGCACCCTGGCCCTCGCGGGCTGCGCCTCCTTCTCCCCCGACGGCGGCATGGACCGGGTGTCAGCCCTGACCCGCGAGCGGGTGGGCCAGCCCGTGACCCTGCAGCGCGACGGCGCGGCAGCCGACAGCGCCCGCGCCCGCGTCGCCGAGCTGCTTCGCGTGCCGCTCAGCGCCGACTCGGCAGTCGAGGTCGCCCTGTTGAACAACCGGGGCCTGCAGGCGAGCCTGGCAGGCCTGGGCATCGCCGAGGCCGACCTCGTGCGCGCCGGTCGCCTGCGCAACCCCGGCTTTGGCATCGGGCGCCTGAGCGGCAGCGGCACGGTGGAAATCGACCGCTCGGTGATGTTCGACCTGCTCGGGCTGATCACCTTGCCCATCGCCCGGGAGGGCGAGCAACGCCGCTTCGAGCAGGCCCAGTTCCAGGCGGCGCAGGATGCGGTGGTCCTCGCGGCCGAGACCCGACGCGCCTTCTACGGCGCGGTGGCGGCCCAGGAGCTGTTGCGCTACTTCGAACAGGTCCACGAGACCGCCGACATTTCGCGCGAGCTGGCCACCCGTATGGCCCAGGCCGGCAACTTCAACAGGCTGGCGCAATTGCGCGAACAGGCCTTCCACGCCGACGCCACCGTGCAGCTGGCACGGGCGCGCCAGCAGGCCCTGGCCGAGCGCGAGCGCCTGACCCGGCTGCTGGGTCTCGCTGGCGAGCAGGCCCGCTTCACCCTGCCCGATCGCCTGCCCGACCTGCCTGGCGCACCGGTGGCGCGGCAGGATGCCGAGCAGGTGGCCATGGACAAGCGCCTGGACATCCAGGTCGCCAGGCAGCAGGCCGAGGCCACTGCGCGCGCGCTGGGGCTGACGCGCAGCACCCGCGTGGTCAACGTGCTGGAGGCGGGCTGGCAGGACAAGCGCGAGAGCGGCGGCCCGCGCGCCAGCGGCTACGAGGTGGCCCTGGAGCTGCCGCTGTTCGACTTCGGCGCCACCCGCGTGGCCCGCGCCGAATCCACCTACCTGCAGGCGGTGAACCGGGCCGCGGCCCTGGGAGCGCAGGCGCAGTCGGAGGTGCGCGAGGCCCATGCCGCCTACCGCACCGCCTACGCGCTGGCCCGTCACTACCGCGACGAGGTGGTGCCGCTTCGCAAGCGGATCTCGGAGGAGAACCTGCTCCGCTACAACGGCATGTTGATCAGCGTGTTCGAACTGCTCGCCGACGCGCGCGAGCAGTTCGCCGCGGTGACCGGCGCGGTGGAGTCGCTGCGGGACCACTGGATCGCGCAGACACAGCTCGAGCTCGCCCTGACCGCACGCTCGCCCGCCGGCTCCAGCCCGGCCTCCTCGTCCATCGCCCCCGCCGCGGCTGCCGCCCCGGTCGGCCATTGAGGAAAGACACCATGACCCAACGTCGCGACTTCTTCCGCGCCGCCAGCGCCGTGGCCCTGGGCGCGGCGACCTTGAGCCGCGCGGGCGCCGCCACGCTGCCCGAGGCGCCCATTCAATCAGCTGCCGCCACCGTACCGCCGCCGCCCCCGCCCAACGGGCGGCCGTTCAACCCGGTGGTCACCTTGAACGGCTGGTCCCTGCCTTGGCGCATGAACAAGGGCGTCAAGGAGTTCCACCTGGTGTGCGAGCCTGTGGTCCGCGAATTCGCGCCCGGCATGAAGGTGAACATGTGGGGCTTCAACGGCTCCAGCCCGGGACCGACGATCGAGGCGGTCGAGGGCGACCGCATCCGCATCTTCGTGACCAACAGGCTGCCCGAGCCCACCGCCATCCACTGGCACGGGCTCATGCTGCCCTCGGGCATGGACGGCGTCTCCGGACTGACGCAGCCGGGCATCCCGGTGGGCAAGACCTTCGTCTACGAGTTCGACCTGCTGCGCCCGGGATCGCACTTCTATCACACCCACCTCGACGAGCAGCTGCAGCTGGCCATGGGCCTGTACGGCTCGCTCATCGTGCACCCCAGGGACCCGCGCCAGCTGGCGGTGGACCGTGACTACATGTTCATCATGGCTGCCTATGACGTGGAGCCGGGCGCGATGACGCCCAAGATCAGCACGATGACCGACTTCAACATGTGGACCTGGAACAACCGGATCTTCCCCGGCATCGACCCCTTCGTCGCCCGCAGCGGCGAGCGGGTGCGCATCCGCATCGGCAACCTCACCATGACCAACCACCCGATCCACATGCACGGGCCCCACTTCGAGGTCACCGGCACCGACGGCGGCTGGGTGCCCAAGGCGGCGCGCTGGCCGGAGGTGACCGTGGACGTGGGCGTGGGGCAGATCCGCGCGATCGAGTTCGACGCGGTCGCCGGCGACTGGGCGATCCACTGCCACAAGGCGCACCACACCATGGGCGCGATGGGGCACGCCGTGCCCACGATGCTGGGCGTGGACCAGCGTGGCCTGGCCGAGCGCATCGCCAGGCTGGTGCCGGACTACATGGCCATGGGCGAGAAGGGCATGCACGAGATGGCCGAGATGGAGATGCCCCTGCCCGGGAACACCCTGCCGATGATGGCCGGCCAGGGCCCCTTCGGGCCCATCGGCATGGGCGGGATGATGAGCGTGGTCAAGGTGCGCGACGACCTGAGGCCGGGCGACTTCCGCGACCCCGGCCCTTACCGGCACCCGCCGGGGACGGTGGCCCGCGAGTACACCGGAACCCTCGGTGAGGCGCCGCGCGCGCCGGGGGCGCCGGCGGCCTCGGCGGGAAGTCCGGCGGGGTACCGGGTGCACAAGCCCGGGGGTGCCCCCGGCGCGGGCGGCCACTCGGGCCACGGGCAACACTGAACGCCAAGGAGCGACCCACGTGAACACACGAATCACACGCCACGCCCTGGCCGCCGCAGCGGTCTTCCTGGCCGCCGCAGCGGTCTTCCTGGCCGCCGCGGCGGCCCATGCCCATGGCGACGCGCACGCCACCGGCTCCAACCGGACCTTCGACCCTTCGCGGGTCGAGGCCACCGCCTTCGGCCAGGAAGGCGACCCGGCTAAAGCCACCCGCACAATCCGGGTCGACATGGGTGACGACATGCGCTTCAGGCCGGGCACGATCACCGTCCGCCGCGGCGAGACGGTGCGCCTGCGCATCACCAACAAGGGCCAGGCGCTGCACGAGTGGGTGCTGGGAACGCCCAGGGAACTGGCCGAGCACGCCGAGATGATGCGCCAGCACCCGGGCATGGAGCACGACGCGCCGCACATGGCGCATGTCAAGCCGGGCGCCTCCGGCGAGGTCGTCTGGCAGTTCACCCAGGCCGGCCGCTTCCAGTTCGCCTGCCTGCTGCCGGGTCATTTCGAGGCCGGCATGGTGGGGACCGTCATCGTCCGATGAACCGGAGAGGATCTCCCATGAAGAAACCGTCCGCCGTCCTGGCCTTGGCCAGCCTGCCCCTGCTGCTGTCACTGGGCGGCCTGGCCCGCGCGCAGGCGCCGAGCGGCAACGCCGCCGACCATGCCGGCCACCACCCGCCGGCCGCGACGGCGCCGGCGCCTGCGGGCACGGCGGACGCCGCCCCGCTCTCCGAGGGCGAAGTCCGCCGTCTCGACCCGGCCCAGGGCAAGATCACCCTGCGTCATGGCCCGCTGGCCAACCTCGCCATGCCGGCCATGACCATGGTCTTCACGGCCGCCGCGCCCCAGCTGCTCCAGGGCCTGCAGGAAGGCGACAAGGTGCGCTTCACCGCCGAGAAGATCGACGGCCGCTACGTGGTCACCGCGATACGCAAACTCTAGAAAGCGCAAAGGCCACCCGAAGGCGGCCCTGGCTTGGCGGGACGGAAGGATTTCGCCGGGTGAAGGCGCGCCTGCCCGGCTTACCGGCGCCCGAGGAGGTCCAGCGCGACGTCCACGATCATGTCCTCCTGGCCGCCGACCATCCGCCGCTTGCCCAGTTCGACGAGGATGTCGACAGTCTTCAGGTCGTACTTTCTTGCGGCGGCCTCGGCATGCCGCAGGAAGCTCGAGTAGACGCCCGCGTAACCCAGCGCCAGCGTCTCACGGTCAACGCGCACAGGCCGGTCCTGCAGCGGCCGCACGATGTCGTCGGCAGCGTCCATCAGCTTCATGAGGTCACAGCCGTGGTTCCAGCCAAGACGAGCCGCCGCTGCGATAAACACCTCCAGGGGAGCGTTGCCCGCCCCCGCACCCATGCCGGCCAGGCTGGCGTCCACGCGATCGCATCCTTCCTCGACGGCGACGATGCTGTTGGCCACGCCGAGACTCAGGTTGTGGTGCGCATGGATACCCGTCTGGGTCTCGGGCTTGAGGACGTCCTTGAATGCCCGGAAGCGCTCCCGGACGTCGCCCATCGAAAGCGCTCCGCCGGAGTCCACCACGTAGCAACAGGTGGCGCCGTAGCTCTCCATGAGCTTTGCCTGTTCGGCCAGGCCCCTTGGCGTGTTCATGTGGCTCATCATCAGAAAGCCGACTGCCTCCATGCCGAGTTCTCGTGCGTACTCGATGTGCTGCTTCGAGATGTCGGCCTCCGTGCAGTGGGTTGCGACCCGGACGATCCGTGCGCCGGCCTGATAGGCCGCCTTCAGGTCGTGGACGGTGCCGATACCGGGTAACAGCAGCGTCGCGATCTTGGCGTGCTTCACTTCGTCAGCGACCGCCTCGATCCACTCCAGGTCGGTATGCGCACCGAACCCATAGTTGAAGCTGCCTCCCTGCAAGCCGTCGCCGTGCGCCACCTCGATCGAGTCAACCTTCGCGTCGTCGAGCGCCCGAGCGATCTGCCGTGCCTGCCCCACGGTGTACTGATGCCGGATGGCGTGGCTGCCATCGCGCAGCGTCACATCCGAGATGTAGACTTTCTTACCGTTCATCATGGGGTCCTCAGGCGGGGGCTGCGCTGCGCAGCATTCGTGCGGCCATGCGTTCTGCAGTTTGAAGTGCGGCGCTGGTCATGATGTCCAGGTTGCCGGCGTAGGCGGGCAGGTAATGGGCGGCACCTTCGACCTCCAGGAAGATCGAGGTCTTGATGCCCGACAGGCGCTCACCGACACCCGGGATCCTGAGATCCGCAACCCGATCGAACTGCACTTTCTGCTTCAGGCGGTATCCAGGGACATAGCCTTGCACGGCCGCAGCCATCTCTTCGACGGACCGGGCGATTTCCTCCTCGCTGCCGGTCGCACTCAAGGTGTAGACCGTGTCGCGCATGATCAGCGGTGGCTCCGCCGGGTTGAGCACGATGATCGCCTTGCCCTTTCGGGCGCCGCCGATTGCCTCGATGGCCCGCGAGGTGGTTTCCGTGAATTCGTCGATGTTGGCGCGTGTGCCCGGGCCGGCGCTCTTGCTGGAAATGCTCGCGACGATCTCGCCATAGGTCACCTTGGCGACGCGGTTGACGGCGGCCACCATCGGGATGGTGGCCTGCCCTCCGCAGGTCACCATGTTCACGTTGAGCGCGTCCAGGTGCTCGTCTCCGTTGACGACCGGAATGCAGTAAGGGCCGATTGCCGCCGGCGTGAGATCCACCATCCGGATGCCAGGCTTGGCCCGACGCAGCAATTCGTCGTTCTTCACATGGGAGGCGGCGCTGGTGGCATCGAAGACGATATCGATGTCGCGAAACACCGGCAGTGCCATGAGCCCCTCGACCCCGGCAGCGGTGGTCGCGACGCCCATACGGTTCGCCCGGGCCAGTCCGTCGGACATGGGATCGATACCGACCATGGCGCCCATCTCCAGGTTCTCGCCATGGCGCATGATCTTGATCATCAGGTCAGTGCCGATGTTGCCGCTGCCGACGATGGCCGCCTTGAGTTTTCTCATGGTCGCTCCCTCAGGCCATGCGGCAAGTCACCTTGCCGAGGGCGCCGATGCTTGCCGTGACCAGGTCGCCGGACGAGACCGGGACCATCGGGCCCAGCGCCCCCGAGAGGATGATCTGGCCAGCGCGCAGGCTGCTCCCGCGTGCGGCCATCGTCCGAGCCAGCCAGAAGGCCGCTCGCAGCGGATGGCCGAGGCAGGCAGCGCCGGTCCCGATGGAAACGGTCTCCCCGTTCTTCTCCATCTGCATCCCGACGTCACCCAGCGCCAGGTGGCCGATCGACACGGGCTGGTCGCCCAGTACGAAGAGGCCACTGGAGGCGTTGTCCGCCACGGTGTCGACCAAGGTGATCTTCCAGTCGGCGATGACGCTATCGACCACTTCGATGGCGGGCAGGGCATAGGCCACGCACGACAGGAACTGCGCATAGCTCGGCGTGCCTTCAGGCAGGTCGCGGGCCATGACGAAGGCGACCTCCGCCTCCACCTTGGGTTGGATCAACCTCTGCATCGGGATGGACTCCCCGCTCAGGAACTCCATGTCGTCAAAGAGAATCCCGAAATCCGGCTGGTCGACGCCCAGCTGCTGCTGCACCGCTCGCGACGTGAGACCGATCTTCATGCCCACGACGCGGGCACCTTGCTCGATTCGGGCACGGGTATTGATCTCCGCCACCGCATAGGCGGCGTCGATCCCGGAAATGCCATGGCTCTCCGAAATGCGGCCTATCGTCTGGCGCCCTTGGCGGGCCTTGAGCAAAGCGGCGGCCGCCTGAATGTGCGTGGTGTTCAGGGTCATGGGTCTCCTTTTTTGTTTGGGGCAGTGGCAGGTTCAGCCGGCGATGCGCTCGCGCGCAAGCCATCGCAGGGCGTTGTCCTGGCGCAGCAGGCGGACGGTGGCCTCATCGAGCGCCAGGTCGTCGATCCGCCTGGCGGGGTGCCGGTCGAGGATGGCGAACGGGTAGTCGGTGCCGGCCATCACCTGGCGCTCGCCAAAGGTCGCCAGCAGATAGTGGATGGCCTGACTGTCGTACACAAGGTCATCGACGAACAGCCGGCGCGCCATGTCCCGCGGCGACTCGTCCATCAGTTTGCGCACCGCCGGCATCTGGGTCCAGGCGTGCTGCAGCCGGGGAAGCATCATCGGGAGCGCGCCGCCGCCGTGGCTGAAGGCGATCCGCAGTCCGGGATGCCGGGACATGAGCCCGGAAGTCAGGAGCGATGCGGCCGACAGGCCTACCTCTCCCGGGAACGCCACGACCTGTTCCAGCCCTGCACCGACCAAACGATCCATCCCCGCCGGACGCAGCGCATGGACGAAGATTGCTGCCCCGAGCGATTCGGCCGCTGTGAAGAACGGCAGGAAATCAGGGTGGCCCAGCGGCCTGCCGTTGACGTTGGTGCCAAGTTCGACGCCGGCCAAACCCAGGTCGACGACCGCCCGCTCGAGCTCACGGATCGCGAGATCGACATCCTGCAGGGGCACCGACCCCAGGCATGTCAGTTGCCGGGGATGGCGCTCCTGCAGCGCCGCAAGCTCCTCGTTCATGAAACGCGCGAGCACCAGCGCGTCATCGGCAGCCAGCCAGTACGACAGCAGCTCCGGCATGGGGCTGACGACCTGATGCGTCACGCCCATGTCCTCCATCTCCCTGGCGCGCTTGCCCGCATCCCAGGATGTGTCGGGCACGGTGCGATACACCTTTCCCTCGATCATCACGTGGCGCTCGCAAGCATGGCTCCCCGGTTCAATCGATGGCCAGGCGACGCCCTTGCGGGTGCCGACATAGGCCGGGAACCGCTCCGGGATCCAGTGGGTGTGGATATCAATCAGGCCGCAGGAGCACGTCATGGGTTCAGGGGCTTGGGCTCGGTGGCGATCCAGATGACGCCATCACGTACCTGGGTGGCGTAGCTCCGGATCGCCTTGGTGCACGGGGCGGCCACCGGTCGTCCCGTGCGGACGTCGAATGAGCCCAGGTGAAGCCCGCACTCGACCAGATGCCCGTCCAGGGTGCCCTCGTCGCAGAGCGAAGAGGATCCGTGGCTGCATTTGTCTTCGGTTGCGAAGACTTCCTCGCCCTGGATGCGGTAGATGGCGATCCGTGTGCCATCGGGCAGGCTGGCGCTCCCGATTCCACCCTCTTCGATATCCTTGAGCGCGCAGGCTTCAAGGGCCGTGTCGGACGAGGAAGGCGCAGAAGGCGAGGAAGGCGCAGAAGGCGCGGAAGACACTGCCAGCGAAGGTTGGGCGGGCGTGACTGGCGCCTTGCTTGCCCCCCCCCGGTCCTCCTGGCGCGCGGAACACGGCAACTCGAGCGGCGACGAGAACGCATCAGGGGTGATGTTCTCGCCGGCGTTCAGCATCCGGCGCAGGCGATTGAAGTCATGCGGTGCGTTGATCGCGGCCACGCCCACCAGCTTGCCGCCAGACCACTGGCCCACCAGGAGCCCGGTCGATGGATCGCCGCGGCGAACCTCCACCGCTGCCTGCGGCAGGCCGGCGCATTGAAGCCTGAGCGTCCCCTGGTCTGACCAGAACCAGGGAACCTCGGCGGAGACCGAGGCTCCGCTTTCACCGCACAACTGACCTGCGAGGGCCCGGGCCTGGCCCTGAGCGTTGGACCAGGTCTCGATCCGCTCGAATCGGCCACTGACGGGATTGCGTTGGCGCGTGACATCGCCGATCGCGTAGACGTCCGGCTGCGTGGTCCTGAAACGCCCGTCGATGAAGATTCCATCGTCCGTGGCGATGCCGGCGTCGCGCGCGAGATCATCGTTGGCCACAACGCCTATTCCGATCACGACGAGGTCAGCCTCGATACGACGCTCGCCCGCAAGCTCAACCCAGCCCGGATGCACGGCTTTCACCTCGGCGCTCAGCACCACCTCGACGCCACTGCCCTGGTGATGCGCGAGCAGCGCTGCGGCGATGGTTGCGGGTGCGGTACGGGACATCAGGCGAGGCGCTGCCTCGATGACGGAGACCCGCACGCCGAGCTGCCGGGCGGACGCTGCAAGCTCAAGTCCAATCGGCCCGCCGCCGATGACGGCCAGGCTCGAGCCACCCCGCAGCTTGCTGCGGATGGCGCGGGCATCATCCAGGGTGCGCAGGTAATGAACCTCGGCCTTCGGATCCACCCCGGCAAGCGCCCTGGGCCGCGTGCCGGTCGCCAGCACCAGCCGGTCCCAGGGGAGCTGCCGTCCGTCGATCAATTCCAGCACGCGACGATCCGCGTGGAGCGCGACGGCCCTCTGGCCGGAAATGAACTGGACACCCTTGAGCCCGCCGGGCTCGAGCATCACCGCAGACTCATCCCCGAGCTGGAACTCCTTTGAAAGGGGTGGACGGTCATAGGGCGGATGGCCCTCCTCGCCGATCAGCGTGACCGAACCGGCATAGCCGAGGTCAGCGATCCTGCTGGCGAGGGTATAGCCAGCGAGGCCGCCCCCGACGATCACGATACTGGGTGCAGCGGACATCGTTAGCCGACGCTGTATTCAGCGAACACCTTGTTGGAGTTGAAGATGTGGGTTTCCGTGAACGAGCTCCACTTGAGCGGCGCGTTCAGCTCCTTCATGGCCCCCAGCAAGGGGCACCAGTTCAAGAGCTCCTGCTGCCCGGCGGCCTCGAAATCAGCGGTCGTGCGGCTGTACCAGTAGTCATAGTCCGACTCATTGAGCGCCTTGAACAGGGCCCGGTCGGCCTGCGTATCCGGCCGCATGTGGAAGGTGTGGTCGCACAGGAAGGCATGGGACCAGCTGGACGACGCGATCAGCGCGACCCGCCAGGGCGAGTCCTTCAGGACGCGCGCCGCTGCGGCCCCCATGTCCATGCAACGCGCCGGGGACGGACCCGGAGGATCCAGGTCCAGTTCGGCGTTCATGTTCGACAGGAAGCCGCGCGCCGAGATCACCTTGCGCCCGTAGCAGTTGATCGGCATCGCGATGGTCGGATGGTCCCAGCCCTTTCGGTCGTAATCGAGGTAAAGGACCGCGTTCGTGAACGCGTGCGCCAGGCTCTCATGGTGCAGGGGCTTGTAGGCGTAGGCGACGTCGAAGCCTTGCTCGAGCAGGCCGGTCGCCAGGTGCTTGCCAATGTCACGGCGCCCCTTGAGGCGGTACATCTTGTCGGGACCTTCGCCCCAGGCGTTGGGCCGCCCCGTCATCATCGATGAACTTTGAGCGTGCCTCCACGGGTACAGGTCCATGTCGTCATAGGCGCAGACCGTGAAGGGCGGGATGATGTCTTCCTTGAAGTTCTCGTACTGGTCGTCGCCCCAGATCAGCACCACGTCCGGAGCGAAATCGTCGATAGCCTTTCGCACACGGCGAAACTGCTCCACCAGCGCAGCCCGATGCCGGCCAGCGGCAACAGTTCCCTGGTCGCTCCCCCACTCGTCACGCATCGCGGCAGGCCAGTTCTCCGGGGCCTTCAAAGCATCCGGGATGCCAGGGTCCTTGAGCGTGAGGCGCAGGATTCCGCTCATCATCTCGTCGGGCGTGCTCAGGGGAGGATAGTGGGACAAGCCCACGCCAAGGATTTCTGCCATGTCTGTCTCCGAAACGGCCTGTGGTCAGGCGATCACCTCAGGGGAGGCACCCCCCCGCTTTGCGCGGGCCTTCTTGCGCGCGGCGGCGGCCTCCGCCTGAACTTCCTGCTCCTGCGCAAGGGCAATGGAGTCGGTCATCTGGGTCAGCAGCGTGACCAGCTGCAGACGCTGCGCACGGGTGAGCCCGCCCATGAGGCGTTCCAGCCTTTTCCAGTGCGCCGGGAGATGCTGCTTGAGGAAGGTCTCGCCGGTCGGCGTGAGGACCGCCAGGAGTGAACGCTGGTCCGTCGTATTGAGCTCGCGGCGCACCAGGCCTTTTTCAACCAGCGTGTTGATGTTGCCGGACAGGTTGTTGGGTTTGACCACGAGCATGCCGCTCAGGGCGCCCATCGTGGTGGGCTGGCGCGTTCGCTGAAGGGTGGTGAGGATGTTGAACTGAAGTGGCGACAGGCCCATGGCGCCGACTTCATCCGCCTGGTCGCGGTCCAGGATCGCGAACGTGCGGTAGATGCTCAGAAGGACCCACAGCGCAGAACCGTCAAGCGCCTTGTCGAGGGCAGCGCTCACCGCCACCTGATCGCTCAGGTGAAGGACTGGCTGCCCGCCCGGCGAGGCGGGGTTCCTCTTTTTTAGTCTTTGCATTGTTTTGAGAATATTTCGATCTCTGAATAAATCGAATTATGGCAGCTTGCCTGCGATCCGAGCCCTCCAGACACTAGGGATTTCCCTCAAATGTTGGACATTTTCCCTTTTGAATAGTTCAATAAATGAAATGTGACATTAGAATTTCCCTGCCCGGGCAAGGTACGCCGAGCAATACGGGCCGTCCAAAATTCAGATCAACGAGGAGACAACCATGAAGCGTCGTGAAGTTCTCGGTCACATGGCGGGTATTGCGGCCCTGGCCAGCGTCGCATCGCCGGTGCGGGCTCAGGAGTACCCCGCTCGCCCCATCAAGATCATCGTGCCGTACGCGCCCGGCGGATCGCCGGACACCGTGGTACGGATCATTTCGCAGCCGCTGGCTGCGGCACTGGGCCAATCGGTGGTGGTTGAAAACGTGGCGGGTTCGAGCGGAATCGCGGCGATCGAACAGGTCAAGCGCGCCGCTGCCGACGGCTATACGCTCGTCGACTGCGACGCGGCGCATTGGGCGGTCAACCCCTTCACCAAGAAGCAGCTCCCCTACAACTTCGAAAGGGACCTGGCGCCGGTTTCGATCATTTCGACATCCTCCCTCTTCCTCACGGTGCACGAGTCATTCCCTGCCACCAACCTCCAGGAATTGGTGGCGGCCGTGAGGGCCAAGCCTGGCTTCTACAGCTATGGTTCTTCCGGGGTCGGCAGCCTGCACCACCTGACGATGGAGGCCTTCAAGGCGGGCCTGGGTCTCGACATCCTGCATGTCCCGTTCAAGGGAACGGGACAGTCCGTCCCCGCGCTTGCCGCCGGCCAGGTTTCGATGGCCGTCGCGGCATTCAATTCCGTCGGCCAGTTCGCGAAGGCCGGCAAAGTGCGCATCCTGGCGGCCAACACCCGCGAGCGCGCGAGCATCCTGAGCGAGTACCCTCCGATGGGCGATGCCGGCCTTCGTGACTTCCACTTCCCTGGCGAGAACGCGTTGCTCGCCCCGGCGGGAACGCCGCGGCCAGTGATCGAGAAACTGTCGACGGCAATCGCCCGGGTACTTCGTGACCCCGCCACCATCAGCCGGTTGCATGCAGCCGGTGTCGAGCCCCCCGCCTCGGCAACGCCTGGCCTGCTGGCAGAGACGATTCGCCGCGACATCCCCCGGTATCAGGCCGCAGTGAAAGCATCGAGGATCGAAGCCGAATGAACCCGTGTCAAAGCGCCCCTTGCACAACTGAATCGCCCATCGCCTGGCATCAGCCGGCAATTTCCAACGAGGCCATCGCCTCGCTGGTCCAGGAGGGCCGAGTCCACTCCCGCGCCTTCACGGACCAGGGCATCTTTGACCTGGAGATGGAGCGCATCTTCCACACCTCCTGGATCTACGTCGGTCACGAGAGTGAGGTGTCACGCGCAGGCGACTTTCAGGCGCGCCGGATGGGGCGCACCCCTGTCCTGATGGTTCGCGGCAGGGACTCGCAGGTGCGCGTCCTGATCAACCGCTGCAGGCACCGGGGTGCCACCGTCGTGGAAACCGAGTCAGGCAACACGAAGATGCTGCGATGCTGGTATCACGGCTGGGTGTACGACCTGACGGGCGCCCTGCGCGAGGTGACCGAGCCAGGCGGCTACGGTCCTGACTTCAAGCCGGAGGAAATGGGCCTGACCCCGGTGCCTCGGGTGGCATCGCATCGCGGATTCGTGTTTGCGAGCCTCAAGCCCGAGGGGGAGTCTCTCGCCGACTTCCTGGGGGAGGCCGCATCGCAGTTCGACATGCTGGTCGATGCATCCCCGACGGGGGAGATCTTTCTGGACGCGGGGGCCAACAAAACCGAATATCTCGGCAACTGGAAACTGGTCGGCATGGACGGCTACCACCCGAACTTCGTACACGCCTCGGTCGTGGCGAGCTGGGCGCGCAATGCCGAATCAGGAATCGGTGCGATGCACCGGGAGGACCCCTTCAGCGACGCAGCGCTCACACTCACGCGCGACTACGGTCATGGCCACTCGATGCTGGACTTCAGGGCGCAACGCCTCAAGAGTTACAGCAAGCACGCGGCCTACCTGGCCAAGGTCCCCGGCGGAGAGAAATATGTCGAGGACATGCATCGCGCGTACGGAAAGGAACGAGCGGAGCTCTTGATCAGTCTTTCGGGTGACCCGCATCTTGGCGTGTTCCCCAATTTGCAATTGATCGGCAACCAGGTCCGCATCATCGTCCCGATCGCCCCGGGAGTGACCCAGGTCCTGATGTCGATGGTGAGGCTGGGTGGTGTGAGCGACGAGATCAACACCATGCGGGTGCGCCAGCATGAGTCGTTCTACGGGCCTGCGGGCTCTGGATCGCCGGACGACGCCGAGATCTTCGAGCGCGTCCAGCGCGGAATGCAGGCCGAGGTCAATCCCTGGCTCGAGATTTCGCGCGGAATGCACCGCGAGTATGTCGATACGGACGGGAGCATCGTCGGCCGCATCACAGACGAAGTTCCACAGCGGGGCCAGATGAAATACTGGCTTCACCTGATGACGAATGGCGCGCGATGACACTGGAGATCAACGTGACGGATCAATCAACTGCGCTGACCGACTGGATCACCCTCCGGGAGGTCGAACTGTTCCTCTACAAAGAAGCCGAGCTCGCGGACACCCACCAGTTCCAGGCCTGGTTCGGGCTGTTCACCCAGGACCTGTTGTACTGGGTGCCTTGCAACGGCGATGACGCCGGGATCGGCAAGAAGATCGCATTGATCAACGACAACCGGCCGGAGCTTGACGAGCGCCTCTTTCGACTGGGCACGAAGCACGCGCATGCGCAGCTGCCTCGCTCGAGGCTCTCCCGCGTCGTGAGCAACATCGTGCTCGGGGATGACTATCGGCGGGAGACGGGTGGAACGGTCACCTCCCGGGTGATCATCACGGAAGTCCGTAACGGGAAGACCGCGCACTGGGGTGCCCGCGTGACGCATGTCTTGGTGCGCCAGGAGGGCGAGCTGCGGATGCGCGAAAAGCATGTGTACCTCGCGGCCAACGACGAGGTGCTGCCCAATCTCACTTTCATCATCTGACCCGCGCACAAAGGTTTTCAAGCATGTCCACCAACGATCCCGAAATTGGCAAAAGCGTCCTGGCCGCCGGCCTGAAGACGAATTACCTCGAGTCCGGCGAAGGCGAGCCAGTCATCCTGATCCACGGCTCGGGGCCTGGTGTCACCGCCTACGCCAATTGGCGGCTCACCATCCCCGTCCTGGCGCAGAAGTACCGCGTGCTGGCGCCGGACATTGCCGGGTTTGGCTACACCGAGCGCAAGTCCGACCAGCAATACGATCTCGACTTCTGGGTCCGGCACCTGACTGAGTGGATGGACGCAGTCGGTGTCAAGAGGGCACGCTTCGTCGGCAACTCCTTCGGCGGGGCACTGACGGTGGCCATTGCCGCCCGGTATCCGGAGCGGGTCGACCGCTTCGTGCTGATGGGTGCGGCCGGTGTCGACTTCGAGCTCACGCCCGAGCTCGATGCCGTCTGGGGCTATGAGCCATCCGTCGAGAACATGCGCAAGATCGTCATGTCCTTTGCGTACGAGACGGGCATGATGACCGACGACCTGGTCCGTTCTCGATACGAGGCGAGTGTGCGCCCGGGCTACCAGGAGTCCTTTTCCCGCATGTTCGCAGCGCCGCGGCAGCGCCATATCAAGGCCCTGGCGACGCCTGATGACGATATCCGCAAGATCCAGCAGCGTGCACTGATCATCCACGGGCGGGACGACAAGGTGGTACCGCCGACCAACAGCATCAAGTTCCACTCGCTGCTGGCCAACTCCGACCTGCACATGTTCGGCAAGTGCGGCCATTGGACCCAGATCGAGCGCAAGGACGACTTCGCCCGCCTGGTCCTGGACTTCTTTGCCGCCTGAGGTGGCCATGTCCCGCAACAGCTTGCCGCTGGTCGGCGTGATGATCGGGGACCCTGCCGGGATCGGGCCCGAGGTCTGCCTGCGCGCGGCGGCGAGCCCCGAACTGAAGTCGCAATGTCGCCTCGTGCTCATTGGAGACCGCGCCGTGCTCGGGCGAGCGGCCGCGATCTGCGGCCTGTCCATGAAGCTGCTGCCGGTCGATGTTCCGGACACCCCGGTCCCTGAGGACGCCATCGGCGTGCTCGATCCAGGCACCTTTGACGCGACTGCCAATCGGTTTGGCGTGGCATCGGCGCAAGCGGGCGAAGCTGTTCTGCAGTGGCTAAGGCTGGGTGAGCAGCTTGGCCGGGTGGGCAAGCTCCAGGCCCTCGTGCTCGGGCCGATGGAAAGCGCCTCCATGATGGCGACTGGCAAGGTGCAGAACATGGACGAACTGCAGCCTGCGGGAACCTTCATGCTGCGAATGAGTGGCAACCTCCGCGTCATTCCCCTGACCGAGCATGTTCCGTTGTCCCAGGCGATCGAAATGGTGACGCCCGAGCGCGTGGCGCATGTCGTCCGGCTCGTCGACCGGACGTTCAGGAGCTGGGGTTTCGCCAGGCCAAGGATCGCGGTCGCAGCCATCAACCCACACGCCATGTTCCCGGAAGACCAGGACAAGATCGCGCCTGCCGTTGCTGCCGCCCGCGCAGACGGCATCGATGTCCAGGGCCCCTTGGTCCCGGACACGGTGTTCCGCCAGACCATGGAAGGTCGGCATGACGTGGTCGTGACCATGTTCCACGACCAGGGCCAGATCGCCGTCAAGACGAGCGCGTTCGAAGGTGCCTGCACCGTGTACGTCGGCTTGCCATTCGTGATGCTCAACGTGCCCCACGGCACGGCCTATGACATCGCCGGCCGCGGCGTGGCGCAGCACCTGAGCATGATGTCGGCCATCTCCACCGCCGCCAGCCTGGCATCTGGCAAGTCCCTTGTTCCCTGACCTGACCGAGTCCGCACCATGACAACAAAGAAAACCGCACTGGTGACCGGCGGGAGCGCCGGCCTGGGTGAGGACATTGCGCTGCACCTGCAGCGCGAGGGATACCGGGTGCTGGTATGCGGCCGCCGGGCCGACAAGCTCGAGGCGATGAAGGCGCGCGGCGTCGAAACCATCCAGTGCGATATCGGCAAGCGGGAAGATATCGCACGGATGCGTCAATGGGTCATACAGTCCTGCGGGGGACTCGACGTCCTCGTGAACTGCGCCGGCATTGCCGTGCAGCGGGCACCTTTCCTCGAGACGTCGACAGAAGACGTGGAGCGCCTGGTGCAGATCAACGTGCTGGGGACCATGTTCGTGACCCAGGCGTTCTTGCCACTCGTGATCGAGCGCAGGGGATCGGTGGTCAACTTCAGCAGCACCCTGGCGCAGCGGCCTCGCGCCGGATCCATTGCGTATTCCGCAACCAAGGGCGCCGTGGAAGCATTCACTCGGGCGCTCGCCATCGAGGCGGCTCAACATGGCGTGAGGGTGAACTGCATCGCGCCCGCCCTGGTGCGCAGCGAAATCTACCTGGCCGCAGGGATGTCGCAAGCCGATTACGACAAGCTGCTGGATGCGCGGTCGAAGGAGTTCCCTCTGGGCCGAGTTGGCGAGCCGCAGGATGTCACAGGCATGCTGTCCTACCTCGTCTCCGATTCCGCGGGGTGGATCACAGGCCTTTGCCTCCCCGTGGACGGTGGGGCGATGCTGCGCTGAGCACCGAATGGGCCTGCTGCCGAATCTGTCGCCCGACGTAGTCCTGGGCGGCGCCCTGGCGATTCTTTCCCTGCTGACCTACGGAATCTGCATGGTGCTGGTGTCCGTCGGGATGCGGACCATGCGCAGCGAGCCTGGGTCGTTCATTGCGGCGGCCGCGGGCGTGCCCGCGGGGCTTCTCATTTCGTGTTTCCAGCTGGCTTCGGGGGAGATGAGCCCGGGCATCAGCGTATGGGCCGTCGTCGCGTTCGCCCTGGCCGGGGTCTGCTCCACCTACCTGGGTCGCTGGCTGGTGTTCAAGTCCATTGAGTTCAGCGGACCGTCGGGAGCGTCCGCCTTGCAAAGTACCAGCCCGCTGCTCACCGCGGTTTTCGCCTGGGCGTTTCTTGGCGAAGTGATCGGCTGGGTGGGTATCCTGGGGATCACCATGGCAATCCTGGGCCTGGTGTCCATGAGCTTTGGATTGCAGCGGCGCGCTGCCACCCGCCCGGGGGCGTCCGTCACAGGGCCTCGCGATCGCTCGGTGATTTGGGTGAGCCTGCTGTTTGGCGTGGGTTCTTCCGCCGCCTATTCCGGCAGCCATATCTTTCGCGGCTCGGCCGTGCGTCTCTGGAACGAGCCGCTGCTTGGCGCGACGATCGGCTCCGGCGCGGCGCTGCTGGTTCTTCTGCTGGCAAGCCGCAACAAGCTGCACGAGTACAAGCAGGAGGTTCTGGGCAATCGCAGGGGTGCCTGGCTTTTCGCTGCGATCGGCGTCCTTCAATTCCTGGCGCAGACGCTGGTCATCGGCTCGATGAAATACATCCCGGTGAGCGTGGCAGCCCTGGTTTCCATGTGCACCCCTCTGGTCGTGGTACCCGTGAGTTACTTTGTGCTGCGCAACGAGGAGAGACTCAACGGCGTGATGCTCGTTGGCATCCTCATCACCCTGTGCGGCACTTTGACCTCGCTGGTTTTTGCGGGACGCTCCTGACGGGGCATCGAGCTGCGCGGGTGATCCCGCCACGCATCTCCGCCGCCTTTTTCCGCTTCTCGGCCGGCTCCGTCAGGAGCCACCCTCCCCCCCGCCTTCGACGCTTTCCGAGCGTCATGACCGCCGCCCAGTGGCCGTGCCGCCCGCCAGCAGCGCCAAAGAAAAGGGCCGCCCGAAGGCGGCCCTTGCATCGCGGAAAGAAGGATTACTTCTTGTCGCTGGGGACCTTGCCCTCGACGCCCTTGACGTAGAACATGATGCCGCCGAGGAACTTGTCGTCGGCAACCTGGTCCTTGGCCAGCACCACCTTGCCGGTGTTGTCGGCGATCGGGCCCTTCCAGATGGCGTAGGTGCCGTCCTTCAGGCCGGCCTTGATCTCGTCGACCTTCTTCTTGACGTCTTCCGGCACGTCGGCAGCCAGGGACACCATGTCGATGGTGCCTTCCTTGACGCCCCACCAAGTCTTGTCGCCGGTGGCCCACTTGTTCTCGAGGACCTCACGCACGGCCTTGATGTAGTAGGGGCCCCAGTTGATCACGGCCGAACCCAGGTGGGCCTTGGGGCCGTAGGCGGTCATGTCGGAGTCCCAGCCGAAGGCGCGCTTGCCCATCTTCTCGGCGGTCTGCAGCACGGCCGGGGAGTCGGTGTTCTGCATCAGCACGTCGGCGCCGCCGTTGATCAGGGCGGTGGCAGCCTCGGTTTCCTTCGGCGGATTGAACCAGTCGCCGACCCAGACCACCTTGGTCTTGACCTTGGGGTTCACCGACTGGGCGCCCAGGGTGAAGGAGTTGATGTTGCGGACGACCTCGGGGATCGGCACGGAACCGACCACGCCCAGCACGTTGGACTTGGTCATCTTGCCGGCGATCACGCCAGCCATGTAGGCGCCTTCGTAGGTACGGGCGTCGTACACGCGCATGTTCTCGGCGCTCTTGTAGCCGGTGGCGTGCTCGAACTTCACGTCCTTGGCGTCGGCGGCGACCTTGAGCATCGGGTCCATGTAGCCGAAGGTGGTGCCGAAGATGACCTTGTTGCCCTGGGAAACCAGGTCACGCATCACGCGCTCGGCGTCGGCGGACTCGGGCACCTTCTCGACGAAGGTGGTGACGATCTTGTCGCCGAATTCCTTCTCGAGCGCCTTGCGGCCGTTGTCGTGCGCGAAGGTCCAGCCACCGTCGCCGACGGGGCCGACATAGGCGAAGGCCACCTTCAGCGGCTCGGCCTTGGGGGCGGAGGCGGCGGCGGCCGGCTTGGCCTCTTCCTTCTTGCCGCAGGCCACGAGGGCGGTGGCGGCGACGACGGACAGGGCGGCGACTTGCAGCACCGAACGTTTCTTCAGGTCGATCATGGGTACCTCTGGGTTGGAGTGGCGAAAGAAAACGCTTGATTATGAACCGGGATGGAAGGGCTTCCCGAGGGAAGCCGGCACGTTGACCCGGATCCAGGCCGGGTTGCGGGACATGATGGCCAGGACGACGATGGTCGCCAGATAGGGCAGCATGTTCAGGACCTCGCTGGGCAGGTCGACGCCGGCGCCCTGCATGTGGAACTGCAGCATGGTCACCCCGCCAAACAGGTAGGCGCCAAGCAACACGCGTGCCGGGCGCCAGGTGGCGAAGGTGGTCAGGGCCAGGGCGATCCAGCCCTTGCCGGCCACCATGCCCTCGACCCACAGCGGGGTGTAGATCACCGAGAGGTAGGCCCCGGCCAGGCCGCACAGGGCGCCGCCGGCCACCACCGCCATCAGACGGATGCGGCGCACCGGGTAGCCCAGGGCGTGGGCCGATTCCGGCGACTCGCCCACCGAACGCAGCACCAGACCGGGGCGCGAGCGGTACAGGAACCAGATCAGGGCGGCGGCGAAGACGATGGTCAGGTAGACCATCGGGTGCTGGCGGAACACCGCCGGGCCGATCCAGGGCAGGTCGGCCAGGACAGGCACCTCATAGGACAGGCGCTCGGGGATCTTGGCCTGGACGTAGGAGGTGCCGGCGAAGGCCGAGAAGCCGGCGCCGAACAGGCTCAGGGCCAGGCCGGTGGCGTACTGGTTGGTGCCCAGCCAGATCACCAGCACGCCGAAGATCGCGGCCATCAGGCCGCCGACGGCAGCGCCGGCGACGAAGCCGGCCAGATCGCTGCCGGTGTGGACCACGGTGGCGAAGCCGGCCAGGGCGGCGCAGAGCATCAGGCCCTCGGCGCCCAGGTTGACGATGCCGGCCCGCTCGTTGATCAACAAGCCCAGGGCGGCGATGGCCAGCACCGTGCCCGCGTTGAGCGTGGCGGCCAGGAGGAGTGCGTAGGTTTCCATGGCGTTCAGGCCTCCCGGGCGGGGGTCACGGAGGCACCGGCGGGGGCCGAGCCGACCCAGCGGACGCGGTACACGAGCAGGGTGTCGCAGGCGAGCAGCGCGAACAGCAGCAGGCCCTGGAACACGCCGGTGATGGACTTGGGCAGGCCCATGCGTGACTGCGCCAGCTCGCCGCCGATGTAGAACATGGACATCAGGATCGCCGAGAACACCAGGCCCACCGGGTGCAGGCGGCCCACGTAGGCCACGATGATGGCGGCGAAGCCGTAGCCCACCGGGATGTAGGGCGTGAGCTGGCCCACCGGGCCGGCCACTTCCAGCGCGCCGGCGAGGCCCGCCGCGCCGCCCGAGACCAGCAGCGCCAGCCACAGGGCCTTGCGCGAGGAAAAACCGGCGTAGCGCGCGGCGTCCGGCGCCAGCCCGCCCACCTGCTGCGCGAAGCCGGCGCGGGTGCGGAACAGGAAGACCCAGAGGCCGACAACGCCCAGGAGCGCCAGCCCCAGGCCGATGTTCACCCGCGAGCCGGGCACCAGCTTCGGGATACGGGTCACCGCCTCGAAGGTCTTGGTCTGCGGGAAGTTGTAGCCCATGGGGTCCTTCCAGGGGCCGAAGACCAGCAGGTTCAGGACCTGCACCGCCACATAGACCAGCATCAGGCTGACCAGGATCTCGTTGGCGTTGAAGCGGTCCCGCAAGAGCGCCACCAGCCCCGCCCAGACCATGCCGCCGAGGATGCCCGCCAGCAGGATGGCCGGGACGATCCAGGGGCCGGTGTCCTTTTCGGCCAGCAGGGCCACGCCGCCGGCGCAGATGGCGCCCAGCACGAACTGGCCCTCGGCGCCGATGTTCCAGACGTTGGAGCGGAAGCACACCGCCAGGCCCAGCGCGATCAGCAGGAGGGGCGTGGCCTTGACCATCAGCTCGCCCAGAGCGTAGCCGGACTTGACCGGCTCCCAGAAGAACATCTGCAGCCCGCGCACCGGGTCCTTGCCCAGGGCGACGAAGAGGCACACGCCGATGACGACGGTGAGGGCGAGCGCCAGCAGGGGCGAGGCCACGCCCCAGAGGCGCGAGGCCTGGGGACGGGGTTCGAGCTTAAACATTCACGGCCTCCCGGGCGGCTTCTTCGTGCGAGCGGTCCCACAGGCCGGACATCCACTCGCCAATCATTTCCACGGTGGCCTCGGACCGCGCCAGCGAGGGCGACAGGCGCCCCTTGGCCATCACGTGCAGCCGGTCGCTCACCTCGAACAGTTCGTCAAGCTCCTCGCTCACCACCAGCACCGCGCAGCCGGCGTCGCGCAGCGCCAGCAGGGCCCCGCGGATCTGGGCGGCGGCGCCCACGTCCACGCCCCAGGTGGGCTGGGACACGATCAGGAGCTTCGGGCGGGCGTCGATCTCGCGGCCGACGATGAACTTCTGCAGGTTGCCGCCCGAGAGCGAGCGGGCCGCCGCGTCGGGGCCGCCGGCGCGCACGCCGAAGCGCTCGATGATGGAAGCCGCCTGCGCCTTGAGCGCGCCCATGCGGATCCAGCCGCCTTTGCCAAGGGCTTCCCGCCGCGTGAGCAGCAGGTTGTGCGCGAGCGACAGCGAGGGCACCGCGCCGCGGCCGAGGCGCTCCTCGGGAACGAAATGCAGGCCCAGGGCGCGGCGGCGGCCGGGGCCCATGCGCCCGGCGTCCTGGCCGGCCACTCGGACCATGGCGGCGCCGGCGCGGGTGTCCTCGCCCGAGAGGGCATAGAGCAGCTCGCGCTGGCCGTTGCCCGAGACGCCGGCGATGCCGACGATCTCGCCGGCGCGGACCTCGAGGGACACGCCTTCCAGGTCGGTGCCGAAAGGCGACTCGCGCGTGAGCGACAGGCCCTGCACCTGCAGCACCGGCGCGCCGACCTGGGCGGGGCGGTGCTCCAGCTGCGGCGGCTCGGCGCCGATCATCAGGCGCGAGAGCGAGGCGTTGCTTTCTTCGCGCGGGTCGCAGCTGCCGCTCACGCGGCCGCCGCGCAGCACGGTGCAGGCCTCGCACAGGGCGCGGATCTCGTGCAGCTTGTGGCTGATGTACAGGATGGAGCAGCCGCGCGCGGCCAGCTGGCGCAGCACGACGAAGAGGCGCTCCACCGCCTGCGGGGTGAGCACCGAGGTGGGCTCGTCAAGAATGAGAAGCTGCGGACGCGTGAGCAGCGCGCGAATGATCTCCACCCGCTGCATCTGACCCACCGACAGGGTGTGCACCGGGCGGGTCGGGTCCACGTCGAGGCCGTATTCGGCGGCGGTCTCGGTGATCTGCCGGGTCACTTCGGCCAGGGGCATGGCCTTGTCCAGCCCCAGCCAGACGTTCTCGGCCACGGTCAGGGTGTCGAACAGGCTGAAGTGCTGGAACACCATCGCGATGCCCAGGGCGCGCGCCTCCTGCGGGTTGCGGATGGTGACGGGCTGCCCGTTCCACAGCATGCGGCCGGCGTCGGGCTTGACGCTGCCGTAAATGATCTTCATCAGGGTGGACTTGCCGGCCCCGTTCTCGCCGAGCACGGCGTGGATCTGGCCGGGCATGACGGTGAGCGAGACCTGGTCATTGGCCACCACCGCGGGATAGCGCTTGGTGATGCCGGCCAGGTGCAGGCGGGGGGGCGTTCCGGAGGGCGTCGCGGCGTGTTCGGTCACTTCGTTGGGCTTGCGTGGGACGCAGGTCGGTTTCGAGGAGTGTTCGGGCGGGGCCGACGCGCCTCGGGGAAACCCCGGGGGTTTGCGCAGCGCCGCGCCAGCCGCCATTGTGACTGCCCCGCAGCACCCGCCACCCGGGCTTGCACCCGAAACATTCGGCTTAACGGCAAGAGGAGCAGCCGCGGCGATGCCCATGCAAGGGCCATGCCTCGGGTGTTCGCCGGATGGGGGGACTGGCGGAACGCGCCATACTGGCGTCATGGACGCCAAGCCCCTTCGATTCATCCGCCGCGGCGAAACGGTCACCCTGCACGGGGTGCCGCCGGACCGCCCCCTCCTGGACCTGCTGCGCGAAGACCTGCACTGCACCGGCACCAAGGAAGGCTGCGGCGAAGGCGACTGCGGCGCGTGCACCGTGGTGGTGGCCGAGCCCGCGCCCGAGGGCGCGGACCGCCCGCTCACCTTCCGCGCCGTCAACAGCTGCATCCGTCTGGCGCACTCGGTCGACGGCCTGGCGCTGTGGACGGTGGAGGACCTGGCCGCGCCCGATGGCGCCCTGCACCCGGCCCAGGAAAGCCTGGCCCGCTGCCACGGCAGCCAGTGCGGCTTCTGCACGCCCGGCTTCGCGATGAGCCTGTTCGGCATGTACCAGAACCATGTCCGCCAGGGCGAGACGATCACGCCCGACCTGGCCCGCGCCGAGCTCTCGGGCAACCTGTGCCGCTGCACCGGCTACCGCCCCATCCTCGAGGCCGCCTGCCAGATGCAGGCCCTGCCCGCCGCGCCGGCGCATGTCGTCGACGAGGCGGCGCTGGCCGAGCGGCTGCGCGTGTTGCAGGCGGCCGCCAAGGCAAACCTGAGCGCCGCGCCCGGTGCGCGGGGACCCACCGCGCAGCCCGCCTCCAAGACCGCCCTCACTTCCGGCGCCAGCGCGCCGACCCCGTCGGGCGCATCCGGCGCCCCGGCCTACCTCGCGCCCACCACCCTGGCGGAACTCGTCGCCCTGCGCGCCGCCCACCCCCAGGCCCAGCTGGTCGCGGGCTGCACCGACGTGGGCCTGTGGATCACCAAGCAGCACCGGCAGTACGCGCAGGTGCTGGACGTGACCCGCGCCCACGAACTGCGCCAGTGCCAGGACCGGGGCGAGCACCTCGCCATCGGTGCGGCGGTCAGCCTGCAGGACGCGTTCAACGCCCTGGTCGCGCGCCGGCCCCAGCTGGCCGCCTTCGCCAGCCGCTTCGCCGGCCTGCCGGTGCGCAATGCCGGCACCCTGGGCGGCAACGTGGCCAACGGCTCGCCCATCGGCGACTCCATGCCCCTCCTCATCGCGCTGGGCGCGAAGGTGGTGCTGGCCAGCGTGCGCGGCGAGCGTGCCCTGGCGCTGGAGGACTTCTACCTGGGCTACCGCAAGACAGCGCTGGCCGAAGGCGAGGTGGTGGCCCGCCTCGAGGTGCCCCACCCGGCGCCGGGCGAATTCCTGCGCGCCTACAAGATCTCCAAGCGCTACGACGACGACATTTCCGCGGTCTGCCTGGTGGTGGCCCTGCACATCGAAGGCGCCCCGAGCGGCCCCGCCATCGACGCGGCAAGTCGAGGCAGCGCCAGCAACGGTCCGGTCGACCGCATTCCCGCAGGCGCCCGCGTCCGCTGCGCCCGCATCGGCGCAGGCGGCGTGGCCGCCACCCCGGCCCGCGCCACCCAGGCCGAGGCGGCGCTCGCCGGCCAGCCCTGGACCGAGGCCGCCGCCCGCAGCGCCGGCGCGGCCCTGCAGGCGCAGTTCAGCCCGATCTCGGACATGCGCGCCAGCGACGCCTACCGCCGGCAGGTGCTGGCCAACCTGATGCAGCGCCTGTGGCTGGAGAGCCAGGGCCAGGGCCTCATCAACCTGGAAGCAGCCGCCTCCGGGCGGACCCTGCTGGGCCTCGCGGAAGACGCCTGGAACGGCAGCCGTGAAGGCGTGGAGGGACTCGCATGAACAAGCCGGCCCCCTCCGTGAACGGCCTCAGCGGCCTGAGCGGCCTGACGCCGCCGACCGCCCGCCCCGCTGCCGCGGCGACCGCCCCGAGCACCGACGTGGTCGGCCGCTCCCGTCCCCACGAAAGCGCCCGCGCCCAGGTGGCCGGCGCCGCGCCCTACATCGACGACCTGCCCGAGCTGCGCGGCACCCTGCACGCGGCACCCATCCTCTCGCCGGTGGCCCATGGCCAGCTGCGCGGGGTGGACGTGTCCGCAACCCTGGCCGCGCCCGGCGTACGCGGCGTGGTGCTGGCGGCCGACATCCCGGGCGAGAAGATCCTGGCCACCTTCACCCACGACGAACCGATCTTCGCCCTGGACACCGTGCAGCACGTGGGCCAGGTGATCGGCCTGGTCGTGGCCGAGAGCGCCATGCAGGCGCGCCGCGCGGCGCGCCTGGCCAAGCCCGACATCGCGCCCCTGCCGCCGGTGCTCACCCCGCGCGAGGCGCATGCGAAGCAACGCTATGTGCTGCCGCCGGTGACGGTGCGACGCGGTGACCCCGAGGGCGCCCTCGCGCGCGCGCCGCACCGGCTGCGCGGCAGCCTGGAGGTGGGCGGCCAGGAGCACTTCTACCTCGAAGGTCAGATTGCCTACGCCATCCCGCTGGAGCAGAACCAGTGGCGCATCCACTCCAGCACCCAGCACCCGGGCGAGCTGCAGCACTGGGTCGCCCATGCCCTGGGCCTGGCCACCCACGCGGTCGACGTCGAGTGCCGGCGCATGGGCGGCGGCTTCGGCGGCAAGGAGACCCAGGCTGGCCACATGGCGGTGTGGGCCGCGCTGGCGGCGCGCAAGTTCGGCTGCCCGGTCAAGCTGCGGCTGGACCGCGACGACGACTTCATGGTCACCGGCAAGCGCCACCCCTTCGCCTACGACTGGGAGGCGGGCTTCGACGACAGCGGCCTCCTCACCGGCCTGCGCCTGGTGCAGCTGGCCGACTGCGGCTTCAGCGCCGACCTGTCCGGGCCGGTGGCCGACCGCGCCATCTTCCACAGCGACAACGCCTACTTCCTCTCGGACGTGGTCATCGAGTCCTTCCGCTGCCGCACCAACAAGCAGAGCCAGACCGCCTTCCGCGGCTTCGGCGGGCCGCAGGGGATGATCGCCATCGAGACGATCCTGGGCGACGTGGCCCGCCACCTCGGGCTCGACCCGCTGGCGGTGCGCCGGCGCAACCTCTACGGCATCGGCGAGCGCGACGTCACCCACTACCAGATGAAGGTGGAGGACAACATCCTCGCCCCGCTCATCACCCGGCTGGCGCTGGACGCGCGCTACGCCGAGCGCCGCACCGAGCTGGCGGCCTGGAACGCGCAAAGCCCCGTCATCAAGCGCGGCCTCGCGCTCACCCCGGTCAAGTTCGGCATCAGCTTCACCGCCACCCTGTTCAACCAGGCCGGCGCGCTGGTCAACGTCTTCACCGACGGCAGCGTGCAGATCAACCACGGCGGCACCGAGATGGGCCAGGGCCTGCACACCAAGATCATGCAGGTGGTGGCCGACGAGCTCGGCGTGCCCTTCGAGCGGGTGCGCATCACCGCCACCGACACCGCCAAGGTACCCAACGCCTCGGCCACCGCCGCCTCCAGCGGCACCGACCTGAACGGCCGGGCCGCCCAGTTCGCGGCCCGCAACATCCGGGACAACCTGGCCGCCTTCGTCGCCGGCCTCGACGGCTGCGGCGCGGGTGCGGTCACCTTCCGGGGCGGGCAGATCCACTCGCCCAAGACCAGCCGGCCCTTTGACGAGGTGGTCAAGCTCGCCTACGCCAACCGCATCCAGCTGTGGAGCGACGGCTTCTACCGCACACCCAAGATCCACTACGACAAGACCACCCTCACCGGCCGGCCCTTCTACTACTTCAGCTACGGCGCGGCCTGCACCGAGGTGGCGATCGACACCCTCACCGGCGAGAGCCGGGTGCTGGCGGTGGACATCCTCCATGACGTGGGCACCAGCATCAACCCGGCGCTGGACGTCGGCCAGATCGAGGGCGGCTTCATCCAGGGCATGGGCTGGCTCACGACCGAAGAGCTGGTCTGGACCGGCGAGGGCAAGCTGGCCACGCACGCGCCCAGCACCTACAAGATCCCGGCCACCGGCGACCTGCCGGCGCGGCTCACCGTCGCGCTCTGGCCTGAGCCCAACCGCGAGGACAACGTGGCCGGCAGCAAGGCGGTGGGCGAGCCGCCCTTCATGCTGGCGCTGTCGGTGTTCGAGGCCCTGCGGGACGCGGTGGCTGCGGCCCGGCCGGGGCAGCCGGTGGCGCTGGACGCGCCGGCCACGGCCGAGCGGGTGCTGCGGGCAGTGGGCGGGCTGGCTCGCTGAGGGCGCCCATCGGGGAGCGCTCCTTTTTCCGGAGCCGGACCGGGAACCGGGTACTGACGGGGATCACTTACCCCTGTCCCCTGCGTTTCCGGAGCCATCCATGGATCAAGCCCACAGCCGCCCCGTCTCACCAAGCGCTTTCGGAATGGCCAGAAGGCCCTCCCAGGCGGAAGGCCAAGCCAACAATATCGGCCAGCAGGGCGATCGGACCGTCAAGTCCGGCAACGGACTGCGTGGCGTGCCCCCTCCCGCCTTCCAGCATTACGAGCCGCAGCCCTTCGAAGAGGAAGGCCCGCCCGCCAAGGAACTGTCGGCCAGGACGGTCGAGTTTCAGAGAGCGACCCTCAAGGACGCCGAAAAATTCGGAGAGGCACTCCAGGCCCACAAGGAAGCCCTCGGCAAGACACTCTCCAACAAGAAGAACCGAGCCCAAGACGTGAAAGCCCTGGGGTCCAGGCTCGGAGCGATGGCGGCATGGACCCATGCGCAGAACAGCCGTGGGCGCCAAGCACTCTCCGAGGCCCACGCGGAATGCCAAGAGCTGCTATCGAAAACCTCCCTGGCGGAGAGGCCCAGGTTGTTGAAGGCGCTCCGAGACGGATTCGCACAGGGGAGAGCCGAGGCATTCAAAGAGTGGCGCTCGAAAGCCATCATGTCGCCCGAAGGGGTCGCACGCTTCACCGATCTCGACGATTGGCAAGAGCGTCATGGCTCCGCCCTGGCGTCCCAGGTTCACATCGCCGACCCCTCGCCGCACACCATGAAGTGGTCCTGGAAACATGGCTCCCTTCTGGGTGTGGGCAAACATGAGGACAAGGTCAAGTTCGCCCTTTCGCACCTCACCGCCCGCAGTAACGGCGCGGATCTGGGCAGCGACATGCGCCCCCTCATGCAAGCGGGTGTCCAGCTGGCCAAGCACAACGGCCGCGAATACATCGCGCCCCACCAGGCCATCGAGCTGATGGACGTCATCCTGGAGCAGGCCGGGGGCGAGGACCTCCAGTACGCCCTCACGCCCGATGAACTGCGCATGTTCACGGCCGGGCTGGTCGCCGTGTGGGACCACCAGACCAGCGCCGAGGTGGCCCTGCATCTGCTGGACAAGGCCGCCTCAGGAAACGACAGCGCCCATGTGAAGGCGATGGCCGAAGGCCTTGGCATCGGAATGGGGTGGAAAGGCATGGGGCAGGTCCATGAGTTCGCGAAGGAGCAATACCCGGAGAACATGCCGGCAGGCGTGAAGGACATGCTGGCCAGCATGGACAAGGGCCAGGCGATCGGCCGCGACTGGCTTGGCAAGCTGGAGATGTCGCTCTCGCGCATGCAAGGACATGGCCCGCAGGACCACAGCAAGTACCTCCGTGCGGTGATCCTGCTGCGCAAACACTTCATCGGGACGGAGCAGCCTCCCCAGGAGCAGCGGTCGACGGACTTCGACCCGATCGCTCACAAGAAGAAAAAGGACGAGTTGCTCGAGCCGACCGATTCACTGCCCACAGACCATGAACCCTCGCATCCGGCCGAAGTGGAGGATACGGACGACCCTCAGCCGATTGATCAGGCAAGCGATCCGGCGGAGACCGATGAGGACGGCATCGATGAACCGGCTGGGGATGCGGACACGGATGGCGTAAACCCTGGATCAGAGGACGGGTTGGCTTTGGAGGTCGCCGACTATGTTCCGGTCGGCGCTCCCGAGTCGAGCGATACGTTGGCGGAGGCCTTCGATCTCGCTTCGGAACTGGTTCAGATTTGACTCAGCGCGCCCCGGCGCTGAACCAGGCCCCGATCCGCGCCCGCTCTTCCTCGGTGATCTGGGTCGAGTTGTTCATCGGCATGAGGCGCGTCACCACCACCTGCTGATACACCGCCTGCGCGTTCTTGCGCAGGCCTTCTTCCGAGTCCAGGCGCACGCCCTTCATCTGCACCTGCTCGCCGTGGCACTGCAGGCAGCGCTGGTTGACGATGGCGCGCACATCGGCCAGCGTGGGCGTCGTAGCGGCGGGAGCGCTCGAGGCCGTGCGCGAAGGTGCAGGCGCCATCCAGGCGATGAACCCCAGGATGACCACCACGCCCACCACCGCATAGGGCGCCGGGTGCTTGTTGCGGCCCAGCTTCCAGCCGTGGCGCAGCACGAAGAACTGGCGGATCGCCGCGCCGGCAAACATCAGCCCCACCAGCACCACCCAGTTCTGCGGATGGCTCCAGGTGAAGCTGTAGTGGTTGGACAGCATGGAGAACAGCACCGGCAGGGTGAAGTAGGTGTTGTGCACGCTGCGCTGCTTGCCGATCTTGCCGTGGATCGGGTCCACCGGCTGGCCGGCCTTGATCGACGCGACCATCTTGCGCTGGCCGGGGATGATCCACATCGCCACGTTGGCGCTCATGGTCGTCGCGATCATCGCGCCCACGATCAGGAAGGCAGCGCGGCCGGCGAACCAGTGACAGGCGAGCCAGGAGGCCGCGACCACCAGCACCGCGACCAGGGCGCCGACGATGGCGTCGCCATTCTTGCGCTGGCCGAAGACGCGGCAGGCGATGTCATAGAGCACCCAGAACACGAACAGGAAGCCCAGCGTCGCGCCGACGGCGGCGGCCGGGGACCAGTCCATGCGGGCCGGGTCGATCAGGTAGGTGCGCGCGTTCCACAGGTAGGACACCGTGAGCAGGGCGAAGCCCGACATCCAGGTGGTGTAGCTCTCCCAGTAGAACCAGTGCAGGTGGCCGGGCAGCTTGGGCGGGGCGCCGGCGAACTTCACCGGGTGGTAGAAGCCGCCGCCGTGCACCGCCCACAGCTCGCCGGAAACGCCGTCGCGCTTGAGGGCCTCGTCCTCGGGCGGAGTGAGCGAAGAGTCGAGGAAGACGAAGTAGAAAGAGGAGCCGACCCAGGCGATGGCGGTGATGACGTGCAGCCAGCGCAGGAGCAGGTTGGCCCAGTCGAGAAGGTAGCTTTCCATGAACGTGGTTGCCTTCAGGACTGCTCACCACCGCGGGCGCTCTGAGCAGAGGATTCGGCCGCGAACCAGAAGGCCTGGGGAGCAGGCCCGGCGCCGCTGCGACCAGGAAATTCAGGGGCCGAGTTTACGGGCCGCGCAAGGGTTTTCGTATCAGGGCAAGCACGCACTGCGTCGCATCAGCAGTTGCGCCGCGACGCTCACCGCGATCACCTCCGGCTCCTTGCCTGGCAGGCCGGGCAGGCCGATCGGGCAGGTGATGCCGGCCAGCTCGGCCTCGGTGAAGCCCCGCGCACTGAGCCGGTGCCGGAAGGTCGCCCATTTGGTGCGGCTGCCGATGAGGCCGATGAAGTCCAGGTCGGCGCGGGCCCGCTGGCGGCGCAGGCCGGCGGCGACGATGTCCAGGTCCTCGGCATGGCTGAAGCTCATGACCAGCACTGCGCTGCCCGGGGCCAGGCCGTCGACTGCAGCCTGCACCGGCTCGGAGTGCTCGCAGCGCACCTGGGGCGGGAGGCCGTCCGGGAAGACGCCCTCGCGGCTGTCCACCCAGGTGATGGCATAGGGCAGCGTGGTGAGCACGTTGACCAGGGCCCGGCCCACATGGCCGCCGCCAAAGAGGGCCAGGGGCGCGAGGGCCGGTGCCAGGCGCGCACGCAGGCCGGCGGCATCGGGCGGCCCCAAGGGCTCGAAAGCCAGGTGCACCACCCCGCCGCAGCACTGGCCCAGGCTGGGGCCCAGGGCCTGGCGGCGGATCTCTGGGCCGGTGGAAGTGGGCACTGAATGTGCGGGAGGGTGCGAGGGGTCCGAGGAAACCGGGAGCTTGGCCAGTTTCTCCCGGGCCTGGGCGATGGCCTCGAATTCCAGGTGGCCGCCGCCGATGGTGCCGAGGATGTCGCCGGCCAGCACCGCCATCCAGGCGCCGGCCTCACGCGGCACCGAACCCTCGGTGGCGTGCACCCGCACCAGCACCGCGGGTTCACGGGCCAGGCGTTCGGCGAGGGCGTCGATCAGGGCAAACATGGACACGGACGGCAGAGGATGCCAAGTATGCTCCGCTGACAAACCGCGCCTCGCCCCAGGAGTCCCCGATGTCTGCAAGCGCCCTCCCCCTCCCCGACACGATCCGGCGCAGTGCCACCCGCCTCGCAACCGTGGCCGCCGCCAGCCTGCTGGCGGGCTGCTCGGGGATGGGCCTGATCTCCTCGCGGCCGGCGGAGGCGCCCGCACCGCGCAAGGCCGAACCGCCGCCGGTGGCAGCCCCGGCCGCACCGCCCGCGGCCATTGCCGCGCCGCTGCCGGAACCTGCCGCTGCCGCCCCCGTCGCCGGCCGTCCGCGACCTTCGGGCGCCTCCGATCCGCGCGCCTACCGCGCCGACGGAGCCCGGCACCTGTACCAGGCCAATCGCCACCGCATCTATTCGGGCCGCCTCCCGCCCATGCTCTATGCCGTGGGCGTGCTGGACGTGGAGGTGGGCAGCCAGGGCGAGGTCCGCGGCCTGAACTGGCAGCGCGCGCCCCGGCATGCGCCGGAGGTCATCGCCGAGATCGAGCGCACCGTGCGCGCAGCGGCGCCCTTCCCCGCGCCGGCGCGCATGGGCCGGGTGGTCTACACCGACGTGTGGCTGTGGGACAGGAGCGGCCGCTTCCAGCTGGACACGCTCACCGAAGGCCAGCACTGAAGCCGGCCCCTCCCGGGCCGGCAGGCATCGGGGCCTCGCGGATCGAGACTGCCCCGGGTCTTCAAGAGCCCCGGTAGGTCGAATAGCTCCACGGGCTGCACAGGAGCGGCACGTGGTAGTGGGCCTTCTCGTCGGCCACGCCGAAGTCCAGCGGCACTTCGTCCAGGAAGGGCGGCTCGGGCAGCTGCACGCCCCGGGCGCGGAAGTACGCGGCGACCTCGAAGACCAGCCGGTAGCGGCCGGCGCGCAGGGTGACGTTGTCGTACAGCGGGCCGTCGGGGTTGCGGCCGTCGGCGTTGAGCACCAGGCGCTTGACCAGCTCCGGGCCGCCCGCGCCGATGCGGTACAGGGTCACGCCCATGCCGGCCGCCGGCGTGCCGTGCATGGTGTCCAGGACGTGGGTGCTCAATCCCATGAGGAATCTCCGTGTTGGGTGGACAGAAGTGTATACACTTTGCGAGCCCTCCCGTATGATGGCCCAGAAGCGGCTCTAAAGGCGGAGCCTGCCACTTGCCTGGCCGTGAAGCGCGCGCCAGCCCCGACCGATGATCTACGACAGCACCGCTCCCTACCCCCGCGACCTGGCCGGTTACGGCCGCAACCCGCCCCATGCGCAGTGGCCCGGCAAGGCCCGCATCGCGGTGCAGTTCGTCCTCAATTACGAGGAAGGCGGCGAGAACAACGTCCTGCATGGCGACCCGGGCAGCGAGCAGTTCCTCTCCGAGATGTTCAACCCGGCCAGCTTCCCGGACCGGCACATGAGCATGGACGGGATTTATGAATACGGCTCTCGCGCCGGCGTCTGGCGCCTCCTGCGCGAGTTCGAGAAGCGCAAGCTCCCGCTCACCGTCTTCGGCGTGAGCACCGCGCTGCAGCGCTCGCCCGACGTGACCGCCGCCTTCCTGGAGCTGGGCCACGAGATCGCCTGCCACGGCCTCAAGTGGATCCACTACCAGAACGTGGATGAGGCCGTGGAGCGCGCCCACATGGCCGAGGCCATGGACATCCTGAAAAAACTCACGGGCGAGCGGGCCCTGGGCTGGTACACCGGCCGCGACAGCCCCAACACCCACCGCCTGGTGGCCGACTATGGCGGCTTCGAGTACGACAGCGACTACTACGGCGACGACCTGCCGTTCTGGATGAAGGTCAAAAAGACCGACGGCACCGTGGCCCCGCAGCTGATCGTGCCCTACACCCTGGACTGCAACGACATGCGCTTCGCCCTGCCCCAGGGCTACTCGCACGCCGACCCCTTCTTCCAGTACATGAAGGACAGCTTCGACGCGCTCTACGCCGAAGGCGACGAGGCGCCCAAGATGATGTCCATCGGCATGCACTGCCGCCTGCTGGGACGCCCCGGCCGCATCGTGGCGCTGCAGAAGTTCCTGGACCACATCGAGAAGCACGACCGCGTCTGGGTCTGCTCGCGCCTGGACATCGCGCGGCACTGGAAGCAGGTGCATCCCTATCAAGGCTGATCTTCAAGGCTGATTTCGCGACCCTCTCATGCCCCTCACCCTCGACCAACTGAACGCTGCCACGCCGGCCGAAGCCGCCACGCTGCTGGACGGCCTGTACGAGCACTCGCCCTGGGTGGTCGAGGCCGCGATGGCGCAGCGCCCCTTCAAGTCACTGGCCCACCTCAAGCACGCCTGCGCGCAGGCCGTCACCGAAGGTGGCCTGGACAGGCAGCTGGCCCTGATCCGCGCCCACCCGGAACTGGCCGGCAAGGCGATGGTGAGCAAAAGCCTCACCGCCGAATCCACCAACGAACAGAGCAAGGCGGGTCTGACCGACTGCAGCCCGGAAGAATTCGCCAGGCTGCAGAAGCTCAACGCCGAATACAACGCCAAGTTCGGCTTCCCCTTCATCCTGGCGGTGCGCGGCACGCGCGGTACCGGCCTGCCGCGCGCCGAGATCATCGCCACCTTCGAGCGGCGCCTCTCCAACCCGGTGGCCTATGAGCGCGAGGAGTGCCTGCGCAACATCCACCGCATCGCCGAGATCCGCCTGAACGACAAGTTCGGCGTCGAGCCGACGCTGGGCAACCAGGTGTGGGACTGGCACGAGAAGCTGGCCCAGCACAGCGACCCGGGCTTCGCCGAGAAGGGCCAGCTCACCGTCACCTATCTCACCGAGGCGCACCGCGCCTGCGCCCAGCGCCTGTCCAAGGATATGCGTGATGCCGGCTTCGACGAGGTGCATGTGGACGCGGTGGGCAACGTGGTCGGCCGCTACCGCGCGGCGAAGGCGGGTGCCAAGACCCTGATGACGGGCAGCCACTACGACACCGTGCGCAATGGCGGCAAGTACGACGGCCGCCTGGGCATCTTCACCCCCATGGCCTGCGTGGCCGAACTCGCGGCCCAGGGCCGGCGCCTGCCCTTCGACCTGGAGCTGGTGGCCTTCGCGGAAGAAGAAGGCCAGCGATACAAGGCCACCTTCCTGGCCTCGGGCGCGCTGGTGGGCCAGTTCGACCCGGCCTGGCTCGATCAGAAGGACGCCGAGGGCGTGAGCCTACGCGAGGCGATGCAACACGCCGGCCTGTGCATCGACGACATCCCCAAGCTGCAACGCAACCCGGCCGATTACCTGGGCTTCGTCGAAGTGCACATCGAGCAGGGCCCGGTGCTCAATGAACTGAACCTGCCCCTGGGCATCGTGACCTCGATCAACGGCAGCGTGCGCTACCTCTGCGAGGTGCAGGGCATGGCCAGCCACGCCGGCACCACCCCGATGGACCGCCGCCGCGACGCCGCCGCCGCGGTGGCCGAACTGGTGCTGTACGTCGAGCGACGCGCCGCAAAAGACGGCGACTCGGTGGGCACCGTGGGCATCCTGCAGGTCCCCAATGGCTCGACCAACGTCGTCCCCGGTCGCTGCCAGTTCACCCTGGACCTGCGCGCGCCCACCGACGCCCAGCGCGACGCGCTGGTGGCCGACGTGCTCGCCGAACTGCAAGCGATTTGCGAGCGCCGCGGCGTGCGCGCCAGCGTCGAGGAAATGATGCGCGCCGCCGCCGCCCCGAGCGACCCCGCCTGGCAAGGCCGCTGGGAGCGCGCGCTGCAGGACCTGGGGGTGCCCCTGTTCCGCCTGCCCTCGGGCGCGGGCCACGATGCCATGAAGCTGCACGAGGTGATGCCGCAGGCCATGCTGTTCGTGCGGGGCCTGAACGGTGGCATCAGCCACAACCCGCTCGAGAGCACCACCAGCGACGACATGCAGCTGGCGGTCGAAGCCTTCCAGCGCCTCCTGGACCAGCTGGCCGCGGACATGGCCTGAGGCCCGAGCCCTCGGGTCTCCCCACCGACACGCCTGAACACCCCCATACGCAAAGCACAAGAACGATGACCGATTACGACAAGCTCGACGCCTGGATCGACCAGCATTTCGACGAGGAAGTGCGCTTCCTGCAGGAACTGGTGCGCGTGCCCACCGACACGCCCCCGGGCAACAACGCGCCGCACGCCGAGCGCACCGCCGAACTGCTCGCGGGCTTCGGCCTTCAGGCCGAGAAGCACGCGGTGCCCGAGGCCGAGGTCAAGGCCGCCGGCCTGCAGTCCATCACCAACCTGATCGTGCGCCGGAAGTACGCGGCTGGAGGCCGCACCGTGGCCCTCAACGCCCACGGCGATGTGGTGCCGCCTGGCGAGGGCTGGACGAAGGACCCGTATGGCGGCGAGATCGTGGACGGCAAGATCTATGGCCGTGCCACCGCGGTGAGCAAGGGCGACTTCGCCAGCTTCACCTTCGCGGTGCGCGCGCTCGAGTACCTCCAGGCCCAGGGCGCGCCGCTCAAGGGCAACGTCGAACTGCACTTCACCTACGACGAGGAGTTCGGCGGCGAGATGGGCCCGGGCTGGCTGTTGAAGAACGGCCTCACCAAGCCCGACCTGATGATCGCCGCTGGCTTCAGCTACGAAGTGGTCACCGCGCACAACGGCTGCCTGCAGATGGAGGTGACGGTGCACGGCAAGATGGCCCACGCTGCCATCCCCGACACCGGCATCGATGCGCTGCAGGGCGCGACCGTGATCCTGAATGCCTTGTACGCCCAGAACGTGAAGTACAAGCAGGTCACCTCGAAGGTGGCCGGCATCCAGCACCCCTACCTGAACGTGGGCCGCATCGAAGGCGGTACCAACACCAACGTGGTCCCGGGCAAGGTCTCGATCAAGCTCGATCGCCGCATGATCCCCGAGGAGGATCCGGTGGCGGTCGAAGCCGACATCCGCCGCGTGATCGAGGAGGCCGCGGCCAGCTTCCCCGGCATCACTGTCGACATCCGCCGCATCCTGCTGGCCCGCTCGCTCAAGCCCCTGGCCGGCAACCAGCCGCTGGTGGACGCAATCCAGAAGCACGGCCAGACCCTGTTCGGCCAGGCCATCCCCGCCATGGGCACGCCCCTCTACACCGACGTGCGCCTTTATGGCGAAGCCGGCATCCCCGGCGTGATCTACGGCGCCGGCCCGCGCACCGTGCTGGAGTCGCACGCCAAGCGCGCCGACGAGCGCCTGGACCTTGAAGACCTGCGCCGCGCCACCAAGGTGATCGCGCGCACGCTGCGGGACTTGCTGCAGTAACCCACGGCACAAAAGACAAAGGACGCCGAAGCGTCCTTGATTGGCAGGGCAGAGAGCTTGTCATCACTCGTCTACCCTGGCTGGGTCAACGCCGTGGCGGACTCAGACTCAGGCCCCCTTTCGGGAACGGGCGCAGTATAGGGGATCTGGAGGGCTGATGCGAGGGCCTGCCGGATCGCTGCCAACTCTTCACTGGACACGCTCACCCAGACTGTTTGCCTCCCGCCCCGGCGGGTCCGGGTGTAGTGCATGTCGAGACGCTCGAGGCAGACGGTGTAGACCGTGTCGCATTTCGCCCAAACCTTCTCGTCCGCGGAGCCACCGGGTCTTGGGTTGCAGCCCAGCCTGTGGTGATAGGCCTCCTCCCGGCGCGGCGGCGTTGAAGAGAGCGGCACGACCGTGACCAGCTTGCTGTTGTGCTTATGCGGCGCGACAACCACGACCTCGCGGCGCTTGACCATTTCTGGCTGGATCATCCCGCGAAAGTCGCAAAGGATCACGGAGCCCAAGCGTGGCTGGAATTGCAGCCCCATCGTGTGTTCCGTCCTTTCTTTGCGCGTCGCGACCGGCAGGATTGTAGCACCGGGACGACACACTGGAAAGGTTCCGCCTGACGACACGCGCAAAAGCAAAGGGCGCCCTCGGGCGCCCTTTGTCATTGCAGCGCCCCCAACGGGGCGCCACTGGGTCGTGACGCTCAGTGCGCCTCGGCCGCCTTGGCCGCTTCCACCGAGCCGGCGGCATCACCGGCCGAGCCGTTGAAGAACAGGTTCAGCACGACGGCGGAGACCGCAGCCAGCAGGATGCCGGAGTCCAGCAGCGGGTGCAGGCCGTGCGCCATTTGCTGCATCCAGCGCGGCGCCACCAGGGGCAGCAGGCCGAAGCCGATGGACACGGCGACGATGTACAGGTTGTGGCGGTTGCCCTTGAAGTCCACGCCCGAGAGGATGCGGATGCCGGTGGCGGCCACCATGCCGAACATCACCAGGCCCGCGCCGCCCAGCACGAAGGTCGGGATCGACTCCACTAGCGCGCCCATCTTGGGCACCAGGCCCAGGACGATCATGATCACGCCGCCGGCCACGCAGACCCAGCGGCTCTTGACGCCGGTCACGCCCACCAGACCCACGTTCTGCGAGAAGCTGGTGTAGGGGAAGGTGTTGAAGATGCCGCCGATCAGGGTGCCCAGGCCGTCGGTGCGCAGGCCGGCCGACAGCGCCGGCTGGTCCACCCGCTTGCCGGTCATGTCGCCGAGCGCCAGGAACATGCCGGTCGACTCGATCATCACCACGATCATCACGATGGTCATGGTCAGGATCATCAGCGGGTCGAAGGTCGGCATGCCGAAGGCAAAGGGCTGAATCACCTCGAACCAGCCGGCCTTGGCCACCTTGTCAAAGTTCATCTTGCCCATGGCCACCGCCACCGCGCAGCCGGCGACGATGCCCAGGAGCACCGAGATGTTCGCCAGGAAACCGCGCGCGTACTTCACCAGCAGCAGGATGAAGACCAGCACCGCGGCGGCCACCGCGTAGTTGTCCAGGGCGCCGTAGTTGGGGTTGTTCACCATGGGAATGGGGCCGGCCAGCTTGAGCGCCGGCGCGCTGGCGCCGGGCACGGCCGGAGTGGCGGCCACCGCCTCCTTGGCCGCGTCGACCATGGCCACCAGCTTGGGCACGTCCACGGTCTGCGCCAGGGGCGCCGGGCCGCCGGTCGCCCAGCCCACGCCGATGCGCATCAGGCTGATGCCGATGACGGCGATGATGGTGCCGGTCACCACCGGCGGGAAGAAGCGCAGCATCTTGCTCACCAGCGGCGCGATGACCATCGAGATCACCCCCGCGCCGATGATGGCGCCGAAGATCGCGCGCGCGCCGTCGACGCCGGGCATCGCGTTGGCGAAGGCCACCATCGGGCCGACGGCGGCGAAGGTCACGCCCATCATCACCGGCAGGCGGATGCCGAACCAGCGGCTCACGCCCAGGCTCTGGATCAGGGTAACCAGGCCGCAGCAGAACAGGTCGGCGCTGATCAGGAGGGCGACCTGCTCGGGGGAGAGCTTGAGGGCGCGGCCGACGATCAGCGGCACGGCGATGGCGCCGGCATACATCACGAGCACATGCTGCAGGCCCAGCGCGGCGAGCCGGCCCGTGGGCAGTTTCTCGTCGACCGGGTGGACGGTGGTGGAAGTCATGGGTACTTTTGCAGGGGGGTTGGGGGAACGACCGGGTGCACTCTGACGGTGCGTACGGAGCGCCGTTCAAATCGTATACAGGACTGAATGCACTTGTTTTGGTAGTTCCCCTAGGTCTCGCGCACCAAAGTGGGGCTTTGCGCCCTGGCAAGAACCGCGATCCCATGTATACACTCCCGGCAACCCCGTCCCATCACCATGGCCGCCCGCAACGCCCCCTCCCCCCGCCTCGGCTCCCCGGGACAGGCCCTGCGCGCCGTCGCCGGACAGGGCAGCAGCACCGGCCGCATCGTGGACTCGATCACCGCGGCCATCGTCGAGCGCCGGCTGGCGCCGGGCACCAAGCTGGTGGAGCAGCAGATCGCGGACGTGTTCTCGGTCTCGCGCACCGTGGTGCGCCAGGCCCTCAACCAACTCAGCCGCGACCGCCTGGTCACGCTGGAGCCGGCCCGCGGCGCCTTCGTGGCCACGCCCAGCGTGGAAGAGGCGCGGCAGGTCTTCGAGGTGCGCCGCATGGTCGAGGGCGGCATGGTCCGCGCGCTGGCGGCCTGCATCACCGACGCCCAGGTCGCGCAGCTTCAGGCCCACCTGCAGGAGGAGCGCACCGCGGTGGCCCGCTCCGACGTCTCCGGCCGCACCCACCTGCTGGCCGACTTCCATGTGGTGCTGGCCCGGATGCTGGGCAACGAGGTGCTGGCCGAGCTGGTGGCGGACCTGCTCTCGCGCTCCCAGCTGATTTCGCTGATGTACCAGTCCTCGCTCTCAGCCGAGCAGTCGCAGGCCGAGCACGACGGCATCGTGGCCGCCCTGGAGCGGCGCGACGCCCGGGCCGCGGCGCGGCTCATGGAGCTGCACCTGGCCAGTGTCGAGCGCAACCTCCGGCTGGACCCGCGCTCGCCCGACCTCGCGGCCATCCTCAAGCCGCAGGACTGAGGGGCGTCAGCCGCCCCGTCCGCTGGCGATTCAGCGCACCCGCCCGCGGCGGAACAGGTTGACGATCGCCAGGAGGATCACCGCGCCCAGCAGGGACACGAGGATCGAGCCGATGCTGATGCCCTCGTTGATGGTGCCCACCCCGACCATGGGCGAGACCACCCAGCCGCCGATGAAGGCGCCGATGATGCCGACCACCACGTTGAGCAGGATGCCCTGCTGCGCGTCGGTGCGCATGATGAGGCTGGCCAGCCAGCCGACGATGCCGCCGATGATGAGCCAGATCAGGAAGTTCATGGGACGCTCCTTGGCCGCGAGGGGCCGGTGGGTTGATCCGGGCAAAGGAAAGGACGGGCCCGATGGGAGCAACCACTATCGACGAAAGCCCCGCCGGGCTTGGTAATCGCTCGCAAGGGCTGGCTGTGCGCCGGAGCCTCGGCGGCTCGTCGGCCAAGGCCGGCGCCGGGCGTGGGACCGGGACGGGCACGGACCCCGCGCCGACACCCGACCCGCCCGGGGACTTCCCGGATGCGCCGAGGCATTCTTCTTGCTAAGTTCAGAAGGCTTTACCGATCACCCAGGAGTCCACCATGAACAAGCGTTTCTTCCTTCGCAGCACCGCCGCCCTTGCCCTCGCCTCGGCCGCCCTCGGCGCCTCGGCCCAGGCCCTGACCCCGATCAAGTTCCAGCTGGACTGGCGCTTCGAAGGCCCCGCCGCCTTCTTCGTGCTGCCCGCCGCCAAGGGCTACTTCAAGGACGCCAAGCTCGACGTCACGGTCGACGCCGGCAACGGCTCGGGCGGCGCGGTCACCCGCGT